>Ga0179593_1492641_pt1 | contig 25921 bp, 36 predicted proteins | sample CZODoug2_1_08_16_FD_185931 | JGI IMG/M metagenome (GOLD analysis project Ga0179593, IMG submission 185931) | Vadose zone soil fungal communities from Angelo Coast Range Reserve, California, USA - CZODoug2_1_08_16fungal (PacBio error correction) | ecosystem: Environmental > Terrestrial > Soil >...
CAACAATCAGAAAGTTCTGAACGTGGAAGGGGGGGGGAGTTGATTCGGCAAAAAATAAATGAAAGTCTGGGGGCCACGGGACATGAAAGCGGGGAGCCTTCGCCAACCTGGGAGAAGCAGAATTGTTTCTAAGGGGAGACCTTGGATCATCCAAGAAACAGGGCTGGATCGAAGGGGGCCGTCGGTGGTGTTTCAGGTCACAGGGGTCGAGGAGAGGGCTAGACTATCGCCTTCCTCAAGCTAGGTAGACAGGCGACCGAAATTACCAACCTGGTATACGAAGGTAAGGTGGTAAAAAGAGGTCGTCAGGGGTACGGAAATTACGATGACGTACGGGGAAAGAAAAGGGTAAAAAAAAACGAAAACGGAAACTCGAAAAGCTACAAGGCTCACCAATAACGCCTGCAGTGCAGCTGCCAGGCCTCGAATAAAACAGGGACTGTCGGGAAGGGAAAAATCGGGTCAAAGCGGGAGACAACTCAAAAAGCAGGAAAAAAAATTACGTTTACGTGGGTCTCTACAAAGCAATAACGCAGAGCGCAAAAACGCCGACCTGGGAGATAATTGGAGGAAGGGAAAAAGGGAGAGAAAAAAAGATCCCCGAAAGGGTTCCCACTATACACTGTACGGACTGTGTGAGGTACAAAATAACCAGACATAGAATCTGTCGGAGAATGAGCGCGGCATGACTCACTACACCAATCAGGAACCGGGGGTTACAGTCGTTGTTGGGCTCAGATGCCATTTGGGGTATCCGATCAAAAACCAAAGACTTGATGGACGCAGAAATAGAAGTCGAAAATATTACCCATGGGCTCGAAGCTGTTTCCGAATTGGGGGTTGAAAACTACGGAAGACCTGCCCCGTTCCAGAGTCTACTGCAGAGGGGAAAACCGAGTACACAAAAAAAAACCGACAATGAAATAAGAGCTCAGAGGAGACCCACTAGGCCGAAGGGGGGGAGGTAGAAGGAAGGCCTGAAGTCTTAACTTTAAGCCTAAGACGCGAAAGACGCGGGAGTAGCCAAAACATAGAGCGCAAAAAGTAGATATCAGCAGTATCTCCCTACTCGGGAAGGGAAAAGGGAAGGCGACGTGAGGCGCAAGCATTATCAGGGCGAGGAAAGGTCCGAGGACTTAACGTGATGTGGGGCGCCCAGCTGGCACCACTGCCAAGACTCGGACAGAAGGTTAAAGCGTGTAACGGTCAAGTGGAAAACATCTTAAGTGGCCCTTAAAACGGACAACGTTTACGAAAGGAGATTGCTGGATAGAGAGAGGAAAAGGACACCAACACCAACGAACTAGCGTATTTTGTATTCTCGTGAATCGCCTGTGCCAACCGAATAAGTGTAAAAAGAAAAACGTCGATCAAGCTGGCAAAGGACAGTGTACCCCGGGAAAGGGGACCAGGCGAGGGGAAGGGAGGCGGGGTGAAGAGATACGCGGCTGTAATTTGCGGAGACTCGCGAGAAGGGGTCAAGGATCGCTGGTTTCTCTTAAAATGGAGCGCGAACCGGGCAAGACTCGTCGAAAAAGGGAAGCCCTTACAGAGTTCATTGTAAAAAATTCGACTTGGTATTTCCCAATAGTGCCGACTGCGGGGAGGTCAGTTCAAACCAGTTAAGGCAGGAATCGGGGGGGGAGGGTTGTGTGAGAAAAGATAATCACATACAGCGCTGGGGGGAGAAAAGACTCGGGTTTGTGTCTTTGGGTGTTTTAATAAAGTTTGCCGGCGTCAATAGGGTCCTTTAAAGGGGGCACCCGGATAAAGGGCGACAAAAGCCCAGAAAAGGTGATAAGGGGGGGGGAGCGAGGAGGGCAAGATCTAGTTCAAGCAAAAGCCGTTAGTGATAACGGGCAGATATCAAAAACGCGGGGGAACACTGGGAAACAAAGTGATGGGTGAGAGGGGCATTGGGGGAAGGGGGGGAAGCGGGGCAAAGGGCTCTTCAGGAAACTGAAATGTCCGGGGGAAGCTCACAGAAGTAAAAGTATCTTTAAGACGTGCTGTGAAAGTCGGCGTCCTTAGACAGCACCATCAGAGAAGAAGGATACAGGAGAGGGGAGGGGGTCGCTGACGGGTGATCGGCTCTATAACCTTATTGATTCGGGGGTGGGGGAAGGGAGGGGATGAGGCAACCGACGTGGCTGTGCGGGTTGGGAAAGTTTGGACCCGCAGGGGGTTGCGAAAAAAAACTTTCAGGAATAAGTAAAAGCTGTAGGAGACACCAGCTGTGGGAGGCGCGGCAGAGTGGGTTCGGAATGATAAACCGAAATAGTCGGCTGCCGATACGTGGAAAAGAGAACGTCAGTCATTGGTGACTTAGAGGAAAACCATTTAATAGCGTCTAATCTCGTGAGGGAGGTTATTCGGGGTCTCCATAGCGAGTAAGACTGGGTGAGACGGCAGCCTCCATCGGGGGGGTTACGGAGCAAACACCCGGCAACTGAAAACCGGTCTGCCAACGTCAAGAGTAAAGGGAAGGTATGATTTCCTTTGACGCTCGCCAAACATCAATACCATTCCTTTCAAAGACCTGACAGCCAGAACGATCGATTGGGGGCGGAATCGCTCAACGGGGAAGACCAAAACAAAGGCCGCGAAAAAAAATTTCTTAGGAGTTGGACAGAGATCGCCCCGGATTGGGTCGGGTTTAGAGCGAGGGAAAGGACCTTCCCGAGGTTGGGGGGAAAAATTTCCATGGTGAACGGGTAACAATATTAAACCTAGGAGACGGTGTTGAGCCATCGCCAGCAGGGCTGGCAGAATTACTGACCAAGAAGGGGCATGTGGCGGGGACGGAAAACAACAGACTGTGTCCTTTCAAACGAAATTAGGAAAATGGGTCCTCACGCTGTATCAGAAAATAGCTCGGATAACGTGACCAGTGTTTAAAAAAACCGATATCGATCGAGGAATAAAAGATTACCACCTTGAGACATAGCTCCCAGGCGAGAGGATGGACACCATGGTTCAAAAGGAAAGGACCCCAAGCATGTGTGGGAAGTTAGAAACGCCCAGAAGAAAGTGGCTGGAATACTGTGACGGCGGCCATCATGATGGGAAGAGGTGGGGGAGCGCAATCCGCGGGGCCGCACGTTTTGAGCGATATTTTATGTCCATAGGGCGTGGGGCCGAAATGTCAGCGGGTGAAATTGGGAGGCATAAGCAGGGCAGGAAGAAGTAGCAAGGAAAAAAAGGGGGGTCAAAACGCACAAGAGCACCACACCGAGAAGTTTTTGGAAAGAAGCCTTTTAATCCTTCAGCGGCGATAAGAAATAAAAAAAAGGAACCAAAACAAGGGGAGAAGGGGAAGAGAGTGCGAAAGCAGAAGATTGAAAATGTAAAAACGGCTCCTTTGGGAGAGGTTACACACAGGGGGGAGCTGGTACCCAAATACCGGGGGACAGTTCACTCAAGTGGCGCAAGGTGCCCCTCATAATCCCCCGAAAACCGAGCAGACGAGCATCTGGACGGATCCGCTAACAGGGCGCGGTACACCGGCACGTACGACACACGGCAAAAAAACCGTAAAATAGGAACTGAAGGAGCAATTAACAAAAAATCTTGGGGGGGGGCCCGTTGAGAAAGGGGAAACACACTATCAGATGTCATGGACGGGAATGGGGGGGGGAACCAAGTCGGAAGCACGGCTACATAAGAGCGTTACGCTACTAGCAGTGGGGGAACGGGCAAATCGGTTATATCGATACGGGAAACACGCGGCTAGTCAGCCCAATATATGGGAAACGGAGGCGAATCTCCGCAAACGTAGGTTTCTAAGGGAAAAAAAAACTATAGGGTGGGGCGCAGGGGCAAAAAGAGCTCAATTGGAGGGGTGCTTGATTGCCAGCCTGGCAGGGACGTGGCTAGCCAACGCGGTAAAAGAAAAACTTAGTCATAAATTCACATCAAAAAAGTAAGCAAAAGCATTAGCCGTCAGCAAAGGAAGTGGCGATCACACCAAAAACTCGGAAAGGAACAGATTGACTGTTAGGGTTGATGCAAAGATGGATCCAAGGGACATACAAGGCGCCGTTTCCGGGGGACACAGGCGCTGTAAAAAGGCTGGTGCAACCGCACATTTTGGGGGGGATATTAAAAAGGGGGGTAATATACGAGAAAAGGTGCGGGGCGGTCCCTTATCATCGGAATCCTCGAAGGGGGAAGGTCGGCGGGTCCTATGGATGCTTGAGATGATGAAGCATTGTCAAGCGCGATGGGGGGAGAAAAAGGGGGGATACAGCAAGGATTGACTCAGAGAGAAAATCTAACGTACGGTGGACTGTCGTGGAGAAAGGGTCTCGGGAAAAAAGAGTCGACTGACGATGTCGAAAAGGAAGAATTCAAGATCCAACCGGTGCAAGACGAAGAAGATAAAAGTGACTACCGCAAGAAAAAAAAAACATTGTCCTCACGGATTAAAAAAAAGAAACCAGCTGTCTGAGCAAAGCAAAAAAGAGCGGATACTACTAAAAGAAATCAGACAGTTTTTGAGCTCTGTGTAGAAAAGACGGACAAAAAGGAACGAAGACTACAAGCAATCAGGGGGAAAAGGGGTGGACTGTAGGCGAAAGACATTAACCAAAGAGACCGATACCTATTTAAAACAGGAACGTGAGCAAGGACGGTGACAAAACTAAGAACTGGGTGCCGCGAACGAGCCGAGAGGTAATCCCTTCCCATCAAAAAAATCACGTGTGGTGTTCCAGGGCGGTTGGGTTGGACGAAACGGGGTTAGCTAAACACGCAGGACGGTCCGCCGGAATGAATGGAAGCCACAGGAGCCAAAGGCAATTAAGTGATCCATTGGTGTCGACCGGAGAACCAAAGGGGGAAAAAGACGAGACAGGGCAAGCGTCACCAAAAAGGGCCTAACAAGAGAAGCACTCTGAGCCATCCTGCCTGTGAAAAGGATAGCATACCAACCTCAGGTCGGATCCGTAGACCGAACGCCAACATTCGCCTACCGGGGAGGAGCCCCAGAAGCATTGGGACTCGCAAGGAGGGGCAAGCACTAGCTCGAAAACAAGTTAAGAAAAAAGGGGTCGCAGACTGCAGGGCCAAGGGGCTATGACCCAGCGGAGATGAGAAAAAGGGGGGCGGTGGCAACAATTGCACGCGACCCCCAGCAAAACGAGAAAACTAAAAGAAGCCCATCGGACAACGCCGATGAAAAACGCTTGGGAAAAAAAGAATTTCCAGACTGATGGAGAAACGGAAGGGAAACTACGGGGCGTCCTCCTGTTAAAATCGGTGGGATCGAAACCACACAACGAGGGGAAACGAGAGAAGGATAACAGAGCGTCGGCCAACACGCCGTTTGAAGGAAAAAGGGGCAGGGACACTTCAAGGAGGAAATGGAAAAAGAGGGTGGCGCATGAGTCACAGAGGATTCGCAGGGCCGAGGAGAGGGGGCCGGGAAAGTAACCGAACCGGGGAAAATACGAGGGGGAAGGGAAAAGACGGATGGAGCGACAACGGGCAATCAAAAGTAGAAGAACCAAAAAAAAGGTACCAAGTAGGGAGATATTCAATACTTCATAGGCTAATTGGCTACACGGGGGAAACTGCGCTGGAGTAGGTAAAACCGGGAAGCCGAAGCGTGGGGATGGCTCCTAAAAAAACAGGTGGCCAGCCTGGTGCGTGAATCGAGCAGCCAAAGTTGTTTTGTGGAGGTTGGAAGGCCGTCGAGAAGTGTAAAGGGGGACGAGAAAGGGGAGAAAAAGGCACGGACAAAGGTGGAAAAAATAGGCCATTTGAAGTAAACTCAGTCGGAGGGATCAAGAAGGTTAGCGAGATCTACAAAAACTGGGGGAAACCTTGCAAAAGGATTTGGCGTGATGATGATGAAGGGGGGGGGGCAGCGGAATCAGCAGGTTGAAGAACTTCAAGGGGAATTGCGAAAAAGCTCAAAACTTCACTTAAAATCATAAAAGAGGCGGGGGTAGCCTTTGACTATCAATGACAAGCGCACATCCAACTCTCACAAGCGAGTGCTGTTTTGGAGGGAGGGACCTTAGACAGGCGTTAAAGAGAGGAGGGGTTTTCTTTGTTTAGGTAAGGCTTAGAGGTCCAGATTGCTTTCATTGGGGGGAGGTGGGGAACAGAGGAGACAAGAAAGGGGTATATGAGAGAAATATCATACTTTAGGGTTATTCGGGGCGCGTTGGCCGTGTTTGGTAGGTCACTCGGGAAACGGGTGGGGGTGGGGGGGGGGCGACCGAAAAGGTATATGACTTTAGAGAATTCGTTAAAAGGGGGTAAACGAAACCCAAATTTTGGAAAGTAACTGATACAAAGGGCAGGGAAGCTCGAGAATCTAAGAAGGGGCCGGCGTATCAAAAGGGGAAGGAGCGGGGAGGACCTGCTTAATGACCGAAGGAAAGAGGGGGCGCAAAAAAAGGACTTCAAAAAAGGGAAGGGGAAAATGCAAGTCCAATGTAATTAGCCTGTGTTTTCCAACGCAACGCCAAAAAAAGGGCTGACCACAGGCGGCAAACATCAAAAGGGCCAAAAAGACCCATTGTTTGCGCACCCGCACTAAAGAAACAATTCTTGACAAGAAAGTGGTTGGAGGAGTGTTGGCCTAGTAGTGCCCCCGAAATGGGGGGCGGCAGGGACTTATCGGAAGTCAGAGGTATTTGGAAGGGGGGAAAAAAAGTGAGGAGGGGAAGAAATGACACGAAGGGGGCTTCTAACGGGTAGCCCGAGCAAACATCGCAACATCTGCAAATTCAGGGCAAGCAGCGGTAAAAAACGGGGGTAGACGAGGGTTTAAAAAAAACTGGTAAAATCAGTTCTTGGGAGGGAAAACCGGGGACAGAGTGAGAGACCGGGGCCGCGGTCAGGTATAGCATCAATCGCGGGGAGACAATAGAAAAGTGTGTACAACGGATAGGGACTCTGATAAAAAGGTACCGGGTCAGAAGGACAGACTACGTCAATCAAATGTCTGAGAGCGGTAGACCAGATCTGAGGGTTCGTCAAATGCACGCAACAGCAAAAAAGGAAGGGTGGTTAAAGGAAATAGGAAGCCCTAGAACATTTGGGGGATGTTTGAACAGACTAGGAGTGGTATAGGCGGGGATCCAGGGAAAAAAGTGGAAACCCGAGGAGTGTAGTCGGATCGGCCGATCCTTTTGGGGGAGGGGGGACGAACGTCCAGAGGGAAGCAAATTTGCTGGTACAGTGGAACCGATGCCATCGCTAGGAGTCCACGGAGTATTGGGGGCCAAGACCATTATACGGCCAAAGCGCGCCAAACAGTCGGCTCTGGGGGGAAACACACAAGTATCCTCTATTCGATCTCTCCAACATACAAAAATAAATAAGGGAAAAAGGGAACGGATGCGGCGACGCGAAGGTATAAGGGGATGGGAACTACTTGAAGGGAGAGGAGTTGGGAGTGTACCCAAAGGGGAAGCTCTCTATTGTCAGAGAGTGCCCTCATTGGAGCCGAACGTCCAAGGAAGCGGGGATCATCGCCCAAAGGGCAGAAAAACAAAGGAGGGGAATTCCATATCAAACGAAAAGTCACTTAGCCTGTCAAACTAATAACAGTGCTGCCCTCGCAGAATTACCAGAACCGACCCAAAAAGAAAGATGTGGGTCCGGGTGGGGGGCTGGTTAGGGGGAAAAGGGAAAACTAAGGGCAAAGGGCGATGAAAACCATAAGGGGAGGCAGACATGACGTTTTACTTTTGAAAGAAAGGCTTAACTCAAGAGAAAGGGGGGGGGCGACGTCGTTGGTAAAACAACACTCGGGATAGTAAGCCAAAGGAAGGTGAGCTTTACCAACGTTGAACAGGCAGAACCTGAAAGTGCGGAAGATTGGTGACAGAATAAAGCGTGGGAGGTCAGGCAACAAGGGAATGCATCTGTGGGGGGGGAGGGGATTTGAGGGGCCATCCCCGGGACGGGCGGTCAGCGTCTACCGTCGGGAAAACGCTGAATTTTGTTAAACAGCCCCTTGGATCCAGAAAATCCAAATACTAGAAAGGATAGAGGAAGACTATGACTCGTGCGTATTTTAATAGGATTCTCCCATGCGGTAGGGGGGGGGGGGGGTGTTGGGGTTTGTGGTGGGGAGGGGGGGTGTTTCGGGGTGGGTTTTGTGGGTGCGGGGGGGGGGGGGGGGGGTGTTTTATGGGTTTGGGGTTTGGGGGGGGGGGTGCGGGGGGGGGGGTTTTTGGTTTGTGGATTCGCTGGGTTTCGTATGTGGTTGGGGGGGGGTTTGAGGTTGGTCTTGTGTGTGGGGGGTTGGGGGTGGGGGGGGGGGGGTGGGGGTTTGTGCCGCTGGTCATTGGCCTTTTTCGTTTTTTGGATTTTTCATGAGTCAAACAGAATTTAGGTTGTGGGGGGGAACGGCAAACAATTCTCCGGGGGAGGTCATTTCTCTTTAAGAAATGGGAACGCCCGTTTGTCAAAACATGAAAAAAGGTATAAGACATACGGGGGGTGCCGGGGGCTTGTCAGCGCAGAAGGGGTCATCAAAGATCGCAAGAAGGATTATCTAATTTCACGGGGAAGGAGTTTGTCCCAGAAAACGGGGGACGAGTTTATTAAGCAGTTACTGCTACGGATAACGGATAACGAAAACTGACTGCACGGAAGAAGGCGCGGTAAATACAAATTGGTGAAAATAGTCAGAAGATACTTATAAGGGGTTTATAGTAAGACCAACGAGGAGGGAGCATAAAACTGGCAGCAACGCGACATACCGACCCCGAACTCGTCCTGACCTGAACAGAGCCGGAAGAAGCCAAAAGGGGGGCAGGGCAACAGTTCTGAACAGATCAAACCGAAGACGAATTGGGGAACTCAAGCCTATAAAAAAAAGTAAAATCACTTCAAGGTGTTCGGGGGGAAAAGAGGTGGACGAAAATCTGTATAGGAAAACAAAGCAATCGGGTTAGGTAGTATCCGTGGAAAGCAGGCGACCCCGGAACCTCTAAAGTGAGTGTACAAATGATAAAAGGAGGGTTCCAAATACCAGGAGCATAAACCGTAGCTAAAAGAAACCCTCATAGAAAGTAAACGGGGGGAAAGAATGGGGGGGCTATAAATGTGGTCCGAAGGGAGAAACCATTGAACACGCCGATCTAGATCAATGCAAACGGGCTCGTAGCCCAGGGGGAACGGGTGCCAGTGAAATCCAGGGGTGTCAAGAAAAGGGTATTAAGGACTGGGCAACTCTCCAAAGAGGGAAGGCAAACTCGTCAAAAAAATTGAAACCCATCTGACAGACGCGACAGAACGACACTTGAAGTAGGACACCGAAAATTCGCGTGGGGAGGTTGACACCAGCGGAATCACCGCAGTCGATAACGACGGAAAGAAGGAAGAAGGTGTGGAAAACCACAAAAATGATGGTTCCACCAAGAGGGATACCCATAAAGGCTAGACTCCACGCGATCCGCTATCCTCAGGAAAAACTGGGAAGGCGTAAAGCTCCTCTCAGGGAAAAAAAGGAACCGTTCAAGCCATCTACAGGAGAGGTCTGGGAGTAACCAGGGACACACAGAAGCCCTCGCAAAAAAATGAAAGCATCAGAGCGGACCAACGCCGGTAGTATGCAAAATTGGGGAAAGAATGGGGGCAATTTGATTCGCAACGAAAAGGGTTCACCGAAAAAGGGGAGAACACTATTAAGGGGAATTGCTCAGACAGAAAACAACTTCTTATGAAATTATAAGGAGAGCCAAAGAGGTTCTTTCCAGCAATCGCATGGACGAAACGTGGACGGTAAAAAAAGAGGAGGGGAAAAGGGAAAATTGGACCGTAAAGCCTCGTTAAAGCAAGGGAAGATCGGCTGCATTCAGGGGAAGGAGCCTGGGGGCAAAGGGAATTTGGGGGGGTAACAACCGAACTGGGGCACTCGTGCTGCGGCAAAATTAGAAGGGGCAATCCCTGTAGGAAGAAAAAAAAGACCTTACAAAAAAAGAGTGGGAGATATTTAGTATATGGAAATCGAGGCAATAGGGTCCTCAATCTTAGGTCGGACGGCGTGGAGTAGGTCGAAACTTGGAAAGGGAGGTGGGGGGCGACTCAAAGACAGGACGGTTTTGGGCGAGGTGGCTCTTTAGGGAGAAGCTGGTCAGGTGTCTGTTTAGGGGGGTTAAGAGCAATCGGGGGAAAAGTGTTGGGAGGTTGGACACACAGAAACGTGAAGTGGGTCGTGGCATCCCCATTAAGTCAATTTGAGGTAGCACTAGAAGGCCCTTCTGAGAGTGAAACTTGTAAGGCGAGAAACAGGGGGAAGAGAGCCCAAAACGTGGGACTTATGGGGATAAGTGTTGGGCTGTCCAACGCGGGAGGCATTGGATATTAAAAAAGTCAGGGGGAGGGCAAAAAAAAGGAAGGGCTAACGTAAAGGTGAAGCGGTCGAGAAAGGAAAACCTCGTCCAGGATACCGATAAAAGGAGATTTGGGCTTCACTGGCTTTGTCGGCGCGAAAACTCAAAGAAAAGTGGATGGTACGTGAGGGGGTCTTCTGGGAGGACGTGACATCTTTTCGTTCGGGGGGGCTTTTTGAATTGGAAAAATAGCCCCAATGGGGGTGAGAAGGCCCGCCGCGGCAGGATCAGGGGGGAATGCTGTTTACCTGTCAAGATTTAAAGGGGGGGGGGGTTTTCTGCCCTGTTTGGAAAGAAGACTGACAGCAAGGAGAAAGCGACTTACGAGGACGCGGTGCACTTGGTGGAAAAAGGAAAAGGGGAGCCCAGTTTAAGGGAGATAGAGGGGAAAGAGGGGGGATTGAGGGCGGGGTCCAGCAATCCGAAGCTTCCGAAGTGGAGAAACCACCGGACTTGCCACCGTAATATGAAGGAACGGCCAATGCGAGGGGGGGGGGAAGAGAGGGGGGGAAAAAGCCAACCAGGTATGAGGAGTTTCCGAGAAAAAAAAAAAACGGCATAATTGACCTCGGGAAAAAGGGGAACCTCTGGGGGCAAAAAAAAAATCGAAATGACTAAACCCCCAAAGGACCGGTTCCGTGCAATCATGTTGCGGGAGGGGCGTGGGGGGGAGTCTGTGTCAGGCGAGTACCGCTCAGGAAGTCGGTTGATTTGATGGGGCACGGGGGTCTGGGACAACTTGAAAGCAGGGGGGGCGAAGAGACCGAGACCTAGCCAAAAAAGGCGTCGGAAAAAGAACGGGGACCAACGGGCGTGGTTCCCCTGAAAAGCGAACTCTCAGCGCCGGGAATGCTTAGGGGCAATAGTCATAAGCACATATCTCTTTCTTGAAACTAAGCCCGGTGGTGAACAACTCATTCGGGAATCGGATTCATGCCGCGGGTTCCGTAATTGGCAAAGAGTACGACACGAAGCTACAAAAAGAGGGGGATTAACATGTCCAGCATCATGTAGGTTGGAGCAACCGTACGAAACGCCCCATAACAACGAAATCTTGCTTGGCGAGGATGGTTAAAGAGGGAAGGGGCAGACAAGGAAGGTATGGGGAACGAACATACTAAGGGGGGAAAAGGAGTGCAGAAGAGCTCTAAGTTTTGATTCGGAAGAGGGAAAAAAGTGAAGGGCAACTTGGGCGGAGCCCAGAAAGGCAGCCGGGGATGGCCAGCAGAAAGAATGCACAAAGAATTTGGGAAAAGGAACCAAATATCGCCCACAAAGGAAAAGGGTTCAACGAGTTGTCCTCGGAGGCGATCGGATCGTCAATATCAACAAATGGAATTAGGGAGAAGAAGAAGGGAACATAAGGAAAAAATGTATCGTGCACAATTGCCGATCTGCTTGCAGTGGGTGGCCCGGGATTTCCGACGGAAAAAAGGGGGGGTAGATTCGGAAAAAGGCATGGCCTAACAGGGGTTCAGGAAGAGAGCTCTGCCTAAAATGAACAGGATAATGGGTGGGGGATGGAATAACGACGAAGCTATAACCACAAGGACCTTTTAAAAAAAACTCAGGCATCCCTCGGGTCAAGAAGTCCTCTCCAGATGTAAAACTTGCTGTGTGGTGGGGGGGGGGGCCGTTTTCGTACGCAAACACCAGATGGAGGGGGAGGGGGAAGGGGGAAACAAAGATCTGGAAAAGGATCAAAAAACATTCAAGAGGGGGAAAGAAGATTGATATCATGTGACGGGAAAACTTCGTAATAAGAAACGAGATTGTAAAACACCAGCTTCAATCACAAACGAAGGATTGAGATTACAGCGGAGAGGGGAGCCTAAGCAAGTGTTCTCAAGAAGAAAAAAAAAAAAGGCTGTCGCAGGAGGTCTGAGTGGGAAGTCAAAACAAGAAATTGCACAGAGGTCTGCGTGAACTGTCAAAACGGCGGAATTTTGCCAGCAAAAGTGAAAGACAATCAGGCGAAAAACAAGGACCGATCATCTCGTGAAAAACGGGAATGGAGAACAGGAGACAAAAATCTTTTTTTTTTTCACTGAAGATCCTATTGGGGGAAAAGGGGGTTCGAAAAGGAATAGGGGGAAGAAAAAGCTGGAAGGATGGGACCGGAAAAAAAGGGAAGTGGTGTCATTCGCGGGGACAGGAAAGCAGGGGGGAATAAATTAAGCATGATATGAGGGAACCTTTGAGCAATACGCATTGGAACGTCTGATCGAGTTGGATTCCGTCAGGTTGGGGGCCGCACCGGGCGAACGCGAATTATTCAGCAGAAAGAAGTGGGGGAGAAAGGGGGGATACTCCCGGCCACCTAGTTATATGAAAGAAAGACAAGGTGGATAACAATGGAAGGGAGGAGAATCTTGAAAAAGGAACACGTCGATAATTCAAGAAACAAACCCTAGTCAATCGCCGAATAAAAAAATGCTCCAAGCAGGAAAACTGATAAAACCAACATTACGTTCCTGATCAATCGGGGGGACTAGAGATCCACCTACAGGGTGCATTAATAGGTGGAAAAAAGGGAAAAACTGAGTGCAGCGTTAAGAAGAGGAGAAAAAACGAATCACTCCTTGCAAAGCAAGGACATGACACTTCAGAAATAAAAACACAAAGAGATGATCAGTTATCAGTTGATGAAGGGGGGGGGGGGTGGAATGTAAAAAAGCTCCACATAAGAGAAAGAAGATTTTAGCACACCAGTATCCCTTACAAAACCTCTGTTTTCAATCCAAGGCTGCGATCCGCGACAGCATAAAACCACTGGAAGGGAAAAAAATGAAGGGGTCACGTTGTAAAAGAGGGGGGGGTGTTATAGGGAAAGTTATCTAGCACTAAAACCAAGGTTTCGACGCCGATGATAGGGCTCACATAAAATCAAGGGGCAGCGACGCCAAAGGCACGTCCGGGAGGGAGAAAAGTGAATTCCGGAAACGAAAACAGAAGTTCGGGGGGAGGGGGCCAACAGCGGCACCAACATACCAGACGCGCTCAAGAGCTCGAGGAACTGTTGCGTTAGAGAGCAAAAAAACGATTCGGCTTCCATGGTTTACAGGCTCCAAAAACGAAGTCGCTAAGGACAAGGGAAAGAAGAATCAAGCCAAAAAAATCGCAAAGAAGGAAGATAGGTGCGGGAGGGAAAGCGTTGCAAAGGGTCCAAAAAAGGCGACTTCCAGGGCACTTACGTTCTTTGTCGTTTCACGCGCCCAGCGTACCGAGGAAAAAGCCAAGAAGAAGAGAGAAAAAAGAACCGGTAATGAAAGTTTTAGGTCAATGGACAAAAAGGGGGAGGAAAGCCGCGGTTAACTTTTCAAAGGCGATTGCGAACATAAGTGGCTGGTCCCCGTAGAGGCAATAGACTGAGAAACCGATATCAGGGGTCTCAATCAAGAAAAGGGGGGGGTGAACAAACCTTGAACAAAACAGTCAAGAAATCAAGATGGTTAAAGCACTACCTTCCTGGCCGATAGGGGGGATGATTTGCATGGAGGAATAGGGGGGAAGCGGCAATGATGTGTTAGAAAGGAGGGAGACGTGGACGCTTAGAAAGTATGGTGGGGGGATCGACCCGAAAGACAGGAAAAACCAGAGGACCAGGTTCAGGAAGGGGAGAAGAAAAGTCAAGAGCGCCGGGGGACCAGAGAAAAGGAGGATATTGGAAAAGACCGGGTGAGGCTGGGCCAGGGGGAGGAGTGCCCTGAACGAAGGGGGGGTACATCCAGAAAACAGTGCTCGTAACGAGTGGGGCGCCCGGAAGGAGCAGAGACTGGTCGGCACGGGGGAGGGGAGGATAGTCGGGAAGGAACCGTCGAGGGGTTTCCAAAGTCTACCCACTTATAAATTCAAAAGTGCCTTTGGCTCAAGCAGAATTTTAAGGGGGGGGGAATCAGAAGGTGAAAAAAAAGTCAAGGGAAGTCTTGGTACTTTGACAGATAGTAAGCAACGTAACACGGTACAAGTGGTGGGTGAAAGCGATGGAGAGGGGGGTTTGTGGCGGGCAGGGAAGAAAAGAGTTGACCTCGCCAAACACCAGTCTGGAGAAACAGGACGGGCGAACGTCACTGGGATAAAGAGAGGGGAAAGATGGCTGTAAAAAAACCCCTGAGGCAAAAAAATCACAGTCATAAGGCGGGGGTGCCAACGCCGGCGGAGGCGCTTAAAAGAAAGAGAGGAGGGGGTTGGTTGCACAGTGTCAAGGCGGTCCAGAGGGAGGTCGCGGTTTTGCACTCTTGGGGGGAAATGGGTAATAAGGAAAAAGGGGAAAGCCCGTGCTGTTCAGAACTTCAGAGGATCTAAGCAGTTTTTTTTGCGAGTCCGGTCTAAAGAATGGGGGGAGGAGTCCGTCACACGACATCGGGAAGACGGAAGTCCGCGCCAGAGTTAGGTGGGGGGGGGAATTACGGGCAAACAGGGTGTTTTGTCAGGAAAGCCCAATCAGACGCGTAGGCCGGGGAGTATCCTGTACCAGAGCGAGGAATTGGAGTAATATCCAGCAACATTCAGGTGGGAAAAAAAACAAAGCCGCTTGCCCGGAAGGGAAAGCGACGATCAAAGATTTGGATGAGAAGGAAGCCATACAGGGGGAGAACTGGGTAACCGCTGAGAACAAAAAACTGGGGGGGTCAAAAGTCGAACACCGAGAAAAAAGGGGAAAAACAGGAAAAAGAAGGGTTGCCTGGTCACCGAAGAAAAGGGGGAAAACCAAACACATTCTAAGTCAATCTCGTGAAGATTTTGAGGAGTGAGATCGCCCGGATGGCGCGCTCATAACTTAAGGGCGCGAAATTGGTTTGGAGGTTGAGACTCAAGTGGGCTGGGAAAATGAAAAAGGGAATAAAATGGAACAGACAAATCGCCAAGAAAAAATGGCAAGCACGTACCGTTGACAAGCGTCTCATTGGATGGCACCCGGGAAAACAAGCTCGATGGTTCGGGGCAAAAAACACCAATCCGCCGCGGAGATACCGGGGGCATAGGGTAAGATCAAGATTCTGGCCTGGGGTAACCAACAAAACGATCGAAGCTGTCCTGCCGCTTGCAACGAACGCATTAGATATGGCGGAAAAAAAAAGGAGAGCAAGTTAGAACCAGATCTTGTTGAAATCCCTGCAAAAAAAGAAAGAGGGGGTGTGGCAGTGAGATACAATAAAGGGGTCGCGTCGGTTTCCGGAGGCATAGGTATTTTATTGGTTGGCGGGGGCAAAGGCGGCTGCATAAGGCGGGGGGGGGCCAGGCGAGGTTAAGAGGGGAAGAGAAGAAAATTTGATCGGGGAGTGGCCTGTAGAAAAGGGGGATCAATGTAAGGCTCCATCGCATAAACGTGCGCCCTTATTGGTCCGAGAAAGGAAGAGGAGGAGAAAGCAGGTTGTTAAAAGGGAGGGGGTGACCCGCGAGTCAGGCGCCAAAGGATTAGGATTAAGAGATAAAAAGAGGACTCGAGGATACAATGTGTCTGTTTAAAAACAAAACGAAAGGGGTGGACGAGCGGCAAGGAAGGTCTAAAAAAAGAATGGGAAGGTGCCTCGATGGGAAGAGGGGGGGGTTGACGCCGAAGAAAATTTCGATCTCTGCCCGGCAAGACGAGAAATGGGAGGCCGATCCGCCCGAGGGCAAACGGCACGTATGTCGAACGGGCTATCCAAAAAAGAAAGGACTGAACTCGCGAGCCAAGACAAGAAGAAAAAAGGGGCACTGAGGTGTATGTCGTACGGCAGTAATGGAGGGGTTTCACGGGATCTGGTCGAGGGGAAAGACAGTCGTTTGACGCCTAGGAAGGATCGGGAAACGCGGCAGGAATCGATGTCGGGATCGTTGGGGAAAGAGACGGGAAGCAAAAAGACGAGAGGGAGGCGTACAGGGGAAATCAAATAGGAGAAGACCCCGTAGGGAGAAGCAAAACAGCTGAAGTCAATCAAACAGCCAATGACGTCTAGTCAATGGTTAAGTTCTTGGGCAAGACCCCCCCGGGTTTTGAAGGAAGGGCGGGGGTCGAAGAAAGGGGAACGCAAAGGCTAAAGGGGGACCAAAAGCATCCTCAGGAAAACAATCTACCCACGAGCGCCGCCGAACCAAAGACGGGGGGAATCTAAAGACAACAACCGAAAAGAAAAAGGAAAGAATTGACTTGTGGAAGGATTGGGGGGGATGGGCTCTATAGGGGGTCCTTATGGGTGTAATTAAATCGCCGGAAAAAGGTGCTCGGCCAAAGGGGTGTCAAAAGGGAGGCATCGAAATGATTGACCGCCCGACGGAAGAGATAAAAAAAAAAATGTATAATCCTAGCCCTGGGGATGGGGGAGGGGCTAAATGGGGAGAAAAGAAAAAAGGGGGGGCCGTCATGGAGAAAGTCAGGAGGTTTGGGGGGGGGAACAAAGAGGCTGTACTGAAAAATCAACGGTCAACTTCATTTAAGGGGGAAGAGAACTAGTAAGCAAAGAAAAAACGCAATACCTTCGATCTAAATCAAAAAAGGGGGGACTCCGGCAAGGTTCAAAAAAAAGGAAAAAGGACGGGGGCGCGGAAGGAGCTCCCAAAAGAAGGATTCCGGAGAAGTATCAACCCACAGGGGAGGAGACAAAAACCAAAAAAAAAAGATCATCCGGACCTCTTAACTAACAAAGGGCGGGGTCTTCTTCAGAGAAAGCAAAAAAGGAAGGAGGCCTAGCGAAGAAAAAAAAAGAAAGTCCTGGAGTCTTGGAAAGGGAGGAATAACCCGTAGCAATAAAACTCTCGGGCGATGGGTGAAGATTAAGTACAAACGAAGCGAAGAACCCAAAAGAGTGGGAGTGCACCTGACGGAACGAATTCAGCTTCAACTGAGGCACGCTGCCGATCCTCTAAGGAGCCAACCACTTCTCACAATCATACTGTGAAACACCACTTGGGAACGCACTGGGTTGTAGCGAAAGAGAGGTATTCGTGGGCCGAAGCCTCATGCCGTCCTGCAGCTAACCAGCTTCCCTTGGGTGGAAAAAAGCAGGACGAGCGGAGGGAACTCCACGTAAAGAATGGTGTGCGAGACGAGCCAAAGGCACGGGTCGGAAGTGATCATTTGAGAAGGGGAACCTCCGGGAAAGTTCGCTGGAAAGTGGTGGACTCGACGGTCCTGGAGCGTCACCAAACCGAAATCCGACCATCTCTCGTCCAGAGAAAATCGGCACTAAACAGGTGAGGGCAGAGAACAGGAAAGATTCGGCTTAACCAGGTTTACTGAGGGGGAGAAAAATAGATTTATGATCCCAAGAAAAAGTCCCGACTTCCTCCCACGAACTCCTGGGAGGCTGGAATTTCGTCGAAATTGATGGTCCCGGTCCGCTAGCAAATGGGAAGGGGGGCAAAGGAACGGAAGACGGGGGGGGACCCGTCACGGGGAGAAGGGTCACGCGGGACCAATGCAAGAAAGAAAGGGGCCCGCAGTACCTCGTTTACGTCAAGTGAACCAGCTATCGCCGTTAAGGTCAACCTAACAAAGGGGAAGGGGCAAATCAATGCGGGGGGGAAAGAAGAGACGGGTGTATCCGAAAAAAGGAAAAAACAAAAAAAAAAACGGGGAAAGGAAAAGAGGAGGGGATATCGTAATTCTCAGCCGACGTTGGGGATTCGTCGTCGCTCAATAGATGTACCAGGAAAGGGAAACAGGAGGGGGGAGAAGAAAGGAGCGGGGGGAGATCGGGCAATGCTTTTGAGGTGTAGCGAGGAAAGCACGGGAGTTTGGATGAACCAGTGGTTCCAGCTCCGCTGGTTGGAGCAATGAAGAGTGTCGCGGTGTGACGTCAAACGTCGAAAAAAAAAAAGAAGCCTGAGAGTTCGAGGAGATCAGAGGAAAGGACCACGGATGGTCTCACAGGAGGCTTTGGGCGCAGGAAAGCCGGCGTTCTTGGATTAGACCAAACCTGGAAGAGAATGTTCAGGTTTTTGACGAGCGAACAAAAGTGCCGCTCGCGATTGTCTCAGAGGGGGAGATAGGGAGGTCGGCCGGAAGATGGGATGGTCGGGGAACGGGACAAGGGATAATTCGACACCTGATCAATCAAGGTTGCGGGGGGGTGAGCACCAGGCGGAGGCGAAGAACGGCGGCCGGTAAGACAAGGTAAAGCAGGGTGACGCGCGGAACAAATGAGCCGGTGAGTGTAAACGTTATTTGGTCCTAAGGTCGTCTATCTCCGAGGGGATCGACAGTGGCTGGGGGGAGGGAGAGTGAAAAAGACTCTGTAAGGGGGGGGAGAGAAGAAATAGCGGGGGGGGCGTTTATCGATCTTATTATTCTCAACATATCACCTCTCACATTAAGTTGGGGCTTTGTGGGCCGGAGATGGGGGCAAAGGTGGCAGGGTAGGGAGAAAAAAGAGTTGATGTTTCAGTCCGGTCCGAGGGAATTTGCTTGGGAACATTGAAGAAGCCAAAAGAGGGGTTGTGGAGCCCGGCGAAAGAGGGGAGGAGAGGACGAAGGTTCTCGGGGAAAAAGTTTTGTCCTTCGCAAGGGTTGGTTTCTGGAAAATTATCCTGACGATCGTCACAGAAAATTCAGCGCCGAAGGTGAAAAGGGGGGAAAACAGACAGGGGAAACAAGGTAAAGGGACCGAGAGAGAGAATCGGGGAAGGGATCTATCCGTTACCAGCGAGTGCCCTTCAAAACTAAATAAACTCATACTCATCGGCAGGGGGCAAAAACAAACCAAAGTAAGAAAGGGAAAAACCCTTACGATGTGTGGAAATGAAAGGAGGCGAGTTTGGTATGACTCATTCGTAAAGACGAAACCGGTAAGTGATTACGACGGAAGACCTTTGGGGTGGGAAGGAGACAGGCCATTGCGGGTAAAATCCTTCCAGCTTCTCGCGTGAACACCAAAAACTGACGGGGGAGGAGGTCCACTCAAGGTACACCCCCAAGTCTGGGCGAAAAGGAAAAAAGAGGAGGTGAAATTTAGAAGTGTCTCATGGGAGGGAGAAGGAACCGGAGTTTGGACGATACCTCACCGGGGGGGGGGGGTATCTGGGAATAAAATTCCGCCTGTTGCGAGACAGCGACATCGCCAGGGAGACTGGCAGCAGTAACCTTGGACCATGCACATTGGCTGGTTGCCAATGAACAAAAAAAAGGGAGGGGGACGTGAGAAACAAAAAGCCGACGGAAGGGACCGAAAGGAAAGAAAACTCATCAACTAAGACCTAGCCCGAGTTTTATTATCTATCTGCACAGATGCAAGCAAAAAACTTCCGTAGGATAGAAAAAAATAGAGGCACCGAAGGGAATCGCTTGGAGGGAAAAAAGAGGGGTGGGAGGAAAGAAAAGACAAGGGATACGGGAAGTAAAAAACAAAAAACAAAACCAAATCCTTTGCGAGGTTCGGGTGTCCTGCGAGAGGCAGTAAGAGAGGGGTTTAAGGTGGAGAACGGGAAGAGATTTCCTGGCCAGAGGAGGGAAGGAGGCAAGAAGGAAGGGGGTTATAGAGGGAGAGGGGCCGATAGGGAGAATACTTAAAATAATCAGGAAACCGGCGGCAAATCGTCGACTACTTTATTTGGGTCCTCCCCAAAAAATCTGCCACAAGAGGAAACGTGGCAATCGGTAAAGTTTACCTAAGGAGAAGGGGGGAAGCGAGGTCTAGGAAAAAAAAACAAAGGAGAAAAAGAAGGAATCGACAAAAAAAAGGATAAATTGGGACGTTGACGGGAAAGATTGTGGGCCGAGCTCTGAGGTACTGGGGGCCTCAATACCGGGGGAATGCATAACGTGCCGAGGGGACAAAGCATTGAAGAAGAAAAGGGAGTCCATAGAGATCGAAACTATGAAAAAAAGAAAAAAAGGCGGAAAATAAAAATAATCGGCAACAGCCCGTGAGATCCGGCTCCACCTATAAAATCGTCCTACTCGTCAAGTAACCCGCAAAGAGAAAAGCAAGGGTCAGGGAGGGAGGAGGGTTTAAGCCGCAACAAACAAGAAAAGGGGGAGGAGAGTGACAACGAAAGAATAGAAAAGGAAAGATTTTCTATAAAGGTAAGAAGACATATATGCTTTTTAAAACAATTATAGTCACCCTGCAGAGAAGTTAGCTTACGCTACAACCCAAGGAGAAAGAAAAGAGTGGTTGTCGCAAAAAAAGAAAGGGGGAGTTGGGAGAGGGGAAAAAACCAATGGTCGCGGGTACTTGAAAAGGTAAGACTGAGGACAAGACCGTCGCAAACAAAACGGAGTTTACCCAAAACCCTGATAAAGCACAAAGCAACGCAAGAAGGGCGCGCCCCACAAAGACCGGGGCGAGTCTAAGACAAAAAGAAAAAGAAGATTGTACGTCGAAGTAAGGGGGCTGATGGGAAACAATGCTCGGTCCGGCATACTGGGCAATTCCCATTTTGGACAGCGAAAAAAGACGTGGTCAAAAGGGGACTGAAAAGAAAAAAAAAAAAGAGAGAATGGCCCGGGGTGGAAGTCCGGGGGGGGGACGACGATGGAGATATATTAATAATCCTCGCTCTCGAAATACTGATACTACCACAGAAATCAAGAGGACAAAGGAGTGGAAAGAACAAACGGGTGGAAAAAAAAAAAATTTCCAGAAAAGGGGAAGGAAGAGAGGAGAAGACGGAGGTTATGTTAGAGGACGAAACCAAGTAAGGGAGAAAAAGAAATAAAAAAAAGGGCACTGCAAGAAGAACCATATTCTCGACTCGCCGGCTGCATCAAAAAACTGAACGGGGATTCTCAATCTTTCCAAACGGCGAAGCACACGCCGAAAACCGAAGAAAAAAAGATAGAAAGTGGGTAGGGGCAACGAAACGACGTCAGAAAAAAAAGCACGAGGAGGGGAGAGGTTATAGGGGGCCGGCTCACCTTCCGAGGTGGGAGGGGACCTGCCTGGAAAGGACGGGGGCCAGAAAAAGATGGGTAAAAAGGAGAAATGCGCGAACAAGAGAAAAAGGAGAAGAGAACACCAAGACAACCGTTGTTTGGCCATTTGACGAAGAGAAAAACAAAGATACCGGGGGGAACGAAGGAGGAATTCTGAGAAAAATAAAAAGGAAGACGGCTCAAATTAAAAGGGATCTTTGACCTCCTTTATCCTGCCCCTTTACCAGAAAAGATAGGACTCGTCAAGAAAGAAAGGTGACGAAAAACTGAGAAGGCGAAGGCGGACGAACGCCAATTAAAAGGGGGAAGGAGCATACACTGAACGATCATTGAGACTCCCTCAGTCGACTAGCTTTAGGGAGGCAACAGAAAAAAAAAAGGGAAGACAAAACTTCGGAAAGGAGAGATCCTACAGGACTCTTGGGGAAGGAGTCGGCTTTCGGAGAAAAGGGAAAGGGGGAAAGACTCCAGATTAGAAAAAGCCACGAAAGTCAAAAACAGAAAAATTAGTATTCCCCGCACAGAGACCAAAATCCTCCCTATCGACATCGACGAAGGGAGAAAAAAGGGACGTTGGTTGAGGCCATTTGCAAGCTGAGGAAGCGCGACAGGGGAAAACAAGTTCGGAAGGGGCGGTGGATGGGAAAAGAGGACGAATAACAAAGAACAAAGTCGGGGTGAATAGAGGGAGGGACCGATCTGTAATCTCTTTTCGCCGAGCCTGGGACGAAAAACCCGGTGGAGGGGAAACAACGGCATCACGATGGAAAGGATGGTAACCGCCTCAGAAAGAGAGGAAAGAAGTGATGAGTTGGGATCAGCTCTGTGCGAGTGAATGTATCACGGGGGAAGGTCAAGCTCCGCGAGAAGCCTTGACAGCATGGGGAGAAGGACCGGGGCAAAAAGCCGAAACAGAAAGGGAAGGGCAGGAAAGAGTGAAAAGGGGTCAGGAGGATTCGGGCGTGATCGATGGTCGGAAATATTGCGACACTCGATGTAGTCGGTCCCCCCCAGTGGAAGACGATCGTTCGGTTGGGGGAGCAATGCTAAAGCAACAGAGCTCAGGGACAGTGTAAGCTGAGCGAGGAGGGGTAGGCACTTTTCGGGTTTCTTTACTAGGTGGACGAAGACTCGGGAGGGGAGAAAAGGGAGGATAAAGGTTAGAAAAAAAATTGAAAAGAAAGGAAGGGGGGGAATAGGGGGTGGAGCACGTAAATGGATTTCTGAGGAGGCGTCAATGGTTGGAGGGACGAGATAACAATTGCCTCGAGGAAAACCATTGGATAAGGTGGGGGAAACCGGAAGGGGGGGAATGGGGAGATGGGGGGGGGGGGAGCGCTGTACGTGGAAAGAGGAAGGCAGGAGAGGCAACCACTGTACTGGGAGATGCCAAAACTCCGGAGAAAAAAGGGGCGCATTTGAGATAAAGTTCTGGATATGGGCCTCGTCCCTTACATCCAAAAAAAATAACTGCATCTAACGAATCGAGTTTGTTACGTGAAGTGGGGAGGCAGAAAAGACGGTTTTAGGGTTTTGGGAGGGAGGGAGGTACAGCTTGAGGAGGAGGGTGCTTTGGGAAGATCAAACGCAGAGGACACGCCGGTCAAGAAGGACTAATGTTCTCCGTCTTCGCGTGGAGAAAGGGGTCTGTATACAGAAAAGCGGGTGGGCGTTCGGATGAGAAGGACAGGGGAGTCAGAAAAAAAGAAAAAAACGACGAAAAGGCGGGAACAAGATGATGCACGGAAACAGTATTCCGACTTAAGGAGATGTGCCGTTCGTAACCACGTGTATCCAGAAGAAGGACTAAGGTAGACAGAAGGAACGGGCGGCAACATAAAGCCGACGTGGAAAAGGAAAAGGCTCAGACGGCAAAGGGAGTGGTGATACTCAGGGAAAAGGAAAAAAGGTATTTACTTGGTTCACTGAAAAAAAAACGCACGGTCCCAGTCTTTTCCGCGATCCGGAAAAGGAACGGCGCGGTAAAAGAAACGAAAGAAGGGGGGAAGAAAAACAACAAGAGAGGGTGAGGAAAGGAAGAGGGGTTTTCGTTGGTAAAAGGATTTTGGTGACGATGATCGGCCGTTTGTTGGCTTTGGGGGAATGGGAGAAAAAGGGCGGGTCACTCCGGGAAGGGAAAAGTAACGCAAACCAACGCATGCAAAAGGGAGGGAAAAAAAAAGGCCATCGAAAGAAAGCAAGCTAGGAGGGGTCGGCTCTCAAACCCCGCAGCAGACGGGAAGGGGAAATGACCTGGAGGCCGAATCTTAGGGGGGGGAGGAAGGAACAGTGTTAAACAACGCGTCGAAGAGAGGAGAGTCAACCGTTCATGAGAAATAGAAGGTCACCACTAAGGTCATAGAACAACCAGATCTTGGTTCACATGCACCCCATGCATGTAAGGGTGCGAGAAACGAAACAGAACACGAAAAGGAGTCGAGGGGAGGGGGGGAGAAGTGCGAGGGCGACAGGAGGATTTAGGGGGGGAGGAAAGGGCGCAGGTCAAGACGATTCTTGCCTCCAACGCAGTTTTGGTCGTCCTCCAATCGTTGTTCCTAGCGAGTATTACCGTTGTAGGTAAAGGAGCACCGGGGACATCAAAAAAAGGGGGACCCGTTTTTGGGGGAAAAAAACACCGCTCGGAAAGAGGAAAGGAGGTGACGATAAGATCCTCGCAGCGTAGTCGTCTGAACAAAAAGGGGAGGATGGGTGGCCCGGCGGGAAGTCGTCGGGGAGAGGAGGGGTAGATAGAACGGCTGAAGAAAAATGGTAAAATTAAAAAAAAAAGATAAGACCAAGAAGGGGACTTGCGTGCGTGAAAAAGAACGAAGGGAGAGGAAGAAGAGGGGGCATCATTTGGAAGGGGATCTATCTCTATAAAGGAAACGATCAAAGAGAACCGCTCGGGCACCTCCGGTAATTCGCCGGCTCCAACCACAGAAAAAACATTAAGGGGCAATGCGCTGAGGGAACCAAAAAGAGGAAAAAGAAGATGGGGTAACGTGGTTAGGGAAAGGGAGTACACACTATACAATGGGGGAGGAGGAACAGAAAAAAGATATAGGAAGACGGCGAAGCATAAATCGTTTGAAGGAGAGCCATTCTGACGCGGCAGAATCGAGGTAGGATCGGAGATGTGGTAAACCTCGCCTTCAGAACAGCGAGAATTGGAAGGAATCGACTAAAAGGTCAGGAACAGAAACTCAGGGAGAGGGGGGCGCAAAAACAAGCTTTGGGAGAGGGAAACCGCCATGGAGTAGGTAAACGGAAAGCCCTTTGCCTGTGCGGGGTACTACAAGGCGGGCTGTGGGGGCCCTCCCAAACGGGGATCCATCAAGGTCCAAAAGGGAACGGGCAAAGGCAATTCGAAAGGACCAACAAAAGAAGGGAGAAAAAGCTGATACAAACAGGAAAGGAATTTCAGGGAGTGAATGTGGGGTATCCGATATGATGGGAAGGCACCCTCCTGTTCCTGTGCCCGTGGAAGCGGAGACCGGAATGGGCGACGTCTGGGAGGACTGCTGTGCAGTTGGCAGCAAGAGTAGAATACAGGGGTGCTGGCGGAAGACTTTGAGAGAAAAAAGAGGGGAGGGGGGAAAAAGAATCGAGGTAGGAGCGGTGGACTTGCTAGGGGGAGGCTGATTTAGCAAGAAGTGGGGAACCCGCAATAAGGAAAGAAGAGTGGCGGCTGTGAGGAACAACTGGGGGGACTCCGGCAGGTCAAAAAAAAAGGGAGGGAGGAGGGAAATCGGAAGGGGGCAGTGAAAAACACGATGCCGCATATACAAAAACTGTAACGCGACAGTAACAAGTCTTCCTTATACTGACTCTTCATGGAAGAGTCGAAACCCCGCGGGGCGCAGGAATCTGTGGGTCAAAAGGGAAAAGAAAGGAAAAAAGAAAGAGGCCTCAAAAAGAAAAAAGGAAAAGAGAAGGGGATTAGCCTACCCGGGAAAGCCAATTTATAGTGGATTTTGAAATTGGAGGGGGCCGCAAAAGACAAAAAGCAGAAAGATATGGTAATGAAAGGAAGGCCCAATTTTGGAGGGGAAAGAAAAAATAAGGTTGGCAGAGACTGCCGATAAAAAAGAGACGAAACCACAAAAAATCACCAAGCACACGTGTTCCCGAGGATCTTCCATTGTGGGGGGGAAAGCTCGAAAAGATAAAAAGGACATTGAGAACAGCAGAGAGGGGATAGAACGCAGCCAGGGGAGGAAGAAAAATGCGTTGAGTGTGGAAAGGTTTATCCTTCCACCTGCCAAGCCCTCGATTGGGGAAAAGAGAAAAAAAACCGAAAATGCCGACAGCAGAGGGGCAAGGAAAATCCAACGACCTAATCGTCCGAAAGGGGCAGTAGAACCAACCCGGAGGAGTATCGTTTGGAAAAAGAACAAAAGATTAAGGAAGGGAAGACATAACCTAGACACCCGAAGGGAAAAAACCGACTAAATTTTAATTCTTCCTGGTCTTGACAGGGGAGACGGGTGATTTCCCGGTCCAGCTCATCGTAGAGAACTACCAGAGTGGGACACAATTACAGGAGGGGGTGACAGGGAAAAGAACCGAGTCCGAGCAGCAGAGATGAAAGTCGTAATGAGACAAGATTACCGGGCATAAATTTTGCCAGCTTGAGCTGCCGTAAGGAAAACCCACACGGGGTTTCGGAAAAGGAGAGGGGGAGGAAAAGAAGATCGCAGGG
>Ga0179593_1468405_pt1 | contig 25908 bp, 25 predicted proteins | sample CZODoug2_1_08_16_FD_185931 | JGI IMG/M metagenome (GOLD analysis project Ga0179593, IMG submission 185931) | Vadose zone soil fungal communities from Angelo Coast Range Reserve, California, USA - CZODoug2_1_08_16fungal (PacBio error correction) | ecosystem: Environmental > Terrestrial > Soil >...
GCAGCGCTCCAGGATCAACGCACAGAGGGACTTACGAGTCAAGGAAGCTGGGGGGACAACATTGTCACGACGAGCGCTGAAGAGCAAAACTGGTGCTGATCCCCTGAGGCAATCCTCGCCACCGCTAGACAAAAAAAAAGCCGCCTTTCTGGGGACGTGTGAAAACAATTCCAAGTGCGGGGCAGTGTGAGGTAAAACTACCAACGCATGGATAACAGGGGTTTGACTGCAGAAAAATGCGCTTCAGTGCCATCCGCCCCGGCGACGCGACAGTGGGGGGGGGGGACTTAAGCCTCACACCGTCATACTGGACGAAAATCGGGGCGCGCCATCAAAAAGTCGGCGGCACGGGGAAGAGGACCCAATGAAAAAAACCAGGAGGTTAAAATCTGTCTCTCTAACTGCGGATCGATTGCTGGAGGGAGCTGGTGCCGAGACCCACCAAACACCCGTGGACAAAAAAGGCCAGTGGGGGTGCCATCTTTGTCAAAGCTCCGTGCAGGGGTTCGCGGTCTAAGGGTACTGGGCACGGCGACTTCTGAAGAAAGGAAACGCCTGAAAGAAGAGGGATGGTATATGGTGGAACTGCGCGCGTTGAAGGAGATGTACTCTAACGGGGATCCTGAAGGGCGGTAGAGCGAGTCATGTAAAACGGGAAATGCATCGAGAGGAGGTTCTCCAAAAGGTGAGTTGAACTTTTCGCATCACAAAGAAAGAACTTCCGGCGGTGATCGCCCGAAGCTCGCAAAGGAGAGCTTCGCATCTTGACGCTACTTCTAATTAATTCTGCAAAGCACAAGTGAATCAGACTGACTTTGGGGTCAAGAAAAATGCTCCTAAAAAAAAAAAAAAGCAGAGTCGATCTTTCAAGATGCGCATGGCGGTCCTCCCTCTTGTAGTGTGTGAAAAAAAAGCATAGTTCGAACTCTGAAAATTTGGGTGGCGCAGAAAACGAACAGCCGCGGGGCTCTCGGTAAGAAACTTTGCTACGCAGAAAAAACTCAGGGAGTTCGAGGGGGAAGACCCTGGGTCCAGGGGAAAAAGGGAGCGACGGCCGTACTCTTCGGCATGCCATAAGCACCGAAAGGGCAAGGAGCAAAGTTGGCTAGGCAGGGATATAAGAGAACGCTACATTGGTCCTGGACATGGGGGGGCTTCCTGGCAACATTATGTGGCAATGCAGGGAAAAACCGCATTCTCTGTAGAGGGAAAGAAAGGAGAGCCGATTGCAGAAATCAGGGGCAGAAGCAATTAGGGGGGTGGGCTCGCAAGTCTGGGTCAGTCACGTCTCATGTGGAAAGGTAGGGCAAGACCGCGAAACGGGAAAAAGGAATTTGGATGACTTCCGGTCTGTAAGTGTTAGTCGGGGTGGAGTATGACGGAGGAGGGTGGGCGTGTGAAACTTCTTCAACGGGGTGTTTTCGGAAATAAAAAAGAAAGTGCCGACGGCATGGGGGGTTCAAGACGAAGCGATCTCTCTGGATAACGGTACAGAAAAATCAGAAAGGGGAAGAGCTCCAGCAGGATCCATTGGTGGATATCTCAGAAAAAAAGAGGCGACATGCTGGTATGACAGCACGGGTTCCGTGTCTATGACAACTCCGCGGGGAAACGTAAAAACTGGAACCGCACATCCACGAAGGGCTGAAAGCGGCACAAGAAGTTGGGGGCAAGTGTCGCTGATAAAAACTCATTGGGAAAAACTTCCGATAAGAAGCGAGCCGTCAGATGCGCAGGTGAGAAAGTATTCGGGGAGTTGTGGAGAAGGGAGCAAACCTCTGGAAACTATTGGAAAAAAAGGTCAGAAAAAAGCGGTACAAGAGCAAAAGAAGCAGCAAGGACAACAACCTTCAAAGGTCGTTTGAAATCATTGTCGGCCGAAGCGGCCTGGGGGTTGTTTTCGTAAAGTGCAGGGGAAATAAGCGTGGCCTAAGATTCTTATAACGAAAAATGCTTTTCCATGGGGGAACAAGTGGATTAATGGGCGAGTCGTGTGCGCGGGGAAGAACGTCCGCCGGGTCGCAAAAAGCGTGTTAATTCGTGTGTCGGACGGAGGAAGAATAGACGTGGTGCTTTGAAAGGGGGGTGCAGGGGAAGGGATCGATTGAAGCTCACAAAAAGAGGAACAAAAAAAAAAGTTATAAGCCAAAAGAGATCTGTCTAAAAAGGGGGCTTCCGTCAACTCGTCGGGGTGAAGAATCTCGTTAGTGAGAAAGGAACTAGCCCGGGCCAAAAAAAAAGGCGCTCAGCAAGAAGAAAAGAGAACCAGAGGGGAAGGTGAGGGTGTCGATTTTTGCCAGAAATCCATTCTGAAAAGGAAGACCGAGTACACCCGGACTTCAGTCGGAGTGCTAAACACTTGCGGGAGGTCATTTGCACCGGGAAAAAACTTGGGGAGGAACGTCGGAACGTGAAGACGGTTGGTGGTAAGACAGGGAGATCGGCCGTTTAGGGGTCGGTCACCACAACGTGTGGATTGGCAAGAGCATGTCGAGATCGACCTATCGGCTTCTGCCTTGACAGTGTCCGTACAAAAGAGGAGGAAAGGACAGGCCCCCGCCTGTGTTAGCGCAGTTATTACAAAGATCGAAAAAAGTTCCTAACTCGCGTGGGTCGAGAGACCAAGCTGGAAAGATTATCAGACGGTTTGAAAGAGGCTGGAACTGGGATTCAGGGAAACCAAGAGGGGAACTTCATCAATTTGGGGAAAACAGCAGCCGTGATTCCTGGTGCGATAGACTCTCTTCCAAAACGCTTGAAAAAAAATACAAGGAGAAGGAATGGGTCTTTGTAAGGGCGGGACCCGTTGTCGGCGTGATCGAATGAGGTGGGCAGGAGAAAAGAAGTTGAGTTAGCTGTACCGCACAAGGAACAATGTCAAAGGGCTTTTGACTGCAGCGGACGCGGATGCATGGAAAGAGAGGGGTCGCCGACGTATGAGACCACGCGCACAGCCATGTGACGAAATATAGGGATTTCAAGATCCTGTGCGAGCGTGTCGAGGTATGTCGGGCAGATACGTCGAGGAAAAAAAAAAGGCGCTGTCAAAGGGGGGGGGGAAAAGGCGGGAAAAAGACGGGTTCACCACGACTGAGAGGGGGACGATGAGGCGGCGAACGACGGGACACGCTCTCGGGCAAAGACTGGAAGAATCAAGCGCGGAAGATCTCGGGCAATGGTAAATCGACTAGTTAGGAAAACAGACGCAAGGGGGGCGAGGGGGGCTCCAGAAATACCTCAAGGCCCGACGAGAGGGGGGAAAGGATATGGTCCAGGTGATTAGGGGGACGGCGGTTTGTTCCAGGGCAGGGACGCGGGGTGAGCCAGGGGAGGGTGAGGAATGGAAAATGTCATGAAGACCTGACCGGCACTTCCTTAAGAGGGAAAAAGGGGGGATCAGTCGGGAGAGGTCGAAAAACGCAGATGGGGGAAAGAGAGCAGAGAAAAACATTTTTCGGCCACGGTTTGCCATAAACCTCGGGGGAAAAGGGTGCCAAAGAGGACTTCGTACTGGGGGGCCTCTACCGCTGCAAGCGTCAAAGGCGGGGACCCGTAACAGTTGAATGGAGGCCCGAGGAGGCTGTAAAGACAAAAAAGGAGAATGAATGGCCTGAAACTGAAAGAAAGGAAATCGACAAGAGAAGGGGGGAAGGGGACTAGGACTATTTTACCAACAAGTTAAACTTCGTCGAAAAAACTAGCAACAAAAGAAAAAGAAAAAAGACCAGAGATCAGGGTGGCGATGCTACTTTTTTCTGGGGAGAGCAACTCCTGGCCACGTCGCTAAAGGAACTCAGGGATCAAGTGCAGAAAGGCAGAGTAGAGCGAGCAACCGGTTGCTAAGTATAGAACTAAAGAGAAAAAAAAAACTCAAGAGGAAAAGAGAAGATGACGGGGACGCCCGACGAGAACTCTGTTCTAGAAGAGGAAGAAGCAGTGTCTCCACCGGGGGAAGAAGGAGGCAAAAAAAAAGATGTACTTTTCCAGAGGTCCAATCAGGGAAGGGAGGGAAGGCCGTTCGCCACCAAAAGGACATCTATAGTTTGCTTTCTGGCGAAGGGTCCGGCCTTTATGCGGGTAGCAAAGGGAAGGGGAGACATCTCGAAACCCGCGCAGGAGTGAGCTTCGTGAAGCTCGTGCAGAACTGGGGGGAGGCATCCAACTGTGAGGGACTTAGAGGGCCGGGATGGTGGCCCTCAGTGGCCGGGGGAAATACCGTTACGTGCACAGCGGTGCGGTCTGTTAGTCTCTGGGGAAAAGGAGCAGGTGAAAAAACAAAGGTCAAAACCGGTTTACTGGGATCGTGGCTAACTGATGGCACATGTCGAAAGGAAAGGATTGAAGAGCCCATCTTTCGATACCTCTAAAAAAAAGAAATCAAGTTCGTACTTGCCAGAATTGGAAGGGGGGGGAACCATGTGGTGGCGGGAGAGAACGTGTGCACCTAAAGGAGCCTGTCCTAAAAAACCTTAACACGGGCCAAAAAACCACGGGCCTCAGAACGACCATGTCGGGGGAGAGAGAGGGTCCTGTCAAAAGACTTGGGGCTCTCCTAATGAAGGAAAAAAGACCCAACTGCGGAGGTCAGAAAAAGGAGTTACCAGCAGCCGGCTGTACAGTTGAGGACCCGGAGGTGCTCGAGGGATTGCAGACAAAGGGGTGAGGGCCAAAAGAGGATCGCGATATTCTTAACGTTCTTGTAGTGGCCCTTTAAAAGGAGAAAAAAAGGAAACGATGTTAAGACGACGAGACGCTCGCCTACCATTTGAAGTGCAAACAGCAGGGGATATTACATCTCTACACGAAAAACACGCAACTCCACCTAGGAGGGGGGAGAGGTGGTGCGAAAAGGTAGAGTTACACTCGGAGTGTCGAACGGAATTCTGGGGGAGTCACGATAAAAAGAAAAAGAAAAGAAAAAAAAAAAAAACTGAAAAAAAAAACCTCGAGGCGAACAGTCAGGGGAGGGTTCCGCTACGGGACATTGGGGATAGTAGAAACTCTCTCGCACAAGAGCCGTGGACATGCGAAAACGAATAAGCGTGCGGGTTTTACTTGGAAAACTGGTGCGCAGTCCCCGGGGGAGCATCTGTAAGCACGTCGGTCAGGGGGCCAGGGACCAAATGGGAGGGAAAAGGGAGAGTGCTTTACCGGCGTTTTTCAAATCATGCTGAGGGACCTAGGTGTGCAGAAGGGGTAACGACTCACCGTATATCGTCGCCCAAAATAAGAACCTCGGGTCCGTCGTCTCGACAATGGGATATAAAGGTAGAGTCCAGATGCCGTCGCTGCCGGTGTTCCGGTAATAGTACGACCAAGGTAGGAAAAGGAGGATCGAGATTTGGAGGAGAGAAATAGGCGGCAATGAACACTTTTTGTGGGAACTAAAACCACGGAGAATGAGGAAAAAGAATTGTGTAAGGAACAAAAGGGAGGGTCAATACTAAAGGCTCTCCCTCCTCTTCACCCTCCAGGGGATGCAAAGAAGAAAGGGGTGTTTACATAGGGACTACATCCTCATCATGGACTGGATCAAGAGGTAGGGGAACTCGAAAAAAAAGGTCTCCCTTACAAAATCGGCGGAAAAAGAAAAAAAAAAGGGCAAAAGAGACCTGAAGTGGTGAGACAGGACGGAAGTGAGCTCATAATATGAAGACTTCGGAATCCCGGTTGCTCGTCGTATAGGTCTCGCGTATGTAGAAATTCTTCGAAGGGAGCGGAGGGGTTGATGGAAAAGCTGTAAGCCTCTTGCAGCAAACTTGAGACCGGGAGAAGAAAGGGGTCCCCTTCTATCAACAAACCACGCACAGGGGGGAAATCTGGAGGGAAAAAACTTTATTAACTTTTGATCATCAACGATAGCCCAAAAAGAGAAGGTAACGGGAACCTCTGGGCGATCTCACCTAGACTTATGGGCGGGAAATTGGGACAAAAGAACGTTTCCGGGGTAGGGAAACCAAAAAGTACCGAGCCTGGGCACTATTGCTATAAACATTCTAACTTGCGTGACGAAAAGCTGTGAAAATGGTTCGTCGTGGGCTCTTCTTGAGGGGAGAGTTCACGGGTAAGGTTTATTCTCTGTGCGCCCGTCCGACAGTAGTACGGGGAGGCTCCAAAGGGAACGGCCCACAGGGGAATTCAAACTCACTTCCGTTCGGGCTGTAGAAACCATTGCTATGATCAGGGGAAGAGACTGGTAGTTCTGAGAATCGCGCTGTGCTCTGACGTCCGAGAAAAAAGAGGGTGGAACTTCTAGGACGGGCGCGGATAGGAAGTTAGCGGGCGAAAGCAAATCGGGTTTCAGTGCGTACCTGGTCAAAACCGACGAGGAGGAAGAAGAGGGGAACAAACTAAAAGATCGAACCAAGGGGGGGAAACGCAAATGCTTCAGCTTCTCCTGAGAGGTCGGAGTGGCAGAGAGGCGGGAAAAAGGGCCAGGTAAGGAGTTCAATGCGCAGGGGGGCAAAACAACCGGCCCAGGTCCTCCCAAAAGGGAAAAGACAGAAAATACAGCAACTAAAAGTAAAAAAAAGGACGAGACTGTGTCCGCAAGAGGGGATACATTGTTCAGCTAGCGGGCAGTCTCCGTCCACTAAACATGCGGACGAGGGGGGGGGGTACGTCGGCCGACCACCGCAGTTTCTTCCTTAAAGAAGGCGCAGGAACGAATCTACCGAGAGTCGGGAAAAAAAGACAAGGAATCTCATGCACAAAACCCCTAAAACAAAGACAACAGACTTGGGAGGGCGAAGAGTTGATGGGGGCCTTCCTCTCACCTTGTAGTCTTTCGGGAGGAAGTGAAGATCAGACGAGGAAGGGGGCAGTTTCATCTAAGGGTAAAAGTCCACCAACCAATGCGCAGCTACAAGAAGCAATCGGGTAGAGATCCCAGATGAGGGGGGGACAAGGTTATGGGTCGTTGAGGGCAGAAAAAATGTTCTAGCTGCTCCTGAGGTGAAAACACTACAAAGAAAAGGGAGGAAAGACGACCGGAAAGGGCCAATCAATCTCAGATCCTTGAAGAGCCGAGGGAAGAAAAGGGTCACCAGAAACGGTGAAGTTCTGACTATTCAAAAGAAGAGACGAAAAGAAAAACGGGAAGGAACTCGAAAATCGACGAGAATACTTGGACGGCCCACGAGGTGAGGGGAGGTTTTACTTTGACAAGATGAACCTTCGCAACCTTAACCCGCCGAGTCGGTTCCTGTTCCAGTCGTGGAAGAGCTCGACTGGTAGGAACTCAGGAAAGCCCGTCGAAAAAAGGAACGGAGAATCACCCTCTAACTCGTACATAAATGTTACGGCTTGCCGGTGTGGATCTACGAAAAGACGTAGGGGCAGCTATAAAAGGATAGAAAAGTGATTAGGATCATGCGGGTGAAAGGAGTGTACGGGGGTGTTGGCATACCACTCCACGAAGGTCGCGCGTAGCAGAGAGTAAGAAAAGTCGTATTGTGACATTGTTCGGCGCAGACCATTTGAAGGTGAGCACTGGCGAGTGCGTCTCTTGAACGTTATTTAAAACACCACGGCTAGGGAAGAAGGTAAAAAGTCGGCCAGGGACGTGAGAGGGGTGGCTGCACGTCGAAACTCAACTGGTGAGTAGGCTGGACTTTGGGTCATTTATTTTGGCAGATATTTCACAAAACAAGAAATGGGATTGTGTGTAAAAGGCTAATTTTTGGGGGTTTGTCAGATTTTGGGACTGGGCCTGGGGCGGATGAAGGCAGCCCCTTTCTTTAACCCCGAAATAGGGAGACTGATCATGGGAATGGAGGGGGACAGAGAGACGGGTAAAGCTATGGCTCCAACACCAACAAACGTCTTAGTCCCCTCTCATCTTCACGCTGGAGTGCCAACGACCAGCCGGACCGGTCAAAAGAAGTAGAACGGTAAAAACATGGACACTCGACTCTGGGCTTCTTCGGGCGCCAAGGCCAGTCACAGGATAGGACGTCTAACGCCATCCTTCCTAATTCGAAGCCCACCACGAAATGGCTGGTCCGGGCCCCGGATCCGCTTTAAAATGGGAAACCACCAGGAAAGTCGCACCGCTTTGAGCTCTGAGCTGGGCGCGCGGCCAGACGGGGGGATAGGGTCCATGGGGATGCTTACGATCACCGTAAGAAACATTCTCACGAGCAGAGTCTCGGACCCGAGAGCACTGTCCGAGGAGGGGGGGCCAGTGATAAGTCGAAACGAGGGGGACTTCAGGGTGAAGGACCGGAGTTCAAACCACTCCCCTAAACCCAGGGAAGAAGTGAAGGAGCTATGCTGGGCTCCGGGTCTCTCTTTCTTGAAAACTACCTTGGACCATTGAAGAAGATGCTGTGTGGGGTGAGAGTTACTGGAATTGTTCTTTCCTTTGATCCGTTTTATGAGAGGAAGAAAAGTGCTTTATCGAAAAGGGTAGAATGAATCATGCTGTCGCCGGGTGGACTGGAGCGTGGAGTTCCAAAGTTCTTCACAGAAAACCCGTATCCGGGGAGAGGGGGAAAGAAAGAATCTCCCAAGAGTCCAGCGCGTGAAAGGGGGCTTGTCCAAGATAGTGTGTGGAACAGTGAAAAAATAGACGCGAGGACATGAAGGAGGGGTTCGCGGGCATCCTGCCATCTCGCATTTCGGTGCCGATGAAGAGAGGAGGACCAGCAAAAAAAAACCGACAGACAACACCCCCCAGTGGAAAGTGGGGGTGAAAAAGACGTCAGGCGGGGGGAGGAGATTACGTCTGGACTCGGGCATAACGGACTGGAACGAATCAGGGGGAACGAAAATAACTCTGCCGGAAAGGACAATTTCACAGAAGGGTGGTGGGGGGGGCAACGCCATTACGATAACTAAGAGAGAAAAAGATGCGCCTATGAGGAAGAAAGGTATCCAGAGGGGCTTACAGACCTGCGTACCGGATTAGCCGCATGTCGTGGCTTTTGACTTGCGTTGCTGACAAAAAGGGGAAGGTACGATGGACAGGCCAAGTCTCTGATGAACTCCTACATATGGTAGTTGAGTTATTAGAAGGGAGCAGAGGGAAATGAAAAAAAAGGGGGGTGAGGAGGGTGGGGTCGTACTACTTCTCGGGGAAGATGGAGGTGAGGGGCAACCGCAAAAGTGCAAGCAAAGGGGCTGGTAATTCTTGTCTAAAACTTCAGGGCCGTGACTTTGAAGAGTACAGGGACTGATTGACCGTGTCTTTTGACTTTGTTGGGGTTGGGGTGAGGAGCACGCCAGGCAAGAGGCCTTTCCCGTCTCCCTGAACAACAACGACAAAATGCAAGTAGCGAAGTGAAGCCTAAAACCAGTAGGTGGAGAGGGGAGGAGGCCATCGGGAGAAGACGGATGGAAAAAAGGGGGGATCCGGCCGATACAGCCTTGTTGTTGCGGAACCGGCTGGAACAGGACGAAAAAATCGCGACACTAGACCATGATTAAGTCTGCGCAAATGAGAGTTTGCAATTCTCTACGGGGTAGATAGAGTATCTCCATGAACGGACGCTAGGGAAACGAGAGATCGGGAAAGGTCCTAACCTGAGGGGTGGCACAGGGGGTGCAAATTGTATGCCCGGTGGCGCAATCCCTTCGGAGGGCGAGTCAGTCGGCCTCAACGGTGCGCTCTATGGGGGGCTGACTTTCTTTCCGGTTCCACATCGCGGCAGGAGGAAAAGGACACATCTTTCCTACTGCGGGCTAGAGAAAAAAAAACGGCTAAGAGACCCGGATCAGGGTCAAAGGACGGAGAGGCTTTGTTTGTTCCGTTAACATCAGGGACCGGCTCCATGGAACCTCGGACGGTGGACGTGGGCAAAATGGATAGGTCGAGAGGAGAAGGAACAGGCCCCTCCTGGCGAAAAACAGACTTGTACGTGCGGGTTTGAGTCCAGGGACACCGGTGCTTATCCTCACTTGGGTTCAGAAGGATCCGTAGAGGAAGTACACCGAGAGGGAGGAAGGGATACAGGAGCACTCAGAAAGCTAGGAAAAACTGGGCGTCCCAGGGGACACTTAGGGAGGGGTTACATACTTTGGATGATCTCTCAGCATGGGACGCAGCAACTTCATTATCGAAGACATCAACGAGAGCCAGCATTTCACGGGTTGTCAAAGAGGGGGGTGGGTGTCCACCCTTCGAGAGGAATGGAGTTTAGAGTGCTTCTTCTATTTACAACTATGAGAGGCCGGGAGGGGGGAACAAAAGAAAGGTCGGTTAGGCTAAATGAAGAGAAGGTCTTGTTCCGGCCCGGTTGGGTCATGGGCTATCGGCGCCGGTAGAAGGGAGTTCAGGGAAAAGAAGAAAAAACGTGTTCATTCGCCTCTAAATAAAAAGAAACCGCTGGGGATGTTGAAAAGGACAGGAAAAGCAGAAGCCACAGACGGCCCGCACTCGTGTAACGGGCTCGAGGGGGGGAAGTTAGGCGGGTACCTAAAAAACTAATGGCGAGACGGAAAGAGGAGCGTGGGCTAAAAAAAAAGCCGCAGGTTCTCCTCGTTACGGGCAAAGTACTGGCTAACACTGGGATGGCCAAAAAGTCCAGCAAAAAAGTGCTCCGGCAAGGGGGGGGCCCCGAAGACGGGAGTAATGGAGGACCCGCGAGGTGCAAGTAAAAAGGGCGGCGGACTTGCACTACTCGGGAGCGGGGTGGGAGGTGGCGCAGGACCCAACAGTCACAACCTACGAGGTATTGGGACTCCCAAAGACATGGATAAGACCGTTGCGGCACAACTGGGACCGTTTGTCGGGGGTGAACCGTGGGAATTCGAGTCCAAAGGGCATCGTCCTATGCAAAGAAGAGCTCGTCACAGGCCCAGTGGTACGAGACTTCTGCGCCGGGATCACTAGTGCGAGTTGACCCGTCGATTTACGAAAAACGTAGGGAACCATCTCTTTCTGTCATGAAACAGGCCCCTACCTCAAAGACCAAAATCGAGAACGCCCTCTTCTTGCACGAACCTTGAACGCGAGAGACATTCGTCACATGCATGGGCTGTGGTCTTAACAAGAGGTTTCGGAAATGCCCTCGGTGGGGTCACGAATTAGGGCTGAACAGCTGGGGGGAGTCTTTGGGTCTAAAACACGACCGGGTCCAGAGGGAGTGAAGTGGGAATCGGCCGGGTTCTTTTCAAAGTGAGTGCCGTGTCCTAACAGTGATGCAGGTTTCAGAAAGGAAGACCGATTGAAAAAAGGACTTGAAGAAAAGCACCACTTTCTCGTCTGAGAGGGACAACTAATTGGGGGGAAAAGGAAAGGGAGAAACGGCATATGGAAGAAACAGTGTGACATTGGGCCGCCGCGCTTAAGACTGGCCAAAAGACGAACACGTCTGGACACATCTGAAATCTACCCTTCAAGTTGCAGGAGCGCGGACCGGCTCATTGACAATCCCGATCAGTGGGGGCAAAAGGGCCTAGATAACCGGGAAAAAACGTATCCGTTGGGACGAAAGGAGGGAAACTCTATATCTGACATTCAGTAGGAGGAGAAAGAGCAGCACACCTCTCCCATCGAGCCAGTTGGCGTACCGGGCGTTTAATGGCGGGTAGACCCTACACGCCTGGCCCACGTGACGAAGTGTGGACGAAGGCCCAGTTCCTACTTCGTGTCTCGTATCAAACGTCTTGGCTAAGGGTCGAAAAGGAGGAGCAACAACACAATTATGATTATTTAAGAGAGGATGGAGCGTTCAAAAGCGTACTCCTCTATATCCCACGCTTGGGGAAATACGAGCAGTGATGCAGAAACAGTGGGAGACGTAGCAAAACCTTTTTTCGAGTTCAGGTAGAAATAGAAAGGTCCTATACAAGCGGTTCTCCAGGAATCTTTTTCGGTAGCGGAAAGTTAACCTTCGACCAGTTCCTGGTCGAAGACGCGTCCGACGTTTAATCCGATTGAGAGGGGGGTTCGTTAGCAGAGGTGTGGACGACAAATTCGGCTGCAAGTCATGTACGTGATGGGGTCATCGGAATCGGAGGTCGCATAGACCGGTTAGGGGGGGTCCCCCAAACAAGAGTTCGTCCGGGTGAAGAGTAGGGGAAAAAACAAAGGAAAAAAAACCCCGAGGGAAGAACCGGGGATGGCAATCAAGGGGAAGCAGTGAACTGCCTCCGGGTCCACCAACAACCAGGAGGAGAGACCTAGAAAAAGCGAGTGGTACTCCAGAATTTGGCCCCAAGTAAAGACCTGTATGCTGAAGAGCACGGACTGTGTCTGCTCCCCGGCCTTCAAGAAGAGGGAAGCCACGTGTACCGTACCACTACCTACATTGACCATGGGGGAGGAAAAATCGGGAAGGCCAACCCATTCGAGCTGCTAATACTCTCCGGTAAACACTTGACGAACAAGCCAGCAGATTCCTCGACCTTGAGGAAAATGGGGGTGGCTCCGTTCAGTGCACGTCGCAGAGGGTGGCTGAGTCGTGGAGGGTGGGGGGGGGCAGTATAAAAAATGCCAAAAAAAAAAAAAAAAAAAAAAAGAACATCGCGGGGGGGGGTGGACAGACCGACGTTGAACTAAACTACCGCGAAGTGGTCAAGATTCGCAGGATAGAGAAAAAGAAGAACTCTGAGTAAAGTGTCAGGTGGAATACTACGTGCGAACGCGAGGTCGGAAACGGGAGCAGGGGTCTGAAGGAGCGAAAAATCAAAATTCGCACGGGTGCTGAGGGGGAGGGGGTCGCTAAAGTACATTTGGCTGCTTCGAAAGATCACGTGGTAGATACGGACACTCGCGAGGAGCGGAGAAAGACGAGGAAAAGGAGGGGGCGACACGTGAAATGAAGTCTTCCGCGCTATGTCGAGAACTCACTAGGCTATCGGGAATTTACAAAATTGAGAAAGGAGGGTAAAAAAGGGGGGGGGGGTGAAGTAATCCACCAGAGAGGGGTAAATCGAGTGGATCAACGCTGTTCGAAAACTACTAAGTCTTGTCCTAAAACTGTTCAGAAAATGATCGGCTATCTGGCCTAAGCGAGCTCAAAGAAGGAATGGAAATGGTCTCGGCTGTTACACGTCAGCACTGTCGGACTCGCAGGGGGGCAACTCTCCGTTGGTACGATCTCGTCAAAATGGAGCGGTAGTGTGGGGAAAAATCAGCAATCAACGTAACCTGCAATCCTTTTTTCGCGAGCAGTAGGGGGGGCGGCAGAAAAGAGACTCAAGAGAAACTCACCTTTCTCCAAGGCACACACCGAAGCCCGCACAGCGGCACGGCCAAGACAAATAAAGGTCCTTTCGCGCGACTCATCGAGTGGGGTACGAACAGGAAACAATCCAAGGACTAACGGAACGTATGAAAAGATGATTCTGGAAGTCCGAGCCGGTTAGTCCGAAAGGGTCTGACCGACGAGATCTTCACCGCGACGACGTGCAGGAAAACCCGTGTGCTCATAGTATCTGAGTGATCAACCTATCTCGGAGCGAGGAGTGGGGTGAGCTTCAAATCGACGATCAGGCCGCTGGAAGAAAAGGTGATCAGAATAGAAGCACAAGGGTTCCGTCGGACAAAATCACGGACGGGGGCTGGTCTGTTTCCCCTAGTGAGGACGCGCTAAGATCTCCCGGTGAAAAAGGAAAACTAAAAAAGGAAGAAAGTGAGACTTCATCCCCAAGGGGCCCTGAGAGTGGTTCAAAGGGAAGGGAAGTCGAAAACCAATGGGAAAATGCTCACGGAGAAAACGATAACTAGGAAAAGCTGTTTGGCCATGGCCCTTTTCCAACGTGTCAGCGCTGGGCTTCGTGGGCCCGATGTTGGGAATGAAAACGGGCATACATATAGCCAGCATTGATCCGACGGCATCACAAATCCCCGACTGGTCCACTAGAGAAATTTCGAAGGGGGGGGAAAGGTGGCAAGACGTCCGGAATTCCTTCTACCAAAGGGACAGCTGCAAACTTATAAACGTGTGCTCAATGATGGGCGCAGGGGGGAAAAAGAAAAAAAGAAGGGTCTTTCAAAACGCTAAGTATTGGGAGAAAAGTTCTCTGCGAACAGGCTGTTCGGGGAACAGGCAAAAGGAGGGGAGTCATAGAGAGTCGTCCTGGCTACGCTAACTACCACAAGAAAGGCTGGACGCAGGAAAAAGGTAGCATTTGTATAAGGAGGTGCCTCGTGGGGTCGTGAGGGCAAGGAGTTCGACAGTGGTTGGCCGAGCCAACCACATGTCGAAAGGTCAACCACGAAGGGGACCAAAAGTCGACGTCAAATCAAATTCAGCTACGAGTGCGTCTCGCTAAGGTGCGCTGCAAGTTCCCAGAAAAGAACTCCAACTCCTACTTACCGCGCTCTGTAGCTAGAACGGAAACAGATCGTCCGCGCTTGAACGCGGAATAGGCTTTACGACTGGGGGAAACCAGAAGAACTATGGCCGAAGGGGTCGACGCGTTCCAAGGGACAGAACGGGTGAAACGGAAACAGAACTGACGAAGGAGCATCATTGACTATCCCCGCGATTGAGCATGGGAGGGTGGAATGGAGGCAGTGTAGATACGGGGCCTAGGTGCACGGCCAAACCAGGTGAAAAGGGGGGAAAGCCTTACCTGCGACTTACGTTCAAACAATTCACCGGTATTTTTCTGGGCAAAACGGGGGGGGAAGGTCGAAAGCGACCAAAGCGAACCAAAGAAGAGAACCGAAAGCCAGAAAACTCTATGAAAGTGCCACGGATTAGCATCAGGTCGCCTACGTCTTTCCAATTAGACAACTGGGGGGAGGGGGCAACGTTACCTACCAAACGTTTAATCGGACATCTCGCTTAGAAGAAAGCGGCGTCGCCGACCCGTCGTGCGGGTCCTGGGTTCTTCGTTTGGCAAAAACGCAGGAAAATGACACAAGAAATCCTTGTCAATTGACCATGTTGAACAGTCAGAGGGGACAAAACAGGAGATCAGAAAAAAGGACGAGCCGTCACACGAAAAACAAGGGGAGGCCGAAGAGAAAGAACTTGAAGCGGCACGGATTAGACCTCCACAGATACGAAACGCGAAATCTCCCATACTTACGGTGCACTGCGGTTTCCGGGTGTAGGGGGGGGGGGGAAAAGTCCCAGCCCCACTAAGTCCAACGAGGGAGCCGGAAGGCGGCAGAAAGAGGGGGTGTGCAGAGTGTGTCCTGATCCAAGTGCGTCGGTGATTCGTGAATAGTTTCTAAAAGGTTACTGGGGAGCAGAAGGTGGCAGGGGGTCCGAAGGGACGCACGAGTGCACTTTCATTTGGAGGCCGAGAAAGCTTGCGAGAAGGGTGTGGAACTCAACTATTTACAGTGGGGATGAGCGGTAAAGAAAAAGAAGGGCGGGGGGGAAAAGAGAAGTAGGTTTCGAGAGCACGGGTCGGTAAAAACCGAGCATTAGATCAGGAAGGGGAAAGGGTAATGAAGATAGGTACCGGAGCCGCGTTCAACTCATTTCCGGGGGAATCTAAAAAAAAACAAGGGGAAAGTAAAAAGGATAAATCTAAAAAGAGAATAAAGTCAGCAGAAGGTCAAAAGGGGTCAAAAACAAGGGGGGGAATGGAGATCAGCCCTGCCGCGCCCGTCTTTCCAGTAAGGAAACGAAAAAAAGAGAAGAAAAAACCCACAAAGGGCTGTTCTTTGGCAAAATCAGAAGGGGGGACACCGCCGAGGCAAGAGCAAATGATTCGACCTCGACACTGAGATGAGTTGCCCTCGGATAAAGGCGGTCTTTGCTGGTCTCAAAGTCCTCAGGGGAACGCAAAAAACAAAGGGGGCCGATGACCCGGAATCACTGCGCCTACCTCGACGTTAGATCGCTCAGGAGACTGGTTCGTATCTGACGAATGCACCACACCCGGAACCGCCTGCAAGCCGTAAAATGAAAAAACCGCGCTGGTCTGAGTTCAACTGGAAACGGTCCCTTCCCTCGGGCGCTTGGGTGGGGAGTCGAAAAGGGGGAAGGGAAGGCGCGCCGTTTCGTGCCGAGGGTGCAGCTGCGACAAAAAAGTGGCGGGTGGGAGAGTCAGTGAGGGACAGTGGTGCCGGACACTGAGAGACCCGCACGCGGGGCGGTTAGCGCCAAGAATGAAGAGGGAGATGTCCGACGGTGGTTAGGGGGAAAAAAATTTTCAAAAAACAGCACCAGGGTATCCGGGTCGGATGGTAGAGTCTCAGGCTGGCCAAAAAGAAAAAGACGGTCGGAAGAAAAAGCTTGTGAAACCGGGGGGGGAGTCCTTCAGAAAAGTGTAGTCACCGTCGGTTTCGCTTTCGCCGCCGAAGACGCTGCAAAAGCAGCAGCGAAAAGCCGCGCGAAACACAGGAGGAATACTAGGCCTGGTGGGCCGTTGCATGAGCCAAGGCCGGACATAGCGAAAATTCCCTAAACCACGAAAGAAAGCAAGGGGCGGGTCATCACGGTAAGAGAGAACACAGCATTGAGGGTGGGGACTGGAGGTCGTGAAAAGGGGACAAAATGGAGTGGCACGGAAGGCTAGGCAAAGGGGAGAAGAGATTGCGTAGCGAAAGCCAGAAGAAGTCCTCGACGTTCAGGGACGACTGAAAGAAGGGGAATGCGGGGGGTATGTCGGAGGCATGCGGCGAAAATTGGAAAACGCTAAGGGGGGGACGTGTGTCTCACTGGAAAGGGCCAGGTGAGCGGGAAGGGCTCTTGCGGGGGGGAACTTGGTCCTGTGTGGGTGCTATCTCAGAAGTAAGCAAAAAACCTTGTGCAACGGGAATGACGAAGAAGACGGGAATGAAAAAACTCTCAGCAGGGGTCAGATGTGGAGAGTTAGGGTCGAAACCGAAGGGAGAACTAAGTTCAGGGGGAAGGGCCTGTTGGGGGTAAAACTCCGAACTTTAAAGCCACTCTTTGAGGGAAGGCGAAAAAAGAAAGAAAGAAGCAAACCACCGAAGGGCATTCAAGGGCTCAAAATGGGTAAGGGTCTGACGTGGAAAAGAGGAGGGAAAGAACTTCCGCGTTCGCCCTATCCGCGAGGAATCAGGGATACAGAAGAATCTGGGTTGTGTATTATATAAAAGGAATTGAGGACTTCAGTCCGTGGGTACGGTCCAAACTCGCTGACAAGACCCAAAAGAGACAACAGCAGCTCTCAAACCACTGTAAGGGCCGGCAAAAAAAGGGGGGACGAGGGATCACGATCAGTTGACCGCTTTGGTGGGGGGTGGTGGAAAAGAGTGTCAGGGGGAACATAGAGAGGGCCGCGGTCGGCTCCGCAATTTTAGACTTGGGGGGTAGTGCTATGGGTATCGGTAAGCCAATAAGAGGCCGGGGGGAGCGCACAGGCTTTGGCTTTCGGTGTCGCCGGAACGGGCTGAGACATGGCTCACGTCTTGGGGTAAAAAGAAATGTACGGGGGGAAGCCTGCAAAACCAAAGCGTGTCTATGGACAGGGGAAAAGGATAAATGAAAAAAAAGACTGTGAGAGGGGAAGACAGGGTATGAATGGTAAAGAGAGACCGGCTAATTCAAAACCGCCGCATGCCGAGCCGCAGATCTTCCCCAGAGGTTTCAGTAGAAAGGGTTGATGCAAAGGGGGAACTCGGTTATAGGGTGGAGTTACCCCATAAGTCAACGGCCGTGGTACGGGCGTCAACCATGCTTTCTTAGTGCGTGGAGGCGGAAAGGCGGCGTAGCTGGATTAGAAAACGCCCAGGGGGTTGAAGTGGGGGGAAGCCACCAGGTTTAGAGGAGCCGTGTATGTAGGAGATCGTTGTCATAAAAAACGCAGCATTGGAAAGAGGGGAAACATGCGGGGGAGCGAGTTCTGCCAGGGATTGGGACGTAAGTGTTCGGAAAACAGCCTATGATACGGGGAAGGAGAAGACCGGGGAATGTCGGTCTTTAAGACCGGTAGTAGAAAGCTGAAATAAAGCGGGGAAGCTAAACTACTATTTAGGGGAAAGGAAGACAGTGATCACCGTGGAACGAAAAAAGATCAGGGGTGCCAAAAAACTATTTTCTAGAACTTGGACACTCAAGGTGTACAAAGAGCAGCCGTGAGAACCCTTGACAAGATGTCCAGTCTAACTAAACCAGGGGGGTTCGAACGTCGCAAAATCCACGAGCCAGGTCGTCTTTTGGTGCAAGGGGGATGCTAAAAGCTACACAGGAGCTGGGACGCAAGAAAAACAAAATGTCGTGGATCGACCTAAAGCTAAATGGGGGACAGCTGTGGGAACCGCGACCGGGAAGTCGCAAGAAGGGGAGAACAGAGTCAACCGCAACAGCGACGAGAGAACGAAGGTGGGGCAGAGAGTTCCGAATGGACAAGTAGAGGGGGCGAGCACGACGTAGAAAACGCGTGTGTCGGGCGCCATTGTTAATAAAACACCCTAAAGCCGCAGAGAGAGCTCGGGATGCGGTCCACAACGGCGGAAAGTCGTCGTCCTCAGTCTCTTGAGCTCGAAAAAAAGAATATTCTGCCGCAGGGGAGAAGAACGCCCTCCGATTCCTGACCCGCGAGAAAGAAAGCCACGACTGGGACCCAGTGAGGGGGAGGGAAAAGCTGTTCGTGCCGTGTAGTCCAAAGCTTGAGATGGCCTTGATCCCAGTATTCTTGGGAACGGATGGAGGGTAGAAGAGGAGAACTGGGCCGAAGACAAAACTGAGCAACGAAACTTCGCTCGTAGTGCGAGAAGAAAACGTGGGGGGGGTGGAGGGGTTGGGTTGGGAAAAGATTAATCGTGAAGCAGGTTCGGAAACGATTCAAACGAAATAACGGGGACACGTTGGGGACCGGGCGTCGGGGGGACCACGAGAAGTGGCCCTCTAGAGCACGCTTCAACCGGGCAAGGGGGGGACATGGAAGACGACCGTCACTCGACCAATAAGGACGGGGTCAACGTCTCAGCCATCAGTCCACAGAGACCAGGGTATTGACGAGCCGTGCAACGAGGAAGCACACAAAGCCTATCTCGGCAACTGCTTGCAAGGCGATGGGGAAAAGAAAAAGGACGGGGGCAAGGGAAAGTTATCTCGAACCACCTTCGAAAGGAGGCCTTTGTTGAAACTGGGAGAAGGGGGAATTCGGTGAGACCCCAGGAACTCAGGTTAAACCATCAAGTGACCCTGCCTCAGAGGACGTAGAGCCAGCGAGTGGAGCTAGTCGGGAGAACAACCGGGAAAACTCTAAACACAAGGTAAAATAACCAGGTAAGAACCGGAAAAGAAATCGCCACGCGGGTGCTCGAGGTCCAAGCAAGTTCTGCCACGTGGTCATACGTAGGGTTACCAAAGGGATTGCCAGGAAAGGAAAACGAATTAGACGTCCCGCACGAATAATATGTATGCAGTGGGGGATGCCGGCCGAGGTAAGTCCTCCGTACTCGAAAAGGTTCCGGCGCATCTGCTCGTCAGCAATTTAAACGCCTGAAGAGAGAATGAGGGAGACGTCAGGCCATCGTCGTCAAAACCGTGGACCAGGCCTCTGCGAGGCGAAAGAAAAAGTAAGGAAGCGTGACTGTGACATGTGGTTTTCAAGAGAGGAAAGGGAGGTGAGAAGGACTCGCTTGAAAGGCTCAAAAAAAGGAAAAGTGCGCGAGGCACCGTTTCCCCGAGGGTTTAACGTGAACTCGTGCCTAATATGCAAAAACGCCTGTCGCCTTAGACTGGGCAACCCAAAGTAGAAGCCTCGGGAAAAAGCAAAGTGCTGCAAGCGTAATTAGTTCCCATGGATCGGGAGGGAGGGAAAGCCGCAGAAAAAGGGTGCTTAAAAAAAACTCCCACAAGAATAGAACAGGGGAAGGAAACGGAAAAAAGGGAAAAAGGAAACATTAAAGTTAACTACGACTCTCTCACCCCGGTGGATCTTGCCAACCATACGGGGGAAGACCCCTGGAAATTCTACGTCGGGGAAGGTTCCTCCATCCAGATCATGGTGCCTCGCATTGAGGACCCTGATGGCCTGAATAGGGGAGAGGTTAGACGCGCCGGACTATTCATCGTCGATGCTTCAGGGGTTGGAGATGGAAGGAATTCACATGCTCCAAAACTACCATAGCATTGGGCCGCGTCTGGTCTCTACTAAGTGAGAGGGTAAGGCATAATAGCAGGAAGATCTAAAGATCGAGGGATCTATTCACCGCATTTTAAGAAGTGTAAAAAAGGACGTCGATGCACGGAGCGGTCGCCAATGGTCAAAAAGGGTAAAAAAAAGACAAAAAGAAATGTGCGACCTTCTCGGCTGAACACGCCTTTGAAAGCGCGAAAAAAAGAATAACTTTCTTTCGTAGCACGAAAAAGCTGCTCCAACTACGAAGGCAGGCTTGTATTGGGACTTCTCCGGGTTCTTTATGGGGAGTACGATCATGAAAGAAGGATTATCTGGGCCCTTTCACCTTTATGAATTGAGGGACATCGTGGGGGGGGGAACAGCCTTTCGGCTGTTGGGACCGGCGGTGATAGCGGTGAGTCGAAAAAACTCATCGTCCTTCTCTAAAATTATTTCAGGTTAGGGCGGATAAGGGGAAAGACTCTTACGTCCATGGCACGAGGAGGGGGAAGGAAATTTTCTCAAACCTTCGGGGTCCGACATTTCTAACTCTCCGGAGGGTGGGGTAAAGTGTCGAATGATTGGGTCTTCGGCATAACATGGTGGGGGAAAGGACGCCATCTCTGAGGACCACTACTACCTTGGGTTTGGGAAAAAAAGAGGGCGGAAAAAAAAAACAAACAAACCTTCGCCTGATCAAATAGCCTAAAAGGGGCTTATCCAGGGCCACCCGGCAGGAAAGGGCTACCAACGTAAGCGGAGAACATGGACTAGCGCAAGGGGCGAACAAAAACCCGAAATGAAAAGACTGAAGAGACTGTAGGATAAAGAGGAATAACAGTAGCCTTGCGAAGTTACATTTTGAACGGGGTCGAAAGACTCAAACGAGAGAGGAAAACAGGAAGTACTAAAGGTGGCATTACTCCCTTAACGAGAATTTAAACTTCGGGGGAGTGGGAACATATCGGGGGGCGAATTGTTTGTTTGCATCATGTACGATAGGGAATTGGGAAACAACGACACTGGGGAGTAGACTGCTACACCCTCAGAAAAGGGGAAGCCGTCGGAAACTTTCACTAACTAAAAAAGAACGAAGCACGGAACTGACCCTACTCCAGGGTTAGACAGATTCGGTATAAACCTCCTAGGAAAAGGCCAAGAGGGGGATGTGGGAACAACTTGAAAAATCCCTCGTCAGAACTGAGAGTATCCTCAACCGAAAACGGCAGTTTTAATTAAATGGCCCGTTGGACGGGAGGGGTTTACTCGGGCTGTCAGGCTAAAAAGGTTAGACAAGGGGAGGAGAGGGACATCTGACTACGCCGGTCTGTCAAGGGTGCAGGAAAACCCCGAATTTCCAGTCTTTTGAGACTCTGGGCAGAGAGATCGGCTGGCCAGGGTGGGAGTTTCATCTGGGATCCTCGTTCACGGAAAGTAATTAAAGAACAAACAGTCTCGGGGGCCGTTTCTTGCTGAAGAGGAAAAAGGAGTCTTCTGCATTGCGGGAGGTGAGACACCTGCGGTCCTGGAGGGAAGTCCCCACGGCGGTCAGCTACGCGAAACGACTGGAAAGAAACTAGAGACAAAAAAATGTTGGACGCCAACTGCTTTATCGCGGGTGATCATTTCATTGGGGGAAAACAAAACCGGGATCGCAGCATAGAACAGTCTGACGTCGTTCTGGGAGAAGGAAACAACCATTTAAAAGGCCAACGCGAGGCGGAATAAGAAAAAAAAAGAATCCTCAACAAACGATCTGCAGTAACCTGGATCAATATGCAAGTGAACCTGTTCACGAAAACGAGCAAAGGGAACGGGCGATATATGAATAGCTTAATTTGCCTTCGAAGAAAAGAGGATGTGAGAAAGTCTGAGCATTTCTTGAACATCGAAAAGGGGGCCAAAGGGCATGCCCACACTTTTTGGACTTCCATTTGGCCCGAACACTGTCTCCAGCGAGGGAAGCACTGAATCTCACGAATATACAGCGGGGTTGCGGAGGGAGCATAAGCATGGCGGATCCGAACCGAGAAATTGGTAAGGCAAACAAAAGGCGCAAGTCGACTGACCGATGCGCTCCCATCTAGAAGGCCTGAAGGGGGTCGTGTGCTTAGGGACGAAACGAGTAGCCAGCGGGAAAACCTTCAGGAGGAGGGGGTTGAAACAAAGAGGGGGAAGAAACGGGAGGCCAGCTGCAGCGAGAAGAAATGGTCCGATACCTGGAGAGGGCCAAGATGAGGTCATAATTTTTCTGGTGAAACAAAAGTCCGTAGAATACCGGATCTAGGTAATTGACTTTGGGAAAGGGCTCTCAAAAAACCGGCGTGCGTCTTTTTCTTGCTCACATTTTTCTACTCCGCAGGAAAAAAAGATAGATGGTATCGTTACCTCAGGCAACCACAAGGGATTCCGCACACGAACGGAACAACGACAGGAAAGCGAAGACCGGCTAGCTCTTAAAAGGTTAATACCTCCTTGGCGCGAAGCCACCCGAGAGGCTCGTCCTTTGGGGTGACAGGCGGTTCCGTGGGTTGTAGGTGGAAAACAGGAACATGTCAAGCCGACAAGAAAAAAAGAGAAAGGTAGGACGTATACCTGTCTAAAGGGATGGCCTAAATCCCTTTTCAGGTGATTGAGGGAAAGTTCTTCCCTGGAGAACTTATCAGCCGCCCAGCTGTCTTTCCTAAATTTCAGGGGAGGGAAAGGAAAGAGTGGTAAAGCAAAGAAAAGGGTGGACTGGCCGGTTGGTCCTCCTTTAAGGGAAGAGGAAATCGTTGCACACCTCAATTGTTGTTGCCCTTTCTGTTGGTTAGGAATCCTGGCAAAAAGAAAGGGAGAAAGAAGGGGCTACATGGTTAGGCGAAGGTGGGCCGGGATCACATGTACGCTGAGAAGCCATGTCCGCTGGCGCGTTTCCCCATGAAGTGAGCTCGAGAAAACAACGAGGAAAAGGAGGCACGCGAAAGGGACAAGCCGTTACGCGTATAGCAGTCAAAACGCAGAACCGGGGTAGCGACTAAAAAGGAAAAGGCTTCTCACGGCAGTGCGGCGGCTTCAAACTCGGGCGCCCATCCTAAGGGGGACACACCAAAAAAAAAGAAGGGGAGTTCAACCCTCAAAATCATGTGGTTACCCGGCCGATAGCACCCGTGGGGGAACTAAGGAAACACATCGCGTACTTACTCGGCGCACGAATCGCCATGAGGATGAGCAAAAAAAGGGAAATCGCCCTAATCAGCCGGTCAATGGGGGAGAGGACCCGATAAAAAATCAAGGAGGACGCTCATAATAGCGACGGTTTATAGTCCCTCTTAAAGAACAAATCCAAAGACGAGAAAAAGGAATTTCACTCCTGGAGGAGATCCTCTTTTAAGGGTGCGTGGAGGTCCTGTTCTCTCAAGGGTCGTAAGGCTTTGAAAGGTAGAAAGAAGAGGAGCGCGTGGAAGGCCATATTTCGGTGGTCAAAAAGGGATCGGCTGTTATGCCAAAAGGTTAAGAAAGGGGTAACGAAACACGACCCGCAACGAAGATTATCCGAGTGATTGCATAGGAAGGCGTGACGGGGAAGAGCGAAGGGTGATGTTTCAGACTCACCAGCTTGACTCAGGAAAGCGCGATTCTAGGGGAATGAATCTCCGAGGCTCTCTTCCATCTAGGAGTCAACTCCAAGAGGGGGGGGAAACGCCGCGTAGAAAGAGAGGAAACTGTGTCAGTACACTACAGAAGCAAAAGACTGTAGAAGAACGTAAAAGCATTGAGTGAAGGACTTGACGCGCGGGGGGCAGGTCAGAGGAGCCAGATCGAGAGTCCTGCTGCGGGACTCACAGACTCCGTATCATCATTCTTATTAATGGAAATCGATCTTAATGAGAAAAATGGATGGAACGTGAAATGTTTCTTCTTCAAAAGGGGGGGGGGGGAATTCAAGTCGGCAATTTCTCTTATTTGAAAAAGCCAGGGGAAGTTTCGTGCGATCAGTGAAATAATGGAACGTTGTAGGACAGTGAAAGGAGTGGCTCAACTTCGTGTCTATTTCCTGGTGAGTTCACTGCGCAGTATCCCAAATGGAGGAAAGTAGGAAGAGTAAAGGCCGTGGGATGATGGTTCTTGAACCCTTTTTTTTCCACAAAAGGTGGGGGTGACTTGAAGCCTTTTTTTGGAGAGAAAAAAAAGGCGAAGGTTCAACTCCCGGGACTCATTCCCGGTGCTCGAGGGGAGCTGATCACATCAGTCGTCACGGGAGAATCTAGGAAAAAAAAGGCGAAGTAAGAAAGGAACAAATGTGAGTGGGCGAGAAGACTCACCCGGTAGAAACAGAGGAAAAGTACTCCGACTACAATCAACTGGAGGCAAAAAGACGCGCACCACAGTTATATGAACTGGTTCGGGGCGCGGACCAGAAAAGGAAAACTACAGGCCGCTATCTGGCCCTGAGAACATACAGCAAACAGGCCCCAAACCACGGACAGGAAGGGGGGGGGGAGAGCAAAAGGATTTCTAGATGTCTAACCGTTGGAGGTGCGAGTACTCCACATGCGCTGTCGACGGATAGGAGCAGTCGCGTGAAGGCAAAGGGGTTCGTCTGTGCGGTCGATTCAGATCAGGGTCGGGAAGGGAGGATGCCGGGGTGGGGTCGACCAGCCCCGTGGTATAAAGACTCGGCAAGGAGGGGGATGCTCGGGGGCGAGTTGGGTAGGGCAGAACGTTATATGGGGGAGGGAAGAGTGGAGTAGAGGTAAGCAACTCCCTAACCGGGGCACCACAAGTGTATGTGTTCGGTGTGGGAAAGGACACAGGAGAGATCACTGTTGACAAGTTGAGGTACGCTCGCGATAAAGGCGACCACAGAACATCGCGGAGGTCTTGGTTACCGACGCGAGACCTCAACGAAGGTGCAAAAAAGAAGAAAAGTAGGGAATGAAGAATCTCGTTTAGGGTTCTCAGGGGGTCGACGGCTGAGGGGAGCGTCAGGCGAAGCCGCCCAGCTTCCCGAGTTTTTCCGTGGGGGGGGGGGGTGAAGGTGTGGGGGGGGTGTGGTCAGAGCTAATAGTAGAGAAATTAGTTAGAGGGGCCCGCGCGGAAGGGGGGGGAAAGGTCCCATTCTACTATGAGTTTTAAGGCCGGGAGGGAGGGGGGCTGATACGGGGGGTGTTGTGGCTGACACAAAGAAATCCGGCGCTCTTAAAGTGAGATGGTTGATTGTCGGTTCAGGAAGAGAGGTTTCAGAAACGGGCAGTCGGAAGCGGAGGGGAGAAGTTAAGGGCAGTGGTTCCTCAAAAAAGGGTGACCGTTGTACAGTGCCCGGGCCGAAGGGGGGAAAGAGGCGGGGTCAGATAAGCGTAAATCCGGTTGACAGGGGAACGATTTCGTTCTGGTAATCCGCTTTACTTTGATTAGGACAAAAAAGAAAAAAAAAACATCTGACGAAAAACGCAGCCACCACGAGTCAAAAGGGAGAAGAAAGGTTGTGCAAAGGACGCAATCCTCACAGTGCTGTAAGCCGAAGCGGCCTGAGGAAACCTAAACTCGTGCCACAGGGAGATGTGAGAGGGGGGCAATGTTTGCCGGGAGGTGTCGTAAGGGAAGAACGTGATCTGGCGAAGCTCATCAAAAGTCGTGCTTCTGACAGCAAAGAAAGGTAGACAACTGTTCCTTGTTCGCAGCACAGGGACCGAGGGGAGGGAGTGGCCGAATTCAGGTCTCAAATGTCTCCCGGAGGATATCGGCGCAAGAGAAGCGGGGAGGACTGTTGACCCCTTAAAGAGGCACGCAATGTCGTATTCAAGAATAGGGGGTCTTTTGAAGGTGGTGAGTGCCTAAAATAGCCAGCCCTCGCCCTCAGCATCTGTTCTCTGTGTGAACATTCCAGGAAGGGAAAATAAGCGGAAAGAAGGGCCTCTGACTATCTAGGGGCCCTTAACCGGAGAGTTCGCATCTCTTCCAAGTGGTGAGAATTAT
>Ga0179593_1602962_pt1 | contig 25907 bp, 27 predicted proteins | sample CZODoug2_1_08_16_FD_185931 | JGI IMG/M metagenome (GOLD analysis project Ga0179593, IMG submission 185931) | Vadose zone soil fungal communities from Angelo Coast Range Reserve, California, USA - CZODoug2_1_08_16fungal (PacBio error correction) | ecosystem: Environmental > Terrestrial > Soil >...
CTAAACCGGGATAAGAAAAGGAGGATTAGTGGTCTCTGCATTCAAAGCGATAGGGCTATATCAGGGGACAGCCTTAAGGGGATAGGGAGTCATTCCTAGCGTCTGTGGAGTCCTGTGAGACCCAATAAGGAAAGTGGGTCAGGGCCCAGTTTACGGAGGGGGTCTGGAAAGGGGAAAAGAGAGGGAGCAGCAAGAAGATAGGGACACTTGGATCACGCTAGAATCTGCATCGTAACTAAAATCAGCATCAATAGAAGGGAAGTAGAATCGCCAACATCAACTCGCTCTTGCCAACTCCAGAAGAGAACGTTCACCGTCTCAATCAAAGAAGTAGGGGGGGAACGTCGATCACTAAAAGAAAAGGGCAGACAAAAAAAACCACGCGGCCCTGCTCAAAGATAAACAAGAGATGCGGGGGTCGGCAAAGAGTACTTAGGAGAGGGTTTCGGGGGTCGACGAGCAAGAGGGGATTGGGCGCAGGAGCAGAAGCACTCTCCCGGGGCGAAAGAACTACGAAAAAAGGGAGACACGAGCGTGAGGAAGAAAAAGGAGGCGAAGAAGATACAAGAAGGGAGAGCGAGTTCAACGCCGAACTATCGACCGAAAGAGGAATGGAGAGAGCCCTAAATCACCTCTGAATTGAGGGCCTGATAGGAGAAGGAAAAGCGGAGAGAGTACTTTGGAGGTCATTAGTGAGAGCACTCGAAATGGTCATTTGGGGAAACACCCCTGCTCCGAACCGGCGGGGCGCCTCGTTCGGTGCTCTCCGGAGTCAGTTAGACAGCAGGGAGCTATGAGGTTCCAAAGTCTAGAGGACGGAAGACCTAAAAAAGCGGGGGGCGATCAGGGGAAAACATGAGCGATAGAGGGGCCGTCCTCCTGAGCAAGAAAAAAGGGGGATACTGGGGAAGAAGGAAGCCTCACGCCTGAGAAGTATGCGTAGCCCTGGAGATGGGGGGGTATTTGATCTCGGAGAGAATAAGGAAAGGGGGCAGGGGGAAGGATCACTCAGCAGATATAGCTAAAAAACTCCAAAAAAAAGCCAGAAAGGGCTGATATAGTCATACCAAGAAAGAAGAAATCTGATAGAAGACTGCCACGACTAAAAGGGGATTCCATAAAGCGGAGGGGAAGGAAGGACGGGGAGAGCCCCCCGGACCTCCGAAGTTCAAATAGAGGGGATTTACTCATTACCTCAGACTTCTGGGGAGGAAAAGGGTAAAAAAGACCCCAAAAAGGGGCCTTAGTCATAGTTGCCTGCAAAATTTTTCGTAGCAACGCAAAGGAAAGTCTTAGGGAAAGAATAGAAGAGAAGAGGAGGAGGGAAAAAAGCGCCGGTGTCAAGATCCAGGGATTAGAGGAGCTGGAAAGAAAAAGAGCCAGAAAGGAGGGGGGAAAAAAGTAATCGAACACAAGGCGCTTACATGGGGCCTGTACGACGCATAGAAAATACGGCGCATCGCATTAAAAAGATAGAAGGGGAGAGAGTTGGCCGCAAGGAGGGGGAATAATAGCCGAAAACAGGTCCAATGGGAAAAAAACCCACCAGCTTATAAAAAGGGGGGGGGGAGAGTACAAAGGGAAAGAGAGGTCGAATCACGTTCGACCCGCGGTGTCAAAAAAAGTGTGGAGTAGTCGCTGGAGTGGTGTAAAAGCACTAAAGGAGGACTGGCATGGTGGTGGCACAGTTGCCAAAAGAAAGGCAGGGGGGTCTGAAAAAAGGAAGAAACTCGGGAATCGAAGGCACTACTCTGTTACATGGTGAAGTTGAGTGGGGCCAGATCACGGGACAGGGACAAAGTTCACTCGATCGAGCGCGGAATTGAATGATGCAATGTTCATCAACAAAAAAAGGGGGAAGGGAAAAGGCGACGGGGGAAAGGGGGAGGGGGGAGACGCTAAGGAAAAAAGGGGGCAAGCCCTACTGGACGCGAGGGGAGGGGATCGGGGGGGAAAGAGCTGGCACATTCCGACGAAAAAAAACGACGCACCCTCAACACCAGAAAAACGGAAGAGAAGCCCACGAAAAACAGAAGGAGGGAAAATAAAAGGAAGGAGGGGGGAAGGGGGAGGGGGGAAAAAGAGACAAATCGAAAGAGGCAAAAGATCGGAATAACGGGGAAGCAGCAAAAACCTAAAAGCGGAATCTGGGGGACGGCAGAGAAGGGTATCAGACGGTAAAGCGACAAAAGCAATTGCGAGAAAGGGCGAGAACAGAAAGAAAACTTGACCAGGTTTACGCTGTGCTCAATGAGGTGCGGAAAAAGGAAGCGGGTGAGAAAAGTTAAACGTCGAAATAGGGGAAGTAAGAGGGTAAACATTTCTAGTGCTAATCGCGCAAAGGAGGCAACACAGGGGGAGGGGAGATGGGCAAGGCACAACTACTGGGGGAAAAACGAAAGGCGCCAGATCAACGGGAAGACTGCAAAGAAAGAGGAGCGCCAGAAAAAAAAAGGGTAAAGAAAAACTACAGCTGCTGAAGAGTCTTTAGAACCGCAGATTCGGGGCTGCCACCCTAAAAGGCCGCAGAAAAGGGAGGAGGGGCAAACCAAAGGAAACTGTTGAAACTCGAGGCCGGTGTGGTTCTCAGAGAAAACCTTAACGGTGAGTCCTTGTATAAAGGGGAAAAGGTCCCCTCAACCTTTCCGAAACGGGGGAGGGGGAGATGACCAGCTAGAAGGCTTAACAAACCCTTCCCAATTCACTTCTCGCCCCATACGGAGTCGAGACTCAAAAGAAATCGCAAGTCCCGGCTCTTGCAAATAAAACCCGCAATTAGAGGACTAGGAACGGAAGGGAATTCAACACGATTTAGGGGAAACGTAGTCCGCGGAAAAAAAAAAAAGGTAAAAAGGGCTTCATACACAGCATAAAAGAGACAAAAGGGGGAAGGAAGACTGAAGGGGAAAAAATCAACATTTAGGGAAGAAAGGAGAAGGCCAGAAACGGGGGGCGGATATAGTGAAACATCACCTACAAAAGTTTAGCTGAAAAAAAGGAACTTATGTTGTTCTTGAGTTGGGCTGGAAGCGAAATCGAGAAAAAGGAAAGAACGGGGGGGGAAAAACAGATGAACATGGGAGCTCTACAGACTTGACTGGAAAAAGGCTCAATGCCAGCCACCATACCAGACTCGGTGGGGAAGGCGCTAAAGGGAACTGAACCCGTTTTACCAGGGGGCACTTGTCATTGCCAGGCCACCGGAGAGACTAGATGACGAGAGGGAAGAGGAGGGGAGGGTGGGGGGGGGAGGAAGAAGGGGAAAGGAGGGGAAGAGTTACCAATGGTTTTGGCAGTAGTGAATAGGGGTAAGACATGGTAGGGGGAACGTTGAGGAGGGGGGGGGGGCCGGCAGGATATTCTCAATCCGAATGTCTCGGAAACTAATTAGGTCTTTAACTGGAAGGAGAAAAAAAAGGTATAAGGGGATCCTGGTTACCCAAAATATGAAGCACGCTTCAATAATAATTTTAAAATATATAGTAAAAAAAGGGAGGAGGGGGCTTTAAGGAGAGGGTAACGGACGGGATGTAAGAATCTGCGACGAAAAACAAAAAAACTGAGGCTGGGGAATCGGAAGAGGAAGGGAAGACGGGAGAACAGTGCACCGTCGATACCCCCGATGAAGATTGAAGACTGAAACAAAAAAAATACTGGAGGTGAAAAGACCATGGGTGCAGGAGAGGGAAAAGGGGGAAAAAAAAAAGGGAGGTGCGAAAGAACATTGGCGACTGGACCAATGGCATTCAAATCTAGGGTCGTTCGCGAGGGGAGTGTTAAGGACAGAAGTTGAGGGCGGGCGTCCAATAAGAGTGGCAGAGCTGGAAGCTGCAGAAAACGGATGTCCGATTTTTTTTGAGGGGGAAAAAGGAACATGGAGAGGGGGAGAATCAAGGAATGGGGGAACAGGGGAGGGAATCTCATTCGCAAGTATTGAATGGGAATGGCTACAAGCGAGTGTTACTCCAAAATTGAGGTTGGACTGGAGATGAGAGAAACGGAGAGAGGAGACCGAGCCTGGAGAGAAAAAAAAAAAGGGGAGGAGGGAGGGAAAAGAGATCTGGTCTTAAGCGCCTTTGAAGGCTGGCTCACGAAAAAAACCAATCAACAGGCAAAACGCGAGGGTGAGGAGCAGAAAGTCTACGGAAAAGACGTGCCGCGAACACTGCAACGGTGAAGTGGCATCTGTCCTCAATACCCTGACCGCGCGCAGGCGAAAGGAGAGGGAAAAGGAAGAGAAAGAGTGCAGACTAAGATGAGAGTAACTTGTATCAAAAGCAGAACTTGCAGGGCACCTACAGGGGGGGGGGGGGTGAGGGACTAAGGGGAGGAGGGGGCCTGAGGACTTAATTGCACCTGGTTAACAGTGTGAGAGTAGGGGGGAAAAAAGCTGAAATCTGGTGGTTGAGAAAACTTTCTCACCCGGGCGATAAGTACCACGATGAACCGAAAGATCATTACCGATGGTTTGGGGGGGGGGGGGGAAAAAGGAAGATGAGGAGGACGAAGGCGCTGCAGGCCCGCTATACGTCACGCAATGTGGAGTAAAAGTCATGTTAAGGCACGAGTGAAGTGCATTCAAAATATCGGGGGGAAAGGACGAAAACAAAAACAGGATCACCTCCTGAAGAAACCTAAAAAAACCGGGGAGGGAAAGGTCTAGAGGGAGTGGGTGAGGGGAAAAGGGGAGAATCAGAAGGTGGGAACTAAAATAGAGGCCGTCATCCCTGATATTACCTAGACCAGGAAAACAAAAACTTACATCCTTGGGCGGAGGGAAATCCGTCAGAGGGAGGGGGAGAAACAGGTCACCAAGGGAGGAGGTTGAATCGACCGGGGGCAAAAGGTGGAAAAACTGACTAGCTAAAAGGACCGGGTGAACTATTCCCGATCGAAAAATAAGTTAATGGAGGCGAAAAAAAATGCAGTGTTTGCCCTTGGGACGCATGATCCCAGTTGAAGATGTTGCAAGGGAGTCTCTCAGGAAAAAAAACAAAGCATCTAAGAGGAAAAAAGTCCGGAAACCAGGCTCCACTGGATGAGGGTTGGGTGACAAAAATCTAGAACAGAAATCACGGGTAGAATGAGGGAAACAAGGGGAACGGAAGGAGGAGTGTGAGGGTGCTCGATGGTCGCCCATGAGGCGAAAGAGTTTTAACTAAAAAGAGAGGGGGGGCAGGGGGGGAAGGTCGAGATCAATTTGCGGGATCTTGCAAATCCAGGACGTACCATGGGTGGGATTGGGGGGAAAAAAGGAAAAGGGAAAGCCCTTCGGGGGGGGGGGGAAGGGAAAAGTGGCAGGATTACGGTGACTAGCGCGGTCTTAAAAATAATACATGGAGAAGTTGCAGTAAGAAGGGGGGGGCAGGGGGAGAAAAGGAAAAAGAAAGGCGGGGAGTGACGGAAAGGTGTCTCGAAAAGTAAGGTCAGAAGTCCAGGAGGCGGATGCATGGGTTATCTAAGGGGGGGGCGGCGAATACTTGGAAGCGCAGCTGGGGATGACATAATGGGGCAACCATGTCAGTAAAATTTAGCAGAGCGAAGAGCGGAAAGTTTAAGGGGAAAGGGGCCAAAGACGCTGGCTTATGGGGCGATACTTCAGCAGGTCAAGTAGGTTGAAAGGGAGACGGGAGGAGATCTACAAAAGGGGGGGGAGCAGGGGTGCATGATGCCGAGGAAGTCTGCAGATATGGACGCACTGCGGCCCGCACAAAAAAAGGGGGGGGGGGAAACAAGACTGAAGGGGGGGGAATCGGGGGAAGGCAGGGATCACACGATCAGTAGGGGGGGGGCCATGGGGAGTACAAGGAGGGGGTCTAGGGGGGAACGACATTTGTACGCAATTGTCAGTATCCGGGGTTCAATTACCGAACCCAAGGAGTGTTGGGCATACGCTATTTGAGAACACGAAGGGTCGCAAACTGGGAGGGGGGAGTTGGGGGGGAAAACTGTAGGCCTTTAGGTTATGCCTGGAACTATTAGGGGCCCGGAGGAAAGGTGACGTTGGAGGTGTATTTGAAGGTAATTTGCAATCTCTCTGCCAAGGAGTGGACCAGAGGAAGACGAGGGAGGTTACGCGGAGGATGTGAGACTAACGCGTGCGCGTCGTCCCGAGCGGGTGAAAATGAAAGGGGGGGGAGGGGGGTTGTTAAAAAAGAACTACTTGAGGGTCAAAAGCAGCTTGATCAAGGTCTACTAAAAGAAGATCGTAGACTTAAAAAGGGGAAAACACCAGAAGTACTTTGAATGAAGCCAGAGTCGAGGCTTCGTTACTTGGCGTAGAGGGCGGAGCTATGGAGGGGGGTAATTCAAGGAAAACTTTTAATTCAGAGGAATTAGAACCTGGCGCTGACCAACGGCGATGAAGAATCGGTTATGGGAAAAAAGCTTTCTTTTTAACAGAAAGGATTTTTCCTCTTCAATGTGGGGGGCAAAAGGGAGGGAAGGTGTGAGAAGGAGAGGGCTCTGAATGGTAACTAAGCTGGCGGCATTTCGAGTAAGATTTGGGTTACTATTCTCTGAGGAAAAGGGGCAGAACAATGAAGAAGAGAGGGTATGAGGGTAGTCAAACGCGAATTTGAATGTCAAAAGGGATTGAATCGGTTGGAGCGCTTATCAATCGAAAGGAGGGGGGGGGTTCTGGAAAGTGCTTAACAAGGGAGTTTTCAACTAGGAGCCAGACAGGCGCAGAAAAGAGGAAATGGGGAAAGGTGGGTTCGCGAAGAAGCCTGCGATCAAACTGTGAGGCGGGCTTTGGAAAAATGTGGCACGAGTAGGACGTGGGGAAGAGCGTTCCGGGCGAACCACTCCGGAGGGGGGGAGGGAGAGAACGGAGCTAAAAGAAAGAGCCAGGTGAGTCATCCTGCACGTTATCTCGTTAGGAGGGAGTGATCTAGGACAGCAAGAGAAAGAGGCGCATGAGTTCTCTCTTTCTTTGCTACTTTGTGCCCCTCCTTACCTCGGGAAACTGCAGGAAGCGGCGTGGAAAGCCCAAGGGCGACATTTCTCCCATCAGGAGGATGTCTTCGGGGAGAGGACACTACTGTTAGACAATCGTCTTAGACCTACGAATTTTGGGTCCTGGAAGGGAAAGAGATTAAAAAGTTATAAAAAAAAAAAGGAACGGGGATTGGCTACACCTACCATAGTCTATCAGGAAGGGAAAGTGGATCCCAACGTAGTGCTATAGCTCTGTTCAGGCTTCCTGAAAACTGGCGATAGAGGAAAAAAACATAGAAACCTCGAGAAAAGGCTCTCCTCTCTCAATGCCCTTGCAACCGAAAGGGAGGTGAGGTCATCCGAGTAGACTCGGAAGGGGAGAATTCGAGAAGAAACCTTACGCTCTGCCGGGTCTAAAAGGGGTCAAGGCTGGGGTAGACAAAGTGAGTCAAGAGAGAAGGTGGGATCTCGGCTGGCGCCGATCAACACTCGTCTTCCTAACGCGGAAAACGGAAGGAAATCCTATCAGCGCAGATGGAAGGGACGGAGGCTAGCACGGCTGCGGGGGAGAGATGAAGGAAAAAAAAGGCCAGAGGGGGAAGAAGAAAGTCGCGGGTTATCTCATACTCAAGGACCGTTTCTCTTGTGGTTGGTGAGGGCGGCGCTGAAGAAAAAACGATAAGAGAATCGCGTCTATGTATGGGGCTCTCCCGGGTGATATCCTCCAAATCCGGTGGCATCAGGAGGAGGACAGGGCCAGAGACACGAGGAGATGGAAAGGGCGAAAGAGTAAAGGGGGGGGAGAAAAGGACACCATTACTAGGATTTTCCAACACCCTATCCTCGATTCAAACCCGAGGGAAGAAAAAAACCTCTGGGGGCTTCGTTACGCAAAAGAGAAAAGTCTGAGCAAAGGTGTAGAATAGATATATCCAGGACAAAAAAAAAAGGGTATGGGGGAAGGGGGATTATAGGCGACCCCTGGAAAACCTCGGTCGTCTTCCAATCGACTAAGAGAGTCGTTCAGGAGGAAAAAAGGATAAATCTTGAGGGTAGTGGGAGGCACTACATCTTCCGTATCATCCTCGCTCCCACAGGTGAAATTATCGATGGCAAGTTGAAGAGGAAGAGAGGACAAGAAGACGTCCAGTGAGTCTCCATCGCTACAGGCGGAGACGAAAAGAGGAAGAAACCGGAGACGAAGGAAAGATAATAGGGACGCGGGAAACCCTAATCTCAATACATCACGGGGACGCTGGCATGGAGTCTACCAGAAAGTCCTAGCCTCCATCCCGATAAAAAGGAATAAGTAAAGAGGAGGCCAAAGATATCTATAAATTCTGTTTGTCGGCGTGGCTCAATTCTAAGATGGGATTTTACGCTGGGGTTCTATACTAAAGAAAAGAAAAAGCACTGCTAAATCGTTGGAGTGAAATAGGGGGGCACGTTAAGGAAGTCAGGGAACTACTTCTATAAAGTCGTGGGACGCTACCTTCTTGATGCAATTAAGGAAGAAAAGTAAGAAGAGAAAAGTAGTATGGTCCCAGAGAATTAAGATTCAGAACAGGTCTCGAGGTTGATTATCTTAAGCACTGGGAAAGCTAAATTATAAGGTAAGCCGCACACTATCCTGCGCTCGGTTAGAGAAGGGAAGGGGCTAAGAAGAGAGAGTAGCCGGACAAAGGGTGGGGAGGGCAATGTCACGATCTGATCATAGAATCCCGGAGCCTAGGAAAAAACGACGACGGGTGAGAAACTGCAGAATCCCTTGGCGACTCCGAAAGGTTACACGGGGATGATAACCGGCCTGTGTGATCGATCTCAACAGCCGGTAAAGGAACGTCATGGAGACATCAAGGGAAGGAAAAAAAAAGGAAGAATCTAAAGAAAAAAAAGACATCTCTTTTATCTCCCTTTGCCTGGAAACAAGCTCACGCGCGCGGAAAGACTCTTCCAGGGGAGACAGCATGGCGCTAGGAAAGACAAACAGGAACAGAAACAAAACCCTATTAGGAAAAAAAAAAGCTGGTCTGTTATCCCAGCATTTGTCTCCTATCATGATTTGCAATAGATGGGAAGGGGGTTATGTGAGGCTAGCGGATCATGGGAGGACGCAGGGACGCTCAAAATACTGTTCGTCATACTTCAATTAGAACTGCTTAAAAACCTGGGAAAAGCAAAGAAAACGCGATCTATTAACATCGCGAGGCGAACCAACCATCCAAGGAAAAAAATGCTCGCACAAAAAAGAGGAGGTTACATTGGAAGGGAAACAATGTAAAAAGAAGGGGACCGAAAAAAAAAAATTATTCAGGGGGGAAGCTTTCACCGCACGGGAAAAGATCTCAGCAAGAGCAGGCGAAAGTATCAACAGAAAAAGGCCCAAGGCGAGGCTAAAATTTCGGCAACCTCTCCAACATCGAACGCTCATGTAGGGTAAAAAGAGTGGCCAGAAAAAGGGGGGGGGTATAGACATCGCTAAAAAAAAGTCGTATGCTGCTTTGGCCATTCCGGGTCTTCGGGCCAGTGGGGGGGTCAGTCAGGGGCCGAGAAAAAGCCTGGTAACTGCTGTCGCCCTTGCCAGAGAGTACCCGGGTTACGTTTTTGCGAACACGTCGCCAAGACAAAGTTTAAAAAAGAAAACGGACAAGGAGGTTATAATCCGTATTCCATGAGTGGGGTGGCCGCGTGGTGGGAGGGGGTAGCCTAAGATTGGAGTTGCTACTCTCAGGCTTACCTGACTCCATAAGGGGGCAGCGGGCGACGGGCAGGGCTTCCCACTCTTAGACTTGGAAAAGCCGATAGAAAAAGAAAACAGAAAAAAGGAAAAAAAAGATCCGTGTCGTTGGCCGGGGAAATTCCCAAAGCCTCGATTTGAAAGATCCAATGCAAAATTGAGGCCAGCATCTTAATTCAACGAAGCCAGGAAAGACCACAAATAGGGGGGCAGAAGAGCAATGGGACTCATCGTCAAACATCCTTGCGCCTGCCCCCACCAGTGCCGTCACCGAAGTGTAGAAAAAGGATGACGCTTAGAAAAAAGGGGTACCAACACTTCAAAGGCCTGACATATTGGCGCTGCGCCGCAAGTCTCATAGCAAAAGTCATTCAAGAGCCACTACTACTTGGTTAATGGCAGACCTTGACATAAAGATCTCTGTAAAGGAAGCACGGGGGTTATGCAAGCCAAACCTGTCAAATGCAAAAAAGAAACCCCCCCGTGCAGCAACCCCATCACCAAAACGCGCCGAGTAAAAAAACGCTTCTCGCTCCATTAAAAAGCTATGCAAGCTGTCACTAAGCACTCGCGCATCCAACGTCATCTCAGGGATTAGGGTACCATTCGTTCAGGGTCGGAGATGGATTCAGGATCATAAAAAAGGGGGAAAGGTTTACACCAATTATACCGCTATGTCCATCGCGACGGAAGTATAGAAAGACGGCTTAGCTAAGGGTCGAGAGTACACCCGCCGTGCAAAACACCCGCACACGATTCCACAAAAGAAGGATCCGGTAAAAGGGCTTACAGCCCTTTTCCAGAAATTCCTAAGTAGAGATACGCAGCGCCGGGGCCGGCCAGGACGGACCTTCGAGCCTTAAACCTTTGAGCTCCACCCGACTCGCACACAGTAGCCGAAGAGGGACTAAAGGGGAGAAGTAAGGTGGAACTGGAGGGAGGGGGAGAACTCATCCATAGGCTGAAGTTCGCGGTCAAGGTTGGTTGAGAGGGGAGCAAAGAGAAAACCGGAAAAAGAAGGAACAGATGTACTTATGAATTGTAGCTGTAAACCGGCGCGAGAGTCCATACTATGGGGGGAAAAAAAAAAGACTGGAGAAAAAAAGGAAAAGTGGTTAGCCGGTACTCAACCGTGGGAACAACGTTTTACGCAATTTAAAACTAAACGCAGACAAGCGCGACTGGAGGAAGGGGGGTGCAAAAAAAAAGTAAGAGGGAGCTGTTTAACGAACCGTCTTGGGATGCAGCTTACGTACTCTTTCCCTTTAGGTTTGGGCCGAAGGGCCGCGGCGAGCACGGCGAGTGGAGGGAGAATGGGAATTCTGGAATGTTGACATACAGGAAGTTGCACGGGGGGGTGGGTAGAGAGTACAAAGAAGGACACTCGTCTTCTCTTTCTCAGAGATCCCGCGGAACTTCAGGGACTGGCTGCCGGATGGAGGGTCCGCAACAGGGGGGGTAAGGGGAGAGGAGCCGGGGAAATTACGGAAAAAGAAGGCGAAAAAACGCCGGCGGAAATGAGCAGGATGGTTTTTTCGTAGTATTATCGTCGTCTGCCATCTGGCGAGAAAAAAGGAAATGAGGGACAACTCACATGACGACGACAGTTAGCCGTAGGATGGCAGGGAGAAAAAAGAAAACTGGCAGGACCATGGCATTCAAGGGAGGGGGGCGACCGGTTATCATCGATGTTTGCTGTTACGCAACTCCTGACGGGGACGATGCGACTGAAGATCGGAAAAGATCGAACGAGAAGGGGTTGGTGGATGACATCCGTAGCCATTCTAACAGTGAGAATCACAGGATGATCAAACTCGCCTCCGCCGGAAAGGGTGAGGGTTCAAAGGTCGGGGGGTAAGGGGTGAGAGAGATGCAAAAATTAAGAAATAATCAATCAGGCCGCGCCGAAGCAAGAAAGAGGCAAGGAAGGAAGACTAGTTGAACTCGTAACCTGCAACTTGGGGGGAACACTTGATTCGAAAGGATGGTCAGCACCATCAACCCTGCACCATCACCTGCGCCATCTCTGCTGGGGTGCCTAGTATCGTGCCAGCAAGCTCATGTCCTGAAGCCCGGGAGTCAAGGCAAACGAGATCCCTAAATCTCGATAACATTGGGGCATTCGCAATGCCCCTCCATTTTACGATAAGTCTTCACACGCCGAAAGCCAGAAAAAGGGGGGGGAGGGGGGAAAAAGGAGCAGGGACCTGGGGACTTCCTAAAACTATGGTACCTAAAACGTTCGGAAAGGGGGAAGACGAGCAGGACGGGTGAAACCCCGCTCATTTCCCCTTGAGGGGGGGGGGTTGTCCCGAATCTGGGGGAACAGGAATCTGAAGCTATAAGGAAAAGATGGGTTAAGTGGAGCCGGGAGGGACAGTGTCCATAGATTGGGGTCGCTGGCAACGCAATAAAAACCGTAGCTCCTGAGGAAGATCACAAATCGAAAAGAATCAAGGTCCACTGGATTTTCAGCACGGGGGGGGGGAGCCTAGGCAGCTCGAAGACTACGAACAGGGAAGCCTACATCTTACAACACGTAGCACTCTGACGCCTGGGGTATCAACCAAAATTGAAATTAGAGAGGGGTGTCAGAGGCGCCATTGCAAGTATTATAAGGGGGAGTAATTCACCCCTTTTTCATGGCTCACGGTTTCGTAGAAAAAAGGCGTTGAAACCGTTTAGCGCTACCAGATAGGAGGGGGTGGGGAAAGCCGGCTCCGAGTCATGGGTCCATTCTCGCCAAACTCAATTCAATTGAAGATGGGGGGTGACCCTTCCTGGGTTGAAGGTCAAAAATCAGGCAACTCAGTCCTTCTAAAAAGTTATTTAACCCGATCCACTGGGGGACAAGAAAATAGCCTCACCTAGAAGAGTGACCTGAGAAGAATTTTAAGGAAAAGTATGGTCTTGCCGTGGCTGCTTCTGTCGAAAAGTGTTTGCGAGGGGGGACAGTTTAGGACGGAATACGATCGGGGAAGGGCAAATTGTCCTTCTAATAAGTGCAAACGATAAATCTGGCTAAGTAGAGCCCCAAAGGGACGAAACGATCCCAAAACACACGGGGGAGAGGAGTTTATCAACGGGAAGAAGGGGGAACTTTGGAATATGGTGACCAGTCGCCAGTTGAGGAAAAAGGAGGTAAGAAAAGAGGAGGACTGGCAGAGAAGGAAGGTGTCCGGTATAAAGACCTAAACTAAAAAGTAAATGTTTTTGCCGGATTCTAATAAATTCAGAGAATCCTGAGGAAAGAGAAGGGGGGGGGAGGCCGCTTACATGGCCGAGGGAAGACGGAATAAAGGATTGCAAAGAGTACTTCAGAAGGTACTCTGTCAGGTTGAATGTTTCCTGGAGGGTGCCGCGCGAAGCATCGGAAGCAGATATGAGATACAAGGAACTTGTAGTTGGACTATCCGTCAAAAATGGCGAAAAAAAAAAGACAAGGAATGGCGAAGAATCTAAACAGTTGCGAATGGACGATGGCCTAAGGCGACCTTTCAAGAGAAATCTGGACCGTCGAAAAGGTACGACGTTGCGGGGGAAATCAGAGGTGGCAATTTGGTCACGGGTCGCTTTGTGATAAGCGCGCAGATGAAGGGGAAAAGAGGAGGATTTGCCGGGACTGCCCATGCGTCCAGGTTCTGTGGTTTTCGTTCAAGGAAGGGGGTCATGAGGGCGGAAGGTTTCAATCGGGGGAATATGTAGGTACCTCGACTTCAAAATAAGATGTCTTAAACGATGACTTCTAGATAAAGAGGAGTTGCTGTTGAATGTGAACAGATCTGTGTAAAGCGTCAATCGACCTTAACGCGAAAGTCCGGGGCGACATTGACACGTTCGGGTAAAATCGGCAAAAGTGAAAAGGGGAAGATTCGTGTAATAAGAAGGTAATTTCAAAAGGCGACCGGGGGAAAGAAAATGGGGACCTATACTGGATTCTAAGTCAACAAGAATAATATTACCCCATCTGGGAAAGGACGGCAGAGGAAGGTTTTAGGAGAAGAATAGGTATCATCTTAAAGGGGGACAAGAAAGTAAAAGTAAAAATGTGGCAACCGTACGCTTTGCGATGCTAAGATACTCTGTGACTGTGACACTGACTGCGCTGTTCATAGGGGAGGTTTAAAAAAATTTAAGCCCGAAATGTGTGGACTGTCGGATACTTGAGGCTGGGTTAAAATACGTCACAGTAGGGCAATGTCTATCCAGAATAGGTTTCGCTGCGCGGCGCCAATGAAGTACGGAGATGAGTCTCGAAAGTAATGTTCCTAGATTTTAGCGGGGGCCTAATTTGGTTTAATGTGTTTCTCCTGGCCATGGGAGAGGTTTGGAGCGGTGCGAAAACGTCTTTGAAGAGAAAAAAAGCAAACCCCCGACCGTCGTCAGGGGATGCTCCGAAAGTGGGACCCTGCTGGACATCAAATACGCGAACGATGGACTGAAACTCCAGGGAATAACAGGTCGTCCCGGGCGGACAAAGATCGACAGAAAAAAAAAAAGTTTAAAATGGGAAAAAAAAAGGCGGGCTCGGAAAAAACTCCCGCAATTCGAGGCCTTCCGAGCTTAAGCGATCGGAGCGTCTGCTCCTAAAAAAAATTAAAGACGGGCTCCGCAACTGATGACGAGTCCGCTGCGAAAACGCTGAGAAGGCACCGGGCAAGAGAAGAACGCGAGACCAGGGCCCACTAACAAAGGGGTCAGAACTGTCTACAAAAGGGCGCAATGGACTCAAAGTACTTATAGGCACTTCTGCTCATCGGGAAGGAATTACTCACTGGAAGCCGCCACGCCATAACTGGGTCAGGGAGCTCAAGGGACCTCGTGACGAGAACTTCTCAGACCGAAGTGAGAGACAGGAAGGGAGCGACCTGGGGGATGTTCTTACGGGCTTTCCAAAAAAAAAGGCCTAAAAACACGATCCGACGGAGAAAATAGAATTATCTCCATCACACATTAGGCTGTGAAGGCTCCTGCCCCACGAAGACGGCAGAGGAGGAAACGATGACGGGGAAGAGCGGGAAAGTCACTGCGCCGCTCTCAAGCGAAAAATGGGGACTCCGCGGGAAAACGGCTTTTTCAGGCTGGGGCGGGCCAGGGAGGAGACCATAACCAGGGGTCGCTCTTCTTCCAACTGCTTCAACGTGGGAAACAGGAGCAGACTCGCAGGTTCGAGGGGAGAACCTCTGCCTACGTAGGGTAGGTTTCGGTAATGTGCCAGGCTAGTTGGGCAGTTGTTCCATAAGTCTGCTCAAAGGCGAGGGTTAAGATGTCTCGTTAATTGGAGGGCATTCCACGATTATTGTGGGGCTCCACCCGCAGTTCCCATCTTCATCTGGGACGTCTGATCAACTCATCATTTTTAATTGGGGGCTAACCCTAATGTGGGGCTTGGACGTGGGAGGTGCGGTTCAAGGATTTGGCTGCAGGGAGCATCCTGGTCGGTTTTCCGACCTAAGTGCGCGGTGTGCTCACCGGGACGCTAAACTCTTATCTTCTAAAGCGTGTACACAGTGGCGGTGGTAAGCGCTGGAGTGAACTAAAGTCTTTCTATCTCTTGTGAAAAAGGGGCAGACGGAAAACTATCTTCAACGACTTGACGAGAGGGTCCACACGTCATTTCTCCGGCCGCTGAAATGATACACGACGGACGAGTACGCGGGGATCTCGACCACTCGGGTCACTTGACACTCTTGGTCTATCCTTGTCAAGGGCCGTGCACTGAGCGTAGCGTGCTTCCCTCGGAAGGTCGCTGGGGAATATCGCAGATCAACAACCCCCAATTTATGTAAGATACAGAACAAAGCTCCAAGAGAAGTAGGGGGCGACGTGGAGGGCGTGAAAAGTACAAAAATGACTCAATCAAAGTAAAAATTATACAGACTAGGCAAAAGGGGCGCCGGGCCAACGGCTCATTCAGGGACAGAATCTTACTAGATTGGAGGTCAAGTAAGTTGAAAAGAGGTCCTCGCAACTCTCGTCCATCTCGGGACGAAGTTTCGTCTTTCCAGGGCGGGGGACTATCTTCTCCCCGTAACCCCTGGTACATCCCCGGGAGTGTGAAGCTAGTGTCAAAAGTAGTTCTAAGGGTGCGGAAATCAAGCCGCAGGATAATCGGCACACGCGGTACTCTCCGAGACGCATCTCCTGGGCGAATAAGGGACAGCCTGAGGAGGGACCCAATCTGGACTGGCCGGCCTATAACGACAGCGAGCCTCTACATTGAAAAGAGCGTCACGTAGGGAGGGGAGAGGGTCCCCTCATTTCTTCCAGATAAATAGAATCTCAGAGACGGGGAGGGAAAAAAAACTAGAAAAAAAAAAGAAGCGACCAGAAGCGTTCCACAAGAAAAAAATCAAAAATCCCCCCAGCAACGACGTTAAGTTCCGGGAGGGTACTACTCCTGGAGCTAGCCCTGAAAAAAAACGCCCCCTGCGTCCCTGGGTAAAAGGCGACTTTCAAAGGGGACTGCGTAAGGAGGGAGTTTACTACTAAAAAGATCCCAAGCGCCGTTTGGAGAAGTTAAGGTTTAAGATAGTCGAGCTCTGGCCACGGGTAGGAATCATCCGAACAGCTGAGGCGTGCAACCCCTCTACTGCAAGAGCTTACCTCGAGGCGTTTGGCGCCTAGCAGCACTGAACGAGTTGAGCCTCGCAAGAAGGGTCTTCCCGGAGCTTTCAAAAGACCGCAAATTAGCACTAGAAAAAGTGCCGCGCCTCTCTATAAGCGACAGCTCATCCTTGTTTCCTGCAAAAAAAAACAGCAGAGTCGTGGGCGTGCCCGGCGTCTTTCCGCTCTAAATCTCCCTAAAGAGAGGTCACATATACAGGCAAAAGAAGAAAAGAGTAAAAAACAGCGCTAGCACGATATGCGGGTTTTGATGAGCTCACTCTTGTCGCCCAAAGAAGTAAAGGAGGGGAAGTAACAGAAAAGAGGGGGGGAGTGCCGAAAACGGCCACAAAGATCTGGATTTACCAAAATTTGAACGACCACCAAGAAAGAAGGGGTTTCAAAGAAAAAATGTGGGGGGGTGGTTTTTTGGGTGTGGGTTGTTGGGGGTTTTGGGGGTGGGTGGGGGGGGGGTGGTGGGTGGGGTGGATTTGTTGGATGTTTGGGGGGGATGTTTTTTTGGGGTATGGCGGGAGGAGAGGTGGGGGGTTTTGGGGGGGTGTTGTTGTGGGTTTGGTGGTTTATGCGGGGGAAGGGGCGGGGGTGAGATGGGGGGGGTGGTGTTTTTCTTCCCGTTAAAGCGTTTCCTCCGGTTTCTTCCTCTAGGGCTGCGGGCCCTCTGGGGGGGCGGCGCCGTCGGGCTTCAGAGGGCAACGCGCTGCTGCCAACGGCTGTTTCCAGTCCAGGAAACCGCGGGGGAAGTCAAACACCAAAAATATCAACTGAAAGGGATCGCAAAAGGGAGAGATTACATTGGCCTCATGGGGCGGGGCGCAGGAATAAAAAACACTGCTGGAGGGAGGAGCTTAAAAGCCTAAGGCAACAGAGACCGTTCAAAACGAACCTCTCGAGGCTTAAAGACAGCTCTGAAACGAGGTGCACAGCGGGAAACATCGAACAAAGGAAAAGCACGATGATAGGGAGTAAAGGATCTAGAAAAAGATTTTATTTGGTTTCCGGGGGGGGGGTGGCTATTCTAGGGGTGGGGGGGGGGAAGATTTAATCTACCGAAGGTCTCCCTCACTACGTTAGAGTACTCAGGAAAACTCTTGATTCCCTTTGGAAGGGTTGCCTTCCCTCGTGAAAACAGGGGAGTTCAAAATGGCCCGAGGGGGGAAAGTTTGAAGTGCTTTAAAAACCGCCTTTTGAGACACGACGATGCCTTTTGTGGGACGGGGGGGGCATCCTAAACGGGAAGGGTCGTATGCATCCGCGAACCGCGTGAACTCAAGAAATCTGGCCAGTAAGGTCAGGAAAATTCGCAAACGTCAAAGACCTTCACCAGCCCGAATCTGGATTCTAGTAGAAGCTACCCCTTCATTCTTCAGAAAAAATCCATCAAAGAGAACGGTAGTAAGAAGGTACAGTAGTAACTATGGGAAGGTGACGCAGAGTCTCAACACGTCATTCCGAAAAAGCCAACGCACCTAGATGGGTTCTCGGAGAGGAGACAATAGAAAAAATCCTTGGAGAACTCTGCCAGGCAATGAAACGGAACTGGGGGAAATTTTGTAAGTCGAAAGGAGGGGTGGTGGGTGCTCAAGGGGCAGCGTTCACCTAGGGGAGAAAATTTGCAAAGAAAAAGGAAAGAACGAAAGGGAAGGATGGAAAGTTTCGCTGTTGTAAAGAAAAGAAAAGACTCCGAACTACAGGAACTTAGGGGTAGAGGGTCGGAGACCGGCCAACTGTCAACCTTGCTGTTGACGCCTGGCACGGACCAGGGTCTTAAAAAATCAGACACGGTTTCTCGGAGGGGACAGTCCAAGGCCGAGGGGACCGAGCGGCCATGTTCCAGAAAAAGCTGGCATCAAAAAAGACCTCCGCTGTTGAGAGGAAAAGAGGAATGAAATCGAGGATTAAGAGCGCGCTCGCAAATCGCGTCCTCCGCAAAAAAAGGGCGAGGTTTTAAACAAGGAGAGGCCGAGAGGGGGTAGCGCACGGAAAAAAACTTTCACCGGCTAGGGGAAAAATGGTCAAAACGGTCCATATTATGGGGAAAAAATCGAGAGCTTGAGGAGGAGTCCGGGGGGAATTCAGAGAGGCGCTTCGCACAATGGGGAACAATGATAAAAATCGGATCCCATCGGAAGGATCAAAAAGTGAAGGTTTGAGAGAGGGAAAAGCCTGTTGCAAGAGGGAACGCAAAAGAGACGCTCATCTATGAAAAGGAAGGTTCGGACCAAGTGCGTACTCTAGAAGCTGAAAGGGGACGATCAAAAAAATGGGGGATGGGAGGGAACCCCCCCAGCGAATAAAAACTCGTAATCATGGGGAGAAGAGTAAGGAATAAGACGCGGGACTAGGAGGAAAGCATGTGAAATAAAACTCTCATATTTCGCGTCGGAAATGAGGAGGTAGACTCCGCCTAAAAAGAGTAGGTCACAAGGGGGAAGGGGAAGAGCGGAGGAAAGGGAATTGCGCAAAGGCCTTCCGGCGCTGAGACGAAAAGATTTTAGCGAACATCCCTTGGGGGGGGAGGGGGAGGGAGAGAACGGGGAACCAGGAAAAAAAGGGAGAGAGAGAAAAGCATTCGGGATGGCCGACAATCGCTACGGGGTAAGAAAAAAAGGGGTGGCAGAAGATGATTGCGTTATTAAAAAAAGGTTGAATCTGTTTGAGGCAAAGGGGAAGGGGGGGGGCCTAGAGGAAGGCGGCACAAAGAGAAAATTGGCTGAGAAAGGGGAAGACAGGTTGGGGGGGGGGAGTCCGGAAAACTGGTTGAAGAAGGGGGGGGTGGAGAAGGTACCAAGCGTGAAGAAGCCACTCTATCGAAATTGCCAAAAAAAAAATACGTAAATCTACTGAGTCGGGGGAAGGAAGAGGAAGGATTAGAAGGAAAACGCCAAAGCATGCGGAGAAAAAAAAAAACCCGTCAAAATGCTCGTCTTGGGCACCAAAAAGTCCCTAAGGGGTCAGTAAAAATTCCGGCAGATAGCCAAAGGAGAAAGAGTGAAAAGGGGAATCTTCCAAAAAATTATCCTCGATTGCATAAGAAAGAACAGAGAGAAAAAAGAAAAAAGGAAGGGGCGCAAAAGGGGGGAGACACTTTAAGTTCCGATGGGGTAGTTTGACTCGATGTGGCGTCTAAATTCCTGGACCGGGGGATGATTGGGAGGAAGGGGAAGGAAGTAGAAAGGCAGCGCGCGCGGCAGGGGTTGGTCAGCTGCATCCGTGAAAGTCGTCATTCAACTTTTTCACCGGGCTTCTCTTCTTATTGAGGAGGGGGATAAACAGCGAAGGGGAAGAAAAAGACGGCGGGAGGTTGGATGAAAAGTGAGAGAGAAAGGGAGCTTGGGGAGGGATGAGAGACGATCTTCGACCGGAGGGAATGAAAAGAAGGAGATGTCCCCTCAAGCAGAAAAAGAGACTTGATCTGGCTCAAGAAAACAGGAAAAAAGAAGGCGAGAAAAAAGGAGGTGGGGGATGAGAAAGGGAGGACATCAGGGCCGGAATGCGAAAGGACTGCACTGGGAGCCGATTTCTAAGAAAAAGGGCAGCACCTCCCCAAAAATCATCGGAGGGAAAGAAGCGCGCTAAGAACGTGCGTATCATTGGAAAAACGCCGCACAGAGTCGACGACGGGCAAGGCCCCAACCTTCACAACTCCAATACAACACCGGAAACTTTACATTGGGAGGAGGAACCTGGCAGGGGGGGATGGTCGAAAGGGTTTTCCACCGCCGCCTTACATCACGGCTCAGGAAGGTGAATGGATTACCAAATCAGGTGCTAAAAGAGGAACTGCGGGAACTCCACGGTAAAAAACAGCCATTCCCCTGGGGTTGTTGACTCCTCACGTAAAGAAAGACAGAGGGGCAAACGCTAAGAAAAGAATTGTGTGAAGTTTCTAACGAATCGTCTTCCCGAATCGAGGTGTACGTGCACTAGAACTGGACCTTCGAAAAAAAAAAACATAGAAGGGAAAGAAAAGGGGGATGCAACGAATAAAAGTCGGCCCGGATTCCATCAAAGGGGAGATCTCTTTCATGTCGGCAAAACCTACGGGCACCGAATAATGACCGGGAAGAGGGGAAAAAACGCCAGGGAGGTAGGAGACCGTCTCCTTGCAAAGGCACACTAATCGCGTCGTCAGGAAAATTCGAAGAATGGTTGAAAAAAAGTGAGCTATCAACCCGGGAGAGAGGGAACGGAGCCTAAGAGCCTGTCAGAAAATACCGATCCCGGTAGAAGCAGGTGGGGTGCTCAAGCGAAGGAATGGTCCAGCCCATAGACCAGACGCCGCGAAAAGGTGGGGGTGACCTTAGGGGAGTGATCGCTAAGCTGCAAAAAACCATCTACCATTATACAAGATTGGTTGGGACAGACTAAAGGACGGGACCTCGAGGGGAGGGGGGGCAAGGGAATCCCGAAAGGAAGCAATGGAGTTCAGTAGCGGAAGTTTCGTTCGTGGCTGGAGTTTCGACTACGCAGGACATCGTTGTAAAGTACGCAAAAGGAATGGCAATGAGCGTTTGCCTGAGGGGATTTCGTTCGGTAAGAGGTCTCCAGGATTTTGGAAGAGCCGTAAAAAAAAAAAGGGCGGGGGAAAGGAGTACTACTGGGGGTCGTTCCGATGTAATTGTAAAACGTAAAGACCTCTAAGGACTAAATCCTCAGTGTGGAAGAAAACAGAAGAAAAAAAAGCCTAAAAAGGGGGTGGAAGCGAAGAAAATCAGAGGGCCGGATCGATGGATATAATCCTGTGGCGCTTCTTCCTCGGTTCTCTCGGCGTATAAGAGAAAGAAGATAGGCATCGAGAGGAGGCGAGCTAGCAAGGAGGGGGAGAGGTTTTGGGTGATGACAAGGGTACTGGAAAAGGGGGGTGGCGCAGCACCATCTTGATGCAGATTCTGTGCTGACCGAAAAACTTTAAATTCAAACTTCATTGGCGCGAGGAAATTTTTAGGAAGAAAACAGGGATTGGGGCGACGGCTGTGCAAAAAAGTGGGCACATGGACCTTTGTGATGAGGGAGTCATTACTTGAGCCAGCGGAAAGTTGGAAAAAGCCGGCACGGGACGAGTTATGCTGTAAGTGTGTGAAAAGTTAATCCTCTCACCGCAAGGGGTACACGGCACAGGGGGGGTGACGAGGAAAAGGGGTGCGGAAAGGTTGAAATGTAGCGCAAGGATTTTCTCAGAGGAGAAGCGGCTGCAAGTGGTGTTCCTCGGGGTCCGGCGCACGGTACGAGAAAAAGGAGCAAAGAAGAAGGGGGGGGGGGAGGGGAGACTAAGGGAAAAGATACCTTAGCAGATGTTGAACGCATGGAAGTGCGGAAATGGATCCTTCTCACGTAGACGAGGCTGGTGAATAACGGAGGGGGGGAATCAGAAAGCGAAACCAGCGGATGGACCTTTGAGATAACTCCCATTTCTGTAACAAAGCACTAAACCGGGAGGACAAGGCGGTGGGGGAATGAACATCTATAGAAAGTCGAAATTTAACGAACTGCTATCTGGGCGAAAGGTACGTCAAAAGGAAAGGGAAGCCCAAAAAAAGAGTATGCGGCATGCAACTCAGGGGGAAGGGAGGGCGAAGAAAATGCAACGGGCCAATTGAAGGAACGGGGGAAAGAAAACACTCTGGCTGGGCCAGTGATACCGAGCGCCTTTGATGGTCCTCATCAAGGCCTAAGGGGGTTCGAAAGTGGGGAAAAAAACACTGCTGGCAAAGGGGGGAAAGGGGGCAGCGGGTTCGCTTGCACCTAGGAAATTGGTTTCTTTAGGGGTTTAAGGAGCTGTTGAGGCTTGGGGAAGGAGGTACGTAAGGGCCGCATGGAAAGCCTTACGAAATCTGTTTTGAGTACTGACCGTGGAAGAGGGCTAAGGAGCTGACACAGGACAATCACGCTACTTCTTATTTGCCTCTTTCTTGGGTTACTGGTTGAGGAAAGAGAGGAATCAGAAAGAGAGGTTTCGAGGGGACGAGTTATGGAAACATCGTTCTTTGGAGCAGCTCACTCCGCAACCCCGCTCCCAAAGCGGAAAAGGGGATCGGGGGAGCCTCAAAAAAAACAGGGATGAGGGACGCGCGACAAAAGGGATTCCACTACTTGGGGAAAGATAAATCGAAAAACGGGGAGGACTTTGAATCTCAGCACCGACGAGTTCATGTGCGGTGGGGCGCCGAAAATGCGCACTTGTGGGGGAACAAAAATGACGGCAACGCTTCGGGGGGGCCTTGAGGGCTTGAAGGAAATACAAGGAAAATCAGAAAAAGCGATGATCGGTCTGGGCCGGTGACTCGGGCGGAAAACCGAGAGATCCAGGGGAACTTCAGGAGGGAGCGAGACAGACAACAAAACAGACTCCACAGACTCGGACGGGAGTTCGGTCCAACGGGAGACCGGAAAAATAAGCGTAAAGGGGAGGAGCTTGCTTCTCGTCGAGAGTAAGACAAAAGATGAGAAGAACCTGACGCAAGGGGGGGGCGGGGAAGAAGAGACGCGACGCCGGCCCTTCTCCCGCGAGCGGGAACTATAATAGAAACGCAGAGCCGGGGAAGTTTCGGGCCCCTTGTTCGCTTCAAAAAATAAAATACAAAAGCCGGGTAGTGAGGGGAACAATGAAAAGCAAGTTCGCGAAGGACTTGCATCAGCCCGCGAAATATGTGGGTCCGGGTAGGCCTCATTGATGAAAGGGTGCGGAGGGGAAAAGGCGGTAGCGCAGGAGAAAAAGAAAGGGGGGACGGCGGAGGAGCGCGTCTACGCCCTTTTACTCACTCTGCGGAAATCCCTCTAGCGGGTCGTCAGACTTCTGGCTGAGAGTTCCGTGGTCCGAACGGGGCGCAATCAAGAGGCAGAGGAGAAAAAAGTACAGAGGAGGGAGTGATATTCGCTGTGATACGGAATATTCCCGAAGCGGTGGGTGGGGAGGCGGATGCAAAGAGGAAAGGGACAGTTGTACGAAGAAGAATGTTAGGGCGTGAGGGAAGAAGAGGTGTCGCTATACTTCGAGGGGGAATGGCCATAGAGGGGAGGGGGGAGGTAAGGGGAGGAACGGCGGATTCTGCCTCGTCTCGAGAGAGTTCTAGAAGATCGAGACGCGGTTTGAGAGAAGAACGGCCGGGGACTAAGGCAAGGCACGCGAGTCGGCGGAAATTCCAGACGATCCACCGCTCCGATAGAAAACTAGATGCACAATTCGAAAATTATGTTTGTTCCCGGATCAAGCGACGAGAAAAGGGAACGGATCAAAGGGCTTTAGGTATAAAAAACTCTTTGGGAAGCTACTAACCCCACATCAATGTCTGCGAGGGGGAGAATCGAAAAGAGAAAAACAAAGGAGGAGGAGAAAAGGCGTATGCACAGCCTCCACGTTAGAAGAGTTGCTTATCTTATAGGGACATCTCGGAAAAGGGGGGGGGAAGTGGGGGGGGGGGGGGGGGTTGCTCGGCGCTCAGATAAAGTGGTCTGGAAGAAAGAAGGGTCCGGTCGAACGAAGGACAGTTCTGAGAGAGGGAAGAGAGGTTCCTGGGGGATATGGCTGCACTCGACGACGTCGAAAAACGTCCCTCTCTACCCTAACAACCGAGGGAGATCAAGTGAAAGGGGGAAGAGAGACAGTCGTTCGAGAGGGGAGGGGACCAGAGTCCTGAGCCTTAAAGAAAAGGGGGACAACCAGCCAATAAGAGGAAGACCGTTAAGAGGAAAATCGGACTCAGAAGGAAAAGGACTAGATGGCTCAAAGAAGGAAACTGGCCACCGTCGCACCATAGGGGGCCCTACTATTATAAAGCACAGCGTCAACGATGCGCAAGGTCGCAAAAAAAAGGGAAAGGAGGGAAGCGGAAGGGAGCGGCAAGGAAGAAGAGCGAGGTTCCGCCCTCAGCTTTATTAAAAGGGACCTTAAGAGAGCTCATCGAAAAAGCGATCACGATGAGGCTACCGGGACAGTACTCACCTTCAGAAAGGGGAAGACACCTCCCCAAAAAAAGAAGGATGGCGAGGCTCGGCAGGGGGGAAGTGCGAACGATCTATCGAACGTAGTCTTCCGTTAGATCTAGGCCGAGAAGGACACGCGGAAAACCCGAGACGCCCCCGCGGGAAGGAGTCGGAGAGAATGGAGAATGGCGAAGGAAGAAGCGAAAAGTAGAACAGCGTCAACCCGGTAGCTGTCGAAATAGGGGAAAGCACTATGAGACGAGGGGAGACGCAAAAAAGGAGGGGGAGAGACGGCGAGCCGGAAGCCCGCCTAAGGTTGGATTATCCAAAGGGGTCTCTCTTGGGTGGATACTCTCAAGGAACAGCTAAATGAGAAAAGAAAGGAAGGAGCCAGAAGGGGGAAGATAACCGAAAAAAAACCTAGCTCATAGAAAAAGATCCTGGAAAACGACAATCCCTCGGGAAAAGGAGACAAATAGGGAGGGAAGATTAAGTCTAAACGAGGGGGGGGGACCTCACCGTTCTCACCGCCCACATTAAAACGTCATATACGGGTACCACAAACTCTCCCAAACTGAAAGGGGGGAGGGGACAAAAGCCCGTAGAAGGGGTCGCAGCAGACAGTGGTGTCTACGCGAGGTCGCTCACAGACGATTTGGCGGTCCTTTATTTCTTCAAGATTTCCAAGCCGCAGGTCGAAATCGAAAAAAGAAGGGGAGATGAGTCCAAAAACTGCGAAGGACATCCCTAGGAATTGCCGCACCAATTCGAGTAGATAGGAGACTACCATCTCCGACGCAGCCTCAGAAAGAAACGGGGATGTACGGATGTTAAGCAAGGGACAGCGGGTACTCCTAATAAATCCGGAAAACTGAAAAAAACAAAAATGGGGGAAAACGGGATGAAGTCCATGCGCGGGGAACGCTTTCCAGCGTAAAAACTTCAGAAAGAGGCATAAAGATGAGGGGGACGAGAAACCGCCAACTTTTGAGGTGAAAGTACTAGAAATTCTTTTTCAGTTTCATTGCCGAAGAGGCGGCTCCGGAGAACAAGGGGAATAAAAAAGAACAACAAGACTCGCTGGGAAAGCTGTTTACATCTGGTTCTTGAAACAAAATAGAAACACTTTCTAACCGGGAAGAAGGATTGGGAGGACGGGGAAGCAAAAACGAAGGGGGCACGAAAGGGGGTCTTAATTTTGACGGGAAGAATTCATTTGTCAGACGCTAAGGTCGCGGAAAAGGAGGGTCCAAGAAGGGAAAGCGGTCCAGGCACGTCCCCGAAACATCGTAACTCCATAGTAATCTAAAGCCTAAGACATAAATGAGATGAAAAACAGCAGAAGGTAAAGAGGGAAAAAGGATCGATAAGAATGGTACCGATCTTCGGTAGTCACATTTGCACGCGCCTTCACGAAGGTTTCGGGGAAGCCCGAGCGTGAAGGAAGAATGGGAAGAAAAAAAGCTGCGCCCGGAAAAAGGAAAGGCCTCCCAGCGGTGACCGTTTCAAGCGGACCCGGACACGTGTGATCAGAAGAGGGAGTGGTTTTTGACAGGGGGGAAGGGGCGCCGCAAGAGGGAAAAACCCGAATCGGGGGGGAAGTCCATGCAGTTAGATAAAGCAAGAATTCGCAGAACGAGGGTCCGCCGGCTGCAATGAAAAAGACGGTAGCAGAAAATGAGAA
>Ga0179593_1556521_pt1 | contig 25894 bp, 33 predicted proteins | sample CZODoug2_1_08_16_FD_185931 | JGI IMG/M metagenome (GOLD analysis project Ga0179593, IMG submission 185931) | Vadose zone soil fungal communities from Angelo Coast Range Reserve, California, USA - CZODoug2_1_08_16fungal (PacBio error correction) | ecosystem: Environmental > Terrestrial > Soil >...
CCAACCCATGCATCGAAGGCAGAATCCAGGCGGGAAGGACGCAAAAAAAATCTGCATCCCATAGCTCAGGGGAGAGGGATCGAGCTTGAGAGGACATCACCCAATCGACACCGCCGTGGATTCCTGTAGAAGGGGCTTAAAAGCATTGGAGAAGGCAACCAGTGGGGGGGGGGGGGTTGTGGGAGGGGGGGGGGGGGGGGGCGGAAAAAAACAAGAAAATACCCCATTTGCGGGAAAAAAACTCCGGTCTCCGCAGGGGGAAAGAGATTAGGGAGGACAGTTAGTAGCTGGAAAAAACTTCGGGGGAACGCCCAGAATTATGCGCTTACGCTAGGGATACGGGCGGACGTCACCTTTGCACGCATGAAGATCTTGCAAACTTGTTTCAGCCCAGACAAAAGGGGCGCTGAAGGCTTCCGACAACTCAGGGGCCAAGGGGGATTCGAATTCCGTGCCTCTTGAAATAAAGAACAGTGGGGGGGGGGCAACACAATCGCCGCTTAGGCCGAGACCTACTATCTCAAAGAAGGTGTAAGGAAGCTATAGGGGGCACCCTGTTCTTCGACGTAGAAAAATGCAGCGGCCTTAGTACGGCGAAAAAGGACCTGGGATGTCCATTTCTTCGCGCTCCATAAGGTGCCGCAACTGGGAGCGTTTGGAGATCACGGTGAGGAGACCGGGAAGGGATCCGCAGGCAAGCTGTAGAGGAATCGCGAAGGGAAAATCTCCGCCCAAAGGGGGGGACGAATTCATCGGCGATGCGCCGCCACAGACTTATCGGCAAGGCTTATCCGAAAGGGAAGCCTGAGGGGATTTAAGGGCGGCAATCTGCCATTCTACCAAAGGAGGAGAAGGCCTTGTGTCCAGTTAGAAAAGAAGAGGGGAAACGCAGCAAAAAAGGGGGGAGGTTTTGGGGAGCCGCGCATCGAGACAGAAGGCTTTCCGGGACTGGGGGAGGTTAGGGAGAAGAAGGGCGAGAAATCGCGGGATGCATCGCCTGAGAAAAAAGCCGGGAGAATTTTGCCCATAGGGGTGCCCTTGAAATAAGAACTGCCAGTGTCATGCCTTAGAGGGGGGCTTTGCAGCTCTGGGGCCGCGCGAGAATTCAGGGGCTCTTCATTAGGGGAGGACCATGGGGAAATCTGATGAGGGAAACGAGTGCCTCCAGCCTGCTGGGAACGCGGTCCGTCGATCGGAAGGGATAGGGCTCGACAACATCAGAGTCCATGGTCTTGAGTGGGGTGTCGAATCAACGAGAGGAGGGAGGAGAGGATGCGTTATATTATAAGGGTCTCCGTCCTTGGACGAAAAAAAAGGATCCAGGTATCAGCCGCGGGTGTACCAAGTCTGGAAAAAAAAAGAGGGGGAGGGTCCGGGCGAATTCAAGCCGAAGGGCTAGCAAAAGAGAGGTCGAAAGGGGGGGTGTTCCACCCACGGCGAAAACAAGTAAGGCGCCATTAGGCAAAACCGGGAGGGCGGACCGGCAGAAACCACGGGGGTCGGGCCAAGGGGGGAAGAGAATTGGCCTCGCGCCGCCGACCGTTTGAGAGAGGGAGGGTACTTCAAGAGGATTGTTTCAAGAATAAAAATATCGAAATAAGGGGAGTAAAAAGTCAGGAGGCGCTCTGGTAAGGGGTAGCTTGGGGGGAACTCGTCCTGGCGGGGCGGCAGCACGAGGCAAAAAAAATCCATCCACGCGGTTGGGAAAAACAGCGTGGGGGGGGAGTCCCCTTGTGCAGGAATAGGGCCTTGCGAAATCCATAAGAAGAGTCTGGGGGGGGGGTTCTAAGAGTCTAACAAGGATTTGCCAATTTTCAAGGAGAGACCCCCCCCGGGTAAGAGCCTCTCCTCTCCCATTGGGAAACTTTCTCACTTATTTGTCGAGGGGACGAGAACCCTGAGGGCATCATCGAATTTTCATAGTTTCAATTCCAGGCATTGAAGGGGGCAGCAAAAATCAACTAGTCTATAGTTATGGAAGGAGGGGAAAGGGGAGTTTCCCGGCAGACCAGGGGGACGATTTTTTAGATAAGGGAGAAGCGCCATCCCCGCGGGAGAAACCGGGACACTGGGGGATTCTAGGGAAGGGTCCGGCTTTTTGCCTCTCGCGCCCAGATGCTGAGCCATCATGGGGATCCTAGGGGGGGATCTTCTTCTGAAAAGGTTGTCTTTAATTACACGCTAATTGGGGATCCGATGGTTGGGAAAAAAGAAAAAAAAAATACAAAATATCGTCAGGCAAACGAGGAATCAGAAGAAGGGAAGACGCGTGACCCGGCAGTTCAATTCGTAGCGTGTGGAGGTTTCTGAAAGAAGGAGGGGGCTCTGGCCGAGACGGCGAGAAATATCTTGGGACAGAAAAAAGGGATTGGGGGTTGCATTCCTGAAAAAAGGTCACAGACAAAAAAATCGGCCAGGCGATGCAATCGTAAGCCTTTCGTCATAAATCGTATTGGAGTTCTTTTCCGAAAATTAAATCAAGGGGGGGGAGGACCAAAGAAAAAGGTCGTAAGGCCATTGCCCACCGTTGCGGCTGAGAGAAGGCATCGTCAAAATTTCCGATTACATCCTACGACGGGGGGCTAAGGGGGAAGATTCAGGTCGGAGCGAAGAAAAGTTCGTCATCACAAAGTCAGGGGGGAAAGTCGAAGCATAGCGCCCAATCATCTGAGATGTCAAATTCCGCAAGCATCGGAAAAACGTTCAGGAGGAATTGCCGTAAAACGCGTTTATCAGAACAGCGTCGTGATCCTGGAATAATATTCTTTCTTGGCAGCTGAACTAAAAGGACCCGGCAAGTAATCTCCGGAAAAGAAAAAAGGAGCTTTTCGAGAACAACCGTCGGAAAGGGGAGAAGGGGAAAAAAGAAAAAGAAAAAAAAGAGGTCTCCCGAAAGGGGGATTGAGCGCGATAGAAAGGCGTGCCGTCGGGAGACGAACAAATCTACATCTCTTGGGAAGAGGAAATGGGGCCTTTCCGGGAAGAAAAAAGGGGGGCGGGAGTGCTCGACTGCAAGTCAAGGCACCCGGGGGTCGGATCACGGAAAACCCCACTAAGGAAGAAGAGGGGAGGTGGGATAGCCAGGATTGACGTCTAAGCATTTAAGAAAAGGGTAAGGCGCATCCCCGACCCAAAAGGAAAGGCATCTTGGAGCGAATTCTATCCGCTGTCAAACGCTTTGCTCTTCCTTCGTAACGCTCATGGCAGAAAGGTTGAAAGGATTTCAACGAGGGGCGTTATCTGATGTTCGTCACCGCCGTAGGAGCTGGCCCGTCAACTGCGATTACTGGGCTTTCGGTAAACTGGAGCCTAACGTGGACTTGCCATCACTTGAAGGCAGGTCCAGGGGGAAGTCCGGTGGTGCTATCGAAGATAGAAACGGTTCGGGGAAGAAAGGCTCTCGTATAGGACTCCTCCGCAATAAGAAAGGCGATGGCGAGGGGGGCTTGGCGGACTGTCTTCAACGTACGAATTTTGTGTTTCGGAGGTCCATTGAAAGTAAGTGCTTGGCATGCTAAGAACCAGAGTCGCTAGAAAAGGGGGGGGTGATTGGTTTCTCAAGTTCACATTCGCCTTCCACAACGCGTCTTTCCGAGAGGGTTAATAAACGGCTGAGTTGCAGGTTTGTTGTCAGAGAAAAGTAGACTGATGCCTTTCCTCGGAGAAAAGATGATCGCGGAAAAGGAAGAGTCAAGCCGACGAGGAGGGCCGTCGCGCCGTACGCAAAAGAAAACGCAAGACCAAGCTCTATCAACAACACCCTTACTTCGGAAAAGAGAGGGGGATTTAGAGGGCTTCCCTTGGGCAACGGGCCCGACCGTCGTCTGCCTTTGGATTACTTCCGAAGCCGAATCCTCTCCTCGGGGTCGGAGGAGCAGTCCTCCTTGGAAGGAGAACCACGGCAACGGATCCGGCAGTGTACGAAGCCGGGAACCCGCGAGGCAACGCCGGTTTTGGGGGGGGGGGGGGACGGAAAAATTTCCCTCGCACCCACGAAGAAGCGAATTACAGGGGGCCGGTTTAGCAAGTGGCAGCATGTGGGGGCGGCGAACCCCAAAAAAAACCCAACCACTCAAGGAGGCTTCCGGGGCCAGACGGAAGGTAGGAACTGTGAAGCCTGCGCCATCCATGACATCTCTCTGGGAGAAGAGGACTTCCCGAGGGGCAACGTCCGACATAGCGCCGCACCGAAAGAAAGAGGAGTACTGGACAAGCATAGTTAGAAATCCTCACTTCTGTCTCTTAAGAGAAAATCCCTAAATTCCAAAAAGAGAAGCGACCAGGAGACGGCTCCGTACGGGGGAAGATACCTCCGTGATCAGAAATGAGGAGATACCCGTCAAGAAAGAGGTAAGAGATCAAATAAAGAGAGTCCGCTCCAATATGGGCGCAGTTTTAGAAATGCTTTTTATGAGAGTCACCTGAATCGACTTCAATAAAAATGAGAACGCCGCTCTCAATTCAGGGTGTCTTTGGGGTGATTAAAGGAAAAACTCCGGAATGTCCGTCGATAATGCCCGCCCGGTCGGGGTGCAAGAGACAGGCAAGAACTAATGAAACGGGAGGAGGGGGACGTGGAACTTCGAGCGCTCAAGGTCCCCGCATTGTGGGTCTGTCGCGACGAGGAGTCTTGGTCGACTCAAAGAAGGAAAAAAAGCAAATACGGGGGCTTTGAAGAAAAATGCTAGGGGATGGAAAAGGCGGGGGCGTCGTTGCGGGAGTAGGCCTGAGGACGCATTCGCCTGGATTCCAGGAATACGACTCTTGGGATTCTCAAAGGCAATTGGGGCTCTTAAGGACCGTACGAGGAGCTGCGCTGCGTGTAGGAATTCCTTGAAGGAGAGTGATCGCTGAAAGAGATGTCACCCGGGGGCGGAGGTGAGGAAAGAACCTGGTCGAGACCTCCGAACGGAGCCCCTGCGTGGAAAAAGGTCCGGGGGACGTGGCGAGTGGATATTTCATCGGTCGGAAGTCCTGTTCAGAGCACAGCCACGTGGGAGTGAAGCTACGACAGCGTTGGGGGCGTAGAAAGGTCCTTGATGACTTGGACCTTCGGCTCGAAAAGAAAGCCTATCTGGGGACCGAAGATGGCATCGTAGAAGGGGCCGAGAAAGAATAGAAGGGTTGCTTTTCAGAAAGGAAAGGCTCTGCCCCATCCTGATGGACCAGCCCTTTATCAAAAAGAAGGAAACTAATCCTGCCGGATTCGCAGGTCCGCGGAAAGAGCTGCAGGAGAGAGTTGTGGGAAAAAAAGTGCGATCTTTTTTGACCTTTCACAAAAAGAGTCAGTGTCAGTTCCCGAAATCGGCAAGAATGAACTTCGGGCCGAATTGAGAAAATGCTCCGCAATCAGGGGGCTAGAGCAAAAACCGCCGGACTATGTTCAAGACACCGGCAACGTCCTCGTCTACTCTTCGGGAAAAGCTAGAGAATTTACCCTCTCCACGGGGCCCCTTCCGTCACACTCAAATATACTTACATACTTCTTCAATTGAAGGGGCTTGCAACGGAAGTCAGTCATCGGCATGGAAGGGAGCTAGATTCAAATCTTTTCTAGGATAGGGCCGCTCGCTCAATAGAAGAACAGTAGGGAATCTGGGTCGAGACTTATCGTGTCTGGGGTGGGCTCCTTGAGGAAAAATTGGGGAAAAATCGCGCCTTCGCTATGAAGTCACGAGAGGAGAATTTTCGGGGAAGGCAGGATCATGTCAAAAGCGGGGCAAACCTGGCTGTTGCCATGATTACGACGGGGAAGAGAGGGGATTTTCGTGGGAGAAGTGTCTGCTCCTACGGGGTCCGGCGGTTGACAAAGATAGAAAGCAAGGATAAAGGAGGAGGGCCTGACTGAGAGGGTCGGAAGGGAGTATTTTAAAGGAGTTCTTAAAAGAATAGAGAAATAAACGGGGGGGGGGCCCTGTCGTTCCTAGGCCGGACAGTTAAAATGTCAAAACGTTTTTCTGAGGGGTCTCATGTCATCGGGGGGGCGGCAATGGCGGCCAGGGGAAAGATTGTTTTCGCCGTGAAAGGGGAGGCCTCCGGCCGGGGGGATCTCCATTTCGTAGGGTAGAAGGAAAAGAGTCCGAAATACCTGAGGGGAGAAAAGATTCTAGCTCCTACCTTGATCCTCGAAAAAAGACTGAGCTCAAGTAGAAGAGGGAATAAACACCGGGCCTCAGAGCGTCGTCTTTCGGGGACAGAAAACCATTGAAGGGGGAGGTCTCGCCAGGCGGGGGGAACTCCTGGAAAGAATCAAAAAAACTGGACGATGCCTTCAGGGGGGGCGGCAGGGACCAAAGGGGGGGTCGCCCAATCCTTTCAAAAAATGTCCTGCTCGCGGGGGGGCAATCAAACAGTCTTACGGCATCAGAACCGATCGGCTTCTAAAGGGTATAGGGGGGCAAGAAGTAGGAGTGAAGGAGAGTGGCATTCCGAAGGACGGAGGACCAAAGAAAGACCAAAAAACAGAGCACGCAGGCGATCTAGGCTGGCGCCAGAGAAAAAGCGTGGTAACCCACTAACGCAGGAAGAGAGCGGCTGAACTGGTCAAGAAGAGAGGGGAGGGGAGGGACTCTGGAAAGGGGGGGGGGCATTCGAACGGGGATTCCGGGCAAAAAAAGAAGGGCGGAGGCTCCGCCTTGGGGAGGTCGGCATTGGAAAAAAAAGCGATCATCTGCAAGGAATCGTGAAGGGGAAAAGGCGTGCGGGTGCGGGGGGGTCCTGCTCGAATTTGAGAATCCAGCAGTAGAAGGGAAGAGACGTGGAAAAGCTGATCGATAAAGAGCACAGTTGGCTCGTTCCGAAAAGCCGGCCGACGACCAGCGAAGGGGGAAAAGGGCTTTGGCGCCCCAAGCGCCACCCCCCCCCCAACACCCCCACCCACCAAAATTACCTACTTCCTCGACAAGAGGGGGGGATCAAAAAAAGAAAAATCATGTTGCGGAGAGAGGAGAAAGCTCGGGCTAATCTTTAAGCGGAGAAGAATTGTAGGCTGGGTTTTGCCTTAACTGGGGGTCGCAACGCTGCATCGGAAGGGGGTTGCGAAAATTCTGCTGTCGTCGAAGATGCCTCTCCTAGGTAGAAGAAAAAAAAGTTTGAAAGCGGGGGGGATGCGGGTAACAGTTCCGTACCGACGATAGCGAAGGAAACCTCATGAAAGAGAAATCATAATCCTGTAAAAGGAGGCCACTACGAAGGAAAGAAAAGAAGCGCTAAAAATAGAGAGGAATCTTCGTTTTCAGAAGGATCTTCGCGAGGGGGGAAAAAGCTAGAAATGGCGAGATAAAAGAAAGAAAAGGCCCTCGCGTGGACCAGATCGACTCTCTCGCAGCTGGGGGGGAGTGTCGGTCTCCAAATAGCTGGCCGGGCTTTCAGAGAAAAAGAGGAAAAATCGGGGAAAAGAAAAAACGCCTGCTTCTGCCTCGGCATCGGCAGGGTGGGACTCTATTAAGAATCTCTCAACAAACGGAAGAGAGAGGGAGATACGCCGCATCATAGGCACCATGCCGGGAAAAGAAGCCATGCCCGTTAGAGGGAAAGGCACCGATAATAGCAGAAAGAGCAAGCCCCCAAAAACGGCAGCGATCGGGAAAAACAAAAAAATCCGCCTACGAGGAAGGGGGGGATGGCCGGCCGACGCGAGAAAAAGAGGGAAGGAATCACAAGAAAAGGGAGGCGTAAAACTCCGAAGCCAGTTGCTAAAAAGGAGACGCGAATAAGCGTCGAGGGAAAGTATTCTGACGGAAAGGCCAGGGAAGAGGCCGTCGTCCCGAGAGAAAGGATGGGAGAAAGGCCAATGACCGAGTTACGGAAACAGAGCGCAGCAGAAACAACCGGAGGAACTGTTTCGGGTCGTCGCGGGGAAGAAAAAGCGAAAGAAGAAAAAAGAGAAAGACTTCCGACGGAAGAAGCCGGCCGCCGCAACAGAAGAGAATTCCGCGATATTTTCGACTACATACAAAGGGTCATGAAAAAAACGCGTGATGAGGGGGGGCCTCACATCAAAAGCGGGGACGCCGCTATCGGAGAAACTGTTTCGTGGAGAAAAAGAAAGGGGTTCGCGGGGCCGTATGAATGAAAGCCAAGCATAAAGAAGGGGTTTCGCCTGGGGGTTTCGGCCGAATGCGTTCGAAAGTTTAACGGCAACTGGGCTTGGGGGGGGGGGATCTATCAGCGGGAGAGAAGCAACCGAAGGGCTTATGAGAATTCGCGCAGGAAAAGAGAGAAGAAAATCAGGACCACGAGTACATCTGCTAAATCAACAAAAGAGATCCTCGCCGGGGCCAAGGCGGAGCCTGGGGACGTCCCAGGCAAAGATGGGTGGAGGAGTCCTTTCCGACGCAATCGGGAAGAGAAAACAAACGAGTCCTGGGGGGGTTCTCCGGAGGCATAGGTTGAGGGGCTCAAACCTCAAGAAGGGGGAGGCTGTGGGAAAAAAGGTCGCAAGAAGGGCGCCGTGAGGGGACTTTTGGGGTCTTTGGATATGACGAACATCTTTTACTATCGTGCGGGGTGCCACAGAGAGAAAGATGTGCCCATACTTTGACACCGGTTCAGGAGTATCAACTATCACTGAAGTCAGGGGGAAGACGTTTCTTAAGATCGGGGCGCCGACCTCTCGGCCATAAAAGATGGAAAAAGGAAAATTTCACCAGGAGACTATTACGTCACGGGCAAAAAGGATGCAAAACTGGGCCCTTCCGGGAGGGGAGGGGGAGACGAACCTCGCGGAAGGGACTGGGGGTTGGAGCAAAGGTCTGATGTAGACAGGCGAGACGGGGCGCCTTCCTGATAAAAAAGATCCATTTAGCGATAGGAGATGAATGGAGAACCGCCTTTCATAACGCGTGGTAATTAAAAAACAGAAAAGCTAATCAAGGGAGGGCGGAGGGGAAGGGGTTCGACATGTAGTAAAACGGCGAAAACAAGGAAAATGCGCAAGGAAAGCAACAGGAAAATTCTGTGGAAGGAATCAGCACCACTGGGGAAGACGTGGACTAGATTACCAGCGTCGGCGAGAGAAAAGACTAAAGCACCTTGCGATATGGGGGGAGTTTCCAGATAGGGGGGGGGGTTAACAAAATCCTACGAGATCGAAATTATGGGTGCTAAAAAGTCCAAGGGCTCTTGGGGGGAAGGGGGTATCTTTGGGGAGACGAGGAAACGTCGCGCAGAAAAGGGCCAACCAGAAACAACAGGCCGGACGATAACGGAAGAATTGCATGAACCAAGGGGGCCCGCTTTGCATTATCAGGCCGGAAGGAAACAGTCTTCTTGGGTGCGAAGGAGGGAAAGGCGCGATTTAAAACTGGGGTCAAACTGAGGACCCCACCGAAAGGTCCGGGAGAAACTCTCCCTGAAGGAAGGTGGGGACGCGGAGATGAAGCCTCTATCCAAATGCTCTTCATCATCGAGGGCGAGTTTCCTGAAGCTGCCTGGGGGAGAAACTGTAAACTGTGGTTAGATATTTAAGATTTGAAAGCCCTTGAGAGACGTTTACGGGAGAAAAATATCTGTGCGGGGGGCAAATCAAAAAGGAGAAGGACCGGGGGAAAATTCTATTTCACAATCTTGACGGTGGTGGGATTCTCGGATTCAAGTGCACTTGTTCGCGTAACTGGACTAGGAAAAAAAATTTCATTCTTGCCGGGGGAAGGGGGGAAATGACACGAGAGGGTTTGAAGGAAAGGAAATTGAGTGGGAACAAACGGTTGGGAGACGTGGGGCCGCCGAACCAATAGTGCAGAGCAGCTTTTACTGTGTTTGTCAGCCTCTTAGGTCTAGGAAGGCAGGAGAGAAATGAGGGGAAATAAGTCTTTTGTGGCAAAGAAGTCGAGACAGAAAGAGGCAATGAAAGCTGGCCATCGAGGCCGGGCGGGCAATAAGAGGGATTGGATTCGGGTCGAGATGCGCGATCAAGGGAGGAGACGCCAGGGGGAGGGGGGAGGGCTCGCCACGGCAAGAGGGGCTTGCGGGAGGAAAGAAAAATGGGCCGAAATGACAGTGTTCAAGCTTAGGAAAGATGGCGAATTCATTTTCTAAGGGATTCGAAACGCGAATCTTCATCACATAACCGCAATGGGGACTCAAAAGTAAGCGGAAAGAAGGAGTCATCGAAAGTGTCCAAGGAAGCAAATCAAGCGGGAGAAGGGATTAACGGTAATTAAGATCAAGAATTCCGGGCGACGACGGTAAACTAAACCCGCGGTTATCCTAAAAAAGAGAATCTTCTGGAGACACACGCCCTAGAAATGGAGGAAACGGAACTCACAGGACAGAGGCCTCAGAAACGAAGAGGCTTTCGATAAATAAAAGGAAAGGCTGGTGTCGAAAGACGAGGGGAGGTGTCGCCCGAAGCAGAAAAAGTCCCTAAGCGGGCGGAGAAAACGGCGCTGCGGGGGAAGGCAAAGCTTCCTTCAGGGAGTTCATGTCGAAGGAAACGCGGAGCTTCTTTCACTCTACTTCAATAGCCCACCAGGGAGGGACTGAAACCTCCAAACCCCCGAGGGAAAAATAGGGAGGGGGGCCCTTATTGAGAGGGGGAAGTGAAGCGCTGAGTCCGATCTCACCAGAGCATTTTAAACTGAAAAAGGCATCGGGACTCTTCCAATTCCCCCAAGGGGGGGATTTGGATGTAAATCTCTTTCAGGGTCCAAAGAGGGGGGGTTCCGGGGGTTTCGAGGCCCTTTGGAAAATTCCGTGAATCGCTCCTTCTTAAAGGGGGATGCTTCAGAAAAAGGCTATCGGTGGTTGAAGGGAGCTTTCTTGAGGCAGACGTGGTAGAGTGGTTTCCCTAGTCAGCTGTCCCGTAAAAATGTCTTCCTTCTGAGGGTGGGCGACTAAGAAAAAAGGAAAGGGGGGGCGGGCCCGAGAGCGAGAACTCTCCGGAGTCTCCAGAAGGGCTTGGACGTCTCTTGACCCGTGCCACTTTGCAATGGCGGCGCGCCTCTCGAAAGGGGAGGGAACTAGGGAGAAAAACCCTGCCGGTTTCGATTCTGAAAAGGGCCGTGGGTCGGGAGGAAATTTGGTTCTCCCCAGTTTTAAAGCGGGCAAAGAGCGGGTTAACCGGAAGAAAAAGACGGCTGGAAGGAAGTGTGTTCCTAGGAGGATACTGTATGCAGCGATCAATTACTGAATAATTCAAGGAATCCACTAAGAAGGGGAGGGGGGCGTCTAGACAAAAAAAGTACTCCAGACGCAATACCAAGAAGAAAGTATGTAGTATGGAAAAGGGGGGGGAAGATGGTATTTGGCGGGAAAGGAGTCCCGTGCGAAGGAAACATCTTCGGAGTGAGGTGGGTTTCCGCAAAAATCTTCGGGGGATGCGGCTTCATAAAAAGAAGGGGATGAGAAAGGGAATAAGAGTCCGTTCCCGATTCCGAAGGAGCGGCCCGAAGGGGGGGGAAGGCTGCGGGCAATTGCAGACAACAACGTCATAATTCTAATGGGAATGAGGCCGAGTAAACACAAGCCTAACGAAGCCGCAACGGCAATGCTCGGAAAACCGGCGCCACCATAGCCATCGGAAGGAGGTCCCGATAGAGAAAAAAAAAAAAAAACCTTCGTCAATAGTAGAGAACCGAAAAGAATTAATCCGAGGGGGAGGGGGGAAAGGGAAAAGAGGGAAACCACTTCGAAAGCGTAAAAAAATTACAACTCGATCTTCATGCACAGGGACGCCAGAAACGGCGCGAGGACTAAGAAGCTACCAACCTCAAAAAGGAAAAGACCCTCAATAGGACCAAGATCAAATCGGGTAAGTCACTCTAAGGGAATCCAATAGGACGTTGAAAAGGGGGGAAGGGAGTCTCTTAAAAATGGTCATCTCGAAGCTTCTGAAAATCATGGACGGCCTCCCGCTGTCTTAGTCTCAGGAGGGGGTTTGAAGTTTGGTAGATACATCGCGTTTTCCTGGCCGTGCCGGCTATAATATTAGGCGTGTAGTGTCCGGGGAAGGACATGAACGGGAGGAGTCTTTGGATCTTCGCCGAGGGAAAAGAAGCGATCCGACACGAAGGGACTGTTCTTCGAGAAAGATCTTCTAAGAATTTATGCAGTCGAAACCACAGGTGCTTACAGTCTAGTGCTTGGGACAGAGGGGGAAAAATTGGCCGTATCTGTTGGGCCTTCTACTGAGAGACTCTTAAGTATTAAGAGGATAAGCGGGGCTGGCGTTTTGTATGCGGTCGGAGGGACTGAAAGGTCGTCGGCATGACCGTGTAAGGACCGAGAAAAGATGTTTCTGCCTTCGGTGACCACCTCTTAAAGAGGAGTGCCTCTTAAAGCTTCTTAGGGGAAAAGGATTTCGTATGGGGAAGAGCCCTTTCTGACAACTCGGAGGTCGGGGACTCCACTTCTCAAGAATCCGACAAGGAGGGTCCTGAAGTTTGAAGTATGGCCTGACAATCCAGTCTCAATCATCATCCAAAAGGGCTTCAGGGCAAAAATACTACCGAAAAAAGTGGTGAAAGTCCTTAAAGGGGTGAAATCTCATCGCTCTACCGAAGAGCAAAGGGAGTAGAGGGAACGTCCCGGCATGGGGATCGGGAGCCTTGAGAAGGCTCCTCTATTGAGGGGCAAAGGGTCAAACGCCTGCAAAAAGAAGCTTGTCCATCCCTTGACGCGCCGTCGGCAAGCAAATCTCGCAGGAGGGTCATCAGAGAAGGGATCACGCTCGGCGCTCGCAACCGGGGGCCAAAAAAAGGGCTTGGGGGAAGGGTCAAATCCAAAGCAAACATACTTCGCTGCATTGAACCGCGGCCAAAGAAGAGGGGTCCTAGGAAAGGGAGAAACAGTGAGGGAGACAAATCACCTGTCTCGCGCGCCACCAGCGAAGACAGGGTTCCCGACGTTTAAATCCCTGATGTCTGAGGGGAGGATGGGAGGAGCACGCCAGGGGGGTCGACGAAAGAACAGGGAAAAAAAAAGGGCCAAGAACCTTACTTCCATAGATAAGGATAAAAAGGGTGAAAGGCTTCAATTCGAGCCCACGTCATGAAACTAAGGGAGCAAGGGGGGGGGGGAGAGGGGACTCGAAGGGAAGGGCAGCTTCTCGAAGGACGAGCTCTGGAAGAACGCCGGGGAAAGAGGGGGAAGGTTTGTTGGGGCGACTGAAGGAGGTGAATCAGGGGCGACTCTCTCGCAAATGCAAGACTCGCTCCTGAAAAAGCTGTTACGCAACCACGAGTTGCCATTCCAGAGGGATGAGGAGAGAGGTGGGGGGTGCCGATTTCTCGAAGTTTCCGAGAGGAGAAAGGGGACACCAAGAGGGGGAAAAAAAAAGAGGGGTTTAAAGCACCATACTTCGAGTGGGAAGATAGAGAATCATGGCTGAAGTAAAAAGGATCGCCATCATGACCGGAAGCCCCGCGAGGAGCGCCCATTGTCAAGGTGTGAAAAGGGGGACATTACCCCCTTTTGGCTGGATTAGGGCCACGCGGGGAGTCAATTGAGGAAGGGGACAATTGTTTTCGCCGGGGGAAAATGCTGAAGTGCTCCTCGTGGCTCGCCATAATTGAAGAACTTACCCAGGAGATCTCCCTACCCAGGCAGAGAGATCGAGGAAGGGACCTCTTTCTCCCTTAAATCAAGGATAAGAAGGCATGGGAGGAACGCTGAACGCAAGGAAAGAAGTCGGCGCGAACGAGAAAAGGGCCGCGATTTCTCCATTCAGGAAAGCTACGGACGGAAAGAGAGAGAAAATTGGGATTGCAGGGGAAAGCATATGAGGTCGAAAAGGTATTGTTAGAGCCCAATCCTTAGGAGCCAATGAGAGGGCGAAAAAGAAGGGAAAAGGGCGCTTACGGGGGCACGACGTTCCTCGGCGGCACTTTATCACGACGTTAGATCGTGCGGGGGGAAATTCCTCAGGGAAAGAGGGAACTCTATAAAAAGCCAAGACCAAAGAAAACCTCTAAGGGGAAAAGTCTGTGAAAGGCATGCAGATCAGACACCCCTCAAAATCATGGGCCCGGCTTCGGCGGGAAAAGTCTAACTTGGGGAGAAGTCGCTTTGGGTAAAAGGGCCTCTGTTATGGGCAGTCTATACGGTTCCTGCTAAAGTCCGGAAGGAGCCCCTTTTCGGCAGGGAGGTCAGCTTCTGTAGGGTCGCCCGAGAATTGCGTGTCAAACTTTGAGGGTTCGTGAAGAGGAACTCAAGTTTGGGAGCATCCAAATTGATGCCGGGCTAAGAAGGGCCGCTTCCTTTGAGAAGAGCTCGATCCAGCACAGGGGGGGAGGCACCGTGGGGGAAAAAAAATGGGCGGCCGAACAAAAAGGGCAGAACGGTCTGGAGAGGTGCTTTCGGGAGGTAAACAGCCCCAACCTGAGGGATGATAAAAAAAAAAGCTTCGAAAAGGTTTAAGGAAAGGCTGCACTCTTTCTGAGCGTCAGCAACGCGTGGGAGGGAGTAAAAGGGGGGGGCTCAACTCTGGCTAGTAATTCGGGTTTGCTTGGCCCGGCTGACGTCGAACGGAGCTAGAAAAAGGTCGCGTCTAAACATTTTGGGAGGGGCGGTGATTCGGGGGGGGTAACCGGGAAGAAAAAATCGATCGGGTCAAAGAGTAAAAATCCTTCTGGAAAAAGGGAACGGAATCCGGCAGTAAAAAGACTACCTCCGCCAGCACCCGACCAGGCTCAAACTCATCTGGTTTCCACCACTGGAGAGGCGTGACGCAAGTTATTTCATCAATAGGGGGCGAGAGTCGGAGAAAAAGATCGGGCGAAGGAGGGATGTCTTTTAGAAAAAAAAAAGAAAATTCGCTGCCTAGACGAAGTTGGGCGCGCTCGAGAGTTGGGAAAAAAAGGATACCCTCCTTTCTTCTGGGAAAAAAGGCATCGGCATGGGGTTGGGGAGTGCTTATAGAGAAAAAAATTCATTATTAAAAGAAAAGAGATAAGAACAGCCTCATATATTCAAAAAAGAAAAGATGCCGAGAAAGAAAAAGCGGGGGGGTACCTTCAACCTAGAACACCCAATATCGCAAAGAGAAGTTTGGGGAAAAAAAAAAAGCACCCAGCGGAGACGGAGAAGAGATCTGGCTTCCGTCACGCGCAAAAAAAAGGCTGGGGACACCATTGCTTCTGAACCCGCGAAGATCCAGGGGAAAAAATCGGAGGGGAAGGAGGAGGGGGCGATATGGATTGGGAGGTAGCTTCCCCCAGGCCGGGATGCGCGGCAGCGAAGGGGCAGCTGACGCTCTCGGGACCTCCGGAGAAAATGTTACGAACCCTCATCCAAAAAAGTCTTGAACTGTGGGGCCGCTACAAAACGAATGCAGCTTGCGTAAAAAAGTCAGAAGGAAAAAAATCGGCTAAGTACCGCGCGCGTTGCGAACAAAAGGTTCATGCAAGCGAAAAAGCTTGCCGCCTCACGATCCGGGAAACGCAAGAGGGCAAAAGGGGGACGGTAGCCGTTGAGAAAAAGAGGGGGGGCGCAAGGAGGCATAGCACAGGAGAAAAGTGACCGACTGGGAAAAGTTCAGGAGCGAAATGCGGGCGAACGGCCGCAGCTCGGGGGGGGGGTCACTGAGGAAAAAGGAAACCGTGGAAAGGGGCCGTGAATCACGCGGAAACAATTCCCGTGCATTAATCAAGAAAGAATCCCGTTGCCCTCAATTAAGAGGGGGAGGGAGGGACGAAAGAAGCATTCCCTGATCCCAACGAGCCAAGACTTCCGCTTCGAAGGTGGCTGAGCCGGAAGAGAGCCTGAGGTCCATTCGGAAAAAAACTCACATCTAAAAGTGCCCCTTTCGGGCCTCCGAGGAAAGCTTGTGAAAGAAGGAAGAACCTGTAAAAGGGGTGGAGGGTTGTCTCGGCGGGATAAAAGTGCGGGAAAGTACTGTGATGATTCTTTGCGATCAGCTTGGTGCGGGAAAGGGACCCGCTCCTATAACCTCTACCCGGGAACGGGTGCACAGAGACCCGAAGTCTCCTCCGGGGCGGGCAGTAAGGAAGGACGTTTTCGAAAATTCTGGTCGAACCGACAAAAAAGTCTATTCCATTGGAGGACAGAATTGGGCGAGAAAAACTCAGAGGGGGAGGCGTCATCGTAAGAAGGTAAGTTGCCAGCTGAAACGATAGCTTCGTTCGGCAACCACCGAAGCTGTTCGGAGGGGAGAGCCTACGCGGCTGGGGAGTGACGCATCCGATGGAAGTATATTATCCGAAATCCGTCCGGGGGAAGAGTCTAAAGAGGTGAAGGAAGATCAGTTCACGGGAAAAAAAGGTTAAGAAACGCGGGGACGTCGGGAAAAAAAAAAATGTCTATCAAACGGACGAAAACGTCGCCTGGAAAAACCATTTGCAAAGGAGAAGGGGGAAGAACCGAGTGGCCATCTTCTACAAACCATCACACGGGTTCGAAAAAATTCCATAACATTTTCCTAGAGGAGCCGACCGGAATATTAAGGGGGGGGTTTTGGACTCATTAAAGAAGGGGGGGGGTTATCCCATACTACGAAATAGAGAAATGGTTCCTTCAAAAAAAGAGCCGCGGGAAGGGGGGAATCCTGGAGGGGTATCTTTGCGAAAGTCCGTAAAACGTCGGAAGAGGAACACTCTGCGCACAGATCACCAGGCCACGGGAGAGGGCATGGGTCACAGCCATCTTTGGGGTTCGGTTGGGGGGGAGCACTGGGCAGATCCATAGAAAGACGGGATATGGGGCGAGGAGAGGAAAAAGGCGCTATTTTCACGAAAAAAAAAGAAAAAAGGCGGAAAAACAAAAAAAACCGGTATCTACGGACGCACCGCTGCCCGGTAGAAAGGACGGATGAAGGAGGCCCCTAGAGGTCACTCGGTTGGGGGGGGGAAAGAACGTGGGCGGCAAGGGCAGCAATCTTTCAACTCTAGAATGAAAGGGGAGGGGCACGAGGAAAGGAGCTTTGTTGTACTGAAACCGTAATCTCGTCACGCAGAGAGATCTATAAGACGACTTGCTTGAAAGATCTGGACTTCGGTGGGGAAAGCTTTCGCAAAAGGGGGGATAAAGGAAGGGTTTTCTCGGAATCCTCGAAGGAATGGGGGGGACCTATGGCTTTAAAAAACAAAGGATTAGGGGAGGTGGGCCTGAGGGGACATTCAGGCCAACAAACGGTTTTCAAAAGGGGGGGGGAAGGGGAATCTTACTCAAGGGAAAAGGGCGGAGAGGGGCGTTTCTCAGAGCCCGCGAGATAACGTAAAAAGAAAGATTTTGAAGAGTGAAAGCGAAACCCCGTGGACGGCCATTCTTCTATAGACGGTCCTGAAGTTCCAGTAAGAGATTGGAGTTTCTAAAACGTGTGAAAAGCCTATCCGTGAGAGATCCAATTTCGGGTTAGAAGAGTCTTTCTTCCAAGAAAGCAACTAGTGTCTGGGGAGATACCGGTCGCAAGGGCCCTAAGAGGTTCCAATCGGAAAAGGTCTAATGCATGGGAGAGGATATGCGGGGGTTCATAGAAGGTTCTGACAAGAGAAAGAAAACGGTTGACCTCTAATACAGGAGCCACCAAGATCGAAAAAGAAGGCCGCACAACTCATGCGCAAAGCGGCGTACTGTTCATTTGCACAGAGGAGCAGAAGAAAAGAGGGATCCTGGAATCCTTAGGAGGGAAAGCTGAAGTCGCAAACTACTCCTGCGGTCCGACCGACATCAATAGGGTACTTAGAAGCCACTAGGGGAACGGGGGGATAAGAAGACCGGGACAAAGGATCGATGTAAGGTGAGAAGTCAAAGCGCGAGAAAGGGGGAAGGGGGCGGGAAGGCGACTACGCAAAGCAAGAAACACCTTATGTACGTAAGAAAAAACACCTGTCCGACGGCACACGCGGCGGGGGGAGCGAACGGAAGGAAGTCCAAAATGGAGGTCGTTGAACAAAGAAAAAAAAGGCCGCCAAAATCCAAGCTTAGAAAAGACGAGGTAGGGGGGGATAGAAAGATGGACGGAAGGAACAGGGAGCTGAAGTTTTTTTTGTGGTGGGAGGGGGTTTTTGGTGTTTTTGGGGGGGGTGGGGTGTGGGTTGGGGGGTTGTTGTTTGGGGGGGTGGGGGTTTGTTGGGGGGGTTTGGGGGTTGTTTGGGATTGGTTTCAAGGGGATCCTCCCCAGCGGGGGGCAGGGTCCACTTCCGAAAGGGGGGGCGCATATGGGAGAGGGAACGGCCGATCCCAGGGCCGCTTTGCGAGCGTAAAGGGTGACCGGTAAAACCTCGGATTGACGGTAGAAGCGGTAGGCTGCCTTTCCGGAAAGAGACGTCGAGGAACTGCGGAGGGGAAGGGGGTTCGTGCTGGGAGGGGGACCCGCCGTACGTGTTACTTGGGGAAGGTAACTGCAGTCGTACCTTCCCTCTGAGCTGTTCGGGGTGCGAAGGTTCGGGGAAAAGAGAAATCGAGAAGACTCGCGGAGGAAAGAGGATGGAAGGGGGAAAGGCCTCTTGCATAGGGAAATCCTTTGGGGAAAAAGGGGGACGGGAGAAGGGGTTCTCCGTTCAAAAGACCATTCATAAAACAGGGGAATAATTCGCTTGGAAAGTGGGGTTTCGAGAGGTAAAAATCTCCCAGTTTCCAAAAAAAAAAGTCAAACAAAGGGGGGGCCAGAGGTCCCGGCCTGAGGGAAAGAGGCTTCGTATTGAAAGTGGGGGCTAGTCCAAACTCATGGCAGCTGAGAAGATGGAGTAGAAGTGCAGGAAAAAAATGTCGGTATCTCTAAGGACCGCCGGCAAACAAAAAGACCGAAAATACACCCGGGAATGAGGAAGAAGAGGTGAAGGGTGTCTTGGCCTTGCTTCGCGGGGAAAGGCCCGACAGACTAAGGGCCTTCTTACCGAAGCTGGTCTAGGGAAAGAAGTCCCCTGGAACTGAGAAAGTCATATACAATCCTTGTTCGCCCGGGGGGAAAAGTTAACAAAGGAAGGGGGCCCTCCTTGTGGGGGTGTGAGTCTTAAAACGGAGAAAGTGCACGAAACCACAAGGAATTACCTGCCTGTTTATTCCGGTAAAGCCGGCGAACTCAAAACGTCAGAAAAAAAGGGATTCCTGAGAAAAGAAGAGATCGAGCTGGAGGAATCCTGGAAAAAAAAGAAATTTACGCAAAAGAAAAAAGGGTCGTCTCACCTCAAAGAGAAACAGAGGAAGGCTTTACATCGGAAGGGAGGGTCCTCATCTTCATGGAGATGGAAGAAAGCCCTAATTATCAGGAAAAAAAGAGAGCAGGCGTCAACAAAAGAGCTCGCGACTGAATGCAGCTTAAAGAAGGAAGGGGATCCGACGGGAAAAAAAAAAAATATAGGCGCAATATCAGGTGAATGCGTTGGAAAGAGTCCTCGGAGCAAGCGGGGAAATGCGAAACGCTTAAAAGGGGGGGGCCAAACTTAGGAATCCTTCAATAGATATCCCAATATCCGAGATTCGCAAAGAGAATTTCTTGGGGTTCCGTTTTAAAAAAAAGGGGGTGGACGGGACTTGCGTAGGATTCCCTCCCTTTAAAAAGGAGGTCTACGTCACGATAAGGAGGTGGAATTGAAGGAAAGACGCAACTTCTAGGGGCGCAAGAAAGGGGAAAAGGCAAAACTCGGGAAGCTTCTTTTAGGCTTCTCAAAACCGAAGGGGATCTCTAAAAAGAGAAGTGCTGTCATGGAGTCGAGCAGGTGGTTCGAAAAAGGGGGGCGGTCATGGCTGCTAAAGAGTCGCCGGAGTCGCCAAGAAGTTCAGGAGCGTCTGCAGGAAAAGGGTCGTGTCTCGGGCCGTACGAGCTCGGGCGTGTTACTTACATTGAAAAGGAAAAGGGTGATTCGGAGGGGGAAAAAACTGAGTTTCGGGAAGGGGGGACGCCCTGTACAAGCGTAATCTGAGGCCCCATGGACATAAAAGAACCTGAAAGAGGGAGGGGGAGCTTTAGGGAACAGGCTATGCCGGGGAAGAAATCACGCCAGGAAAGTTGCATGATGAAGCGAGGACTTCAGAAAGAAGTCCTGGTGAAGAAAGGGGCGGAAGTCGGAGAACCGCACAATAAGGGGGTAGAAGGGCACCCGGGACTATTTCAGGATCATTGGAAAGAAGCTAGGGAAGGGGAAACTTTTACAAAACGTCCGCCCCAATCCGAGGGTCCAGCCTTTATCTCTCCGAGCAATAAAACTAGGAGCGCGAAGGAATTCTTAAAAAGGGGGAAAGAACGGCTTCAACTCTGAAAGAAGGGAGAGGTTGGTGGGGGTCAAGGAGATCTTTTTGAAAAGAAAATCCATAACGCGGGGAATTCCTCTCCAATGGGAAATTGAACTTCGGGGAAGGGAGAACAGCGGGGGGGGGACGCATCACCCTGGGACCGGGCCCACCAAAAAACCGGATGGGGGGGAAAATCGCAAAGCAATGTCCGTCTGTGAGAGCGATCGACTTAAAGAAAGCGCACAGGGGGGGGGGAAAATCAAAGAGGAAAATAATTCTAGGAAAAGTTGACCGCTTGAGAAAAAAGAGAAAGGCTGAAGGACGAAAAAGAGGGGCTCGATGCCACTCGCAGACTTCTCAAGAGGGGTGCGCAAAAGGACCTGTGTTGGAAGGCATGAAAAGTTTGAAAGAAAGCAAAAAAAAAAACTCGGGAACAAGATACGCTTATTGGGGCAGACGGCCGAATCATGAAAAAAAACACTAGGGGGGACATTCCAATTAAGACGAAATGAGCGTCCGGTGAGGGAGTGGACGGAGTGCTGGAAAAAGGGACCGGAGGCGATTTTCACAGAGGAAAGGATAGACTGATGAAGGGGGAGAAGAAAAAGATTTCAATATTTCAGAATGGGATAACAATCAGGGGATAGGATGCCAGAAAGAAGGCAGGTCGGCCTCGCCGCAACAAGGGTCTGGAAACGTGGAGAAGGGGCTGGTAAAAAGAGGGGGGGGAAGCGGTGCAGGAAATGAAAAAACATGTTCACTTGTTTGGGAAAAAATGGGGAAAAAGGTCACCGGAAGCCGCCGTTTGCGAGCAGACTGAATTCAAAAAAAGGAGCGAGAAAAAAAAGAAAAAGGGGTTTAACTAAGATCTCTGAAAAAAGCCAGTACTGATGCTCAAGAGAGCACCTCTCGAGAACCGGAAAAGAAAGGGGAGTCGGATGATACACAACAGACCAGGGGCAGAGTAGCGAAGTCTAACTCCGCTATCGACGGAAAACAGCAGCCGGGGACCGGAAAAGAGGATCCGTACTGGATGCACAATCCTGCCGGCGGAGATCAAGGGAAAAAAACAGAGATGGAATCGCCTTACTTCTTCCCTACTGAAAGGGAAAGGTATCTGGGGAAGAGGCGCGGGAGGAGGAAGGGAACGCTGAGAGAACGCCATCCAACGAAAGAAAGTAAAATATTGGGGGAAAATGCTCCTCTACAAGCCCAAAAGAGGGGCGGTCTAAGAAAAGAAAAAGGCGCTCGGGAGAAAATGGAGGCCTTCGGAGGGTGGACGCCTAAGGCATATTGAGGAACTGAATTCAACCGAAATAGGCAATTCTTTAATGATACTTTTCAGCCGGCTGTGGGCTTCTTTCTCCCTCCCATACGAACCGAGTTTACTTTTTCAAGGGATTTCGTTTAAAGAAATGTGGTTGGGGCTAAAAGATTGCTCATCCAGCTTGGAGGAGGATCGAATGGGAAGGGGGCGACGGGATCTGAAAAAAACCAGTGGACGTCGAGGCGCTTCAAAATGGAACAGCGGAAAATAAAACTTGGGAGGGGAAGTCACTACGTCCGAACCCCAACCTTTCTGATGAGAGAAAAAGGCATCGATGAAGGCTCATCTCTTTCGAGAAGGAGGATCAAGCGGGGGGAAAGGGGGAAATGATCGTCAACGATGAAGATGATCGCCTAAGGGGGCAACGAGGTTCGAGACGAAAAAAAAGGGCTCATCGTCCGATTTCCTGGAAGGGAGTTTGGGCAAGAAGGGGGTTAACATGGGAAAAGAAAAAGTCCATATTAGAGGAAGAGACCATCATTCTGCCGCTCGAAAAGCAACAGGGGTCTTACCCTCTACCTTCCTCCAGAAAAAAAAATCTCGAGGGGGGCCATCAACTGGAGAGGGATCGGCGGTTTTCTCAAGGCATGGTGATTTCAGAGACGGGGGATAGAGGAAAAAGACAGATCTAACCTCTTCGTCGGGGGAGAGGGGGCTGGAATAAAAAGGGAGGAAACGTGCTTTCATATTGGGCTGCGAGAAAGGGGTAAGGATAAACTGGGCTCTAGAGGCATGGTTTGGGACGCTATTATTCATACTCTCAAAGGGAACAGAGAAGAGAGAAAAAAGCATCAATAGAGGAAAAAAACGGATGCCCGATCCTAATAAGGGGGAAGCCAGATAAACCCAATAGCGAAAAAAAGGAAGAGAGCGTGAGTTGGGGGGAAAACGGGAAGAAGGTCGATATTAGGAGGGACGAACCGCGAGCCCAAACAGGCCGAACTCAAAGGGGAGCGGAAAAAACTCCCGGGAACGTTGCCTGAGCTCGAGGAAAGAGGGGGGCTATTAATGTCTGGAATAGTGCTGTAACTCCAAGGAAAAGGATGACGTCGTGGCTGGGTAAGCAAAAAGTAATTTTAAGGAAGGACCGGGGACGGAACTGTTACCAAGCACATCCACAGAGGGAGAGAACCTGGAGCGAAATCGTCTATAGAGGTAAGAAAGAATCCGGAGGGAAACATTCGAGGGAAAAATCGGTTCGAAAATACAAAAAAAGAAAGAAACAAGTCCAGAAAAAAAACGTTCTTCCGGGAGACGAGACGCCCGAAGGAGAGGCAAAGGGGAGGAGCCGTGATCAGAATGGGAGAGGAGGTGGACTTCATAAGAAAGGAAGAACGGGAGGCCAGGGAGAAAGACCGCCAATGTAAACGAACGGTTTGCCGGGGCAACCCTTTGCTCGTGGAAGATCAGCGGCGGGAAAATAAAAGATCGCGCAAAAGATGATGCGCAGGGAAAAAAAGCAAAGATCCGAAAGGGAACCCCTTTGAAAGATAGTGCAGCGGGGGAAAGAAAGGGAAGGCCGGGCTCCAATGAGTATCCGAAAGACCGTCCCGGCCGATGGTTGCTGAATGATCAGGACGAGAAATCTTTCCAAGGGAAAAAAATTTGCCAAGGAACGCGCTGAGGAAAATGAGGAGTTGGCTGACAGCCGGAAAGGGGGGGTCTGGGGGGAGAGGCTAAGAGGATCGACTGCGTGGCCGGCGTGGACACTTTAGTCTGCCGAAGCAGAGGAAGATAGGGCCCCGAGTAAAAAAAACCGGGAGAAGATAAAGTTCCCGTGAGACGAAGGGGGCAAGTCGGGATGAAAGAGACGTTGAAAGGGCTGTTTGAAAAGGAGAGAAACGCGCTGCAGAAGGGAAAGTGTGATCCGTCAAAAGAGGTCCGCGCCATAAAGAATTGCTCCCTTCTGCGGGAAAGGCGATAGCAGGAAGGGGGTCGAATGGCTCTAAAAAGATCTCCAAGGGGGGGGGTTTGGAGTGGATAAAAGTTCAGGGGGAAGGCTCTCGATTGAGTAATGAAAAAAATGATCTCCGTAAAAGAAGACGGGGGAGCAGTAGTATCGGTTCACCTCCTTGGGAAGCTCAAATGAATTCCATCACACCAGGGCGAGCAAACGGGGAGGGAGGGAACTGACATGTAAGGACCCACGAAATTGGAAAGTGTCCGCCATGCCTCCAGGAAGAAGCTCGGTCCCCGAATGGTTAGAAAGTGGAAAAATTCCAGAAAATGGGGAACTCGGGGGAGGTGCCTCCGGGTCGATCCCCGAGGATTATGTAGTTACGAACTTCCTCCCTTCTTTTGGAAGGAGGGGAAATCCTAAGAAATATCGCAATTAGGACGAAAAAGTCAGAGGCAGAAAAGTGGTAGCACTTAACTCAGAGGGTGGCAAAGCCGAACGTCCGAAAAAATCGGCCACCAAGAGGAGAGAGAAGCACGTCAGGAGGGGCAGGCACAACACCTCTTTGGGAAACCCCCAAAAGAACTCTTGGAATGAATCATAACGGAGACAAGCGTCTTATGGAGGGTTGCTCTAAGGGGCGAAGGGATTGGAAAACATTGGGAAGTGGGGGTTCTTCCTGGAAAAACCGACTTGAAGTCCTTCTGCTCACCACAAGAGAACGTATGGGGGCCGCGGATGTTCCTATTGCCATCTGGAGCTGAGAGCTATTTTTAAAAAAAGTGCTGCCTACCAGAATGGTAGAGAGGAAGGTCCAACTGTTTGAGAGAAAATTATGGTATTTGGGAACTCCTTTGCCCATGGGGGGGGGAGCCGGTGTGTTCTCTATATCTGCATCCTCTGTCTCCCGGCTTTACACGGTGTCTTTAAACTTCAGGGGGGAATCTGTCCGGAGGGGGGGGTCTCTGGAGAGGCCGGGTATGGAGAACATTTTAAAGAAAAGTCGCATTCTTGAAGAGGGGTGTAATATGACACGCGAAAGTATTAATCCTATGGGTTGAAGTCCCAAAGGCAGCACATTATTTCAATCTAGCGGATGGGATTTAAGGGGGGAGGAAGTTCGACACGGCCTGCAATCCGGGCCGCTAGTTGTTACTGTCTTTTCATTTGCCAACTAGACGGGCACTTTTCTTGACACAGAGGTTTGTAGTAAATTAGAGTCTACACTAAATCGATGGGATGTGGAGGCGGCCCCTTCTTAGGTGACCATCTTAATTGCCTAAATTCCGGGATTTGGGAAATGCGTTTAAAAGGAGAGAATTCTCTAGAAATTCACAATTAAAAGAAAAAAAAAATAAAGGGTAGTGGTTCCATATGACAAAGCACCTTTTCGGGATGAACTGGGCATCTCAGAGAAATAATTACATCATAAAGATCTTCCCAGAAAACGACTTTCTAAAGTTTCTAGGGGAGAGATGCAAGTGTCCATAGACACAGGGCGTAAAGAAAAAGCAATCCTTGGAGAGCCGCAAGGAAGATAAGGGGAGGAAAAGGCCGCCACAAGAAGAGCATCGCGGCGAATGAAAGGGGATAGAAGAAGCGACGACGGGAGGAAACACTCTTCTATCTGGAATCTCGTCGAGGGAGAAAGATCGTGAACGAGAAAAAAGAAACGACTCCGGTACCAAAAAGCGGCCTCCCAGGAGAGGAGATTTCAGTATGATCACCCCCCCGGAGAGTCTGGTTAGAGTTGAAAGAATACCTACAAGAAGATCCAGACAGTACATTTCTAAATCGGAGAGATCGAGAACGTTTGCGAAGCCTTCAAAGCCACGTTCATGTAGTGGGACGACGCAAGAAAAAAGGCGGTTCCTCTTAGGGACTTAAAAAGGATGGGTCTTTCCTCAAAAAAAAAAAAGCTGGAGAAGAAGAGTACTTAAAGAAATTGTAGACCTTTATTTAAGAAGGGAAGCTCTGATTAAGTCCCCAGCTAGGACAAAAAAGGCCAGGGGGGAGAGATGAGAGCCTCTTTTGTCCAGCTTTTCTTCGGGAGGGGTCAGTATCCCTTCGGGAAGGGAAGGGCGGGGAAGTTCGAGGAAGAATCAGTCGTCTTTCTGTCGGTAACCGACTGGCGCTTTGTGAGGGAGACGCTCCACGTGTTGAAGACCTGCACAGGGTATATTTCAAAAGAAGGAGTCGGAGGTAAAGGGTTTCGGTGCGAAAAAGCACGGTTGCGGAAAAGGAAGAGGAAGCTCCAGAAGGCCAGCTGCGATGGCGGGGAACGGCTCTTAAAAAAGGAATTGAAGGGGGCACCGAGGGGGGAGAAGTGGTGCTCATGCAAGCCCCTTTAATAGAGGAGTCTGAGAAATTGCAAGGAGAAAAAGTTTCAGGCAATGAAAAAAAGGCGGTGTCCGCCGAAAGCCGCGGGAACGACGGTCGGGTTGGTTCTCATGAGACTGCTCAGGGAGATTAGAAGGGGGAAAGGGAAAAGGAGTCCGAAAAGACGATGTCGGGAATCGATCGACGCCGGAAACCAGAGG
>Ga0179593_1478387_pt1 | contig 25879 bp, 21 predicted proteins | sample CZODoug2_1_08_16_FD_185931 | JGI IMG/M metagenome (GOLD analysis project Ga0179593, IMG submission 185931) | Vadose zone soil fungal communities from Angelo Coast Range Reserve, California, USA - CZODoug2_1_08_16fungal (PacBio error correction) | ecosystem: Environmental > Terrestrial > Soil >...
GAGGAATGAGCCTAAGATAGATACGCGGCGGGTGGGGGCCCGTGTGCGATAGAACCGGAGGTGTCGTGCTACCGGTGCAAATGTTCTCACTGGGTCGGACAAAAAATGGCCCCCAGCGTTTATCAACGAAGGGGTGCGGCACCGGGAGACCTCATTATGAGGGTCATGGAAAAAGGTGGAAAGAAGCGCGTTATGGTGCAAGGGGCAAGAAAGATACGGATAGGGGAAAGGAAAGACCTAAGACAGGGAAGACTTCGTGCCTTCATGTTGCCTTGTTCATGACTAAGAGGGGGGTAATTGCAAAAATTTTATACACCTTCCCGTTGAAAAGAATCCAGTGCACGTCGTCCATCGGAAGGGGGTTGGGGGTCTATGACATGGGTTTCCCCCACGCGTGGGAAACGATCCGCCTGTTTCTTGTTAAAGAAAAAAGTCACCCTCATCCTTTAGAAGTCCTCGTTTAGGAGGGGGGTCATCTAAAGAGGCTCAAAGGGGGTAAACGAATTGAATTGTCGCAAGCATCAACACCCTCATTGAGAGGAAAGGAGAAAGCCTATGGCAGCGTGGAATCAAAACATCGGAAAAGCAAACATAGGGGGGCTGACCTCTAACAAAGGCCGTAATAGGATAAAATTGCTTGCAAAAGGCAGAACGGAGGAGGACATCACTCATGCAACGACCAGACGTGCAGTTCATGGGTAACGCAGTCCAAGGGCACGGTGGTGGGAAAGACTGCTTGAGTACGCCAGGCAGGAATCCAAAGTAATTTTCAAACCAGGGGTGAATCTTACCGGAGGGGGGAGCCAACTTGCAAAATAAAGATAAGGTGAAAAAGGGGCTTCAAGAAGACTAGGAAACACTTTGTCTCATTGGGAGAAGAAAACCATTCTTATGACTAACGACGGACACTAAATACGCAAGGCAAATTTTGGCCAGGACATTACGAAAAGGGAAAAGCTCAAGCTGAAAAAAATCATTAAAACTTAACTACTCAGGGATTAATCATATCTAAACAGGAAGTGAAGAGGACCACTCATAAGGGGGGTGGCGGAGTGGCAGAGCCAGGGGTCGTGGGAAGTCAACCGAAGCACGCTCCAGGAGGAAGCGGGCAGATGCATTGGAAGAGCAAGGTGAGGAGAAAACCTGTAACGGGATAGATATAAAACAAAGGGGGAAACAAGTAGAAGAAAAGGGACAATCAGACATACAATCCGGAGAGGAAAATGGGTCATACTCAGCTAAAAGAAAAGAAAAAGCGGGGCGGACGTTACTTCAGAAACAGGAAAGGGAGGACGTCGAAAAAGAATCTACGGGAGAGGGGGAACAAAGGAGAGGTCGCCCTAGGGGGGGAAAACGCTAGCCACTTGGGGCTTAGGACGGAATCTAGAAGTGCCAATTGACGTGTCGGTAAGGGTCAGTTAAAAGGTTACAGGGTGAGGGAGTTTCGGGGGGGGCAGGCGTTCTCAGACGAAGGGGATAATGACGATGATGCCCATAAGAGAAGAGGTCGCCTGGGATCAGAGCAAAATTTGCATTTGTGAAGGGAAGCCCGCAGAGGGTCACGCAAAAAAAAGGTTGTGACAACCTGAGGGATGGAGTCGGAACGGGCAGTCAGAAGACTGGGACACCACCGTGTCCGACCCTTAGGGAGGACCCGGAAAAAAACCAGGACGGACGGTTATAGCGGGGACAGGCAGTAAGGCGAAGGAAATCCTGAATGTCGTAGATGCAAGGTAAGCCGGAGTCTAGAATAATGAAGTGAGAGATTGTTTCGGAGCTTATAACGCTGCCCGGTCTGGGAAAGCGCCTGGGTGCGAACATGCTTGGTTATGAAGAGAGAGAATCGGCATTGCAGAACAGATTGGACAACTCGGGGGTGACCCAACTTGCTAAATCTACCTGTCTCCAAGGGCTTATTGGGGGAAAGGAAGTACGGGACAAAGAAATCACAGAAGGGACAAAGTTCAACTGGGGGGTACACAAACAGGGGTATATAAAACCATAACCAATAAAAATGGACAGATGCGCCTTTCAGAGCTGAATGCCCCGGTGTGACTATAAATGTCACAGGGTCAAAGGCATGAAAAAAGGAGCATGACAAGGGGAGAGGGGATGGAGTGCGCTTGCCTTCCTCAGACCCTGGGAATTTTCATTGAAGAAGGTGGGTTGGACAACCATATTTCTGCACTACCTGAAAAAGGATCAGGTTAGCCGCACCAGTTGATAAGCTTGTGGGAAAGTGCTGTCCCCTAATGAAAATAAGGGGATATTTCACTGGTCACAGGGAAAAAACCATGAACGAGAAGTAGATTTACGTATCTAACTTATGTAATTAGAACAGGTTCGTGAGGGGTAGGGATAGAACGAGGAAACTGTCACAAAAGAACCAGGCATCTATCACGAAAACACGGAAAGAGGCATATACGGTCGGTTGGGGAGACTGAGTCCTCTCGAGAGCTCTAATTTAACAAAAGAAAAGGGATGTAGGGTCTGCACGTGATATCAATGAGAATTGAAACACACCCAGGCACACCAGCAGACTGGGGTCAAAGAACAGGAGTTTAAAAATGACTTCCGAGGGAGAGTCTCTCCGAAGATAACAAGAGTGTGAGTAATCATGCGGAGTCACTTATCTCAGAAAAAACGGGCGGCAATGCACGAAACTGCTGTAAAAGCTGAAAGATGCTACGAGCTTATTTCCTCCGGAAGTCGCCTTCTTTCCAATCAGAGAAAGAACGCACGCGCTGTCGGCAGGCAAAAGGAACATTGCAGGACTGCCTTCGGGAGGGACTATGGCCAGGTCCAACACTTAGATCAAGGGGATGTGGTTCAAGGGAAGAGGTTCTAGAAACCGAATTCCCGAAAGAAGGAGTCCCTTCCCGAGATGGGGGTAAAGAGGAGCGTAGGTCCAGCCTGAATAAAGGGGCTGTCCAGAGCAATTTCGAAACCGGAGGGGGCAGTTCCTAGAGGAGGGAAAAATAAAAACCTGGGACTGCCACCAGACAACAGTTCCTCCTCATGATTCTCGATAAAGGAACCGCAATTATCGGGTTGGATACGATAACCGGGCACTGAGCCAGAGTCGGGTCTCCTACGTCACTTAGGGTCTGGATATCTAGAACCTCATGGGAAACCTCACAAATGTGGGGCCAGACTCATTCCAACACGGAAGCGGAGGTCATATTGCCCCGCAATAAGGGGGGCAAAAAAAAAGAGTGGAGGCATCAAGGAAACAGATTTGCGAGGAAAAGCTGGGTAGATGGGGCACCAGAAAAAAACTTCAACTTACCGCATCCTCGACCGGGAGATCCACCAAAAATCCCAATAAACTCCACGAGAGGATACGAACAAAAATTCTGGAACCCAGAGAAAAGGACGAGTACTACGTGATCTTTCAGGAAGAAGTCAAAGAAACGGTCGTGGGGAGAGCGGACTGAAACGCCGCTAGGGATCAGGGGGAAAATCATTACCGCAAAATTGTCCGGTGGCGCAAAAGCGAAACAAGACAACCTATTTTAAGGGAACCGTGTTGAGAGAGCCGGAAAAAAGAAAACACCCGGCAGACTTCTTGCTCCAAGGCATTGAGAGGGAGAAGAGCCTGCATTTGAAAAACACCGGGGTGGCCGGGGTCCTCTTGAAAGAGCGAGGGGGGGCTACTTTGACCGGCGTGTGGCCTGATCGGGGATTGGGCCTTATAAACTGGGCGAAACCACGGCACCCCTAGTTCTCAACCTTCACAGAAGAAGGGGTGGGGGACTCCTGAGGATCCATAGTGTAATCAGGCCTTCTCTCAGTACATCCGAAAAGAAAGGCATAGGGCACTGAACAGCAGAGAGGCCAGAGGGGAAGAAAGGGAAACCTGATAGAATTTCAGCTCCGGAGCACTTCTTCTTACGCAAGGCAGGGCGGAGGGCAAACGAGAGTTCAGAGAGGAAAAGAAGGGATAACCAAGCGGATGGTTCATTTCAGAGAAGACGACGAGACAAAGAAGAAAACAAAAGCTAGTCGCCGCGTAGCAGGGCGGCGCCCGCGTGATGTTTAGGACGCGGTTACAAGGGGGGGGGCCCGTCGAATTCATAAGCGCGCATAAGGGAAAACACCGCCGTGATTACCCATGGCCAAGGGCGCTGCGGCCGTCAAACGAGGAGTATCCAGAGGCAGCCTGAAGCGGAGATCAAGCATTTAGAATAAGCAAAGGGAGGGGCTTTTGACCCTTCAGAAACCGAGAGAGGTGGAGGCGGGAGGTTGGGGATTCTACCGACATAGGGAGATGGCGGGAACCATCACTTTACTGAGGGAGACAGGAAAAAGGAATCTATCAAAAAAAGAAAGAATTGCCTCGAGCAGGGTGTAATATCACGGAAGGCAATAATTATAGCTGGTTGCAGCGGTAAAATGCTAGTTTTAGGGTTGGGTTGAGTACCACAATCAAGGGAGGGGGAGGGAGTTTGTACGGAGAATCAGATACAAAGAAGAGAGGAGGGGTCCCTTGCGTCTATGTGAAAGAAAGATGATTGCCGTGGCCAGAAGGTCCCTTACAATGTGGCTATGCTTGAACAACTCTCGGTCGGGGGATGCGGTGAGAGATCAAGAAGAAGGCACAAAAAGAAAACATCCGTCTCGCGCCGCCAGATGGCTCGGTTCCCTGAGCGGGGAGGAACACACCACACAGGAAAGGAAAGGGTGTTTATCGGTAATATCTGCAGGGAGAGCGAAGCTTTGAGTGTGAACAGGACTATTTTTCACTCCAGGACTTTAAAATCTGGAGAAAACGCACCGGTCTAACTGGGAGAGACGGTTACTTAACTTCTGCAGGCAGGGGACCACTTGCTGGATTCCCCTGCAAAAATGACTCTATCAACAAGTGGGTCGGAACATTCCGTCGATATCTCTTCGGGGACACATACATTATCTCAAGCGAAAAAACTGGAAAGCAGGTACCTCTGGGGGAGTCCTTGCAAGCCTGGCGGGAAGTGCGAAGCGGTTAGTATAAGGGATAGGAATGGACGCGAACTTGTAAAAACAGCAGGTTAGCGGTAGATAAGGAGGGGGGTCCGAATGTGTTGCGAAAATGCTTAATGGGATAGGAGGGGCGGGATTTCTCTGGGGTCAATTGCTTATCCGAACCGGTTTTCTCTTCGGTAGACTGGATTCATTTACCTCCTTCTTCTTGAAAAAAGTCTGATCTGGTTCACCTTTGGGAAAAAGAAAGCAGGCTCTCTATCTAGGGAAGAAAAGGAACTGAGTATTTATCAAGACCGATTTCTCCATCTCAAAAAAAAAACGAAGCGTCTCAAAGCTTGGTCAGGGAAGGGGAACAGGGTTTTTCAGGAGTACTAATTTCCTCGTTTTTCGCAGAAAACCATCAAACGAAAGGTCCGGGAGCTCACATAATTCTTGAGATAACCGGGAGCCGTTTTCCGTTGAGACCACCACTCATCGGGGGGGGGGTCACAACTATCTTATGGCTTCTGTAAATCACATGTGCCCAAAAAATCGGTTTATCAACCACTTTTGCGGCGAAACTATACCAAGGGAACGGGCGGAACTTGGCCCAGGTGTACGAAATAGCGGATTGTGCAAAACAGTGCGACCGGCAATGGTACTGAGTCATGTCAGCAAAAACAGGGAACAATGCCAGGGAAAGGCCGTGGCAATGTCAATCAAAGGGTCAAAACGTTGAACAGGGCTCGGGGTAAGAAACGTCAACTTCCGCCTCCTAAAAAGGGAATCTGACAGACTGAGGGGTTGTACTGGGGGGGGGGGGGGGGCTGAGACCACGGGGGTGAAAACCAGGACTGGGCTAAACTATACTAAGGGAGGGTACCACTTAAAGAGAGGAAAAAAAAAAAAAAAGCAGCCTGAAAAATGTAAAGAGGTATCCCCTGGGTGGTAAGGAACATCCTTGGAGTGTAGACAAGGCGACTTGCTTGGGTAAGAGCTTTACGAACACCTTGACGACACGATCTCCACCCTCTTTAAGCTTTAATCAGCAGAAAGACCTCCATAGGAGCGACTGGTAACTCAACGAACAAGGAAATACGTATCCAAAAGGGGAACTAAAACTTAGAACTGCCCAATGGGGATCTCCCCTCCTTCAGGTAAATTGATCGCAAGGGAAAAGTGCCAAACCGGGTTTTGTTTCTCAGCAACATCTGGGCATTAAACCCTTGGAACTGAGAAAATGTTCCACCAGTTCCTCGTGACGGGGAGCGGGGCGGCCTCCCAAACACAAAAGTCACGAAAAATAGCGTTGGAATCGAGGCAAGGGTCGAACAATAAGTACCGCAAGGATTGGGAAGTCATCTGCAAGGCAAAAGCACAAAGTCTTATGAAACGCCTTCACCAAAAGAAGACCTCAAAATTGGCCGGGGTCACTTCCAGAACGACGAAAAGGTGGGGAACTAAAAGAAAATTATTGAAAACTAAATGAAAAAGTGTCTCTAAATCGACTACTCGTGAGAGTGTCAGTTGGTTCAGCCGTGAGTGACACTCTCCCTCTGTTTGTCGGAGGACTCGTCCCGCTGGACGAACAGGAGGATGCTCTAACAGTCAAGGCACGCTAGGGTCTGCATGGGTAAGAGGAAGGCTTTAGTAAGGATTTGGGCAAAAAGGGATCTTCGCACAAAAAAACAAACGGATGAGTACCATGAGGGACCGGGGAAAAAAGGCCTACCCGGTAAGTAAATGCCAATACTCTCTACCCTGAAGGACCCTATTTCGGAATCGAGAACGCGTGGGCACGGCCACGGCCACCTTTCTATTGAGAAAAGAGACCACCTCTAGCGTTTCTCACGAAACAGACTTCGACCACGATGCCACGCTAACCCGAGGTAAAAGAATACTTTGTAGCTTAGGGAAAAGGAGGGGAGGCCTTTCCGGTGAACCCGGTTGACAGGGAGCATTTATTGTGTCATGATGGAACATACGTAATTGGGGGGTGGATGAATGGGGAGGGGGGGGGGGGCACAAAATGGAGAGGACCAGAAAGCTGACGAAATGGCCCCTGGACTCTCTGCAAAAAAAGAAGACAGGGGGGTGATTTTCCTTGGTGCCTAGGAGCCCGGGGCACTGAAACCGTACATGTTGGACAACTTCGAAATCTGGGAGGGAGAAAACACAGCCGGAACTAAACGCTGATGTCCTCACCAAGGTGACGTCCCTTCTATCGAAGAACTTACCTACCGGAAGGGGAGAGGATGGTGTACAGGCCTGGACCGGGAAGTTGGGAAAAAAAACGGCTGTCTCGCTTCTCTGAAAAAAGGGAAGTTGCGGGGATGCGGAAGGCGACAGCCGGGGTTGCGGTCTCTTATACACAAGGAAAGACTTTCGTAATCGCCTGTGGAGGGGCGGTGTGATTGACTACGGGATGCAAACAGGACAGGAACGGACGGCTGTCTCTGTACATACCCAAAAACAATCTTACGGCGGAACAGGATGGGACCCTTTCAATGTCGCCAGCCCAAGCGAGGGACAGGTACCATTTTTTCAAAGAGGAGAGTAACGCCAATGCACCACCCCGCTTACAAGGACGAGCGGGCCAGCCGGTAAGGTTATTAACTATCAATTTCAGAAAGGACTGAATGGACCCAGGACATGCCGGCCTGGGGGAGTTGAACGCACACGGAAATGATGGAACTGCTCCAGAACCTTGATAAGGGAGAGAAGTGCACCATCCTCTATTTGGGAAAACCAGGCAATGCCGACATAGGGTCTCGGTTCTAAACGCACCAGGGCGTGATCAAATTTTTAAAATGCTCTAACGTAAGTCGTCCCAAGGGCCAGAGTTTAAGGGCTGGTAGACCGGCCACGAAAGAGGGGTCGAACGTCTATAGTCTTAATTGGATAACATTTCGGACGTTTCTGGCACAACCCGGAACTGCAAATCCCCTCACCATACGGGGAGAGCGGCAAAACGACATCGGAGAGTTGCTGCGGTGGTTGCATGTAGGTAAAGAGAACTAGAGCGCTTTACCAAAGGTGCCGTTGAGGGGGGAGGGCTGCGATGTAGAGCAGCAAGGCAAAAAGACCTCACCAAAAAAGGGCAACACAACCGTGGACAGACCGAGGAGAAACATGTCGCGGGGATCAACAGCGAAACAGGAGGGTTAGGAAGAGGCAGGGGTGCCATCAACCGCGGCTCCCCCACGCAAATTATCTTGAAAGAACTGGGAAATATTCAAGGGAAAACTACTAACTAGGGAGACTGGGAATCGTCCTGAAGAGAGGCTCCGTCACCTTCTTTCTTGAAAAAGGAAGAAGGATTTCGAACTCCTCGTGAGGGGAAAACAAGAGGGCACAGTGCCAAATGCATATAAGGAAAGAAAAGGGTTTGGACTAGCAGATGGAAAAAAAAGAGCGACCGGAAGTGCACTCAATCACTGGCCAAGATAGCTGGGGGGAACTCGCCGTCAGGGGCGGCTTAGCAAGTAAAGGGCCCCCAAGAAAAGTTTCTAGGCGGTTTCCCGAGTAGGACAGGTCTACAAGCGCGGTGCCTCCCCCTCAATGGCGGGCAATCCGCCTAATGAGAGCGTGAGATCATAACAAAGAATGGCGGGGTTTGCATCCAAAAAAATACCGAGCCGTGAACATGTAGACATCTTGAAGCAAAAGCCTTGGGTGCCTTCGTCTGGGTAGCGCGACCAAGAACGAAGCAGGATACGGGGTCCTATCCAAGGTGCACCGGGAGTTTCGGCGTCAAAGAAACTCATCAAATGGCAAAGCCGTGAATAGACGAAGAGAGGGAACCTATTTCTGGGAAAGAGCTGGGGCTGGTAACCGCCGGGTACTTCACGTACGCACAGAACTCATAACTGAATGTATGAAGCAGACAAACATCCCACCCAGGCAGGAATACTCCAGAAGGGATGGAACCCTACAACAGGAGGAGGGGCTTTCCATCTACTTCCCGGAACCTTGATAGCTAGGTATGGAGTGGGGAAGGAAATCCTCTAGGAAACGTGCTGGTAACGACTCATCCCTAACGAGGGGCGGGAGAAAACCTCGGAACACTCACCGAGGAAATTGGCCCGTTTTCGGGGAAAGCCACCAGGGAACACGGAGGACGGTATTCACTCCATTCTTGTATCTCCTGAAGAGGATGACAGATTGGAAAAGATCTCCAAGGGGGGGCAGGCCGAAGCGCACCTGATGTGAAAAGAAGGGGTGGGAAGGAAACGGGCGTTTCCTTAGAGGATACGTAGGGTCCTTTATAACGGGCAATCAAAAATCTTTCGCATCCCAAACAGGGGGGTGTAGGCCGCCAGGATGCTAAATTGTACAACCGGAAGGATGAGGGCTAGGAATCCTCGTCCTGGGACTTCTCCACTCCAGCATTGATGAAGAGTATCGGAAGCAAAAGGGGGGACAGATGTCCATGCAAAAACCTAGGCTGACGAAAAAAAAATCGGCGCATTCGGTTAAAACCAAGGAATGTGACAAAAACCACAAGGAGACAGGAAGGCGGGTTCAGGTCAGAAAGCGGGAACCCGCACATAGGGAAACAGAGAGGCCACAAGTGGGTAACTCAAAAAGACAGCTTACACTGATTTAAAAGGGAGGGAAATGGGGTACCGGGTACGGGTTCTACGGGAACATCCTCCGACTATCCGGGGGCAACTCCCCTCCGGGTAGAACTTATTGGAAAAAAAGAGGGGCGCTCATGACGTCAAAAAGCAGGGGGTCGATCGAAATGGGGTCAGCAGAGATGAGACGATCAAAAAGCATTAGAGAAGCCATCACGGTGAGTGGCGGGTGCACCTTCGCAACCTGGGCGGAACTCGGTTAGCTTGGTAAGGGGTGAAAACAGAAAAAGCGGGGGTCGTATGATCTGTAACCCACACTTTAAGGGAGGAGTGGCACATCCATCTAAAGGAAACAAGCAGATATATGCCCGCTGCAGTACAAAAGAAAGCAAGACTGCACAGGGGATCGTCGGCGATCGGGTCAAAAGGCATAAATGCAAGGCGGGATTTTTGGTGGCGTACAAAAAATCATGTCGAGATTGCGATGGAAGTCGGCGGGGAGAGAAAGCCCAAGAGCGGAAGAGATCGGTGGAAAAATTGATGAGTCTTCGATGGTAAAACGAGGCCCTTTATTATGCGAATTGACGCCGGGCAGGAAAGGGGGGGGTGCGGAAAACTATCTTGAGTTCAACGGGAGAAGATCAAAAGGCAGACCTCAGGCCTCGCGAAGCCTCAGATGGCTCGTAAGAGATGGGAATTTCTGCCAACAACCTTTATGTGGGGGAGTAACGAATATATGAAGTCGCGCGCCCAGTTGAGGGTGAGGAATAAAAAACAGAGGATTGTCGCCGTCTGGAGAAACTCAGAACCCGCGCGCGAATGGCTGCGGGTTCCTTCCCTTCTGAAGCCGCCCAAATAGGGCGGGGAGGGACAAAAGACGAGCAGAAGGGGCGTGCACTTTCAATCGCTCTATAGAATCACTCCAAAAAAGAGAAAGATCAGGCTGCGAACTTGCACAGAAGTACCTCAATCACGAGCATGAAACCTTTCGAGGGAGTGACAAAGCAAAGGGGCGTCCGAATCGTGGCAGGACGCAAGGATTACACGCGTACTCGGGGAAAGCGGTTTCCGAGTCGGGCGACCGCCCGGGTGTGAGAGAAACGTGATGGCGCACGTGATGGGAGAACCAAGGTGGGGAGAGGCGGAGGGCTAGAAGAACAGGTGGAAAAACCCGGAGGGAACACAGGAGGGGGGCGGATGCACCGGGGTAAGGGGACTTCAATCTCTAACAACTCATAACAAGGAAGGGCACACGGAATAAGGCGGTAAATAAAGAGAGAGAAAGCAGCAAAAAAAAAGAACCGCCGATCCTCTTGGAAGATGAGGATAATATTGTCATGGGAAAGGAGGTCCTCTTTGGGGAGAAGGGGGGCACCATCGACAGAGACATTTACTTAGGAAAAATTCAGCATATAAAGGCGTGATAAAGATAGGCGTTGTAGGTCGAACGACACTTGAAAGGAAGGGGCACTGGAACATTCTGGGCATAATGTCTGGAGGCGAGAAATGGAAAAAAGAGCCAGGGGGGAACCGGAAAGTTTGTCGTGCTAACCGAACAAGGTCGTACCGGTGCAAAGATAGGGGGAGGATGGTGCCAAAGAATTCTCCAAGGGATGAGAAGGTTCCATAAGAAGGTCCTTAACCGGGCAACGCATGGCCGGGGTCAGAACAAAAGAGGGGGAAACAGACTCGTGGTACCACCAGGCCCGGTCGTCCAGACGAGGGAAGTTCCGCGTCCAGCGTTTGGGGGTCCAGGGGGGGGAGAAAAACTGTTTCAACCCAGTTACAGAAACTCTGAAAACTGATGGGGGAAGGGTACAACGTGAAAGTCGGGAAAAACAGGAGCAGTGAATGACCTTCCTAGGTGAAGAAGTAGGGAAAGAGCGCGAAACATCCTTTCAAGGGGGGGAAGAGACTGGGTCGTGTCATCTGCGTGAAGAAAACCTCATTTCTCTCACGGACCAAATCAGCGGGAAAGCGTGCATCATAGACCACGCACCAGATCATCAGGTTCGAAGCGCGCAGGAAACGGGAGAGTTAATCGAGCCAGCCAGTCGGGGCAAATCAGAAGAAAGGCCTGCAACAGAGACACCCCCTGTAAAAGAGGAAGGTCAGTGTAAATCTAGTACTAAAAATGTCAAGCCAGGTGTTTTTCTCACTTCGGGACCTCCCGGGTTCCGCCTCCAGTCGAATTGTTCCAACAGTCTGCTGCCTTTGGTGACGGGGGCCTGCCTCATAGCACACCAATATCTAGGGGGTCAAAATCCGCTTCCATGGCGAAGCCAATGGTCCAGGATGGTAAATCAAGAGCGGCAAGTCAGCACAAATTCAGTGAGAAAGCCTACCCCTCAGAAAATGGAACGCTGGGTACTGACATGACGAACTGAAAGGGGAAAAGAAGCTGCCTAATTCGTACTCATCAGTTGAGACGGGAAAACATCCGATCTTGAGCAGGATGGGAAGGGGAGACCAGCTACCTCGTGGTTCGGCTTCTCGTCACTGGTTTTCGTTGGGGAAAGTAGACCGGCCTTCGAGTATAAGGATCAACTGGGGCGGGATTATGCATTTTCCTCGGGATGAGTTAGGAAAAGGCGTGGGAAAAGGGGACAGTCTCGACACCGACAAAAAAAGGAGGAAGAATGGAGATCCCGTTTACACATCCTCACTCCGAGAGGAAGTCATACTCGCACCTTGCAAAGGAGGCTAGTCTGGAAAAAGAACTCAATTTCGAGCAGCCGAACCAAAACAAAAATCTATCTTGGAAAACATACTACGGCTCCATATCGGACCCGCTAAAAGTAGGGCGGAATACGGTCAACTTCTTGTCCGTCTGAGAAGCCTGCCCCCCCGTGGGCTCATTTCTGAAGTGCTTTTTTCTGGCTTTCTCCATAACTTAACTTTTGGAGGAGGGACTGGCCTCTCTTAAGGGCCCGCAAACGGCGAGAGAAAAAACGCGCAGGTACACCTCGATTGTAAGTTGTGACCGGGACAGGACAGGACACTGTCCTCCTACCTGTTGTGGGTAAAAAGACTACGGGGAGGAGGCCACGTGGAAGGTGACTCCTAGGGAAAAAGAAACGGGTTCCTTGAACAGCGAGCGAGGGGTACCCCTGTAAAAAAACCGCACGTAGGGAGGGGGGAGGTGGTGGAAAGGCCTGTGCTACGTGGAAGCACAGGTCTTATCAGCCGAGGAAAAGGTCCGTGCGGGCGCAGATGCGCCGCTGAAAGAGGGTGTTTGTGATGAGATGAATTCCCGATGTCCCTCTGCGGGAGCCCTTGTAAAGCCCTGCGGGGGGTCTGAACGCCTATAAAAAGAAAGTCCACCTGGAGGACCGCTTTACCATGCTGTCGCATTACCTCCGGCTAACGAACGGCGTACGGGAGGCAATGCGGAGGGTACCTGCTGGAAGGTTTCCGAACTCAAAGCGAGCGGGGTAGCAAGTTCACTGGGGGGGCAAAAAAAACATGTAATCGAAAAAAACACATTGCCCCCCCCGCTGGAACGCTTTACACTGGAAAAGCGGAAGGGACGAGGGACGGGGGATTTACAGAGAAAGGGGTAAACTTCAGGTTAAGAACCCTTCATTCCTTCCACGCAGGAGGTTACTGCCGTCTTAAGAGGTAACATGCTCATGAACTTGGATGCTAATTTACAGGGCAACATCAGACAGGGTTTTGTTGTCTGAAGACCGTATTGCCTTCAGACATCTTTCTCGTGTTTTCTCCTCAACGAGGAATCGTTCTCCGCTTGTTGAAAGTGTGAAAAAAAGAGAATTCGTCCAAAGGGAAGAACGGTGAAAACCAAGTTGCAAAATGGGGTCTTGGAGAACTGGACAGCCGGAGAGGAGAAAAGGCTAATCTGCACGAAAAGTGAATCGGAAATGGTCTTCGGTGCTGTTTGCGGATAAAATATTAAGAGCACACACTAAATGCAACATATGGAGCCGCACACGCCTATAGTAGCTGCGGGCTTGTGCGAGGTCTATCAATCGGGGCGAGTTACCCGCCTTATCCTTGATGCGGGGACTGAGCCGGAAGACATGTCAAGAAAAAAGGGGGGGCCATCCAGCAGCCCGGGTTAAATACGCGGCGTACCGTGAAAAAGGATCGAGAATCAACGAAAGCAAAAAAACTGCTTGGTGCTGCAGCAGGAAACAAAAAAAGGCCGAGCTCTCCCCACTCCCACTAGGACGGTGAAAGACGGGCAGGGTAAACTATGGGCCAATGATTACTAGAACTGCAGGGAATGCCGGAAGGGGGGAAAGGGGAGGTCTGAAGCAACGGCTTTCAGGAAATGAAAATATTAAGAATAGGGAGGGGAAGGAGGGAAGAGTCACAGGCAGTGAGATCGGCAGGTATTTTTGCAATGCGATGAATGAGAGACAGTAAAGGGCCCGCCGAACTTAGCGCTATGGGGTAACTCTAATCCGGGGAGAAATGGAGCAGGTGCAGGCCACTCATTCCGGTAAAGGGGAGGTCCGGAGTTTCGCCAGCCTGGGGGGGGGAAAAAGAGCTTAAGGGAAACAACGCGTGCAGCTGAGATGAAGATCTTCGCTACTAAACATAAAGGGCGGGGTTCAAGACCACCATCTCGAAAGATGAGCCAGATGAGCAATCTCTAACTTCAATCGGGGAAGACTCTGGACTTCAGAACCCTCATTCACCGAAAACTACGTTCCGCATGAGGCCCACTTTCATAATCTTCATGGAAACTGCATCAGTGGAAGAAAAGCCTGGAAAATCTAAGCGAATCAAGGGAAAAGATTTATGTATGCATATTGATGGATTAACAAGACAGGAAGGTACCCACCGGGCAAATCGAGACTGGTATGGAAAAAAAACAAAATCCCCCACGCGCAGGCCTACCGGGAAGCTGGACCCGCTATCAAGCCGAGGAGGAACGTGATAACTGGACCGAAGATCCCGCGGGAATATCGCCTGTGAAGGGGAGCAAGATAAGAATTACCGTGAGGGGAAGAAATACCGAACAAAAAAGTAGGGAACCCTCGAGAACCAGCGGAACAAAAAAGAGTTCATTGAACCGGGGGAGGAGGGGGCAAAACTCCGAGGAGGGAACGGCCTTCTTAAAGAAAGATTTGAAATCTCCGTCAGAGATGAATGGGAAGAGACACCATCGGTTGCGCCGATCTCCCGCTAGGGGTAAGAACGGTGATCCCGGACGGGGGGGGAAAGGAGAAAGGGGGAGCCGAGAAACGGCCCCTGTCACCGCGTTCCGCAAACAACAAGGAAAGGGTCGGCCAGATGCAGGAAGGAGGTAAAACCGAGGAGGCGAACGGGACAGACTGCTGGCCGATGGGGAAAAAAGTGGCACAGCATGAGATGCCAGAAAGGAGGTCATGGACGGGGGAATGATCATAGGATAAGAGAAACGAGTCTGAACGTCAAAAACCACGCAAAGCGAAAACGAGGGACATCAGTTACAGAGGGGGATACGGGCAGCGGGGAAGGGTCAGATAAGTCGGGCCCACCTCTTAAAAGAGCTCCTCCTGTTAGCATTGCTCGGGCACCTGCTGTTGGGTGTCAAAAAGGGGACCCGGGGGGGGGGGGGCCCGGGAGGACGTGAAAAGCCGCTCGATCAGTAAAAAGACGTTACAACCAGTCGGTGCAAACATCGGTCTATAAAAAAGGTCGGGGGATTCTCCATATGCATTAGGAGGCAGAGCGGGAGATCAATAATGGATAAAGGGCAGCACGTACCGGGCTGCCATGTCAGAAAAATCAAGAATCGTTAGATGGTCGATTGTGCGCCAGAAGACGGTTGCATTGGGATAACCTGGACCGAACGGTACTAGAGGAGTCAGAAGCGATCAGACGATCAGCGATATGCCCTGGTTGCAATGAAGAGGAAAGACGGGGAAGAGCGCTATCGGGGAAAGCATTGCGGGCGAACCGCGCGTGGTGATTGGTTTTGGGGAGTAAAGAATGGGGAGAAGTGAGGTAATTGAATTCGGCGGAAAAAGAAGAGTCCAAAAGCTGAAGAAGTAAATCTGGTCCAAGAATCGCGGTCGTCTATTAAACAGTGGGGGGGGACCCATTGTGATGGCCTTGCCGACGGGCCGAGAAACGGGGAGATGCGGAACAGAATAGCTGCTGGAAAGTCCTGCGGGTATATATCCAGAATCATTACCCTCAGGGAGATCGCCTCAGAAATTTCTTCAGTGAAGGAGGGAGGGATTTCTTGACAAACGCCCGGAGGGGTGATGGAGTGCGAGATCTTAATGATTCGGGACAGGGACGCTTTAGTTTCAGAAGATGATGGGGGTCGAAAGAGGCGAACATATCTTAACAAAAACGGACAGAGACGTTCTGCGTGCCTTCACCAATGCTGACGCAGACAAAAGATAGATTTAAACATCGCGAGCATTGGCGGGGCTTGAAGGGAATGAAGGGCTCATGCATCGGGAGGGTAAAACTAATTATTCTCAGGCAGACCTGGAACATACTTGAAAGCGAATCCGAGCATTCCCGCCAGCCTTTCAGTTGACCGGGCCGAACATCCGGCGTAGGCCAGGCTAGGTCCAAGTACGATAAAGATGTCCAGAAAAGGCGTAGCAGCACTTGCATCGGGTTGACTGGAATTGATCAAGACTCCCCGGGTGATAGATCGAGTAGGAGATGGGGGAAATTTCATGAATCACCCGCCAGGTGGCGCGAGTGGTGCTCGCGCTGTCCAGGTGAAAGGCCGAGTAGCCACGGTCTGGGCTTGCCTACTGGCGTACGGATTCCTTCCATAGCATAAGTCCCTCCAAGGTCACGATAAGTCTTTAAAATTACTCAGAAGGAGCTCTCAACAGCCCGCCGCCTAAGGTCTAAAGGACTGGCGAGAAAGGGGCAGGGAGAAGGCTTTTCAGTGAAGATGTGGGTAAGAAACGACAAACAAGAAGGGATACGATACGTCAGCATATATACTCGAAGATGAAATAGGAGCGTGGGGGTCAAAGTAGAGCCCATCCCTTGAACTCGGGCAGGAACTTCGTGATGGAGGGCCAAAATTTCACACAAGAGTGAGAACGTCGAGAAAGGGTAGTAGTAAAAAGGGACGTAGTTTCGTGCATTAACTCTGTGGATACATCGCGGATGGGGGAAATGAAAGTGAGGGACAAACAATGTAACAGGTCCAGCAGCTGAAGGAAAAGACCCTCCTCTGAAGAGGAGGCAGGGGAAGGGGGTTTAATTCATACCTTTAAAGGGCTCGTGTACTAACTCACCGGCCAGGAGCCCGAAGCTTCTGGACGCTGTGTACGTCAAAGCCGGAGGGGGGCCTGTTTTCGAGAAAAGAAAAAAAGACCCTGGGCTACAACCCTGAAGCCTTGGATGGTATCCCACGACAAGAGGTACACAGACACAATCCTGGACGACAGTTCCTTCTTTAAACATGAGGTAAGCGGAATCCTTTACAGGTTTACCATGAACGAAGGAGTTGTACTCGACGGAACTCCTCAAGGTCAGTCGGAACTCGCAACGCCGCGGGACAGCGGGCATCAAGAGAACCACCAACACCCGTCGCTGCGAGCCATCCCTAAAAAGAAGAAAGCCGTGGCATCGCCAGCATTGCTGTCCACGGTCAGACATGAAACCATGGCAACGAGCAGCTAAAAGACTGGGCCTTTCATTTTCATCAGCGCCGGGCCGGCAGGGGGGGTGCTACCAGCGTTAGGAAGAACGGGGACATTCGCTCCAGTACTATTTTCCAACCTAAGGGCAGAAAGGTCGGGGGGAATGTATAACTGCAAAAAAAGAAATCTGCTTTTTTAAAAGAAAGGTCCAGGGCTAATCGGTACAGCAGGCCTGGGGGCCAGAAGAGAGGAAAGGGAAGCACAATTCTGTATTAGAAACGCCTTCAACAAGAAGCAGACCCTGTCAACAAAGGGGTAAGAAGGAGGGAAAACTGGCAAGAATCTTCTTCAGTATTCAGGATATCAGTTGAGGAAACATCTGGCGCCGTATCATGTGCCTGAGAAACCTCTAAGAGGGGGGGGGTGGATCGGGGGGGTGAGTGTCTCCTACTGCCCGGGGGACGGGGACCTGAAACGGAAGGGTTCATACTAGGGAAACGCGTCATCTGGGAAGGACGGTGAAACTCTGCGCCGTCGTTAGTCTGGGAAATTGTCACAAATTGTCGAAGAGAAAAACACACAAAAAAGTAGGAGGGGAAAAGGAGGAATCACTTGTGTACATTCATAAGCAAGAAGGAAAAATTCAGTACTCTCTAACGCGCCCGCGAATCAGGATCCGGAAGGAAGGAAAAGCCAACGGAAGGGGAAAACAAAAAGCTAGAGGGGAGCAACAACATGCTACGGCTAAACAGAAATTTATCCCGCTAAACGGTTAGTCATAAGGGAAAGCTCTTAAAGTCGGCATTTCCGTACCCCTGTGGAAGGGTGTCGTGGGCATTCTGTCTCATACGAATTTGGAGTGGACTGGCCGCTATGGACCATAAAAAAGGGGGAAGACGATGGCGTGACGGTAACGCGCTACAAGAAAACCAAATTGGAAGTGTTTGCTCGGGTGGCAGGGAACCGCAAGGAAAAAAACAACAGGAACGGGGGGGGGAAAAACCGAGACTTGGGAGTGCTTTGCACTGAGGGGACAATCCGCTTTAGAACACCACCTTTGCCGTGCCACAGGAAGAGGAACACTACCGGAAACTGAAGGGTGAGCGGATTGTGGGTACCGTCTTTCCGGGCAAGGGCCAAATCCCGGGGGTCGAAGGACGGGGGAGTTGCGTTGCTCGTCTTCGCAAAGGTAAAAAAATAAGGTGCGGCTATGAGGAAAGATTCACAGCGTCGGGATTCTCAGTTCTCGACCTGCAGGGTGAACTACGAGACACGAAAAAAAGAGCCATGGCTCAACCCTGGACCGAGGGATGGGATGAACCCCACCCCTTCTACGCGGCCAAGGCTTCACTAGGAAGGTGCACTCTCGATTTCTACCAGAACCCACGATCGGGTAGCCAAAAATTTGTTCACCCAGGGGTTATAGAAACCCTCATTCCCCCCCTCAAGTACTATTCATAAGGGGGCTGTTGGACAGCCAGGGAAGGTTATTGGACACACCAGGTAAAAAGGGTCTAGTCCTGACCCTTCCATGCCGCCCGACTCGGACGTTTACGGGAAAGGGGATTCTTGTCCATGCTTATCAGTAAATTGAAGGCAAAATGTGCAAAAAAAACCCTTGGTGGGTTACTGACAAAGGGGGGGTTGAATGCAAGACCTACGTTCCTCGGGTTGAGAGAAAAGGGAAAGTGCTCAAGCTTTTTGTTCATGTGCTGCCACAAGTTCAGTCAGAAGTTCCGGCCCAGATTGAGAAAGGGGTGGGGGCGTTGCTACCTTACCACGCAAGAAATAGGGGATGATCACGGAGATCCTTAAGTAGAATCCAAAAGGACCTGGGGGAGGGGCCTGTTCTGTGTGTTACGTATAGATAGGGGGATTCAAAACAAAACGAGGAGACCATTCCCCCATCTTAAAATAAATCCACGCAGATGAGAGTGCTGTCTTCTGGGAAGGGCCCATCTCGAGTCTCCTTTATTATTACCAGCCAGATACGTGTAGGGGCGGGTGGGGAAAAGAAGGGAGCCACGACACAGGGGTAAATAAACGCAGAAACGGGCCGAATCGGAGTACCGGGAGAGAAGAAAAAATCACGAGAGAAAACCGCGGGGCTTCAGAAAGCGCAGAAAAATAAAAGCGTATCTCTCCCGTCTTCAGAAAACGGGGGCTAACCAGATGCAAGGACTGAGATAACAATGCCTGTAACTTAGGGCGTTCCGGCACATCCTGAATACTCAAATGGGAATTGCGTAAAGGAACGGGAAATTGGAATGAGGGAAAGTTCTCGTATGAGTTCCAGATTTTGGACAGGCAGAAGGAAGAAAGATGTGGACTATCAAGATGATAGCGAACAGTAATGTTCAAGAAAAGGGCCGCTGATCTCTATTTGGAAATGAAAGACGGTAGAAGGCTGCGTGCAGGCAAAAACTCAAGCCAGTTCGACGGGGGAGTGTACTCGAGTTCGCCAGCACGGCGACAACAGCAACGGTTTCCGCACCCAGAAAACGGGAAAAGCTGGCGCCGCCTAAAGAAAGAGAATTCACTGACGAAAAAATACAACGAGGCGGGGTGGGCAAGAAAGCGAAAGAGAGTGAACAATTATCCATCTGGCGTATACGAGACAGGGAAGGAAAAACGTGGGGAATACTCTGGATCGAGTCAAGGAATTCGCGAAAAAAAAAGAAAATTGTCGGCATAAGAATGGGCATGCGCGGCAAGGTGCACCTCATCAAGGGCAGCCTTTGAGAAAGCAAGGGACTTCGAATCAAGGTTGAACCGATTTCTGCATGAGGGATCGGAAAATGGGAACGTCCGACTGAAAAATTAAGCAAATAAGAAAGGCAGGAACCACCAAAATCCACGCTCAAGAAAAGTAAGCGAAAGCGGCATGACAAGCAGTCCTCAGAGTAAAAGGATCTTCCTCGCGGAAAAGAGGGGTAGACTCTTTCTTATGGATAGGACTGAACGCCGCGGTAACTTTCTTTTAAACGAGCCTAAAAACAAACTTCGGTATCAAGAAAGCTCACGATTCATTGAAGGTGTAGGAAGGTCAACCGAAAGGAGCGGCCTTCTTGATCCATGCAGTGATAAGGCCAGAAAAGCAGGCTGAAGGGGGGAGAACCTCAGAGGTGCCGTTAAAAAGAGCGAAAAACTGGGTCCAAGACGGTTAACGGGGAGGTAACTGAAGGAGGATTATGGCAGTAAGACGGGCCACGGGAAAAGGATGGAAGCAGACCTCACCGCCAAGGACTATGGTTTCAAAACGGATGAAAAAAGGGGACCGCGGCTGAGACGCCATCCTGCTGCCTAGAAGAGGAGTAACGATACAAAGCATATATGCCAGAGGAGGAAGAAAAAGGCCGGAATCATCATTTAAACAAGACATACGTCGAAAGTACGGAGAGGCCAGCGTCTCGACTGCAGTGAGGTCCCCTAAGGGAAGGACGGGGTGTACCGGACGGCGTGGGGAAAGGTGCAGCTAAAAGGCTGCCGCACAATCGTCCAAATTAAAGTGGCAATTTCTCCTTCCCGCTTTCTGGTGAACAGGAAATAGTGGGAAAGCCAGGGCTCAAATAACCACCTAAGCCAGACTCTCGATAGGTAAAAGAAGTCCGGGATCAAGAGTGGCCACAGCGTTGTCGAATACCGGAAAAAAGCCGGGGGCGCTCATCCATGAGCAGCCGGGGGGTATGCTGAGAAAAATGGAATAAGTCAGCAATCCAGCGGTGAAAAAGCGAACCGGCAAGAAAATCTTTGAGACGGGTCGAGGTCGCACAGACAGCGTGTAGGAGGGCCAAAGGGAAATCACTGTACTAGAGTCTGGGGGGCAGAGAGAACAGTCAGCTATATCATTCGGGCAGTCTGGGTAAGATCACGGCGAAAGGAAATTATCGCAGTTCAGAAGGGAGGAGAGCAGGACTTGTGATGTTTGGTGGGGGATCAAACATTTCGAGAGGGGGGTAAGGGGGGATGCGGAGGCATGGAAAGATGGATAAGAGACGGTTGCCCACAGGGAAGCGCTTCGTCTATTCCCTCGTCACAATTTAGGAGGGGGGAAAATCCGAAGCCCTGGAAGAGGGGAGAGGGAGGAAAAAGGGGAAAAGGCTTCGGCCTTCGGTGCGGGATAAAGACAAGAGCACAGCATGCAGCGATAAAAACCGCCAGGGCTCAGGTTGAAAGGAGGCGGGGGGTGCTGCACAACCGTCCCTTTGATGGTGTTGGTGGCGCAGTAGCAGTGCGTCTACGCGTGGGGTGTGCGTACAGCTGCGGGGAGAAAGAAGACTGGGCTAACTAAAGAACCGCAGGCTAATTTCTAGGGCCTTCAGCCTTCATCATGTAAAACCAACGGGAGATTCTAGTGGACAAAAGCTGATAGCAGGGAAGTTCTTTCCATTCCAGGTCGCACATCATAGGAATAAACAAAAAATACCTGGAGCGAAATGATATCATGGAACAGTTCCATAGGGGAGAAATATCCTATTCAGTCCCGGCAATCAGGTGAGTGGTCCTTGACCAGCCCGCCTTTTTAACTGTAAAATCGTTCATAAAAGAGGGTACACATTATGCGGAAGAGAAGATGGCAGTCGTTTCAAACGGCAGGTCGTGCAGCCTCTACTTTGGAGAAAGGGAAAAGAGCAGTATGGGACAGGGGAAACTGCAGGGGGGGCCAGACTTGGTCTGTGGATGATTAAATCCGCGTACGTAAAAAGAAGCGATTGACCCAAAGTATGAGTGTGCCACTGGTAGTGCCGAAAGAGATACCATCTCATGGCCCGCCATTCACGGATAGGAGGGTGAAATTCTCATGAAAAGAAGACCTACGCAAGCAAAAACGCCTCCGCTCAACTGGGGGGTTTCTTTTATGGGGGCATTTAGCTTGGTTCAGGGAAACGATGGGGACTCCGACACGAGAACACGCCTCAATGTACGGATACTCAGAATATAAGGGAAAGACTATGGACTCGTGGTCTCATACCAAAAGCACACCGTGAACGAAGGCCTAAATGCTGGAAGAATTCCGGGAAGCAAATGGCAAAAACATCAGGGAGCAACCTCCATTGCTTAGGAAGGAGAAAGGGAGGTGGGAGGGAACTCTTTTTCGAACCTCGCGGATTGTAAAAGGAAAAGTCAACGCCGAGGACTGAGGCATTTAGCGCAGAAAGGGAAGTAGAAAACGCTGCAGGAATGCTGGCGGTCAAATGTCATACAGGAAAAATTCTCTTTTAATCAAACTGCCCGGATCCATCCAGAGGCCAGTGAAAGGAAAGGCGGGAGGGGGGGGGGTCTGGGGTTTCTGAAAAGGGGGGAACCCCAAAGTACAGGGGCTAGAACATATCACCTGTGGCTGGTAGCCAAGGACGACACGCAGCCTGGGAAAAAGGAAAGTTCAGACGTAGAGGTAGTCAACTACAGGCCTGGAAAAGGTAACCAGGATACTTTGACTTGTAATCGGGCGTTGAAGACCGAGGTCCGCCACGGAGATCCCTAAAGGGGGAATCTATAAACAAAACGATCAGAGGAGGAAGCCGATACCTCACTGTCCCGTCCGGCAGCGAAACAGAAGTATTGGAAGAGCATGGAAAAACTGTAAAGGACTTGTCACAAGCCGCTCCAAACCCGTCCTTGCCGGTTCATCTCTCAGGGAAGGCACTTGGGACTACGCATCGTGAAGGAAGGGTCAGTTCAGAAGGACGGAAGGTTGGGAAAAAGAAACCAGGTCACTTCTGGACCGGCAGGGGGCTGCTCCCTAACAATGGATCTCTTTGTCCTCGCTTCCTTGCGCCATCGTAAAAAGAATGGGCAGGGGCGCCAGGGAACTTAGTATGGATAAACTCAGGCAAAAGAAAGAAAGAATACAGGAAACGGTACGGACAGGAACACGGGCAGAAAAGTATTCCTCCTAAAAAGCAGTTTAGCGTCAGCAGGGAGACGTAAAATGCAGGAAAAAACTACGGGGGTGTCGTCTGCACGGCCCTGGGGGGAGGTGAGGCATGAAACGGATCTCTCCGGCGTTCACAGCGTGGGAGGAAAGGTTTCAGTTTCCTCGCCGTACGTGAGGGTATGTCAAGAGGGAAAGGCTAGGCAAACAAAACGGGTGATGAGGAAAGAGGGGAAAATGGGGAAGAAGACTCACCGGAGAGAAAATGAGCAAGATAACCGTTGTCAAAGCTATCCGTCCGGGCCGGCCAAAAAAAGAAAAAAAAATTTCAGAAGGGAAAAGGGAAAAGATGAGTTCGGGCCACTGAACATGAGAGTCGCCATATCGTAGGACCCTCTAAACTGATTTGGCTTAATAGGGGCGATTGAAAATGAGTCTCAAGTCCGGACCCCAGGTGAAAGGGTCAGGGGCTTGAGGGGGTGGTTGCATTCGTTCGACAGCTAATTGTGGACGAACTGTCAAAAATGACCAGCCTAAAGGGAGGGCGCCCTGCGCTCGGGAAACAAACGCATGGGGAATGGGGGGGGAGCGGGAATTCCGTCCAAGAAAAGGTCTAAACCCTTGTTGGACAAAGGAGACGTTGCTTCTGTCACCGTGGCACGGAATACACAAAAACAACGGGGACGGGCCAAGGAGGAGGAGAAAAAGGAAACAGGACGAGGGGGGGATTTTTTCAAATGGCTGTTACGGCGTAAGTAAAAAGGATGGATAGACCTGAGAAGCCTTTTAGGGACAGATGCGCCAGAGAATATTGGTTTGCTTTCGATGTGATAAAAAAGCAGAAAGCTCTGGATGCTCACTTTCTAGGAATGAGGGGCGGACGCCCGGATGAAATGGGCTCCTTTCTCACCCCATGGATACGGCTGGAATTACATACCCTTAAGGGATCGGGAAACGGAAACGGGCTTATGGAAAGCTTTCACGTGTGCTACCTCAACCAAGAGGAACTGGGGACCGGTCCGTCACCCATGTGTGAAAAAGTGGCAACCCCTCCGCGTAATCGAAGAGGGGGGGGCCAAAAGGGAAACGGGAAGTTCAACTAGCCCTTTCCACGGTCCTGCGAAAAACAGGAAATGAAGCACCGCGAAGTTTGGGGGCGCTGGAGGCTGGGAAACGAAATACCCTTGGAGAAGGGGGCACCCATCCTGATGTAGGACACTATTTCAGGCAACGGAGGTAGGCCGTGAAAGCCGCACACGTTCTTGCTAAAAGAGTTGGGGGCAATGGCCTGCAAAGCAACTAATCAGGAAACATGTGAAGGCCCTAGTGCAAGGTGTGGCTGGAGGAAAATGGGAAACGCCGACGATGGGTAGAAGGTCTATCATGCGAGAGTATCCGGGGAATTATGCTGTTTCTTTGTTTGGGGACCACAGATTAAAGTCAACCCCAATTCCAATTAAGAGGAGCGCCAAGAGCCTCTTAGGAGAAGGGCAAGGCTGTGAAAGCGAAGGGAAGAGGGAGGCAGTTTATACAAAAAGTGAACCGTTAGAGGCAGTTAGATCCTGCAGCCGCCCAGTGGCCCGACCAAGCCCGGGGAGACGCCGGCCTGTACCTCTTGAGACAGAAAGAAAACGACGGGGAGAAAACCGGATTAGGGGGGATCAAGTCCTCGCCAAACCGTCGGGATAGAAAGCAACAGAAAAAACCTCCCCCTATACATCAAACCAAGTTAAAGGGCAAACATTCCGGAAACGAGGAAATGAAAAAGACCCTGGAATCCTCGCGTCCAATGTATACAGTCTAGGGGAGAGTTCCTGTCCAGGAAGATGTAAATGGCCATGCATGGAAGGCAAAGAAGAAGGAGTCCATGATGGACTGTCAAAAGAAAGGGAGAGTCATTAATTTTTTCCGATAAAAATAAAGGATGGTGTCTCGAAACGTCATTCTGCTCTATGGGGGGTTAAGGAAGAGGGGGAGCCTGCGAGAAAGGTTTCAGGCCATAATCACAGGGAGATAGAGGTCATATTATCCAGCATTGGAACCACAGAGGTTCCAACCCTCACCAGCTTTCTCTAATGAAGGAAGGAGGGAATGCGACAAACATCAATTTCTGGTGGGAAGAGGAAAACTCCGACGTTACCTAAGTAATAAGGGGCGCTCTAAGAATGAGGGGTCATGCTATGGGTACTCTCACCGCGGAAAGCAGGAGAAAGAGGGGACCTCAGTACAGAAACCGTAAATGGCAGGACTAAGGCATAATCAGGGGCAGAATAAGGGACAACTGAGGTCCAATGGAACCTGATTTACAGGAGAAACTGTGATCTGCTTAAAGACGCTTAAAAAGAAAAAGAGAAAAAGAATTAGATGTGATCAACAAAATAAAGAAGAGCAAGTGTCTCGACAGACTGCGGGACACCATAAAAGATGGTAGAATCTTCCAGACACCCTCCTTTCATATAAGGGACTTGCAGTCTTAGGGTTGCCTTCACGCAGCTATGCAGGTGACGGGGGAAAGGCGTATAACCGACACTCGGGAGGGGGGTGAGCCAAGACTACCAGCACGCAAAAGGGGATGAGTTTCGACTTTCCAGGCACGGACGTGAATTGACTTCGGCTCCTCAGGGGGGCGCCGCAAGCGGGGTCTGCATAGTGAATAGCTCCAAGAGTGTTGAAGGAATCTCCCAGAAGTGGACAAAATTTATCCGGGGAGGGGGGAAACAAAAAAAATATCGAGCGGATGGCCTTATAACGGCAAAGGTACAAAGCGTTCCAAAGCCAGGCCCTGCTAGTTTTTCTCAACGGATGAAAATAAAAGAAAGGGAAAGCGTGGGTGAGACAAAAAGACCTGCTGAACCTGGCGCGTCACGGACACAAGGGGGCCAGAGGTGACAGCAACTTCCATT
>Ga0179593_1275211_pt1 | contig 25863 bp, 30 predicted proteins | sample CZODoug2_1_08_16_FD_185931 | JGI IMG/M metagenome (GOLD analysis project Ga0179593, IMG submission 185931) | Vadose zone soil fungal communities from Angelo Coast Range Reserve, California, USA - CZODoug2_1_08_16fungal (PacBio error correction) | ecosystem: Environmental > Terrestrial > Soil >...
CGGAGGTCAACAGGGTCGCCCGGCATCTTCCTCAAAATACGATAAGAAGACGTCAGGGGGAGGGAGAAAGAAATTTAATCTAAGGGAAAAAGCAAAGGGAGTGATTTTTCTAATATCGAAGGTCATAGGGGAAAGACAGTGGTTGGAACTCGGGTAAAATTTCGGAAGGGGTTCCGTGCACGTAGAGAACACGCCCGTGAGAACCGAAAGGGAAGAAGCGTCATCTATCCTTCAGGACCTAGCTCGGGTTCTGCCCAAAAAAGGAGGGGACTGGGGGATGATCACGTAAGAAAAACCTGGGAAAAAAGGTCAGTGGACTTTGGAAAAAACGAATGTCTAAGACGATATTGGACCAAGCCCCCCGTTCGACAGCAGTAATGGGAGGATCGTAAGGGAGTGTTTTATTGGGCGCCCTAGGCTTTGCCAAAAGGGCAAAGAAATTGCACACTTTTTCAAATTCACAAGGTTTTTTCCATCCTCAAGAGGCCGGTCTGACGAGAAAGGAGTGCAGGGGTCAATAAAAATCTCCCATTCACTTCTAAGACACGGAGCATGCGATAGGGTTTCAAAATTGTATCAAAGGGATCAGGAGTCTTTGGATTGGGTGAAAGGATGCGCAAAAATACCGAAGGGATACAACCCAAGATTGATCGAAAAACGGTTTAAATGGGGGAAAGTAACACGGAAACAAAATCTAAAAGCGTTTAGCGGCAAATTTCCTGCAATCCGACACACGCATGGAAGGGCGGAGTCACTTGCAATACAAAAAAGTTCCGAATAAACACGCAAGGAAGGACTTGGTTTTCAACACGGAGAAAGGGCAAAAAAAGTTAGAGGGAGTGGCGTGACGGGAGGATGCGGAAAACAGTTAAATCTGGGTGACACAAGACTATGCGGGACAGACAGAGGGGAAACCGACTATTCATGTTCAATGAAAGCACTTAAACAGGTTGGGGGGAGGGCAGAAAAGCGGAAAAACGTACTGAAGGGAAGGGGTTTAATGCTAATTAAACCAGAAGGGGGAAGAGGCCAGGTCATTTGGCGAGAAGAGGAAGATCGCATAAAGAAAGAATGGACGATGGGATCGTATTTATAAGAAGGAAGACCCGGATAAGAAAAGTCGAAAACAATTTGTGTTTTAGGGGAAGAGAAAGGTTAAAAACCTGCAGGGAAAGGGAACTAAAGCAGAGGACTGAGCGAGAGAAAGACGGCGCCACATCAGGAAGGAGGGATGCCGCCAATTCAAGAGAGGGTGAGGAAAAAAGAAAAAGTAAAGGGAATCAGGTAAGGGATGCCGATGTTTGCATGATGAACCTCCGAACGGAGAAGAAGAAGGACGGCGACTTCCACTCAGGTAGGGGGCCAACTCGAAGAAAGAACAAGTCTGTTAGAAAGTTAAGGAACGCTGGGGGGGAAGAGTTGAAAGAAAGATCATTCGTGGGGGGAGGGGCAAACTCCTTGACTGGCGAGATACAAGGGGGGTCACTAAGGGGGAAAGGACCTGGTAGGGTGAACAGAGCGGTCCAGTGAAGGCGGATAGACGATGCTGATTGAATTGGGAAGTCACAGGAAGTCACTTCCGTTTCGGGAAATTCAAAAGGAAATAAGAATAGAGGTGGCCTCTGCAAGTTGAAAAAAATGTTGTCGTGGGGTAGACCTAATGAGGAAGACAGGGGGAACCGCACGTGAGCTGAGAAAGACTTGACCTTGCCGCCCTTGGTTTTGGGAAAGGTGGAAGTCACTTGGGGGGGTTCGGCGGGGGGTCGTAACGGCTCATGGAAAAAAAGTAGGCGGAGAAGAAGGAGACAGGCAAATTCCGGAAGTCGTGAGGTGAAAAAGTGCAAGGTCTCGAATCTTTCAATATTTCATAACCACAAACGACTTCTCAAAGGGGGGAAAGGCCGAGTGTGGGCGTCGTAGACGTGGAGCAGAATAATGATCTTAGGGTGAAATGGGTGGCGAAGGCCTGAATGAAATTGGAAACCGATTGTTTATTACCGGGTCAATGCGCTCTAGACGTAGATGAGGAGGGAAGCAATAGAAAGGTCGAAAGGGAAGTCGGCTTTAAAAAAAGGAAAGGAAGGGAACTTTAATCATGTAAGCATCCTAAGAAAACTGCTAGGTTACGGAAAGGGGATGTGCCAAGGGGGAGTGTCAGTAGCGAAAGGTGAGGCAATTCATCTTGAGGGATTTTCGGCGAACTCGTATAGAGAAACTCTCTAAAAATATCGGGTTGAGGAAAAAGCGGGCTGCGCAGGGGGGGGGTGAGGGATATGAAATTTTGGCAAGGCCAGAACCAGTGAGCAGGGACGAGATTGGTCGTCGGAAGTTCGCATAAGGGGTAATAAAAAGTTTCGGGGTTGCGGATCAGTCTGGGGAAGTGTAAAGAAGGAAGAAAGCAAAACTTGCTCGCAGTTCAGTTGCTCACTGGAGGCCCAGAAAATTCCGAAAAGAAAATCTTTTTGTCGCGGGGAGGAAAAACATCGTGAAAAAGGGGAAAATGATTGAACCGAAAGGGGAAAGCGCAAGGACAAGGATTACGGCCGTGGCAACGTCGAAACAGACCAGTTCCTTAGAATAGAGGTAGTTCTCGGAGTTCAAAACACCAAAAAGATTAGGGGGGAGGGGGGAGGGAACAGGCAAAGTTCAAGCTGATTCAAATCTGTAGCTTCCTAAGAGAGAACGTAGGGCCCCTAAACGGGGGATGCGCAAAATGCCCGGCCGATGCGGGAAGGACAGAAGTTTGAAGAAGCCACGGGTCAAGGGCAAAGGCGCGCGTGCTGGGCATCATAGGGACGCACGAAGAATCGGTGGCAAAGCACAAGAAAATGCGGCCATCACAAAGGCAAGGCAGTAAATCTTGGGGTCAATAAAGATCGAGAAAAACCAAAAAAGGAGAAGGAGAAAGGATATGCTAGTGACCTATTTACAGGGGCGTGCAGGCTGCAACTATGGGGTCTGTACAAAAAGGGGGATTAAGAACGCTGAAAAAAAATGGGAAGGGAAAAAAAAAGTGACATGAGCCGCCTAGAAATTAGGGGGAGAAACAAGACCGCAATCAACGGGAAGAGTGAAAGGAAAGCCGTGGGGGGAATAGGGCAGCGCCGAAAGGGAGAGGGCGTTACCGGCAAGGGGAAAAAAAAGGCAGAGACACCGTTAAGCAGGTGGGGTGGAATACGAAAGAACGGGATGGAGATGGAAAAAGGAGGGGAGGATATGAACGCGGACGTTAGAACTTTTTGACGGCGATTAAGGAAAGGAGTGAATTACAGTGCACGAGAATGGGGGAAAAAGGAGCGAAAAGAACAAAGGAAGTGTTAGCAAAGTGCCTTGGGCACATCAGTGACGCAAAAAGAATAGGCGCGCAATGTTGCAAGGCGGTCCTGGGAGTAGGAAAAAAGAATGTGATCCGGAAAGAGGGGGGGGAGGGACATGCGCGAGGCTAGTCGACGAAAGGAGGACAATGAAATGGGTTCAATGAGAAACCCTGGACAAAAGGGAGAAAATCCACTTCGAGAGAGAGTAAGAGAAATGGGGGAAGGGAGGAAAAGTCATCGAGACGATTTTCAATTGTCGAGACGAAAAAAAGACGTTGACGTAGGGCGGATGCAAGCATCACCTTCCGCTCGAAGAGAAGGAGGGAAGATTTGCAGACCGGGAGAAGCTGGGGCGAGGCTGACCATGGGCACTGAGTTGGCAGACAAAAGCCGAAGCTACCGCAAAAAAGAGTGAGAAGACTGTATTTGCGAGAAGAAATCGCTCAATCGGGAAAACGCGAGGGGGGGGACATCGGCCATACGGTAATAAAACGGGCGGTTTAAAGTCAAGAAAGAGGCGAAAGGTAACGAATACGTTAAATAAATTAGTTAGAGGGGGGAACCCAGTGGGTGTCCAACGCCCACCCAAAGCGCCTGTATTACGGGGGGGCGGGATAGGGTCGGGGGAGCAAAGGAAGAGGGAAAGCTGAAGGACAAGTACTTGCAAGGACCGCCGCGAATTGAACTGAAAAAGGTGCTCAAAGGACTTCGCAGAGCGGGGGAAAGGGAGAGGGACGCGACTCATAAAAACTGCCGTAAAAGGCGAAAATGGGAGAAAGGCCAGCGGGTCTCCGCCCGTTGCGCATCGGCGCATAAAAAGAAAAAAGGTAGAAACCAAAGGGGAAAAAGGTTCAAAAAACGGGTATCTTAAACGATAGAGTTCGTTCAGGAAAGGAAAGGGAGTCACGAAAGGGACTGGACACCTTTGCTTAACCTTCCATCAAATAGCGAAGATCAAAGATACAAAGGGTGACCGCCTCTTTCCCCAAGAACAAGTCAAAATACCGAGGAGAAGGAGCTAAAAGGAAGCGGGGTAGACACGGAGCCAAGAGGAGATAGGGAATACGTCGGGGCAACCCAAGAAGGGGGTAAAAGGGTGGAATCATACGGGCGTCTGTCAGGAGTAGAACGGGGGATTTCCGGAAGGAGCAGAAGAAAGGGAAATCATTTAGCAGATCTCACTGAAAGTAATACGGGACAACGAATTGGAAAAAAAGGTTATGGAGTCACTCGAAAGTGTCATTTGAGGGGGCCAAAGAGCTCAATTCTTTGAATCGGGGGCTTGCTTTGGGCCGCGGCGCAAAAGAGAAGGATCGTGGGTTCAAAATAGCGCATGACAAGAGAAGAGGAAAACATAGCTCGTTTCGGGAGTTAATCGCATTCGGCGAGCTCCAAAACACCAAACCAAGGATAGGGAGATTAAGTACGAAGTAACTCGACAACTGGGGAGAAAAGGTTTCATTCAGGGAAATGGAAAAATCGTTCAACAGTTGTCCTCCAGCGCTTGAGGAAAGAAAACGGTGGGATCTAAGAGGTTACAGCCAGACGCTCGTGCAATGTCTGGAGGGGGGGATTGACTCAGAATAGGCTAGGAAAAAAAAGGGGTAACAGGTTTAGAGAAAACTTAATGCAGAGGACACGTACGATTGTGTAAAAGGGAGGAAGCGGAGGGAATCATCAGCTTGTGTGAGGGGGACCGAGTGCGGGTGGAAAAGGGGAATCGGGGTCCATGATGGAGTAGCAAGTGCGAATGCGCGCAACGCGAGGAGGAAAGCAAAAGGTGTTCAAGGACGTCGGATTACAATGCAAATCATTGGTTCAGGGGGACTGGGAGGGGTTGGGAGCATCAAAGGGGAAAATCAGACGAAAAAAGGGAGAGCTAACTTCTGACCTAGTCAGGAAAAAGAGAAATTAGCCGGCGTCCTAAGGTTTCGACGTGTGTGGGATCGGTACAGTTGTCGCTCAGAAGTGAAAGGGACTCAGGGAGGGGGAGAAAAAAGCGCGAGTAGAATTTGAAGGGGCCATTTGCTTTCGCCTGAATTCCAAGAAGGGGGGAAAAGGGCCAACAACCGCAACGACTCTTCCATTCTGACTGGGGGATTTGATTAAAATCTCGCGGACTGATTCGTTGTCAAAGGGGCGCAAGACGGGTTGCAAAATTGGGTTTTCCGACGCATTCGTCCAATTCAGGTTGGTTTTCATTAACGGGCGGGAAGGGGAGAAGGGTTCATATACAGAGGGCCCGCTCTGGCACAGGGGGACTGGGATTTCTACGGCGTGGTTATCGAAGTTCTCAATCCAAGGAAAAAGAAAATCTTCTATGAAACAGGGCGTGTAAAGGTGGGGGACCGAATCAGATGGTAGGAAAACTAAACGAATGGGAGAGGAGTCCTTATCTGGAGCGTGGAGCATTGATCTAGAACCGGCGTAAAAATTGAGGATGAGGCCGCAGCGCTGAATGCTGCAAGAAGGAGACGACGCGAGATGTAAACGATCCTTCCTGGGGAACGAGAGGGGGGATTGAAAAAAGGCGCGTGGTCGTAAGAGATTTCATTCGGATGGATCGGGCAGAAATCAATTACGGGAGCACGGGGGCAAAGAAAGAGGAGTGGGGAATCAAAGACGAGCGGGGGATGGCGAGGTTGCATGTTGATGCACGAGAGTGTATCTCGTGATTTAACAGTCTGCTAGAACGAAAGAAAAGGAGAGCATTAGGGACAACTATCAAAGCGGATGTTGGGCGATTTTTAATGAACGGCCCTGACGCATCTAATCGGGAGCAAGCTGAATGTGTAACAAGACGTCAGAGGGGGAAATAGAAGCGGTCGAGATAAAGAGGGGACGCAAAGACGTTCTACTACGGCAATTTCCCTTGGGGATGCGATTGCAGGGGCGCTTCTCTATCTAAGCGGGATACGTCAAAGAAAGGTTTGGTGCCCGAGCTTCAATCAAGGGGAAGATCGCAAAAGGGGAGAGGGAGAATCTGATGCAAAATTCGATAATCCTGCCGTAGCGTCAGGGGGAAAGAAGAAGAACATGAGGATCATTTACGAAATGAGCAGAACTGGCATGACCAAGGGTAGGGAGAAACTAATCCTTGAAGGTCACTTACCGCAGGGCATAGGGGAACGCAAAACTGATGCAGGCTGGAGCGTAGGACGCTGCACGTGGTGGTGGTCGCGGTAAAGAAGAATCCTCATACCATCACCGGGGTGAACTAGATAATCTCAACAACAACCTTATTCATTCTTAAATATATATAATAGGGTCCGTCTCTATTGTCTTTCTGTTCTGTATTAAAGCAATCGCCCAAACAAGTCCAGACGTCGCCGCCAGACAAAACTTGAGGAGAAGATAATATCTCAGTCGGGAAGGATGACCTGCGGAAAAAAACAATCGGCGCGACTACATTTGTCAGCCAAAGCCTTTCTTGTACATTTGACGTAAGGGGACGTCCGGCATTGAGGAAGTAAGGAGACGCGCGGAGGTCTAAGCGTGTCAGATTCTCCACACAAAAAGGGGGTTCGACCGGCCTAAAAAAACCTTAAGCAGCAGGAAAAAATAGAAGGTACTAATGAGTAGAGACTATCCAACGGGGGGGGGCAAAGCACATCAACAATTGGGACCAGGTACCTTATTCGAGAAGGACGGCGAAAAGGGGTACAGGCAAGCTTCTTCGTAGGGTCAACGACTGACTCGAGCACCACGCGCTTGAAGAAGAGATAACATAAGAGCGTATGGACCAATACGTCATCAATGAGCACCCCAGGACTTGGACAGACTCGAATGGGAAGGGTCAAAGGGGGGATCGCCGAACGAGAAAAGAACACGAGATCAAAGCGGAATTCCAACACCCAAAAAATACGCCGGAATCGCTCGCGGGAAGAAAAAAAAAAAAGAAAGACGAAGTGCCCATAGCGAAAATGGTCCGAAGTCTCATTTTCGGCAGAGAAATCAAAGACGTTTCCCATGGACTAAAGGACAAAAAAGAAAACGTGAAACCATCAAGAGGGAAAGAGGGCAAGACGCGCTTAGGAGCCGCTGCACTTCAATTATAAGAGAGGGAATCACGCAATCCCGCAATACGCGAATTCCTTTTTCGAGACTCCCTGAAGAAGACGATACCATCTCCTCATGTGGGGGGCCGGGAAGGGGTTCCTAGAACGCCGGCAATGTCGGACCAAAAAAAAAAAAAAAAAGGGGGGAAGGGGCACGAAGGTTCCGGAAAGAAAAAAAGAGTTAGAGTATCTGAAGTGAAATTCGAAGAAACGTCTATCAACAGCAGGGTCCTCGATCGGGAAAAGGTTCTATGAATTCATGGATGAACCGACCGTCTGGGGTATACAAACCAAAGGAATCTTGACTGAATTCGTCATTCGAAAACAAAAGGGAAGCACTTCGACGAAGATTGGAAAAAACTCATTCCTCTCTATAGTGTGGACAACTCAAAAGTCGCTCAGAATGACTAAGTGTCTGTTCGGTGTTTAAATTTTCTAAGAAACGTGGGCATTCCGGAAAAAGAAATTGCAACAAGGGTAAAAAGGGGCAACTTCGCAAGTTTTGGTCCCGCAATAAAGCTCTGACCAGGTAAGGAAAACGGGGAGCTTCACAAAGGAAGGGACTTCTTCGCGAGCAACTCATGCGATGAATGAAAAGGATAGCATCAGAAGGGGGAGAGACTCGCTTCTTTGGGTTCAGGAGGCAAAAAAAACCTCAATTGAATCCCAGGAAAAACTGATGTTCAAGAAAGAACGGTGGGGAAGTGTGGGGGGGTAAGACTAGCTTTAACCGAGGGGAAATCTGACGCGTGAAATCCATTGTACGAAGACCGCTCACAGCATAAACAGGGCCAGGAAATCACGGGCAGGGTCCGCAGCACACCAACGGGGGGGGCCAAATTCTACTTAGAAGATTTCAAATTTGGCGGGGGGATGCATGCATAAGGGCTCTACAAGTAAAGGCGGCAAGAGAAGAGGGAGAACAGCGAAGGCTTTTTAAAAGACGGAAAGGAAGGGGGCAGGTCCTCTTCTCTGGGATATCCATATGGAGCGCAGCGAAACTAACGGGCTCACGACGGTTAATCCATTACAAATGGTGCCCGCCTTAAGGGGGAGACTCGCAGGAACACCAGCAATATCCTCGGGTGCGCTGAAGGGGGGGGGGAGCGAGCAAATACTGCGGAAGCTGAGATCCGTCTAAAATAGAACGAGCACTCTTTTTTGGAGGGAAAGAAAGTGAAGGGGGGGGCGAAAGGGGGCCTACTGATGTTATTACGCGAGGGCAAGGAAGAGAAGCTCGCCTAATGAAGTACCTGGCCTAAAATTAAAGGTCGAGGGGAATCATGCGTGAATTAGAGTACTTTAGGGAAGATTGCAAATGATGCCGTAAATTCGAAAAAGGGAGGAGGGAAGAGACCTTCATTTCCTATCCAATAAGTCAGACAGAGACAGGGAAAGGAGAAGAACCAACGTTCACTTCCCTTTACTTGAAAAAGTGGGTGACCGAAAGGTCCACGAGCAAATTTCTGGTCTACAGCGACCAATCGTCCGGTTCCTGCGAATGAAAAAGGGGTAAAGTTCATTTATTCTTAGGGGGGGAAGGGCAAGATCGTTCAACAGGTCGAGGCGTCTCAGGTCGTTCGATGCCTGATGAGGTTAAGTCACATTGGAAGTCGGTGACTAAGTACCGGGAATGGAAAAAGAAAACTAGTAGCATCCCGCATGCATACCTTTGGAAAAAATTTGGAAGGGGGTGGGGGAGGATAAGCAGGAGTCAGGGAGGTCGGTCGATGGTCGAAAGGTAGGCGGGAAAAGAACCTACGGGGCACTGACGAATGTTGGTGAATTTGACGTCAATTTTGGAAGGGGTGAGGGAGGGAGGTAGGCGAAACAAAGGATAGCGGCCGAATCCGGAGCCAGGGAACGTCACGAAAGAGGGGTGGGGATGAAAAAAAAGGGGGCACAGGACGTGGATACGGGCTCGAAGAGGGAGTAATTTTTCAACCCAACATAATCGACAAATGTGTAGAAAGAGGAGGGGGGGGGGGTGGGGATTACTGGGACAAGGTGTAAAAAACAAGACCGAGAGGAAACGAAGGGGGAAAAAGGTAAGGGCGAAAGTGGCTAAAAATTGAAAGAGTTTGGGTACCGGTCCGAGGGGGGAGGCTACCTCTGAGGTGGACGGTAGATCACTAAGGGCGGAAAAGCTCAAAACAATAAAACTATGAAGAGGATGCGGAGATAGGATTGTTACATTAAAAGGGTGAAGAAGGGATCCTGTTCAAAGGGAGGACAGGAAAGCTTCACAAGGTGGTTTAAAAGATTCCGGGAGGGAAGAGGAGGGTGCGCACGGTATTTAGTAAGCCGGGAATCGTCACGTCTGTAGGAAGCGCAATTGAAAGGTATCGATTACTTTTGAAGGATAGGAAATTCGGTTGGAGCAAAGAAAGAACGGAACATTGGACTGGGGAAAGAAGGTGGCGGGCACTTCACACAGAGACGTAGCAAGGCTGTCAGGAAGAACCCAAACCTTCTCGCACAGTTGGGAAATACGACTGGCGGATTTGCGGATCACAAATTCGGGTGAAAAAGGGAACGCCGGAAAGCAGAGCATTCGATCGCATAAAAAGGAATTGGGTGTCGCACGACATGCAACAGAAAAGGAAAAAAAAACGGACTCTTGGGGTCGATCGGACTCAATCGCTTTAACCCATAATGGGAAGGAAGGGGAGGGACTGGGGTCTGAACAAGGACCCCAAAGTAGGAATGGACCTCTTTTAGCAACGAGGGCAAAAACCAGCCGTGGAGGATCAATCTCTTTCCTTGGTATTCGGCTTCCAAACACGAGGAGGGGGGACCTTCTTGTTCAGCCGGACCCAGGTTTCATGGATTCACGCAGAGAGTTGTAGGAGAAGAAGGCAAACGGAATGTACTACAGGAGAGGAGCAGTCGCCTTCCGGAGGGAGGAGGACGAAGTCCCGAAGTTAAAAGGGGGGACAGAGCGTCTCATGTCCACTTGTCGCACGGAGGTTCATTGCAGCAGAAGAGAACATCTCGTGGGGACCAGCACGGAAGACGGACGAGCGTAAAAGGCCACCGTCGTAAAAGTCTTTTTGGGGAAGGAAAGATCTCGGCAAAAGGATAATGGGGGGGGGAGAGGTCAAGTGTGTAAGGGATATGGGTCAGGACGTTCAATTTGGTCTTTACACCTTAGTGGAGCAGGCTGCAAATAATCAGGTCGATAGGGGGGGAAATGAGGCGTGTCTCTAAGGAAGTTTATGAATAATCAGGCATGGAGGAGGAAATTAACCATCGCCGTGGGTAGGAAAATACTTGAGATGGAAGTAAATCTTGCTTGAATTCATCATTACGGCGGGAGACACAAGACATCGCACCGGGATAGTGGGTGAATAAGAAAATCGGTGAAGCACTTCAACGGCGTTTTAAAAAAGACTGGAAAGGAAAAGCGCACTTTGCACGTGCTTAGCACCAGAAATACATGGATTGAGTAACGCGGGAGGGTACTAAGAGGGAAAGAAAAGAGGATTTTTGGGCGGGCATGTGGGGTCCTGGTGATTCGGCTCAACAAGTGTAAAAGGAGCGCATTTCGGGGAAGGAAGGGTACCGAGGGGGGGGGAAGAACGAATGGAGCAGACCACGCACAGCGTGAGGTACAAAATGGTTCTAAAAGAGTCCGGCTTAGGACTAAATGGGGGCGGACCTAAAGGAAGGTGGAAGGGAAAGGGGCAAATGAAGGGCACTGGCGAAATCGCCATGGACGAACACTTTCGAGCGTACAAGTAAATCGCTAAGTTCAAAAAAGGGAGAAATAAGAAAATACATTGACCGGAAGAGTTCCTCACCGCCTCTCTCCCAAAGGAAAAAGTAAGTGTAAAGAGTTGAAAAAGGACGAAGACAGGGGTGCCTGCTAGCGACTAAGGGGGAAAAACACTGAGTGGAACAACTACCAAGCAAGCTATCAAAACATCACTTTGGTCCTCTGCCGTTATTGCAGATCGCGATAGCGAGGGAAAAGAGAGAGAAACTGCAAGGAAACCGGTAGTCAACAGGGGTTTTTCATGGAACAAAATGTGAATTCGCCAAGGTAAAAAACTTCTGTTAAGATTCTGTAGGGGGGGGCAAGGTGACAAGGGGGGTCCAGAGCCCACAAAACTCGCCTGGAAGGATGACCGGAGTATTTGAGGGGGGGGAATTGAAGAAGTAGGCTGACGCCAAGTACGGGGTGCAAGTAAAGGAAACGAGGCCGTGAGGACCTGCTCAAGGCTTCGACGGGATAGGGGGTAGGGAGAAGTTAAGAAAAAGAAATCCACCCTCCAATGATCACATTCATAAAGGCGGGCCAGGGGGGAAAGTAAAAGTCTCCGCTCAAGAGGCCATAGAACAATCCTGCACAGGCAAAGACCAACCAACTTACCAAGGGGGTTCACAACGGAGAGCGGGAGAGGGAGGGTCTTGGAAAAAACACGGGGGAGGAGCGAAACGGCTGCACAGGGAGTGGCACCCCCTACTCATCGACTACGAACTAACTGCTGGCGGCCAGAGGGGGAAAAATCGAAAGGTAAGGAAAAAAGGAATGGACATCTAGTTAATCGGGGGCTCAGCCAAGGGAGCGATGGTTCGCACAGGAGCCAGAGGGCGAGAAATGGGGGACATCAAAAAGCAACAAAATCGAAGGAAACGGATCAGAATTGGGATCGCGTCATTCAGGGGGGTAGGACGGGAAGGGAGCCCGATTAAAGTTTAAGTTAGAAGGCATCACTGCAAAACTCTGCAAATAGACTTACTCGAGTTAAAGCGTGATTAGCAAAAAAAGAATTGGTATTGAGGGGGAATAGCCCCTTAAAAAAGTGCTAGAAGGGCCGGAGGAGAGGGCGCGCAAAAGGGGGAAACGCGGGTCAAGGCGCACGCACAAGGCGTCAGACCGAAAACAATATTGGATCGTTTCAGACTTATCGGAGATCGAATTGCCGGAAGGAAGAGCACAAAAGGGCAAACAGGAGGGGAAAGATCGTACTTCTATGAAAAAAGGAATCGCTAGGCACAAGGTAATAACGGGGAAAAATCCAGGTTGGAAAAATCCCTTTGGAAACGAGATTGCGATGCAAACAAGGGGGGGTTTGAAAGAAGATGACAGGGGGAAAAACGGGAAAACTCGTTGGCAAAGCTTCGAAAGGCATAGAAAAAGCGGGGGAACTGTTGATGAAATGGCATGCTGCTCGTCACAATAGAGAGTGGGGGGGGAAATTTGGGTAGGAAGTAAGAAAGAAAGACACATGGGGGATGGACATAGGAACTGGAGGGAAGTGACGCACGCGGGGGTAAAATGAAGGGGGTCTAGAAAAAGTGACTCAATTGAAACGCTAAGTGACCACGTGTTCAAGGAGGAGTTGACAAGCCCACCTTTCTTCAGGAAATCTTCGGGCAGAGCAAGGGGGAAAGGGACGCATAAGGAAAAAATCAGGCGCGAATGGCTGAGGGCGAAAACATTCTGAAAACTTCATTAATTAGCCGCATGCTGCCGAGCCTAGATTGGAAGGGGTGGGGACGTGGGTGGTGCAGGAGCAGAATTCTTGGAACTGAAGAGGGACACTGAAAGCGGGGGAAGAAGGAGGGAATTTGAAAAAGGAAAAGTTCTGGTAGAAATGGGAATGCCAACATTGGGCAAATTGCAAAACAAAGGGGGGAAATTAGCAAGAAACGTGGGAGGACTTTGGGGATCAAAAAGAGATGAGTAATATTAGGGAAAATTGAGGGCAAAAGGTTGAACGTTTTGTTTCCGAATTGACGCAGGAAACCATCGTAAAAGGTGGGGCAGGAAATCGAGCAGAGGGAAGCAAGCCAGGGAATCGGGAAGGGAAAAAAAGACTGGAGAGTCAAGCGGGGGGGTCGAAGGAAAGTTCAAGGGAGACCCGCGAAAAAAGAAAATTCAGATAAACAAGAGTGCCGCTTTCAGGGAATTGCAGTTATGAGGGGAACACTCAAAGAAATGAGCGCTGGTCACGGGAGTCAGTGAGGAGTCTCGAAACCGAGCAAAATTGAGGAAGGGGAGGCCTAATGAGAATGCAGGAAGCGGCTCGACGCGCGCTTCGAGAACCGGGGAAAAGCAGGGCGGCGTGAAAGGGGGCAGGAAAACTGGGGGGAGAGAAAAAGAAGTCGGAGTGATCGGCAGAAAAAAATCAACGCAGACATGTGTAAACTGGCACGCAGATGCGTTTTTGATCCAGAGGGTGGCAGAGGATGTTGGGGAAAAGGAGAATGACGTTGGGGTGGGGTGCTCGCGGTGTGGGAAACGAAGGACGAATCAATTATCAGAAAGGGCTGGGGGAAAAAAGGTTGCTGAACATGGGGGACTCGACAAAAAATACGCAGCTCGACGAAGCGCGGGAGTGAAAAGTTGCTAAAGACGTCCAGACGGGAAAGAGAAGAAGCGTGCTCTGGGGGGAAACAAGCGGAGGGGAACTAAGTACAAAGGTGTGGAAAGGGTTAAAGGTCCTGTGAAGTATCAAATCGGGGCATGCCCGGCAGGTTTCCTCGATTAGAAGGGAGGCATTCCATCAAAAACTTTTCTCTGTGGAGATCGAGGCAAGAATGAACAAGAAACGAGTCGCCGAACAGAAATGCGGACTTCATTAAAGGGTCAAAAACAGAAAGGAATGGGTGCATGAAAACGGATGAGGAGAGGGGGGACGCCTTGGCAGAATCCAGTACCACGTTAGAGGACGGGAGAAGGGGGCAAGAGCGTGGAAGACGCTGGACTTTGTTGGACGGCGATTGCAGACCAATCCGACAACGGAAGGAGCTCGCCAAAAACAAAAAAGATTAGGAGAAGAAGGAGTTCAAAAAAAGGAACGGGGGTCTGCGAGGAAGGAAGGAAAAAAAACACAACAAAAAATGTCCAGCGTCGCGCCCACGATGGTCATAGGAGGAGGGAAGGAGAGCCGGACGGAAGCTGCAAGCTTCATCGAGGTCCTACGACCGGTGGTCATCCCGCCTTGAGGACAGGTTATAAATGAAGGGTCCTTCATGTGGTCGGGAGAGAAAGAAACGCGGCAATGGCTGTCTTAGCCAAGCGGATAAGAAAAGAGAAAAAATTTTTAATCCAAGCCCGGATGAAGGGGCAAAACCAAGACAGACAGGAGGAAAAGCAGGGGAGCAGCTCAAAAAAAGGCAGGAAAACGGGAAGTGGGACCGGGGGGGGAGAGAGGAAGTCGTCGGAAAAAAAAAAAAAAAAAAAAAAAAAAAAAAAAAAAAAAAGCAAGGTGGAGCACGCTTAAGGAGGTAACAAGAACTAGGGACGAGGCAAAAAAAAATCGGGGACGGCTCTATGGGAGAAGGAGGGGAGGCCCTACACCCCTCCCCGTAGCTTAAGGCACAACGTAGAGAGGGTCGAGGTCTCTGGCGACCGAACCGTATCTCACAAATCGAGCTGCAAACATAAATAGGCAAATGAAATAGAGGAGCGATGAAAAAAGCAGCGGCAGCCATTCTCTAAAAGGTAGGAGAAAATGTGGGAAGCCGGAAGGAAAGCTTAAAACCAGTCCGAGGGGAAAGAAAAACGCAAAAAATAAAAAAAAGGGAAAGAATTCTCGAAGCGAGCTTCAAAGAAGAGGCCAATGTACTCCGATCTCCTCAGGGGAATAAGAAAAATACTTCAGAAGAGAGAGAAATGCACAGCAAAAGGAAACGCGAAGGTTCAGGTGGCGGATCCGGGAAATTCGGAAAAAGGCAAAGGAGGGGAAGGACTGAGCTGTAGTTCATCGTGATTCGAGTGGAAATCGAAAGAAACACGCCGGCGAAAACAGCGGGACCCGCTCTGCCCCGAAGGTCTATGAATCCTGCTGACTCCGAGACGATTTTGAACCTGAAACACCCGGAATCTGACTATGCGTCAAGAGAACACAACCATGGATCAGAATTGGGAGAAGGGAAGTTAAACGAAAGATTGTGATAAAAAAACTGACAAAAGTTCCGCTAAGAAGGACGCGGAGTTTGGGGGTGTGCAATGGTGAAAAAGGAGTTGAATTAAAAACCCAAAAAAAGGGGCAAAGGGGTTTCAAGTCACACGCCCCTGCTTGGGACAGCCGCAGTGGAGCACTGGGGTACCGGAGGAAGAGAAAAAAGAATTCTGATCGGGCAACACTCTTCAAAGGCGGCAGCGGAAGAATGAAAGAAAATTCAGGAGATGAAAAAGGTGCTCTAAGTGCGGAGGGTATTTGGGGGACAGGGCAACCTCCTGACCAAAAGGCACCAGAGCGGCTCCTAAGAAACGGTTTGGGCCTTTCAGACGAGCCTTGAACACGAAATAATTCGCGTAAGGCAATTTTCATGCAAGCCCTAAAAAAAAAAAACGGGGAAGCGGGCGACGTCACTTCAATCACGAATGTAACAGGGACAGAAACAAACTATGTCACTCCGATGCGAAAAATTCACAAATCGAAGGGGGGTCGGGAAGGGAAGCAGGGCCAGTTTAATCAGAAAGGGAAGATCGACGGTTCATGCCTATTCAGGAAAGAGGGAAGAGTTGGAAAACGATTTTGTCATTCATCCTCTAAATCAAGCTGGAGGAGACGAAGGGCAGAGAACAAGGGAAAAGACGTTTGTAAGAAGCGGGAAACCTGGGGTGACGCGGTCAACTTCAGTTGGGGCGAGACTCAGACGAATATCCAATTCCAGGCGAAATGGGGGGGTTGGATCTTCCCGCTAAGAGTCCGAGGAGACAAAAAGGTTGGGGGGTTTCGATGATAGCTTCCAGGAGGCGAAGTGCTCGCGTATTCAAGGGCGAAGGGACCTCAAAAAAGACTGAAGCAACGAAAAAAATTCATAAGAAAAAGGAAGGAGGACGAGGTTGACATAAATGGGGTCGTGATAATCACGGGGGCTGTGAGAGACGTATGGTAAGGGGGTTTTATGAGGGCTCTGAAAAAGTGTTCACGTTCGCAACTTCCGTCAGGTAATGCCCAAGAACCAAACAATCTGATGATCAAGTTTACTTCCCGAGGGGGGTGGGCACACATAAGCCATATCTCCGAAGGATGGGACTAGGGAAAAAAACTTGAGGAGGAGGGAAACATGATCCGAGTTCCGTGACTGGGAGGAGAAAGGGGTAGGGGGCGGTCAAGGTGAGGAAGTTCGTCCTCGCTGAGTGAGGAAGGCTGAGGTAATGAAAAAAGTCACTTTGAAGTAACTTCGGGAGGGGGATGCATAAGTGGACTTAAGAAAAATAGGGAGGTTCCGGGGGAATTAAACGTTTTGAGGGTTGGGAGACTCATGGTCTTGTCGATTCGCAGCACGGGAGGAGAACCGACTGGGACAGCAGCAATGGGGGGAATGAATTGGACTCACGTTTTGGTGGGAATGGGGAGGGCTTGCCTAAGCGGGAAACCACGTTCTCAACTAAAGGAGGGAAAGGGCACCGGCCGGAAGTGGGCTTAATGGCAAAGACTGGGCGGAAGGACGACATTAAAGAATTTTGAAACATGAACCACAGAAACCTGTCTCCCGTTAAGGGGTGGTGGCTTCGGGACAAATGGTAAAGCAGAAGAAAAGAAGAGTAACTATTGTTACTGTCAAGGGAAGTGGGGGAGGACAGGACCGCTGGAACCGTGCCTAGTTGTGGGGGGACGCTAAGACGGTTAGGGATATACTATAGAGGGAAAAAGAAAAGGAGACTGAGAGAGCGGCCTTGGACTTGACGCGGGTCAAGGGTCGACGAGAACCAACCAGATTAAAAAAAAGGCTGCTTCAACGGGAAAGTCCGAGGATCAAGGAAGTCTTGAAGAGAGGACCGTCTGGTCTTACCGCAAATTGTGAACGAGGAAATTACGGTGAAGATATATACGGTCGCCATAATCGGAGAGCCGTTGATTTTCACTAAATTGGGAAAAAAACGACAGAGGGGGCAAGCCCAGTTCAAAACCTAAGAATTCGCTCAATTTTTTATCACGGTCAGGGGGGCGGAGGTGGGCAATAATCAATTCTTCTTTTCGGTACGCCAAAAGGCGAAAAAGGGGCAAGCGCATAGGAATTTTCGCACTGAAAACAGGAAAACTTAAGAGGGGGGGTGGCTTCGCGCTGAACAGCGCGGGAAAAGCGACCTGGAGCTTGAAGGAGGCCAGAACCAGGAGGAAAAACCGGCGTACGAGGGAAGAAGACGAGAAAAGACGCCAGTGGGAAGGAGAAATAGTTTTCGGATTCCACCCACTCGATTACGTGAGCGAGTGTTAAAGCCGCCGGCATTAGGACGGGATCAAGGCAAGGAAAACTAAGAGCGGCAAATTAAAAAAAAAGAGAGGCCACTTTCAGAACAGTTGAAAGTATCCAGAAGTTCGAGCCAGACATGTAAATTGAGCCGGCCTTTCAGTTGAAGCAGGCACGGGAGGGGGCGACAGGGATAGACAGAAAAAAAAAAAATGAAAAAAAAGGAGGGGAAAGAGGGCAAGATATCAGACGAGCAACAACACAGAAGGATAGGAATATAGAAGGATTGAAAAGGGGGAAGGGATGCGGGCCGGTGTAGGCAGGGAAAGAATCGTCAAAACGAACTGTGAAAATTAACCCTTCTAAAAGTGAAAGGACCAAGCTAACTTCGGGATCGCATCGCAAACCGAAGGCTGTGAAGCGGGCAGAAAGGGATGGAAAAGGAAGGTGCAGCTCGAACGCACGAATATTAAGAGCTACATGCACGAGCGATGGAGAAAAAGAAGCGCAAGGAGAGTGTGCGAATAAGAGGATGTCTCCTTCCAAGGGCGGGGTGAACGAAAGGGAATCACGAGGCGGGAATAGTGCAGTGAGAATAATCGGAATCAGGGGAATGGTCAACGATTGAGGCGAGAGAAGGAAGATTCCTTTTTGGCGGCAGTTTAAAAGAAACAGTCGCAAGAATAGAAGGCAAGTTACGGAGCTTGGGGACGGCGAGCATCAACTAGGGGGTCTCGCAATTTAAAAAGGGGGGAGACTTCGAGGCGCAAGAAATTGGGGGGGAAAGACTCAGGGTTCCGGGGCCCTGCAAATTGGAAGGGGGAAGACAAGGGACAAAAAAAGCGGGAGGCAGAAAAACGAAGGACCGGGCTTCACGGAAGGAGAAACTAGGGGGATTAAAAGAAAGGGACCGATCGGATTAAAATCACAGGGGCAGAAGATAAAGCTGAAGTCGTCTTTGAAGCGACGAGCATCCAGGGGGGGCTGGCGGGCTACCCGTTTTCAACTGAGTCAATCCAATGAAAAAAACGAAGCCGCTTCAAAACTTGGGAAGAGGCTAGCGCAATCGACAACGCGTCGCTCACTAGGGGGAAAAAGTAATAACGATTGGATCCAGCCTTCTAAAGAATAAACTTCAGGTTAAGGGGAGGTCTGGGGACACGTGAAAGAAAACACAGACCCACTCGAAATGGAAAAAAGGAAGGAGTAGAATTGGGTTTAAGGTACGGGAGAGGAAAACTACGGGGGCAGGTAACGACAGACCCGAGTAAAGAATCCCGTACTTCGACTAAGACGTGGGGGAAAAGGGTGGAGAAAACCCAAACCATAAAAGAGGTTACAGCTTCAATGTGAGAAACAGTGCGGAAACCAGGCGGTGATTCCGCTCAGTGAGGCGCAGACGAAAAGAATAAGAGGGTCGAAACCAAATTTTTCAACTTCTGCAGCAGGAAACCAGTTTCGGGAGAGTGGAAGAAAGAAAAAGACTAAAGGGACTTGCCACAGTCCATCAAGCATCAGATAAACGCACGAGGGAAGAGATAAATACCCAATTCAGAATAAGAAAAAATACTCGAAAAGAAAGCAGCAACTCAGTCGATGTTCGAAATGTAAGTTGAGAGATAGACATAGGGTGCACCCCAAGAGGGAGCGTGATCATCATACGTGGAGCGGAAGATGATGGAGGGGAGCAAAAGGAAGTCGTGAAAACCGAATTACGGAAAAGATTTATTCAGGGGGAATCACTAAAATCGAAGAAAGTACGGCGAATGTCACGCCGTGAGTACACTCGAAAATTTGCATGGGGCAAATCAGGATGCCAGGGAGGAACGTGCGGGAGATGGGCAGCTCGAAGATAATCCGCGCGTGAAATCGAGAATGACAATTAATATCAGCGGGAAACAATTGCTCGTTCGAACGGTAGAGGATCCTAAGAGGGCAAAAAGAGCAAGATCACAATAGGAAAAGAAAACGAGGGAGGGGTGCTTCTTAACTGCGAGTCTAAACGCGAGTCACAAGGTTAAGTCGGCCGTACAACAGTCGTTAGAAAGGGGTATTCAGCCGAGATTGCGCGCCTCGATGGGATCTAGTAGACATGGTCATCGTTGCAAATCGGAGAGTCCGCATAGAGCAGTGTAACGTTTAAGGGACAAATGCTGAATTAGCACGAAATCGCGATTGGAAATGGGGGAAAAAGCATCAGACTAATCAGGAAGCTTGGTGTTGAGTGGGGTCCTTTCTTATTGTGGGAAATAGCGGCATAAAGAAATGATGGCTGATGATTGACGGAATGGCACGGCGAACGAAGATTCCCGCGTGTTAAAAAAGGCGTAAAAACCGTAGGACAGGAAAAAGTCGGGAAGGGCTCAGAGGTCTTTCTCATCCTTCAAATCGAAACAAGGACATGAACGATGCCTGTATAGCAGGAGGGGACTAAAGGACGGGAAAAGTTGGAAAGGCATGAATCCAACTTGCTGGCGCCATACATGAACTGCTCATGGGGCTCTTTAAAAACCTGTCTAGGTATTGGATAAATTTTCTTTCTCTGGAAGGGGGCAAAAGACGTGAGAAAATGGGGGCCACACCGTCAACGACGAGTCTAAAAGAACGTGTTACGGACGTGGGGGGTGGGAAAAAAAGTAAAAAAGGGGGTGTCAACTTGCCTCATACTTTTTTAGGGTGTAGGAAAGTGACGCATTCAACCAAAGATTCAATGGTGGTGTCATAAAATCGAGCGGAGGGTCATTAAACCGCTGGCCAGAGACGCAAATAGAAATTGTCAAGACGGGAGGGTTGGGAGCGAATTTACAGAATCCCGCGAGCGACTTGATTAACCAATTCTTTTCCGGGAGGTCGATGAAGTATGGAAAATAAAAGAAAAAGTGCGGCGCTGGCTTGGGGGCGCGTGGGACAGGGGGGATAGAAAAACAGATTATACGATTGAGTGCAAGGAGGCGCGCGGAGCTGAAGCGGGAAGACGCGCGATTAGGGAGACAGGAATTTTACTCTTTTGAGGTCAATCGGGTCGTCAGCTGGGCAGTAGGGATTGATCTGAAAAAAAAAACTCCTCGGAACATTGGCGAGGAAAGGCACGCCAAGAGAGTTGTGGGGGGCAAAACCGAAGAAGGGAGGGGACAGGTTTGTCAGGGGAAGTGCTCGATGTACTTTTCTCCGCGGTGGGGGACTTCTAAACCGAGCGAGAGGCTGGAAACGATCAAGGCGGGGCGGAAACATGGAGACCCCCAGCTCGGGCGGGTCTTCGGAAAGAGAAGGGGGACTAGAGGCAGAGGGAAAGAAGAAGGTGCGAGAGAAAAAGATGGCCGTCACGGCTTCGACATACGTGCACATCCAGATTCAACTTTCCTTGGGCGACTGAGCAGCGAAGCGAGTCCGAACCTTCTATGGGGCCGGAATCATCGTGAGCATCTCTGTCACAAGAACTTGGGGACAGCAATGTGTAAAAGCGGAGTTCCGCGGAGATACCACTTCCCGAGGAAGGCCTGAGGGGAAATCAAACCGGCGGAGTCGGGCGAAATTATCAAAAAGGACGTGGACATGGAACACGAGCGGAGACGAACTATGTATGACTGTCAGGATCCTACATACTTCAGGACGCCAGACTTTGCAGAAAACGTGTATTATGGCGAAAGGGTAGTGGTTGGAACATTAAATTGCTTAAAACGAAGAAAACCTCTAACCATCGAGAGAAAATTTGAAAGTCTCTATCAAAAGAGGGACGACCCGTGACTAATATTTGGACAAATGGGAACTAGGTCGGGGATCCCACGGGGTGGGGGATAGGGGAAATCTCTGGAGTATTGGGCGTCTTGGTCTATACGTATCCGATGCAGTGAGGTTTTCAAAGGGGAGCTCGTCCCGAGGAAGGCAAGGGATGACTTTATAGGGGGCGAGCCAAGGAGGAAGCAGATGTGTGCAGAGATAAGGTGTAGGGACAGGAAGGGAGGGGAGGAAGGCTGAGCGCTTCCCCGAAGTAAAAGGTAGGAGGCGAAACAACCGCTTGCGCGTGTCGGTATGCGAGTCCTGGGGGTGGCAGATTAGTAATCACTCATAATGGCGAGGGACGGGGTGGGGGGGTTGTTCGAAAGCTGGGATGGGATTGGGGGACGACGGAGGGGACGCGGGGGGGAGCGGGCTTGAATAAGGGGGTCTGAATCTCGATTGTGAGGGGGGCGTACAGACGGTTGTGGGGGAGAGTGTAAGCAACAGTAATTGGAGGGTGGATGACGTGACATGAGGTAGGCATGGAAAAAGGATCCTGAAGGGGACGTTGTGCTAAGAGGTAGATTTGACAGCCTAGAACTTGAAGTGAGAGGTTCTAAGTAAGTTCTCAGAGAGAGGAGGCGGGCAGTGGGCTGAGAAAAAAACAAGGCGGGCTTTGTGTAACTGTCGGAGCTAAGGAAAGGGGCAAGAGACTCCCGAGGTTGTAATAGGCGGGGGGTACGGGGTGAGATAACAGGGGGATTAGAATTGATGGGTGACCACAACTTAGAAGGAAGAGGGCGGTGATTTGGGGATGTTAGTTGGGATGGGGGGTCGGACCTAGGGAAAAGGTCGGGAACAGTCTAGTAAACAGGTAGTAGGTTCTTCCGGTATACTATTCCTCCCGTTGGGAGTTTCTCGACTAGGCTAGGGGGGACTACAGAGAAAAGGTACTGCTGGGATCTCGTGGGGAAGAAGATTGCATTTTCCAGGATAGGGAAGGGGAGAGCAGATCTCAGGCATTAAATGGGTCTGCCAGGTGCCGAGTCTTGTTCGCGGCAGGGTGGTCAATCGACACCGGTGCGGAGTGATTGATCAACCGAAGCTGTTGTTTATGATTGGTGGGACAGTCATCGTTAACGCTATAGACCTATGGTGAATGAGTTCCGTTCATAAGGAAGGATAGGACGGCGAGGGAAGGGGGGAAGGGGCGAGTGGGGTTACGAGAAAGAAGGTGGAGCGAGGAGCAAAGAGGGGAGGAAGGGGGGGGTGGGTAAAACACGACCATGGTTGGGGGGGTTTAGTCTGGCTGTATCGGTCGAATAATTGTGTGATTGGGGAGGTTGTGATGGGTCAGGTGGGGTTCCGCAGAGCGTTGAAGGGGGAAGAGTGGGGGTGAGAGAGGGATGCGGTGGAAGATAGAATTGAATGGGGTGGCGCTAGATAAGTGACGGGTGCGAGCGGCATTTAAGTGAAGGCTTAGAGCCGTGATGTGGTAAGGAAGGGGGTGCTATAGGGGGAGGGGGGGTAGGGCGATCCGTCTGGGAAGGGGTGCGGATGGTAGGGGGAAGACTGTGGATTGTGAGGAGGGATGAGGGACAGGGATTCCGGGGATGGAATCGACAGGGGACGAGTGCCGATCCCTGAGTGTAAGTGTGGGGATCTCAGCAATGTGGGAGGGAGAGAAGAAAAGCACCAAGGGCAGGGGGGACCGAAGGCGCAGCGTCGCTAATTTGAGGCGAGCAACTCAGACTTGCTTTGAAAGAGGAAAGTGAGAGCCAAAAGCAGCGAAAAAAAATCTTCTAGAGCCGGTGAAAGAATAGTAACACCATGCGCAAAAAGGCGGGCTTATCGTTGTCGCGTGCGGGTAGTGTGTGGGATATAATTTCTTCGGCAATCCGCCTTACCTCTCAAAAGAATTAAGGGGGGGCGCCTCATCAAAATACAACAGAAGGGGGCACATTAATGACTTGGCGGGGCCAAAAACGAGCGGGCTGAAATGGTCTGATTCGCCTTGCGAGATCAAGAAAAAAAGGACAAGACAGGGACGAAAAAGCCCACTTTGCAAGAAGAAAGAAAGTTCAAAAAAACCAGCAATATGGGGGGCGCGAAATCGAAAGAAGTCTCCTAGAGAGGGAAGCTCAAAAACAGAAGAGAGTGGGTCGAGACCCCTGAACGCAGCCAGAGCCGCAGAAAAAGACAGGCGCCGAATTTGCAGTTGAGTGGTAAAGGAACAGGGCAATGAAACTGCGCCGCATTGGTTGAATAGTTGAAGAGGGGGGAGGAATAGTGATGGCACAAGGCAAGAGAATCCTACACGGTGCACTCGAGGGACAGCGGGGGGAAGATGGCTGATCCGATCGGAAAACCTCTTTATTAATGAGTCCCTTAAAAAACCGAAGTAATTGCTCAAGATGGGAACGACGCAGGAGACGACTAAGTGGGGGGAATCAACGAAGAAAAAAACTTTTGGAAAATCAGAATGACGCCGGTCATTGCCGGGGGGTGCAATTGGGCCCAAATCCCGGGGGGCAAATTTCAAGGGGGAGAAAATGGCCCCCTGGAAAAACATAGAGGGGCCCTTTTTTCCCTCCGGGGAGCAAAGACGTCGACACGAAAGGAGGGGTGCAACACGTCGAAAGAAGGGGAGAGGCGAAGCTCAAATGCATAAATAGCAGGAAGGGGTGATCGTCTGGACTTTATTTTTGGGAAGGAGGACATCCAAACACGAAAGGAAGGTGCGGCAAGGAAAGGTTTGAAGGTGGCATACAAAGGGGAAAACGAGGGGAATCTTCGCGTTTTTGTGGGGGAAAGAATTAAGAAACGCAGCAAGACGCGTCGGAAAAGGGGCAAAGAAAGCCTCAATAAACAACCAAAGCTGATGATTCCAAAAAAAACTGGGGAAAACGGATTAGTGCGCGGGCGAAAGAAGTTGTAAATAAACAGTTAAAAAGCGGTCAAGCCTGTAGGGACTCATATTGCAACTACGAGCAGGTCATGTCTTAAAAAGTAAAAAGTTGGATTCTCGAGCGGGAGGCTAGAGGTCTAACACGTTTGTAATCCGAGTACACCTTGAAAGGTCCTCATGGGCGAGACTCGAAGGGCTAATCTATATCCTCTTTGGAGAGTAGTGGTGATGAAACTTAAGTGAGGAGGAAAGAAGTCGAAACGATCGGTGTTGGCGGGATTTTCGGAAGAGAAAAATGAACCCCGCGGTCGACGGAGGAAGGGAAGGTCGAAAATAAGTCCTAATCATGGGGCGAGTTGGGGAAGAAACGGAAAGTTCGAGGAACAACATGACCGCGTGAAAGTTAAGGCGATTTTTGTGATCGACTTCCAGAAAAGAGGTCACGGGAATTCGGCAGAAAACTTCAGGCGGGCTACCAAAGGACGAGACGCTCCAAGTAAACTTTACTTCCAAAGCGGGAGATGCACAAGAAGATCCGGGAGTTCTTGACTAAGGGCGGACCATCGCTAACTTGAGGGAGAAGATAAAGAGTGGAACCAGGTCAGTTAGGGCGGCTTTGTGTGGGGGGAACCAAAATATTTAAAAGTAGGAAACACTGAGTCGTCGATGCAGGTAGGGGGGAGGGAAGACCACAGGTGAAAGGCACGTCGTGCGGAAAAAAACAAACACCGGGGTTACAAGAAAGGAAAGAGAAAAAGGAAGCAAAAGTTGAAAAACTTGGGTTAGTTGGGGGGTGACGAAGCAGGATTCGGGGGCGATGAGAAAAACATAGGGAGAAAAAGACGGGGGGCCCCAGGACAAGGGGGGGGTGGACGCACAGTTTGGAAGGGGGTTAGGAGTTCAGGGAAAGCCAGTTCAATATAATCGTCGGAGGAAGGGAGAAAGACCCGAAAAACGGAAGTGCGGGCTTTACCTGGAAATTGCGAAGATAAGCCGATTCCGTCGGGTTCCAGTCAAAAAAAGAAGAGTCTAAACACAGAGAGATCTCCATTCAAAGGGGGGGGGGAGGAGGAAAGGGGGGGGAACACCTAACTTAAAAAAAAGGGGTGAAGGTGGTTCGGCTGGCTGCATTGAAACCGCTGGGTATTACCGGTTGACGAGTTGAATCCTCGCGAAAACGGAAGCTGGAGGACTCCAAAAAAATGGACGGGGGATCTAGCGTCTTTAAAAAGTGAACTAAAGGGGGGAAGGAAGCCGTCACCGGGATGAAAGTGGCCGAGAAACGATGGCAAACTGACTTTCCGTAGGTGGATCGTGGATTGCGGAATCCGACAACGTCATTCTTCGTAAAAGAATTGGGAAAAGATGGTAAAGGATGAAGGGGTGACGCGCGGAAAATTCGGTTTGCGAAATACGAGGGAAGAAACATTTAATTTCCTCAAAATTTGGTCAGACCTCCCATGAGGAGGGTCAGACCAGGGAAAAAAAACAATAAAAAGGGAGGCGAAGGGGTTGGGAATCACGCTGTAAGGGGGGGCTGAGAAAGCGTGCAGGAACAATAGCCGGAAGCGCGAACTTGCGCTATACATGGTTCTGACTTCATTCCAAAGGGTCGAAAAAAAAGTAAGAGGGGCTCGCGCGGAGAAAAATGAACAGGGAGGGGGTCCATGAAAAGTGAAAACTATTGCCTGTCCAAGGCAACAGG
>Ga0179593_1480986_pt1 | contig 25858 bp, 35 predicted proteins | sample CZODoug2_1_08_16_FD_185931 | JGI IMG/M metagenome (GOLD analysis project Ga0179593, IMG submission 185931) | Vadose zone soil fungal communities from Angelo Coast Range Reserve, California, USA - CZODoug2_1_08_16fungal (PacBio error correction) | ecosystem: Environmental > Terrestrial > Soil >...
TCAAGGAAGGGGACTAAGGCAAGGGGTCGTTCCAGGAGTATTCGCAGGTGCTGGCGACTTGGAAATATGTGAAAGGAAGGAGCGGTGCAAGCGAAAGGTTTAAATAGCCTCCGAGCATGTATGGGACTGCGCGAGAGAGAATCGAATCGACGCGCCTGAATCTGTTTTTGCACTTCTGGGGGGAAAAATGTCTAAAACAAGGGGGGAAATTCAGGGACATGCTACTACGCGGGGGTGAAAAATAGAAAGCCGGAATTGGGGAAAAAGGGGTGGACCCGGTCCATGTAGAAAAAAAAAAAATGGCGTGAATTCGAGGTGCAGATATGCGGCACAAAAGGGAAGGGAATGTACTCCATTGGAAAAAGGAGAAAGAGCTACAGAAGAGGCAGGAAGAAAAAGGGAAAGTTTCGTCAAACAACGGCACCCCTGCCTCCTTCAGACTATGCAAAATCAAAAATAGGAAAAGGGGGAATGCTCAGGTAAAAGTGGCGGAAGAAAGAGGGGCTCTGTGTCGGTGATCTTTTGGTACGGGGGGAACAAAAATCCTTAAAAAAAATTTGCAAAGAGTCCGACTACTGACCGGACATATTGAAAGGAAAAAGGGTCAAGAGGAAACAAAAAAAGGACGGTGGCGGGCTGTGACGTTTAGGATAGGAAAAAAAAAAACGGTCTAGAAAAGTATTCAAGTGCCATGTAAAATGCAGGATACGGAGAGAGGGAGCGCAGACAGAGGAGGAGGTATGCACGTGCAGGAAAACGGAGGCGTTAGGGCCCTAAAAGGGGGAACGAAGGTCGCAAAACGGATGAAAGACTAAACTTCTAGGGGGCAAAGGAAGGGGGGCTGGCGAGAGGGAGGGGCAGGGGACTGAAGACATCCGTAGGAAAGAAAAGGCGTCGTTGGCAGCGAAAAAGGGAAGAGTACGTGAGATATGCTGCGGGGAAGGAATTGTAGGAAAAAAAAGCAAAAGCGAAGGGAGGCTCCGGGGAATCTGAGCTGTCATAGGGGATAGAGGAAATCAAAACGGGAAAGGAAAGTTAATTCAGAGGTGCGGGGGAGGAATCCGGTGCGGCTGTTAGATCATGGGAGGGCTGCACGGAGGCTGGAAGTATGTAGAGGCAAATGCGTCTGAAAGAAGGGGGAGTAGCGTCTTTGGGATCTGAACAAAACGGTGGAAAGGGGAAAGAGGGGGGGGTATAGGACAGGCCGAACGGGGGGAATACGATTATTTTTGGGGGGTGTTCAACAAAAGGAGAAATGGAGAGGGGTCGTTGTCTTGAAGAAGGTACGGTTATTTGAATGTAAAAGGCTTGGGTGTAGAAGAGGGGACAAGATTAGGGGCGTGTCGCCTCTAGATTCAAAAGAGATAGTAATACGGTTGTTTTTTTCGGAAAATTTTAGACAGGGAAGGCCAGGAGGGCTTAGCGGATTAGTCCCGCAAAGTTTAAAAATCGGGTGGGCATACGGACGTTGATCGACGGGGGGGGAAAGGTTCCTGTGACATGAGGTCAAGGCTGTCATTGCTCCCTAAAATAAAGGTGGAGATGACGGGGGGGGGAAGGAGTATGTCGAAGGGGAGGGCGTCATTAAGAGGATCCAAAAAGTTGGCCTCGTAATTGGTGGGACAACCGGGGGGGGGGAAAAAATCTCAAAAGGGCAGTGGGGGAAAGGGGGGGGAGATGCTGGAAGAGGGGAGGTGATGCCCGGGCGTACCGAAAGAAGTTGATACGGGGGGAGGGGCAGGAGAAAGGGGGGGTTTGAGAGGGAAAGAGGGATAGGGAAGTTGCAATGGACATCATTGCTAACTTTCTGTTCGTGCCTGGAAAAGGCCCAAGGGGGAGACGGAGTCCGTAGGGTAAAAAACATGGGACGTGCGGCTTCCGCAAAAATTTAAGAATCACCGTTATAACGGGACGAGCCGTCGGGGGAAAGGTTGGGCAGGGGGAAATTGGGGGAAGGGAACGGTCGCTGTACTCCAATTGGACTACAAGCAGTTGGGGAGGTGGTTGTAGAAGAGATTTCAACGAGGGGGAGGGAGACAAGGGAGGGGGGGGAGAATGGAGAATGGCATCTGCGAGACAGGAGTCGGGTACAAAAAAAAGTGGTTGAGATGGATAGGAGAGTGCGGGGGGGTGAGTGCGGGGGAAGGCGTGTGTGTGTGAAATTAGGGGACAGCTGATGAAGAAAGGAGGACGCGGGAATCGGAAGATGGTCGGATTATTCGGAGAAAAAAAAAAGTCGAAAAATGAGAGGAGGGAGGGGGAAGGGTGGTCTAAAAAAAGGGGAAAAAGGAAAGGGGATTCAGAAACATATAATGTAAACAGGTCGCACGGGGGTCGCTGGGAGGGGAGGAATGAAAACCCTGACTGGAAAAAGAGCTTTCAAGGAAAAGGGGGAAAGAATGTGGGGGGAGCTGGCAGAAGGACTCCTAAAAAACCTGACGGTACTTTGAACCTTACTTCTTCTCAAGAGGCAGTAATGGGGAATGGGAGGGGGAGGGGATCTTATGGAGGGAAGTGACAGACAACAAATTACGCAGAGGAAGAGCGCACTCTGTAGTAGGAACGGGTGTGGCTGAAAGAGGAAGGAGTGGAAGGTACTATACGATCCCCTAAAAATTAGAATGTTAGAGGGTATCAGGGGAGTAATGGAACGAAAGATTGATGGGGGGTACTTCTTCTTACTTCAAAGACGCTGGAAAAAAGGGGGGGGGGTTCTTTTACTTGTTCAGGAAAAGGGGGAGGTTGGTGGGGAGGGTTGCATTAATAAAGTTGCTTTGTGGTTTCCGGGTCGGGGTTTGATGAATACTTAGCTGGTCTATATGGCAAGACGCTGGCTTACGCAGCATTAGGGGGGGGAGGAAGGGGAAGGGGGGAAAGAATGGACGACTTCGTGAAGAAGGGAAAAAAGTTTGAGAAGTCGGGCAAAAGCCAGGAATCCCGCACGGACCAGCTTCGGGGAACGTTGACGGGTGCGGGTTCTGGATGGGAATGGTGAGATTTCTGAAGGAAGGGGAGGAAAGTGATAGGAGGAGACAGTTGATTGGAGAAAGGGGCTTACGGTCTTTTAAAAGGGTTCGGGGGTCGGGGATTACTCTGAGGGGGGAGAGTCGGTGGGGAGGGAGGGGGATGGGGATGGACTGGGGGATAGGGGTAATTGGGGGGCTTTGCTGGGGAAAAGGAGGGGTATTCAGATCTAAGAAGGGGTCTCAAGGCGGTTGTGAGCCGTCCCTGGGGAAGGAAGGGGAGATGGAGGAAAAAAGGGATTGTCAAGGTGCATGGGGGGGGGTCGTTCTAAAAAAAAAAGGGAATATGCTTCTCACTTGTAAAAAGACACGGGAAAAAAGGCGGGACTCAAATAGGAGGAAAGAGGGAAAAAAAACTAAGGGGAAAAGGTGAGAGAGGGGAAGGGTTGCTGGGCGGCGGTAAACGACTTATACGTCAAAGGAATCAGACAGATGAACGAGCCGAGGGGAGGACAAAGGAGAAAAAAAAAAGGAGGGAAATTGGGTGAAAAAGTCGAGTAGGTTAAAAAAAAGGAGGGTACGGGATTCGAAGATCGATAGAAAGGAGTTGGAAGGAGACGAAGGGGTAATTGTGGGGGGGGGAAGGAGGGTGAGGGTCGAAGGGGGGGGGGAGGCTGCGAACCGTAGATCTTAAAAGAGAGAAAATAACGTTAAAAAGCTTATTGTAGAGGTGGGCAGGGGGGGAGGGGGGTGGGGAATCTAGTTAGAGGGGCGGACTGTTCAACTGTTCTGCGGAAGATTGTATTGCTTCGGAAAAGGGTTCAATTGAAAGGGGCAGACGGAAAGGAAAAAACACTATCGAGAAAGGGGGGGGAAGGGAAGTTTCTGAAAGAGAAGGGGGGGGGAGGGGAAGAGGAAAAGTGGGGGGGACATGTTTAGGGGGGGATATCAGGGGACTGGAGCTTAGGCTCTGGGCTGGGACGCATTGGTAGGGTTTAAAAAAATTGAGAGAGTCGAAAAGGTTGCAAAGGGGGGGGGGGGTTGGCCTGGGAGGGGAGGGGAAGAGACGGGGATGGGGACTTAACGTGGAGAACGGTCTCAGACGGTCAATGGGGAAAAAAGATCAGGTGAGGTGGGTGTAGGGCTGGGAGGAAGGAGGCAGGGGCGCGGGGGGGGAAAGAGGAAAAAGGAGGGGGGGGAAAAGGAAAGGAAAGAAAAGTGGAAGCTTGGGCTCCTAAAACATTCTCAGGTGGGGTAAACCTCGGGATGGGGGAGGGAGGAGATAGAGGAAGGGAGGAAAGTCAGAGCAGGGAGGGTTTATCTGGGGGGGGCTTTCTGACTCAAACCACACCAAACGAGGAGTAAAGAGGAAATAAGGCAAACATCAAAGAAATAAGGAGGGACGGGAGAGGCCGAGGATAGGAGAAAAGTCTGCTCCCTCCTCTTCCGCGGCATAGGTCATTCGTCAGAAAAAAAGCGGGAATCTGTTGTCCAGGGCTGTTAACATCACATGGAGCGGAGAAGGGGGGGAGGAAGGCGCCAGACTTCCGGGCCAAAAGAGAAAACAAACGAAGCCTCAAAAAGAAAAAAAGACAAGAAAAAGCAACGGGTCTGATTCGGCAGAAGGAGTCAAACGCTCAGAAGAATACGAACTGAGACCCGCAAAGGGGAACCTCGTATTAGTTTACTGGAATACAGGGGGGGAAAGAACTCAGGAAGAAAAAGAAAAAGAAAGATCCGCCGAAGCGATAGTACAAGGATTCCAAGCAGGGGAGGGAAGAAAGGGTAAAACCCGAGAAGGGGCTGGGATAATTACCATTAGATAAGTGTGAGAGGAGAGGGCGGAAGAAGGGGCAACTCAGAAGGACGCGCGCAGGGAAAGCATCACAACGAAGGAAGATTCATCTACCGCAGGGCGTCGAAAAGAGGAGAAGGCGACAGGGGAGTGTTAGAAGGCGGCATGCTACACACCGTGGAGTGAAACCGGGGGGCCGAATCAAGAGCAACCTTAAAAAAAAAAGTAAGAAGGCCTGATAAAAAGGACAAAATCTCCGGGAAGGAACGCGAAATACAGTCAAAGCCGTAGCGACTAAGGGGAACTTAGAAGGGAAAGGGGGGTGTCGGCAGGGGTAGGTAAGGTTCAAGTTCCTATCGTGTTCTAATGATGAGCATTCTAAGCGGGTGAAAAAAAAACCCGACCCGAAACCACCTGGCGGAAAACGGGCAGGCAAAAGAAGAAAAGGTGCGTAGAGGAGGAGAGTAGACTCAGATGGCCCACTGTTTTTAAAGCATAAAAACTAAGAAGAAAGGAAAAGCAAATCGAGCGTTGGGAGGGGAAAAACACCTGCAAGGCAAGAGGAGACAAACACCAGTTCATGGGCTCAGCAAGGGGAGAATAAAACTCCAGGAAGGAGGAGAAACAAAAAGGCAGGGGAAAGGAACAACGGGGGGGGCCGAAAAAAAGAAACGCGCCTTCCGCCTAGGGCACCACCAGAAAAAAAAACGAGAAAGAGGCCTCGGGGCGACCAGAAGAAGGGAAGGCGTCAGAAGGAAAAAAAAGAGTAGGGCCTCAAAAGGGGGGAGGAAAAAAAAAAGAGAATCTAAGACTGTGCGCGCACTTGTTCCCAGAAAAAAAGGGAGGACTGAGCGGGGGAAAAGCCCGGGGGGCTATCCCAAGAAAGCTTCAGGGCCACAAAAAGGGAACATGGAAGGGGAAAGAAAAAGGGACGAGGGGGTACGAGCGTCCTTGGGAACAGGAAACATGGGGTTCATACGCGCAGGAGGGGAAGTAAAAAAGAAAAAAACACAAAAAAAAGATGGGGGGGGGGACCCCCAAGGGGAGGACCAAGTGCGGGGAGGCTGACCAAGATTATGAAGAAAGAAAAAGTAGGGGGAAAATCGGAACCCAAATATGGTACATCTCAAGAAAAGAAAAATGGGGAACAAACTCGCCTCAGGGGGGTGCCACACCCTGAGTCAAAACCCTTTAGGGTGGTTGGGGGGGGGGTGTGGTTGGGGGGGTTTGTTGGGGGGTTTGGGGGGGGGGGGGGGGGGTGGGAGGCGTGTGGGGGGGGTGTGTGGATGTGTGGGGGGTGTGGGTGGTGTCTGGGTGTGATGTGTGGGGTGGGGGTGTGGGAGTTCTCAGAAAGTCGTTCGAACGAGAAAAGAAGGAGTGAAAAAGGAAAGAGGGAAAAAAAAAAAACATTGTGCTCGAAGAAAGAGGGAGGCTCTTGTAAAGCGAGCAACGCCTTCGCCGCCCGACACGAGAAGATCAGCAGAAGGCGTATTCAATGCTCGAGCGCGGACTTGGGGGGGGGGGGGCAAAAAGTGAGAGGATCGACGCAGATCGGGACGGGAGAAAGGATAGCAGGGCCCAAGAACTGTTTGGAAAAAAAGGACGGGGGTTGGGAGTGCGGGCGGGGTCCCCAGTATAACGCTGTCGGAGGCTGGGGGAGCTATAAAGGGGGGAAGGGACCCTTAGGAAACTTGCAGACTGTGCTTCGTCTTAGATTATCCTTCGAAGGGGGGACGGTTAGGGGGAGAAAGGAGTAAAAGAAAAACTAATGAAAGAGTCAGTATCTCTCCAGGGGGAGGGGTCGCTATAAGGGAAGGAAATTCAAATCAGTCGTTCCTACAGGGGGGGGGGGCTAACGGGTCGGCTTCGATCAGACTCTAGAGGGAGAGCGACAAAAAAAGAATGCCAAGAATTCATTCTTAAGTAACAGACTAGATAAAATCGTCAAAAGGGCACTAGTGGGGTGTGGGGGGAGAAATGCTGACCGGGAAAAAGAAGGAAATACCAAAAGATAAGTCCAACCCTCTGAGTTTAAAAAGTCAAGTGGTTAAATCGGAAAAGAAAAATTAGCTAAAAAGCGGAAACGCAAAAAAGGAGAAAAAAGACATCATGTTGGTCCTTCGTCGAGCATTCAGACATCCTAGACAGGATAGCTAAGAAAAAAGCCAGGGAAGCTTTTAATGGTGTACTTTCAGGAAAAATTCGGTTCCTAATTCTTAGAATCCTTGAGTGGCCACAAGAGTAGGAAGACCAAAGCAAAAAGGAAAAAAAAAAAAATGAGTAAAAGTTCAAGTCCTAATCGGATAATTACCGAGTCACGATGCATCCAAGCTTAAAGGATCGAGCCAAACGTAAGCACAGAGGCTTTTAAGGGAGGACATGAAAAATAAAGGATACAGCTATGGACCGTTTCAAAAAATGAAAGGGGGGGTCGGGGAGGGAAAAGGGGGAAAAAAAAAGACCGGCTGCAATTAGGGAAAATGGACGGGAGCACGGTAATGTCCTCCGCTAGTAAGGAGAGGCAGGCAAAAAGGATCCATTGAAAAAGGGGTGGTGGGTCCCTTCTTGGAAGGGGATTATATTGGGTAAACGATACTCCGCTGTCCCATCTAGGCCCGTTGATCTTGACGAGTGCCGAGGGGAGCAAAGTACAGACAAATCCAGCTTTTCTCTCCCCGAAGGCCTTGGCGCAGCTCCCACCCGTTACCGCAAAGAGACCACTTCTACTAGGAAACTATATCCGAGGGTTTATCCACATGCCTCTCAAAAAAGACCAGGGCAGAAGGGAAGGCTTGCAGCAAAATTCCATTTAAGAAGGCACCTGGAAAAGGAAAAGTTAAATACAAAAACTAGTCCCTTGTGAGGGCATCTAAAAAAATGAGGGCTCTGGAGACAGTAGACCTTTCTTACGTCAATAGTCAACAACTTCGGCCAGCTAAATTCCCATGAAAAAGTGAAAAAAAAGAAGAGAAGAGGAAAGTCAAGGCGGTACGCGAAGAATTCGCCTTAGCGGGGGGGTCTTACAACATCGCAAAAAAAAACCGGGGTGCAAGCAACAGCAGCCTAAATCGGGAGAGAGGCGGGGGGGGGAGATGAAGAAAAAGACAGGCATCATTCGGAGGAGAGGCCACACTCACGCTTTTTGCTAGGTAAGGAAAAAAAGAGGTCAGGGGAACCCAGGCAAGGAAAAAGAGAGTCTAGAAAGACTTCCCGAAGTCGTGGACAGAAAAAGGAAGGAAAAAGGGGGCATACAGGGAGGGGTTAGTAGCATGGAAAGATCTCTCTAATCCTCTCGCCTCGGGGAAAGGAATTCTAGGGGGAAAAAGGAGGAAAGAAAAGCGCTTGGTATAAGGGGACACAGGGGTTTCGGAAAGGGGAAAAAGGGGTCTGAAGACTCGTTAGGGAGAGACCTCACAATCTTATCAGTTCTATAGAGGAGGAGGGGTGAAACGTAAAAGGCTGCTAATTTGGAACAGCGGAAAAAGGAGAAGGTGAATGGGGAACTAGGACTCAAGTCTCAATGACTACACGGGATTCGAAAGAAGCAAAAGACTTGTCTCCCGTTGCTCTCCGGCTCTGTCATGCAAAAAAAAGGGGAACTGGACGAGGGGAGTTGGGGCCGTGCGAAAAAGATCGGGGCGGGGAGGAAGAGAGAACAGGGAAAATTCAAATACCTCATGGTGTGGGCTGGAAGGGACAAAGGTCTAGTGGAGTGAGCAATATTACAAGCTGGAAGGCGGGGGGGGGGAAAAATACGTTTCTAGGGAGGCACAAAGGACGGATCCGAAAGGGGGGAATCTGAGGAAAAATCAAAAAGGAAGAAACGAGGGACGAAGCTGAGTCGGCAACAAAAGAAAAAAGGGAAGGAAAAAGAGAGAAAGAGGGAGGGGGGGAGGAGTAGAATGAATTGGGAAAAATGTCTATCGGATTCGAATGGGGAAAGAAAGGGGAGAAACGAAGGGCAATGGGGGGGGGGGGAGCATATAGAAAGAGAAAAGGGGACAGGTGTCTAATTAGGGGGATGGAGGGAGGGAAGAACAGAGCCGCGGGGGCCCCCACCCCCTCTGCGACGCCCCCTTCCTGGGAGCTTCGCAGGAAACGCGAACAGGCCGTTGGCTGCTAATCAAGGAGGGGGTAAAAAAGGGGAAGAAGAAGGGGGAGAAAAAGGATCAACGTTTCGGGGTTTAAGTCCAAATGAAAGAAGTTCGGGGGGGATCGTTGAGAGGGGATGTCGGGGAGACTAGGACAGAGAAGGACAGCGTTTCAGAAGGAGACTCACGAAAAGAAGGGGGGAAGGTTAGAAAGGGGGTTCGTCAAAAGAGGGGGTGGGGGGGGGGGTGAGAATCGGGGGACCTAGAAAGAAGTGGGGAATTGGTCTCGGGGGGGGGAGGGGGGTTGGAGGGGGGAAAGGGGGGAAGTATCATAAAACGAAGAAGGAAAAGTAGACGGGGGAGGTGGGGGTTCGGGTGAAAACTACATTGTACGCGGGGTTTCAGATGTTGTTGCAAGGGGGAAAGAGGGCCGTACCAGGGGAAAAAAGGAGGGAGGAGCTGGCGAGGGGGGGGGGAAAAATCGCTGGGACCGAAGGAAAGGGGAGGTAAGGAGAAAAAAAGGGAATGATGGCTTCGGTCGTCGCACGTGGGCCGATGGGCTACTGCTTCGGACTGGAGTCGCCGATTCTGCGGACGTAAGACAGCGCCTTATGAGATAGTTCTGGAAAGGAGGGGGAAAGCGGGAAGGGAGGGGGGACCAAAACGAACGTTGTGTCTTTGTAGTAGGGGGGTAAGGGGGGGCCCTGTGTCCTGGGTTGGGTTTCTCAGAAGAGGAAAAGGGGGAGGAAAAATTCTGGGGTGGTTTAGCGTATGGCTCCAGTAGGGGGGGGGAGGGTGATCATAGGTGACGCTTTGGAAGCTGAATTAGGGGTTAAAAGGAGGAGGGGGTAGCACTAAGGAGAGAGGAAGGGTCGGGAAAAGGGGTGTGAGCGGGGATTCATCACGGCGGAGAAAGGGGCCGCATTGGGGGAGAAGGGAAATGGGTAGAAGGGGGCTATTTTAGGGCTGGGATTTGGTAAAAGGGAAAAGGAAGGGGGGGGGGGGGGGGGGGGGGGGGGGGCTGGGTACTTGCGAAGTGGTGTCCGATGACCGGGGGGGGGGGGACGTCCTCTTCCTCTTCCGGGTCCCAATCGGTGACATCGCCGTGGGCATTTCGGGGAAAGGGGGGGTGGGGGTTCATTTCCATAGCGGTAGGGTTTCTATCTCAAGAAAGGAAAAACATGAGAGGATCTGGGAAAGGAGTGGCGAGAGGGGGGGGGGGTCGAGTTTCTGAAGGCGCTTTTAGGAGACCTGGAAAAGGCGGGGGTCGGGGGGAAAAAGGGGGTAGGGGGTAAGGGGGGAATCGAAAGAGAGCGTACTTGTGTCACGGGAAAAAAGAGAAGACGTGCTGGGGGGGGGCTGTGGGCGGACAGGGGAAGGTCAGCACCAAAAAAGAACAGTTGGGGAGTTCTAATGCAAAAGAAAAAATTGGAGGGCATATTATAGTGACGAATGTATGAGGAGAGTCAGGAAGGGGAAAAGGGGGGGGAAATGGACTTGGGTGAGAGGAGGGGGGGTGGGAAAGGGGGAAATGGTGAACAAAAAGGGGGGAGGGGGGAAAAAGAATAGTGGGAGGGGGGGGTGGGACGGCGATGTGCTTAGCACGTTTCAAAGGGGGGGTTAGAGGGTGATCGCGATTGAGGGAGGGACGCACGAGGTGTATGGGGGAGGGGGGGGACGGAGGAAGGAAGGATTTGCAAGCGTGGTGGGGTACGGTCTGCTCAGATCTGGAAGAGATTAAAAGATAGGCACAGAGTCTGGAGGGTGGCGCGCTGTTTGAAGTGGGGAAGTGAACCCTTTAACAGGGGGGGGGGAAAGGCTGATATAGAAAAATAATATTTAGAGAGGTGCAGGGGCCTTTCGGAAAAAAAGGGACCAAATTCGCGAGAAAAAAGAAGAGGACGCGAGAAAAAAAAGGTACCCTTGAGAAAGCTAAAGCTAGAAAACAAAAGTCTGGGGAGGTGGGGGGACAACCATTATTAGCTCACTAGTATTCTGGAGAGACGATAAGGATTTGGAAACCCAGGAGCAGGACGAGAGGGGAATACACGTATCTTAGATTGAGGGGGGGGGTTAGGGGCTGGGAAGGAGAAAAAGGATGTAGACTATTTGGAAATTCCGCCGGACTAGAATGGGAGGGATTGGACTTGAATAAATTGGGGAGGATGGATGCGAATGAAAGGGGGAAAAGAGAGGGGTTGGGGTGGAAGGGGCGGGACGGGGAGGGGGACATGGGGGGGGCTTTGGTAGTATGTTGGTGGCTGGGGGGGGGCGGTTTGAAGTATCGCATTTGCTGATTCATGAATTCAAGTGGAAGATAAAGGCTTTTGGGTCAGGGAAAGGGGGGGGGGGAAGTCGGAAGGGGGAAGGTCAGGGTTGGAGGGATTCCTTACTGGAAAAAAGGATTGACAAAGGGGAACTAAAAAATACTATGAAGAGCCGATTGATGGGAGGGAAAGCAGCAAGGGATCTGGTGTGGAATTAGGAAAAGTTTGATTTTTCGGATTTCGGGGTAACTCTGCGAAGGGTAGGGAAAATTTCTAAATGGCTGTAGTGCCGTGTTTGCGGGGAGGAAAAAAAAAACAGAGGTTTTTGGGCAAAAGGAATGGAGGAGTGTTTTTTCCGTGTCGTGGCCGGGGGAAAAAAAGCTCGGTAGAGGTAGTTTCGGGAAATAATTGGGGGATTGGTAGGGGGAGGGGGGAGGGTGTAGGAGGAGTGGGAGGGGGGTCTGAGGATCTTTTACAGGATCGTAGAGGTGTTCCAAAAACTCATAGGACATTGGGGATCCTTTTTGAATGAAAGTGGAGACGGAGAAGGAAAAAAAAAAAGAAGAGGACCTGACGGTGGGTGGGACGTTCTAGAGCCGTTGTATCGGGTGGTGCAAAAAAGGGGAGATAAGGGGCTCGGGGCACATAAAGGGGGCTGGGGCAGATATGTCTCCGAATATGAGAAAGGAAAAGGGCTGAATTTTTGTCAAAGGTTTCGGGGAGGAAGGGGGGTGGGGAGAGGAGAAGAGAGGGAGGACGCTCAGATAAAAGGACGGGGGGGCATACTCATCCCGCTGAAACGCTTACAATTTGAGATAAGTAGTCGGATGTAAAGGGGGGCCGGGGGGAAGGGCGTCCGGTTACGTCCTCCTGCGTAGAAGTTGAGAGCTTAGGGGGGGGTGAGTGAGAGGGGACAAGGCTGGGGACTTGTGGGTGAGGGGGGAGCCGGAAAGGGAGGGGGTAAAAGAAAAGGGCGGCTTAAGGCTTTACCATGCTTATACACACATCGAGCTTCTTCTATACAAGAGAGAGGGGGTGGGGAATGGGAAGGGGGGTATCGGATGGTACGTGTATTGAAAGGGGGAGATCAGGGGGGAGACGTATTTCAGGTCGGGTGAAGGGAAGGTTCAACGGGTTGAAAGATAAGAGGGGGGGGGGGAACGGGTCGATCGAAAGGGGTCGGGGAATCATGGGAAAAGGGAGTGAGGGGACGTTAGAGAGGGGGGGGAAGGGGAATAGGTGATGGGGAAGTAGGTTCAGTACGTGAAAAACAGGACTGGGGGGAAAGGGCAGGTGGAGGGAGGAGGCTAGGGTCGTGGACTATAATCAGAGGATCGTGAGCACAGGGAAGCCGGTCGGATGGAATACTTTAGGGGGAGGAAAGGGGGGGGGGGGTATGCGGGGGGAGGGGTTCGGGGAGGGGCATGAGAGGGCCGGTACGAATATTTTGAGCTATTTCGTAAACCTACAAGTGGAAAAGGCGAGTTGAGAAGGGAAAAAGGGGAGAGGTTCATGAACTCGGATTTCTTAGGGGAGGTTCGCTGTCCATCCGAGGCAGTGACATGTGATAGGGCGCTGTATGGTGTCATGAGACACAGATCTTCCAAAAAAACAATCCTCCGAATAGCCTTCAGATTTCCGGACATGGGCACAACCCTTAAAAGCGCGAGGATCGCAGGGGGGAGGGCAATCAGGAAAGAAATTTCCTCTACGTAGCCAGGGGGAGTTGAAACTTATAAGGTGGGACAGGTAGAATTTCTAGCTACTTGGGTTGACCACATGAAGACGAGGGAGGGGTCATAACCTAGGAAGGAAGGCCAAAATAGAGCCCCCGATAGTCAACATGAAAACCTAGAAAAGAGGTAGTGAGAAATTTGCTAGGGGGGTGAAACCAGAAATAACTTGACTACATTCTTTCTTCTCTTCCGAGGGGGTACATCTATAGGGAAATTACTCATTGTACACACTTGCCGGCAAAAAATAGAAAGCCCTCTAGAGAAGAAATGAATGCGGTAAAAATGAAAAACAGTTCTCTTCTGAAATCAGCCATCAGAGGATTAAAGGAAAGCATGCTCGAAAGTAAAAGGGGGACATCAGGCTGGACGACGAAGCTCCAGCACTGGGGAAGGCCGGGAATAGCAAGGGAAGACTAACGGAAAGAAAAAAGATTCGTGCCCCCACAAAAAACACAACAAGCCTCAACACAAAAAAAAAACAAAAAAAAAAAAGAAAAAAAAAAAACAAAATAAAACAAAAAAACCCACCACTCAAACCCAACAATCGAAAACGCAGAGAAGCGCTTGTCCAGGAAAACTACAGTCTGAGGGCTCCGCGAAAAGACCAGGGGAAGGATATTCTCAACAGAAAAAAAGGATTGCGCAACGTACGTCAACCAAAAAAAAACCTGTTCCTCACCTCAACAGTAGCGCCTACTGACGTGCATAGACCAATCGAGACAAAGCTAGGGGGGGGGCGGGAAGGACCCATGATACTAATCACTGAGGGAAAAAAAAAAAGCAGTGGCGAAGACGGAGGAAAAAACTGACCTCTTTCGTTTCGGCTGACAACCGCGCAGTTTGGAAGGAGTTCAGCGGGGAAAAGAAATGTCTACTAAACAACACCTAAAGAAAAGACAAGCCCATTGACAGCCGAAACTCGAGGTGACCATTGATGAAGCTAAAGCTAGGTAGAAGTTAAGGGGGGGGCAGACCGAGGGGGTGGCTGAAGGGAAAGAACTTATTCTGGGGGGACGTTAAAACCCGCAGCATCGCATGAGGGGTAAAAACTGACCAATTCAAAGGAAGAGGGGGAAGCTGGAAAAAGCGACCTTTCCGTATCAGGAGAAAAAAGGCGAATGAGTCGTCACCGACCTGAATAGCATGAGCGAGATTACTAAGCACGCGAAGAACGAGCACAGGGGAAGCATGAAAATTCTAGGGGCGAACGCCAGACACGCACACGCTTTCGGGGTTGGAAGAGGAAAAACATTCCGCCCAAAGGGGGGGAAAAAAAAGGGATAAAAACGCTCCTTCTAAGATAGGGAAACCTAGGCAGGAGCTCCAACCAGGAACCGTGACACTTTTACATACCGGAAAAGGGAGGACAGGCCGGCCTCGAAGAAACAATGCCAAAGTCATCGCCATTCCAACGCAAGGTGGGAAGAAGGGAAGTCCCTGGTGCCCCGACTGGGTTTGTGACCTTGAGGGAGATAAAAAATTGTTAAGAATTACGCCTATTAGAAATAAAATGTACTAAAAGGAAACTGAAAAAATCTCCTAGTTTCGCAACGAACTAGTGGGGAGGAGAAGGGAAAAAAACGTCGTGAGTAAAGGAATCAAGATCACAAAGTATGGATATGCAACCCATAAGAAGAAGAAGTGAGACCCGATAAAGAAACCAAGAATCAACACTCCAGGGCCGTCTCAAACACAAAGGCGGAGTTACCGATTAGTTGTTTCTCCTCTCGTCGGGAGGAAAGCTCAGGAAGCTTCAGGGAATGCTCAGGGCCTACGCGGGGGCTCACATCATCGGCATAAAACGTAGGACAACGACTTCGGAAGGAACAAGAAAAAAACAATAGTAAATTATGGCTCTTCTTCGTCGGAGTCAGAGGGGGGGGGGGCACAAGGGGGGAGGAGGGGGAAGCAACCGAATTGTGAGAAGTGGGACAAACGTAACCCGCCGTTTGGAGAGAAAAAAAATTTGGCTGGGTTCTAGTGGCGGTCATGGCGAGAGAGCGAGGTGCGAAGAAAATTGGATTCGCCCGACAAGCATCTCCAGGCTACCCTGCCTGGGTGGGCAGCTCGTTATGCGTTGAACCGACCCGGTGCCACTTGGTTAGACCGTAAAGCCAAGGGAATTAGGAATTAACACAGGCCAGAGTTTTTCTCTGAGAGTCGGGAAAATCTTGCTCGGGAGAATACGGCTGGTTCACAGTGCCCGTCCAAAGTGCAAACTCGACCCAGCTCATAAGCACAAACCTTTTCTAACCTGGAAAAAGGCGGGTCTTCAAAATAACAAATCACTACCGCTCTGAAAAAGCGAAAAACATTAAGAAAGGGGGGATGGGAGTAGTCCGTGCACGCAGGCCACCGTTGAGGAGTGAAACCCCGCAAGCCCCAACGCTGGGGGAAAATAGCGAGGGAAACCCAAATTCATGATCCTCAAAAAGACTCCAAGAAGGAAAAAACCAGCATTGCAGTGTACAAGTCACAAAATTTCGCCTCCGCTACCTTCCTCGGGCGGCAGCTATACCACGGGGAGAAGGTTGAAAGTTGATGTGTTTAACATGCAATACAGTGTCCTTAGTCAAGTCTGTCTGCTCTGGGCCCCAGTGGTTTTTCAGAGACTTCTGTCTGATCAGTCCAAGGAAGATTCTATCCCTTCTTATTTCAGCTGAATTGGACATTTTTCCTAGTCCCTTGGCGATAAGTCCTGGGAAACCAACTCAATACGCATGGCCCTGAGGGTTCCCATCCCTACCAACATTCAGAGGGACCGGATAATCCCGTATAAAAGAATACTCCCACGCTGCTAGGCTTCGGCATTCGCTGAGCCATAACTCGCGCATATCTTGTGGGAGGGGCCAACACAAAAATTCACCGATGACACATCGTGTAAATAGGCATCCGACGTAATGAAGGCACTTTATATTATCTCTCCTGGAGAAGGAGATAAATGGCGTCAAGAAAGGTGGTCAATTGGGGACATAGAAATGAAACTTCACTTCTAGCCAGAGGGCTAAAAACATACTGGCGACTGCTTCAAAGGGAGACGGAGCATTGAACAATCGTCTCCTCATCGCTCGAAGAAAGACCAGACTTCCGCAACGCGCACCGGGGTCGTCGATCGCCGAGGAAAGAGGAAAAGTCAATCTCAAGGGCGACGTAACCTGTCCATAGCAAAGAAGAAGGTACCTCAGGGGGGAGTCCTTAGGAAAAACGACAAATCACATCTTCTGGGGAGTACCCAAATCGCACTGCGGCCGTCTTCCGGAGAAGACAAAAGAAAGAAAATCGGAACCTCATTATGAGAAAAAAATCGGGCTTATCCTTTATCGCCGGGCTCATCGGCGGACCGGAACTACGGTAGTCCTTCAAAGAGGCTCCGCTAGTCGTCACCGATTAAACCCGCGAACATTGCGTCTCGCGCGGCGAAAAACACCCATCACAAGAAGTAGAAAATCCAAAAATCAGAGGATGTGCAACTGTACGGCCGCATTGCAACGGGGGGAGTACATTTCAAAAGAAGAGTCAAAATATAAACGCCAACAAGGACTAAGTGTCACAGACGCCGAAAACAAAAGTGCGGGCGTACGATGGAGAGGAGAACTTCACGAAATCAAACAAAAAAGAAAAAAGCAGTCTACTGACGGGGACAACTAGGCGAGGATTTCTATCAGGTTCTTCGATCCTTTGGTTCGGCAGAACAGGGGAAGAATGGGTCAACGGGTCTGCAGAAAAGCCTGATAGGAAGCCGTAAGAAAACTCGATTCTGGAGCGGACAGCGATATGCGCGTCACCTGAAGTGGGAAGTGGGTGCAGAACCTTCAAAAACTACGAAATACGGGGTTCCGCTTCTGATATCACACCGACAAACGCGGCTATTAAACGCGCAGCTCAGCACTTAAAAGGGTTACCAGGTTGAAGGGGAGGAAAGGAACAGCTCAATCAGCTTGTCGGGGCAGTTGTGAGAGAAGGGGGGCGAAGGGGGGAGCACAAAACAAAAGCTGCAGAAGTGAATCAGGTTGAAAAAAGAGTTCACGAGAGGTTGGGAACCTGCTAATCCACCATCCATCCAACGTCAGCCCTCAAGCAAAAAAAGGAGGATAAATAGATATGCCGGGGAGGGAAGGCGGTTTGCCGTGGTGTAAATGGCACGAAGTACGACGTAGACGAAAGGGGGGGGGGGGGAAAAAAACTAAGGTCAACGACGTGTTGGCCGGGCTCATGAAGAGAAGTGCCGGCAGACACAGTCTGGAGGGTAAACGAAAGGGAGACCGGGCAAGTTCGTCAGGGTGAGGCAGGGACCCCGAGGGGGGGTGTGGTGTATAGAAGGGGCGACGGTGGCTATAAACAGGGTTGAGCGGGTGGAAGGGGGTGCCACCCATGAAAAAGTCCGGGGAGAGGGGGTTCTCGGTTGTTATCATCGCGCCCCGATTATAAAAGGAGGGTACTGAGCCGGTATCGCGCACTGACTAGTTGGCCCATGGCATCAAATGGCGCCCGGAAAAAAAAAATGAAAGCCAGACTTGTAACCAGGGATAAAAGCTGTATCTGAAAACGAACGAAGCTTTGGTAGAGGGGTGGGGGGGGGGGGAAGTCAGCGATCGCGACAAGCGGTACCTCGTGTGCACGAAGGGGAGGAAACCGGCAAAGGTCGATGCAAGATGGTTCTTCGTGTCTTTGAAAATTCTATGGCCGGCAGGAAAAATCTGGAGGTGCTGTAAAGTCTAAGCTTGGGTGCTTGCGATAGAATGAAAGGACAGGCAGTAGAAAACTGAGTGAGGAGGGGGCCGGTTGGGCGTTCGAATCTGGAGGGGTGGGTGAAAATATCTACAGGGGGAGGGTGCAACTCCATTAATGAGTGCGAATCCGGTGGTACCGGGGTGAGGCAGAGATGGGGTATCGATCGTCGAATTGCGGGGAACCGACGTTGCCATGAATTATTTGTTCGTGAAGGGGGGGAGGCAGAGGGAGGGAAAGAGCAAAGGAGGGTTGGGGGAAGGAGTGGGAGACTGGGAAAAGGGTGACGGAGAGTCGACGGGGGGGCAGGTGGGATTCCATGGAAGACATAGGTGGGTGCAGTCTCTTCTCGAAGCGACAGAGTCGAGCGAAAACGTGTCGGGGTGAAGGTTAGGCTTCGGGGGGGGGGCAGCTGCTTATCGGTAGGCTAACGATTGTAGACTCTTGGCAGAAGGGGGGGGGGGACTTGAGAGTGGAGCAGGGGAGGGGGAAAGGGGTCCACAAAATTCCCCGAACCTTCTTTGAAGCCCCACCAGGTAGACAGTGGCGGATCGGTGTAATTCAAGGGGACGGCATTAAAGAGTGAAGTACCCCTTAGTGGGCTTCAAGTGGTGGAACTACAAGGGAGGTATTTTGGGCGTTTCAGCAACCATGGCGTTTGCACGGGGAATGCGGGGATCTTGGAACGCTGACTCGCCGGTAGGCGGGGCGGGGGAAAAGGCGAGGTGAGGGGGGGAGAAATCAGCGGATATGATTCGGAGTAAATCTAGCGTGGTTGGCCGGCATCGCGGGGTCACGACCGAGCCGGGCTGGGAGCCAGCGAAACTCAAGGGTGGCTAAAAAGATATCCCCCCCACCTTAAAAGCTAGATAAAGAAACGGAGACGTCCGGAACGGACGGTAGCGAAGAGGCCACGACACTGAAGGCGGGCCTGCGGGAGGAACGTCGGTGGGACGCACAGCAAGGGTGGTTGGGGGGTCAGTTCGTTTTCAACGACGGAATCTCATGGGGAGGGGGGGGGGGGGGGGACGAAAAAAAATGCGCTGCTACGCGGGTCAAGGTCCTCTATTCTGGTGTCTGAGGGTTATGCCGAGGTGCCGGGTGGGGGAAGTCGGGACGGGATTCCGCCAGTAAAAAAATGGGTCATTTGCTTCGGGGAAATTTTTCGGGCGGGGGACAGTGGAACCGCTCGCTAGTCAGCAGATGAAAAAAACTGAACTCACTTTTTACTTATCCTATCAGAAGGAAAATGGGGCGGTGTCAGCGCTGGCGGGTGGGCTACCACGAAACGCGGGGTCACTGGAGGAGATTAGAACAGTAAGAACTCAACATTCTTTGGTGGGTTAGAAATTCTTAATTGCCTGCGCAAGGAAAAAAGAAAATTGGCACCTCTGGGGCTCGACCAAAAGAACCACTTAAAAACGGCGGGAGTCTCGTGTGGGAACCAACTTCTTAGGCAGGATCAAGCAAAAATAAGCAAATGGAGCTAAGCTGGGGAACCAACACTCAGAGAGCAGGCCCGGACGACTAGAAGATCGAAAAAACAAATGATTTATCGGGGGGGGGAATTAAACTTCGAGGAGGCGATTAATAACTGAAAAGAGAAGAGAACTTAGAGCCACGGCGTAGAAAAAGGGGCTTATGGTACTCTGTAGACGAAAGTTCGTACTGAGGGGAAATCAAGTTAACCGATGGGACCGGAGGCGGGGGTACAGGGGTGGGTGCTGTTTCGTTTTATGTTAAATGTTTGCGTTGGTGCCCTTGGGTGCAAAGAGCATTTGGAGTGGGCATACTCCGGGTTGTCACGTCTCGCAAAGCGGGGATTGGAAACCCGCCGTCGTATTTTAGGTATAAGTTCGGGAAGTGCGGGAAGGATGGACAATTTTGGGGTTAGACGAAAAAGGGAAAACTAGTATCATGCTGTCTCTGGGGGACGGTCAGCTAAAGGTCGGTTGGCTCGGGGCGATGGAAGGAATGATTGCGTATTCGAGTGCGACTTCCTGGAGGAAAATCAACAAAGTATTCTGGCCGTTGGAGTGGGTAACCGCGGCGAGGGGGCGGGTGACGTGTGGAGGGTTAAATTTTCGGGGGGGTCGGAGGGCACCGGAGCAATATGTTGTGGCAAGTTTTGAGCGGAATTGGGAGGGTCAAGGGGAGCGGTCGGGGACCGTGGCTGACGAGTCGGGAAGGAAGAGTGCATTGGTGTCTCATTGGAGAAAGGGGGGGAGTCAAAGTGCTGCCCTCTGCGAGTTCTAGGGCCAAGGGAAGGAATAGGGAAGGTGGGGTGTGCTCTCAAAGTAGGTGACGGCGGTGTTGTTTCGCACAGGCGAAGCTCCTGTGCGCACCTATCGTATGTCGTTTGTAAAAACGAAAGTCTCAAAGTTAGAACGAAGGGAGAGGTTGGAGGCACACCAGGCAATTTGAAAGGAGGTTCGGAGGTGGGAGAGACTGCGCGAAGGAAATGCTCTGAGATTGAACAAGTCCAAATGCTGTTGGCAGGTGAACGCCAGGCGTTAAAAAGCTTTCATGCTTGCGAAGAAGTAGTCGAGATTTTAACGGGCGGTAGAAGTCGACTTAAAAATTGAGACGGTAGAGATGGTGATTAGAGGAGTCTGGAAATTTGTTGATGGGGAAGGAGTGGACTTGGGTGAACCATTGGGAGGTGTCACGCGGAATGGTACTGACGCGCTCTCACACTAACGCATGAGCTGTCTATGGTAGTCCGACAGAACTCGGAGGGGGGGGTAATATCTGAGAAAAAGGACGGGATTAGATTGGAGGACTGCGTTCAGGGGGGGGCAAACTAAAGATGGTCTTGAACAGTGCCGACAATTGGATATGTGAAAGGGCCGATCTTCGCGGGTTCAGTTCTTTCACATTGGGGTGCTGTTCAATAAGGGGACATCGTAGCGAGTGGTGTGGGTGCAGCAGTGTAAGTCATATGAAGCTGAGTCAAACTTACGGGAGGGGCAAAAAAGTGGGGGCTGAGTCGATTCTCGGAGGGAAGTCTAAAACGCGAAAAAAAAAAAAAAAAACGAAACGGTCCGGGAAGGTTGCACCGATCGGTGGAGGTGAGTTTTTTGTATCGGGGGAAGTCGAGGTTTATCCTTGCCCGACCGTACATGAGGACTGAGGAGGGGAAAAAAGGCCCGTGCGATAGAACAAAAACGTGACGGGGGAGATTAATTATCGGCAAAAGAGATTTCAGAACTAGGGATGGCCAAGAGTAAAGGAAAGCTTCAGGGGACCCTCCAGTCATCTGCGTGTATCGGTGTCGGGGACAGTGTTCATGATCTCTCTACACCCAACTTGAGGTCAGTATGCAGAAAAAGGGGACATCGCGCTACAATCAGCCGTTCATGCTAGGAGGCAAATGGGAATGTCTCTCTAAATCTAAATTATACCTTGATTCTCCCATGAGGGGCCGGGGCGGCAAAGGCAAAAGGGTTGCCTAGTTCTTTTGGGGCGTTCAGGGGTCTGGACTCAGGTAAAAAGATGCAAGCGGTTCCGCACACCGCGATGAAAAAAAAAACCCTCAAAAACCGAAAAAAAGTCCATGAATCCGTTTCGAGACGAAGGTGAGAGAAACGACGCTGCGAACGCCGAGCCCCGAACTCTAAGTTTGCAAAACTTCATTGACAAGAAAGAGGTCCCAAAAAGCACTACCACCAAAGTCGGAGAGGAAGTCCGGACGAACTAGAAAACCAGGGAATGAAGATCGACACCTCGCGAAGTGAACGAACAGTCGCTCGCATGACTGCGAAAATAAACTCGGTCCGGGCCATCGGTCAGAGCGTTGGGGGGGGGGGGTGGTGGCCGGGGTTTCATGCGCGACCCCTGCGACTTCACGTCCCCAATAACTCATCGCGACGCCGATAACGACAAAAGCACTCTCTCGGCCGGTCGCGGTACATCAGACAGGTCTCGAAACGGCGTGGGGTTTGGCAACTACACTAGGGTTGCCAGCCGGCCGCGAGAACCAAACTCCATGCAACGCACAACAAGAAAAAAGTCTCTACGTAAAAAAAAGGCAGGGGCATCCAAGTCAGGAAGAGGTCCATCTAAGAAAGAAAAACGTAATCCTCTACTACTTCTCGTCCAATTTATTTCTGTCTGGGAGTCGTCGCAGGGCGGGAAGCGTGCTTCGCGAAGGATGCGATTCGCATTCCGGAAAACCCGCTGGCAAAAAAAGGGCCGGGTCAAAAGGGGGGTTTTGGGGGGGGGGTGTTCTTGGGTTTGCTCCGCTCCTATTTCCTCTCTTGGTGGGGGGGGGGGGTATGTGGGTGTGGTTGTTGGTGGGGAGAGAAGGCGTTGGGGTAGGTTGTCCCTGTGTGGGGTGGGGGGAGTGGGGGGGGGAGGGGGGGGGGGTGTGCGGGGGGGGTTTGGGGGGTGGGGGGGGGCGTTGTGTGGCGTTGTCCTCTTGGGGGGGGGGGGGTACTGGGGGGTTTTTGTGTGTTGTGTGTCCTTTCCCTCGGTGGGTGTGGTGGGTGTGCGGAAGTGGAGGGGTGTTGGATTGCCTCTTTGTGCCTTGGTGCCCTTTGGAGAGTGCGGGGGTGAGGAGGGGGGGAACTTCGGTTTTGTTGCTGTGGGGAGAGGCTGGTGTGTGCCTTGTTTGTTCTCCTCGGTGTGTGGTACATGGTGCGAGGGGTTGGTTCCTTGGAGGGGTGTGGTTGGTGTTTCTGTCTTGTCTTTGTCGTGTGTATGGCGGAGAGAAGGAAGAGGCTAGCTGGTCGTGTAGGGGGTGTGGAGAAGGTGTGGGAGAGCGGGGGGGTGCCGTTTGATTCCCGTGTGGACGCCTGTCTGGGGCTTTCAGGTCTTGGGTTCTGCGGGGGGGCGGGGGGGGGGGGGGGGGATAGGGGGAGGGGGGGGGGGGGGGCAGGGGGGGAGGGGAGGGGAGGGGGGGGGGGGAACGGGGGAGGGGGGGGGCCTGTGTCTGGCCTGTGTGTCTGAGAAAAAGGGTGCGGGGTTGTCGTTGTGAGTTTGTTGTCTGGTTGCGGGGTTTTTTTTCTCCGTTATGGAGAAACTCCCTCCGGCCCTGAAATCAGACTCTTCTTCGGAAAATAAACTGCGTGCCAAAAAAGTTTGTGCGCAGGGTATCGGGGCGGGCCGTGCAACAACAACACCGCGGGGCAGATCCGTAGGTGAGACTGCAACAACCGCCAGACATCCCCAACCATTGAAAAAAAAAAACACAAAAAAAAAAACCAACAACAAACATCTGGACCAAACCACTCCAGGGGGAGGGGATCCGGCTCAAGGATTAATTAACAGATAAGAAATTCGTCTCATCATTTAAGCGCTGATCGCCTGCATAAAACCTGCTCTCGGCCGCACAATATAAATTCGTGCGACGAATGCTCGGGACAAAAAAACCAGGCCCGGGGGGCACCCTGGTGGGCGTCTCAGATACCCATGGGGTTTCACAATTCCAGCATCCAGAAAGCTATACGCGCACAAGGGCCTTCAAAAAAGGGAAACGCCAAGGGGTTCATCAGGACTCGGCGAATAGAAAATACCTAAGAGAGAGGCACCTATGAAAATCTCCTACGCCAAAATGAATGAATGCAAAAAAGCGCTCGGCCGGCTCGGCTGGCCTGCGGCTAAAATAAGCAAAACTATAAAAAAAAATGAACTGCACAGGCAACGCTAAAGAAACTGACGAAAGAGTCGCCCAACGTAGAAGACGGATTTGAGACTTTGAAAAGCTCGAGTCACCGCACAGAATGCTAGGCTAAATCCACACCGAAAAGATGCAGGGCCCAAGGAAAATGGCATAAAAACGGGCCAAGCCGGGCTGCAGCACCAAGGCCTGTAACAATGATTCTCCATCTCGTTCCGCGGGTCCGCGCATACTGCGAAAAGAATCGGTCCGGACCCATCGCACAAAAAACTCCTACTCGCCGGGGGGAAAAAAAGCAGGCAATGGGAGCGTCAAAGGAGGGTAGCCACACAGCCCTTCGAAGGCAAACCCTCATTAAGCATAGTAATTTGAGGGGCAGGCGTCGGCGTCCGCTGTTGGGGGCAAGCTTCGCGGCTAGAGAAAGGAGAGATCGAAGAAGGGTCCCAAGCGGACAAGTTTTTATGAAAGGTGGGAGGCTTGTAGGTCAACCTGCTCGCGCTCATCTTGGGGAGGGCGAGAAGTGGGTCCGTTTCCAAGCCTAAAGTGAAAAGCAAGACGTTACCTCAACTGAAAAAAAGGAGTCCTAAGTGCGCCGGGACGTGTTAGACGGCTAAAAATAAATAATACCAGTGTCCTTCCGAAACCAGGATGTTGACTTCAATGAGGGAACGTCATCGTTCCCGGTCGAGGCGGTACGCAGCAGGCAGCAAAAAACGGTTCCCTGCCGGCAAGATCGCCGGCCAGCTCACATATAAAGAAAAACACAAGCAACCGGCGAATAAACTTTGACCAAAAGCGCGATCAGACCTGGCTGCGAGACGTAAGCACATAGGCCATTGCCATACACTTCAAAGGAAAAAAAACCGCCAAGGGTCAAATTCGAAAATAAAACTGAGAGGCAATCTACATCCAGCTCGCAACAAGGAATATCAGTGACCCACAGTACTAAACAGAGGCTCTCGGCTAACCGGTTGCGTCACGGCCCAGAGAGAAGGTAGCTGTGAAAGTTGTAGGTGGGTACAATGGAACCTGCAAAAAGGGCCGAAAGGCCCTCCAAAAGGGCCCTCGATCCGCACAACAGCAACTCGCGCAGCTACGACGGAGATTTCAGCATCCGGATGGAAAAGAATAAAAACAAAAAAATTCGAAAAAGGTCCTGCACTGCAATTACAACCTGGGGTCTCTCTCATCAAACATACACAGTCTCGGACCGGGCAATCATCCATCCGATCACCGCACTCCCTCCCGTTCAATAACGACATGGTTTCATGCTAAAAAAAAACTCCGAGAACGCATCTCGGACGACAAATTAAGGGGAAGTGTAACCCATACGGTCGATATTCACTTAAGCTTGCCCTCTCGGAGAAGATTAGTCAAAAAGCCGTCGCAGGATAGAGGCGGGGGAAAGGAACGTCCAAAAAGGAGTTACCATTAGTGACCCGCATCGTCAGCCTGAAAACCAGATACCACTTCAAAAAAAGGCTCTCAGATTCGCCGAGGACAAAGAGGCAATCTAAGAACTCCGACCTCTATGACTCCTGCATCCGACTACTCGCATCCACCACGAAAAAAAAAAAAAAAAAAAAAAAAAAAAAATGATCAAACCCAAGTCTCGAAATCGGGACCCCTCCTAGATCGTCCTGCAGAAATGGAAAGGATCTCGAAGAAAGGGACATGTATAAAAATTCGACGAAAGGACCAATGAGCAAATCTACGTCACTCCACAACGATCTCCACACATTCGCAGGCAGGACATCTTCAAAATGTGTGTCGACCGGGGCGGGTCCAGCGCTGCCTCGAAAATAACAAATATCGCATAGCAACGTCGAAAAAACAATTCGTCCAAAGAAGACTAGAGACACTTAAGTCATGCGCAAAAAACTACCGGCAGCAAGGAACGAAGCACTGACTGTGAGAAGTCAATCGCTCCCCCTGCATACAAGAACGGATCGAACCAACCGAAGCCTAACTCGTTCTGCGCGAAAATGCTAATAGAGAACTAAAACCAAACTCATCTTGGAGCAAAGCACTCAGCGACATTTGGGGCCATGCCGTAAAAGTGTCAACTGGCAAACTTGCAAAGCAGTTACCTCGGGAAACAGCCGGTCCCGCACGCTGGGTTGCAAAACAAAGAATAAACGGAAAAGACGGGAAGGCGTCTGGATCGCTGATCTACAATGAGCAAAGCCGCAGCACCTATGCTTCGCCATTACGTCATATCGAAAGGATATTGCATAGAAGCGAACAGCGAGCCTAGATGCAAACGTCGTGCGCGCACATGCCCCGCTTGTAATCTGCGAAAGGTATGGCGACCGCCTATCTATGCGAGGTCACGAAATCCGACGCGACACTCGACTAGTGTTAAGGGGGGGGTGGAGGCACTGTCTTTCAACACAAAACGTTTATGTCGTTCGCAGCAGCAGTTAGCACTACCGGGCGGGATTAAAAGAACAGCATACGACAGGGTTCCCCTGTTGCCCGCAAGATCGCTCCTGCCAGGAGATAGCAGGGTAGTGACATCGGGGGGGGGGGGGGAAAAAACGAGCTATTGCGCCAAAAACAAAGACGGGTGAGGAAGGGGGGGTGCTATGCAGTTTCGTCTTCCAGGAATCAAGGACGTTGGGCCAGCTCCAAGCAACAAAAAAAAGTGCCCGGACG
>Ga0179593_1437185_pt1 | contig 25851 bp, 35 predicted proteins | sample CZODoug2_1_08_16_FD_185931 | JGI IMG/M metagenome (GOLD analysis project Ga0179593, IMG submission 185931) | Vadose zone soil fungal communities from Angelo Coast Range Reserve, California, USA - CZODoug2_1_08_16fungal (PacBio error correction) | ecosystem: Environmental > Terrestrial > Soil >...
CCTTCCGGTAATCGGGAAAGCACCACGGAAAGAGTTGAAATGATACGGCCGAAGGGGCGGCGTCGGGGTGCGACGACCTAGCAAAAAGGGATCTTTCGCTACCTGGTCACCCTTCAAGGAGCCAACGAAGTCATAAACTGTAACCAAGGGAGGGAAAAAGGACAAAGAGTACAACAACGGACGCTCCTTCCTACCAGCAATCCGAGGTCAACGAGGGCGACAAACAAAAAGGTAGGCGAAGAAAAGACCCATTAATTTCCCAATGCACAGTCAAGCTTACAACCGCCTTTCCTGCAGCCACCAACTCCGACGTACTTGGTTTTAACCCACCGCTACTGAAAAGGGAACTTAGAAAAAGCTTGTGAAAGGGGGGATCTTCTCTCCACGACAATAGTATAGGCTCCACGCCATTCCAGCTTTAAGGTTCTTAAATTGCTTAGCTCCTCACAAAAGAAGATCCGCCGAAAGTGTTCAACTCAAGGGATAGATGATGAGCAGTACATACGAAAGGAGACGTCTTCCGACTCGAATCGGACAAGGTCAGGAAAATAACTAGGGTCTTAAGGGGAACATCACCCTAGAAGGAAGTCACTCTCCCAATCTTCTCTGGAAGGGTTTGTAATGATATCTCGGGGGGAAGGGAACACGTTGGGGAAGGTATCGTGAACTAACGCATGGGATGGGGTAAAAGGGTACTTAGGTCTGAAAGGAAAAGAGTAGAGTGCCATCTTGAAGCGTCATCGGGAGGCGGCCAGGGCACTTCAGGGAACTGCCAACACTCCTCTGCCAGGGACATGAAGGTAAACCGCCGTGCAAGGTACAAAAACAGCGCCGCGGTGTAGTCAGTCTTCCAGGCCAGCGAGTCGGGGCAGACTTAGGTCACTACCAGAAAAGATCGATCCGGTTCACACAGGGGCATAAACCTAACATCATTTCATCGAGGAGGAAATTTTCAGATTTCTGGGGGGGGAAGAGATTTAAGAGTAATCTAAATTGAGCATCAACTATTCGGAAACAAAACGGTCCATACGAAAAAAGGGCTCTGTTGCAGTCAATGGCGAATCGGTCACCTGTTTCGCCCAGCAATCAACAAAGGAACGATGTAAGCGAGGCGGGTTGGTCAAGTTTGGCGCCATAACTTTTTCGCCCTGGGGAAATGGTCGAGTGGGGGCGCATTCAAACAACGGCGGCAAGCATCTTCTCGGTCTGGGGGATTTGTGACTCAATAGCGGCCTTCCCGTTTGTTCCGTGAAGCCGAAACGAGGTCAAAAGAAAACAACAATGCAAAAACCAACCAGTCAAAGCCCCAGAGTAATTTTCGGGGCCTGGAGTCATCCGATTTCATCCAAGAGTAAGGAACGCAGGAATGCACGTATCCTACAAGCTTAAACGTAAGATCGAGGGTATTGAACTTGCTCTCGAAGTAACCTGGTGTACTGCTCGAAATTCGGGATCAGAAACGACCAAAAGCGGGGGGGTGGGGACGAACCTCTTCTAAGAAAACTTTTTAGTAACTCTCTTGCTCATACTGGACGTACGAAAGGGGATAGGCAGATTTCACACTAACTAATTGCTTCTTGCTCCGTATAGAACCAACACCAAAAAGTTGACCCAAGAGCGAGTCATCCACACTTGGTCAGTGGACTAGTGGAGGTTTATTTAAAGTGTTGGGTCGATAAGTTTACGGGGGAAACTGTCAAGAATGTTTTCTTCACGATTTCGAAAACGGAAAAGAGAGAGGATGGGAATCAATAGCTAAAAAGTTGTACTTCCGAAATACATAAAGCAGAAGAAATAATAAGCGGTTCAACAGCTGAAACCAACAATGACCGGGAATATTTGGGGGTGCGTGTTTTGCCGAGGCATTTCTTTGATTAGTGGAGAAATGTTAATTAAGAAGCAGGATTTGGGTAAGAGAATGAGTGGAAGGGACCTAATCGCCTGGAGACAAGAAATTTGGACGATCCTTCGAAGAAAAAAATCCTGTGCTGCTGCCTAAGGTCTGGGGCAATCAGGGTCGGTTTTCCGTGGATCGGATTTAGAGGCCGGAGGATGCCAAATGCCAAGGGTTGTCTTTAGATCAGGACAAGCAATACAGCCGGCACGGGACAGGGTCTAAGGAAAGGCCGATTCGCAGATCGGAGTTCGTCGACACACTCCAACGCAGCTGACGACGACCCGCACGGCTTCAGCTGTAGGGCGTCGTGCATCATTCACGGAGACCATATGGGAGGGAGACTTCCAACCATTCAGTTCTTTGATTAGAAACCCAATCGGGGGAGAGGGTCTTAATAGGATTGTTCAATGGGCAAATGCTAGTCCAGTAAGGGTAAAGGCCGGCGAGAGTCACCGTAAAAGTCAATAGCAATTGGAATAAATATACGGGGGGGGTCTTAAATGCAAATCATGACTTTTGTTCCGGCACGAGGGCCACGTTGATAGCCTTCCTCCCGCCGCCTATCTTCGTCGTCACATATGCGAAAGAGAAGGCGAGGGGGGGGGTTCCCTCATTGGGATATTTCCTCGGGAGGGCCAGAAAGGTGCCGAGGATGGCGGTCGAGATGAAGGATCATTAGGGAAGGTTTAACCAGAACCTCCACGGGCTTCATATTGGTGGTGCCTCTGCTTCTTCTCGCTTCCCTTCAAAAGTGATGTTTAAGACACAAGGGGATCGCGCGGTAAAGCACCAACAAGTGAGGAAGGAATTGCCTTGCGCGGACACTCGGGCCCGAAAGTGAATTACTAGAAGAGCTCGGCCAAAATAATGTACAGCGAAAAGTGGAGGCGTTGTTCGTTTTAAATGAAGGATAAGGATAATGTCATAGAAACCAAGGCAATGCTCGGCGAATCCAGACCGGTATCGCGGGGACAAGTAGCAAATTATTCTGATCCGTTGGCTGCCAATTCCTCGATTAAGAACAAAAATGCATGAAATGCATCTTAAAGGGCACGTTAGGGTCATGCCAATATTGATAAAGAACGGTGCTGAAGGGGACAGTTCTTAAGAGGGCTAGTCATTGTCGCGGCGGAATCCTCTGTGTAAACAAGATGATGGTCTTCGTTCATAGGGGTCGATCTACCTCGGAAACCCAGTTGTTCGCTCTAAGTACATATGGTGCTCAAATGCATGTGCCCGATGAAATGGCGCGGCGGGATGATAGCCAAATTCGTATTCAAAATATTGACAAGTCAAGATGAGGAGAGTTCGACGAATGACAGCTGACTTAATGACAAAGGAACGTTTCACCCTGACAATCTGTCATGCGTAAGGTCTAAGAAACAACGTGGAACATTTTACGGCCGAAAGTCCTGGAGCGGGGCGGGGGGGGTTCCTATAGGAACGCAGAACAGTCCCGGCGGGCCCCATGAAATGATTTTAAAAAAGGAACCAAGGGGTTAGAGCTTCGGGGAAGGGACTTACCAAAACCTAAGAAAATCCCCCAATTCTAGAGAAAAGCAAATGAAAAGTCATCAAGCAGGGGACCAGGAAGCTATCATTTACAAGGCACGGGACCCAAAGGCAAAAAATGACGACCACTATTAGTTGAACCTGTTTGGTTCAGGGTGGGGGTTAACTCGAGGGCAATTTAGCTTTTTCTGGGTCAGGATTAAGTTTAGAATATTAATCTAAGTTCTTCACCGCAACAGCTCTGGACGCAGCCGAGAAATCTAACGTCCAAAGCCCAGTGGAATGCTGCAAAAAGGACGCCCCTTGTATAGCTGCCAACACTTCCGTCAAGATACCTCATAAACACCTAGTAGACCCTCTAAAAGGGTTTGGGTGTAGACCGCAAAGAAGTCGTGAGACAATTGGGTTACGCGCAGTAGAGTGTAAGTTAAAGGCGAGCACTAATTTGACTACAGGAACCGCGCGAAGGAACGTGGCTTACTTGAAAAAAGGGTGCGGAGAAAAAGTTATTGTCCACAAGGAAACTCGGAGACTTGTAGTGGTCTTATAATATCATCACACTCCGGATTTCTATATAAAGGGTGGATAGGAATAGGAGAGAAGGGCCGGATTAGAGAACCCGGGTTCATGACGTGTTTCCTTAATCGGGGGGAGGCACAGGGCGGTGAGGCAAAGTGTAAACACGCACTTAGAGGGGGGGGCATGTAAGTGTCGGGTTTGAGTGGGGAACATGGTGTAGACCAGTCGTGTTCCTTGAAAACTGAAAACCTGGCTGGGGATATTCAGAAAATGGGGACCGGGGGGGCACGAAGCCTGCGGGAAATCCCTGCATTTTGGGAGTAGTTCTCACCACCCACGAAGGCACCAATGGAAACGGGGTGCGTCCAAAAGGAGACACACACGCTCCGAAAGACACATGTTCGGGGAGGTCTTGGAACGGGGGCGATTCGATTCGAAGTCGAGAAGGCCTTCGTAAGGAGCCGTGTTGGGGGGTGCGACGAGAGTGTCGTTAAGGTTCGAAATGGTATACTCTCTACCGCCCAAATCCATCTGTCTACTCAAGATTCTCCTATCTCCTATGGGGGGGGCTTCGGTTGCTGCTTCTATCCAGGACTGTTCTCTTGACTTGTTGCTCCTCTTACTCTCATCTCTTTCGAGGGGAACGAATAGTTTGTTCTGGGAGCTCTGGTTCGGGAACGTTCTAATTGCAGTAAAGGGGCGTCCTTAAGGTTGGTTGTGCAGTGAGTCAGACGGCACGGGAACAGCAGCCCTAGAGCCCATCAAAAGATTGCTGGGTCATATAGGGGGTTAACCTCCTCCCATAGTAACGCAAGGCGCCGCGCGTTTGGGCAGAATCATAAAAGTACCCTGCGAAACATGTCAAAAACGGGGACAAACCCGAGCAGCGGGACCAGCTCAGAAACGAGGAGATTTGAGAGTGAGAGATTCGGAGGCATATGCCGACCCAAATTTTAGGGGGGGCCAAGGGAGTGAAGAATGAGGGGGGGGAGTAAGTGCGGGTGTGTATACCTGAAGGTGAAGCCTGTGGGCGGCAACTTGAAGGGGAAACAGAACTTAGTCTGGGGCTGGGGAATTACGGGGCGGCGACCAATCACGTTGCTTTGAAAGGGGACTGATCCGAGTTGGATTAAAGGCAAGCGGTTGGCATCCGGGAAGTTGGTTAACATAGCTCTGGGGGGAAGGCGTCAGGCGGAGAGCTGGGGCGCGCCATGGTACAAGAGTGGGTGTGACAGTGGGGCATGGGAAGGTCAAAATGAAGGATAGAAAAAAGAATCAGGAAGAATTGTTGAAAGGGTATGAACTTGGGACAGAGGAGTTTAACCTTGGACGTCTTTAGGGGAGGGAGGAAGGGGACAATTGGAAAAAGCGCGGGAGAGCTTTTGGGGGAAAAGCAGCCGTGGAACGACGGGAATCGTCAGCGGACCCTGGATAGGAAAAGAAACAAAAGAACGCGAGCGGAAGGAAAAAAGGTGAACGCCAGGGGGGCCTTGGGGAGAGGGCTGCGATACGCTATCCTAGGTGAGGAGAGCGAAAAGACAACGAGGTGAAAAGAAAAAAGAGAGATAACATAATAGGTTACATGCGAAGTCGCAGTCACCGAAAATTCGGAAACGGCATGAAAACGGGGAGAAGGGCTAAGGGCGCCGCGGATTCACTATGGTTGCGTTCGAACAAAACCCAAGTCGTCCGCTATATTCCAAGGAGGGCGCCCACGGCTGTAGCAGTCCAAAGGGCTCGACCCGCAGCCCCTCCCGGACGCCCCAGGAAAAAACCGCGCACAACAGGTGATTAACAGATCCCAAACCCATTCCTAAAGGAGGTCTTCTCTCAAAACGGAATGGAAAGGAAACGTTCACAGCCGGGAGGAAACAAAAACTCATGTAACCCTGTTCCTCCAAAGGCGAAAAATCCGGTAAACAACAGCCAATCTGGGATCACGGGAAGCACAACTGCTCCCGTTAGAACAAGCGATCAAGATAAAACGAACGTCAAAAAGATGACGGGTTAAAGTGCCCCTGATGACCACAGACACCATATCCGCTGAGGGGTTGGGTGCCCTGGCGGATGGCTTCATCGAAGAGAAGGTTCCAACGCGTAAGACTAACGGAGGCAAAACTCTCCAAAGTTCCGCCCTTTATCGAAGAAGGAAAGATAATCCCTATCCGAAATAGATTCCTCCCAGAACAATGGAGGGAGCGTTTTGGGTTATCTCATCCGCTAGGGAGAGGGGAATTTCTTTGCCACTTGGAAGAAAAGGGGTATGGATGGGAACTAATAGATGCCGTGCTGTTACGAGATTCGGGAGGAATCGTGTTACAAGCACTGTGTGGCTAAGTCATTAGAAAAGGACATGCGCGCAAACCAACAACTCTTTCCTCGGGAAGAGCGAACGACCCCAACGTAAGACGATCACACCTCCCGGGCACTATCAGAAATCCTACAGCTCTCAGCATGCACGAATGGCAAAAAATCTCTCCCACTGCCTGATCCAGCTCCTTTGCAGAGCGCCCAGCTAAAAAAAAATCTCACTCTCTGGACCTAGGCGGAAGGATTCCGTTTTGAAGGTGGTGCGGCTGTCCAGGGAGGACCCGGACAAAACCCCATTCGCAAACCACCTCAGGCACCCAAACCCAACGGCCGCTCCTCTATATGCTGCTCACTTATAAGACTCCCACGAGGAAAATGTGGTCCAAAATGAATCAACCCCAAGACGAATTTTCCTTCCCATTGGGCGCCGGGGGTTGGACTCCGTGTAGGAGTCCGGGGAAGCAACTACAGGGTCTCGGTGGGGGGGGGGACACTGGGCCCCAAAAAATTGAGGGGCAAAAAAGAGGATTTGTGTCAAGCGGAAAATGGTCTCGAAGAATCAGAATCGGCCCACAGGGGGTCCATTTAAAATCGAAACGAAGGGGGGGGGGCTAACACCAACAGAAAAAATCAAACCCAGGAAAACATTACCAGGAAGAGAGTGGCTTTTACACTGGACGAGAGAACCCCAGTTTGGAGGTTTAGCATCCACGATTGTAAAAGGAAAAAAGAAGCAGCTAAATCTTAGGAAGGCCGGATTACCTAAGCGGAGAGATAGAAGGCCTGGGTGATCAATCAGAAATGGAGGGTTAAGAATATAACCAAAGCCGTATCCAAAAGAATTTACACTACAAAGAGTATGAAGCAAACTTTTTACAACGAGTTTTCCTACTCGCCAGGGATTCCCATGAGAAATGCTAGACCTTCAAAGTCCCAGACTCACCTAAGATTTGCGGATTTTTTAAAAAAAAGGAATGTAGACAAAAACCAAGGGGGGAAGTTGTGGGCCCAAATCAAAAAGGGGTTACGTCTTGCCACTAGTGGGTGACTAATTACTTTGAGGGGTGCAGAGAAAAAGTAAGGAAGGAGCAGACCAGAAAGGGGGATGCAGATTCGATAAAAGGGCATAAACTGGAGGATGCGGGAGATGCTCAAAGATTCCGAGGTAGAAGGTACTCCAATCAAAAACAGAAAAAGAAATACTAGAGGGGTCCGAACTGAGACCAAAAGTTCAAAAAATTAATGGTGTTAAGAAAGTAAACATGTCGTTCATACAGTTCCTGGGATTAGTTGCTAGGGGAAGGGCCACAATCGTCTTATGGTTCAGCAACTTGTGGCCTAATAAGGGGAGGAACGGTATCTGAATCTGTTTGGGAAGGTCTTATGCATTAGAAATCAAGCCTTGTTCCTTTGAAAGTAGAAATCAGAAGGGGATGTTCAATCTCTGGGCTTTGGGACGGGTAGTTCCTTGAACACGAAAAAACCCCCTGAGGAAGACAAAATGGGCCAAGGGGGGGGGGGTGTCAGAGTTAAGAGGAAAAAAAAACGGAAAGCATGACATGAAGAAAGGGCCGACAGTGGTTCATTCAACGAGGCGATTACGTCGTCTAACACCTAGAGGACGCTCAGAACGCAGGAGAGGTAATGAAGAGGGGGGAAGATACTTAGTTAAAGTGCATCATTTGAACACGGGACACAAGATTGGGTAGAGCGAAGTCCATCCTGCGTGCGAAGCGACCAAAGATTGACGCCTGGGCGAACTCAGCCTTGGGGAGCCGGGAAAAAATTTGGGAAGGGGGGGGGGGTAACTCCCGTATGAAAAAGAAGAGAAGCCTAGGGGGCCATCTCCAAAGGTCGGAAAGAAACACGGGGAATCAAGCGGACCCCACTGTGCATCCGGAAAACTTTTTCCAATTGGTTTTGTTCCCACAGAGGGACGTGCATTTCCTGTTCACCGTAGAAGAAAAGATGGCGCTAACGGGTCGCCCTTTTCGGAGACTGCGGTTCTTTGCATGCTTGTGAGGTAGGGGGATGCTGTCTAGGAAATTTCCTTGGCTAGTAGGGGAAACCTACGCATTCCATAAGAAGATGCATAAGTGGCGGAGATTCAATCTTCCGAGTAAATTGAAAGGGGAGCCCAACCGAGGGAGCATTTCAATGGTCGACGAGCCCCAACAACTATGGGGAGGAAAATAGATATGGAAGACATCACTGTTTGAGGGACACAATATGAAAGTTTCGTAGGGGAGGGGAAATAGGCGCAATAGGACGCCGTATTAGGTAAATGGTTCCACCTGCAAGAGGAAGAATTAATCAAGAGGGGGATTCGCCAAGAAAAAGGAATGCTTCGACGTCTAATGAAATACCGTTCGATGTCCCCCAAGAGTCTCGTTCAGAAGATTTCGGTTGCATAAGGGGGAATAACCCAGGGATTACAATGAAGGAATTATGAGATTAGAATCCCGTGCACGGTGTCAATAATGCAGCAGAGTGTTTCAGGTATACCGACTTGAGGGAATGTCCGGTCTGTCGCTGCAAGGCGGGGGGAGAGGGGGAAAAACGAACTGAGACTTAAATTCAACAAGGATCAGAACCCAGATGCGACCGAGGGTCAACGGGGGGGGGCTATCCTCAACGAAAAAAATTGGAAGGCGAATCTGCGGGGTGCGGAGAGGATGATTCAAAAGTCCGAAGGCTACGGAAAGGACGGGAGGGGAAGATGGACAAGAGTCGTAGTGGGGAGGTGAGGACGAAACAAACTCAAATCTGAAGGACCTTGAAGGAGGTACCCTGGGCAGCGAGTCAGCTTTTGGCAGGAGAAAAAAAAGAAAGAACTTGGGAAAGGTGAATTCCGACGTCGTATCAGGCTGTGTCACGAATAAAGCTACTGAAAAAGCGCGTCTGCCCATGGAAGGATTTTCAAGATGTCACGAAAAAAAGGGAAGTCGAATCTCATGGACGTCGAAAGGGACCTTCAGCTAGGAGTCTATAAGGCACAAAGAAGTCGAGGCAGCCCCATAGACTTGGAAGGCGAAATTTAGCCACTCTCAACCTATGAACTAAGAACCAAAAGAAAGACAATATCTTTTGAAAGGGGTAACATCGTTGAAAGAGCGATTCTTTTTACATGCCTGAATTAGTTAGGCCAACGGGGGAAATTTCGCCACGAAGGTGCATGCAATAAATCGAGAAGACTTCTGCCGAGAAGTCAGGAGGGGAGGGGGGGGGAAAGCACAGTGGACTTCTGCATGCCTGACCCAGTTAAAAAGGAAAACGACAGGGAGTCGACCTGGCCAGAACGGTAAAGTGTGTTTGAGGAACACCCTGCTCTGGGGGAATTTCGGGGGGTCGGAAAGAATCAATTTTGGGGGGAAAAAAATCAGGAGAGTGTCTGCGCCAACGTCTGATAGTCCAGAAGATTACTTGAAGGGTATCGGATAGGTGTTGGTTACCGAGTCTGAAGGTAGTGGTCTGATTCATAGAGCATCCCCCGGCGGTCAATAAGGGAAGGGGGAAAAAATTAAGGAAATATCGGAGACGCGAGGAGGATAAGCTGGAAAGAGGCTAGCGGGGAACTGCAGGGGGGACTTAATCGTGTATAAGGGAAAAGGGCTGTTGATTTTAAAAGCAAAGATTTGGCCTGGTATGGTATTGGGTTTTCGGGGGGGGGAAAAATGGTGATCTACCCCGGAATTTGAAAGCGGTAAAAAACAGGTGAAGGCAGAGTAACTTCGAAGAATGAAACCAAGGGCTAACGAAATAGATCTTCGGGAGCCGAAGGGGGAAAGTGGGGGTCTAAGTACGCACACAACCGGGGCACATTTTCTCAAGGGGGGCTAGTGCGCCAACCTTGAAAAAACCGGCAATCGAAAATGAAAATGTTCTGTTGATGGGTGAGGGGGACTACTGGGAGGAGACTGGACGACTTCTGCCATCAAGGCGGAGAGAACCTTTGTGGATCTGTACTGGGTTCACTAGGGGGGGATAAGGAAGCGATAACCAGAAAGAAGAAAACCGTTCCAACTTTACCAGCTGGGGGGAAAAAGAAATACCATGGTCGTTGCTCTTCAGGTCAAAGGAATCGGGATATTCAAAAAGTCTTCGATTTGCTAATCTAAACGCGAAGACGGGTGCTTTCCTAACGGGGGAAGAGCTGGCTTAACAAAAAAGACGGCGGGGCAGTGAGAAAGGTCCCGCGGAGTTCTTGGGTGGAAGGTCGCCGCAGGACGAGGGGCAGGGCCCTAACTATTCCCAATATTTGAGGTTTGGAGAACGAGGGGCCTCCGCAGAAAAACCACCCCCACGTTCAGCGAGGCGAGTGCCAGAAGCAGAAAAAAGTCGCGAAAAAGTTGGGAAAAGGTCCCAGGAAGGAGAATCATGAGAAGTCCAAAGGAAGAGCAGACATCAAGATCTATGACTATTAAGAGAGATTTCAAGCGTGAACGCCGGAGCCTGAGTTCGCCGGGATCAGGTTTCTGAAGGTATTTGTGGAAAGAAAAAAAAAAATCAAATTGCTAACATAGGGAGGTAATCCACGAAAATCAGCATGGGGATTAACATAAACAAAAGGGGAGAGGATTTGGGTTGCTTCGGGGAATCATGGTGAAGTAATCATCACGTCCGCGAAAAAAGGGGGGAAAGGCCTATTCGGTTGGAGGTAAGGGGGGAGAAAGTGACAGGTGCCGGAACTTGTAGTGGCTTAGTGGTAAAAAAGTTGAAACGTCTGCTAGAGTGAAAGGAGGAAAAATTTTATTTTTGTGAATCTGACGGAAAGGGAGTTACATGGAAGCAGAGGAGAAATGGTGGATTTGAAGGGGGAGAAGTACTCAAGGGGGGCTCGGATTGTGTTTGGAAGGAGAATGGTAAAAGAGCTTGAAGAATGAGGGGGGAAATATTTCAGTTTCGACTAAAAAAAAAGGGGTGATCAGAGGGGACAGAAGGGGTTGGCTCTTTTTAGGAAAAACGAAAAAAGCAGAGGCTGCATTATAAGGAGAAAATTTTTCAAATTCTTGTTGAAGCGGGGAAAAAAAAAGTGTCACGCTGTACTAGGTAAAGGTGGAGAGACTCAAGCAACAACAACGGAGAAAGTCCGAGAGATACAACAAAAAGGGATTACAGCGATCCTTCCGGTCTAGAAAAAAGACTTTACCGGCTGCAAAACGGGAGGGGGTTATCAAGGCGACTGGAAGCCAAAGGCTCTCTGGTTCAGGAGAAGAGTCAACACACAAAGGAACTCCGAGGGAACAGAACGACGAAAGATGGGGTCCAAAGGGAAGAGTCGTCCCATTCAGGACAAGGGAGAAATAAACTCGGAAAAGGGAAGGTTATCAACCTAGGAGAAGGAACAGGGAAGAAAACCAGAGAGATCATGCTTCTAGGGAAGGGCCATGTAATCACGGAAAGCCGGAAAAACAAACTCTGTTTCCAAAAAAAAAGAAGATGTCACAATGCTCTAATGCTGGGGAAACCTTGGGGAACCTTCAAATAAGCACTCCACAAGAAAAATTGACCTGCACTCTGCTTAAGAAAAGGTTCACATGCCAACGCGACTCACGCGCCACGGCAAAAGACCGGCGAGGGCGTTATGGGGGAAGTCCGGTCGGAAGGACTCCAAGCAAAAACTACCCAGGTGGGTTGACTAAAGGGCAGGCTTGAGGAGAAGTAGGCCGTATAAACACTAAGCAAGGAAGATGACAGTACCTTCCCCCTCCGGGCATTCCCCGCCAACTTATTCGAAGAAATAGGCTATCACAGCAAAAAACATCACACGCCCTGATAAGGAATACTCTCAGCGAACAGAGTCTCTTGTATGAAGGAAGTTGGGGGGAAAATCTCATCCGCTTCATCTCAAAGGGAGGGGGGGAAAATTCTTGTGCTTTTGGCAGACGGGGGGATTATAGGAAATAACGAAGGGATCGACCGGGGGTGAAAGGGGGGATTACTTTAGGAAGGAAAATCTGGATGAACATCCACAGGGAAGGGGGGTTCAGCTTGGGGCGGGAAAGGGGATCGCCGCGCAACCAACAAAACTCATCCGAGGGAAAAAGGGAACGACCAAAAAAGTTAAAGTCAAAAAAAAAGGATAATCTCCGGGAAGGGGAAATGATTTCAAAAGATCCAATCTAAGAGAAAAGCACTCACGAGAAGAAAAATAAAGCACTCTAAGAAAATAACGTTCGTACTCAATATCCATCTAAAGAGGGTAAAATTATGTTCAAACTCGGGGCCTGTCTATTGGAGGGTCGAGTTGATTCTGCAGTCGAAGGGCAACAGCCACTCTTCGTCACAAAAAAAAAAGGTAGCTATACGAAATGGATCCTCGCCGTCTGAGGGGGAGAGGGAATTTCGCCAAGCAAATCAAAACAAAGACAAAAAAACAAATTAGTTCTTCGCTTTTGGAAGAGGGGGGGAGGCCCTTCGTCAAAAGGGGGGAAAAAGTGGTCCTGGTCCTCGGGGGGGTTCCTTAAATCATCCTCCAAAAGTAGGCTGCAGAAGGAGACTATGGGTTGAAAATGGTCTAGGAAGTCAGGAGGATCCAAGGGGAAACGTCGCGAGAAAAGAAACTGTACTAAAAACCCGAAGAAAACCAGAAAACTCCAATCTCAGTGGAGTCCAGGGAGGGAACCCAGAAGTGATGGTTTCGTCCGGAAAGAGTAAGGAAAAAACAGGAATCTAACCGTCACAGACTGGAAGCCCACTGCTTCGATCGCGGCCATTTCAATACTCTCGGAAGGGGAAAGGTGATGCTCTAATTCTGGAAAAATACCACGTCTTGGAAGGACAAAAACAACTTCATGAAGAGGAAGCTCCTCCGATAACGGGGGGGATTCTGGGGGGAAAATTACCTACCCTACGGAGGGACCGGTATCTCAAAGGAACGCATTGGAGGTTGAGACTACACGAACTTTGAGGGAGTCAGGGGTTAGAAAACCCTAATGTCGAACAGGAGGGGAAGTGGGACCAAAATAAGGAGACCTTCCGTTCGACGGGAGGGGGGCTACCTATGTGAAGGTTGAGTTTTGAGAAGGGGGGATAAGGTTCAGCACTCCCCGGTTTGTGGAAGAGGATAAGTCGTAAGGAGAGTAGGGAATGGGAAGAGGCAAAAATAAGAAATGGACAGAGGGGATGACACAGGCGGAAGGACAAAGAGTAAAGATGGAACAACGGAAAGAAAAAACAGGGGGGGACCACAAATTAATAGTTTGGGAATCGGGGTTGGGGGGCCGGGTCGCATCAGTAGAATGAAGTGCTAAAAGGGGAAGATTCGCAACGAATGATGAAATCCAGTTGCCTTTCAGGTTCCGAAAAGGGGGAAGAGAGGGCAATGGGGGGGAGGCTTAAAAAGGGCCATCAGTGTGGGGGGGACGTGCCTGAGGGGGAAACAATTCAAGCATGGGGAGCGAACTGTGGGATGGTCTTTGGAGGGGGCTGAAAGACAGATCCAGAAGTGAGGAAGGTCCAAAGGGGGACCAAGTGACTTCGATCCTAGAGGCGGGGGGAACGAACGGCACGTCAGTGTAAAAGGAAAATAGGCCTGAAGAAATAGGCTCGTTTCTAACAAGCAATAGGCAATCTTGACGCAAGATCAAGAAGATGAATCGAGAGACCTTCGGAGAGGGGAACAAACGTCTCGAACAGGGGGGGAGGGGGGTCCGGAAGAACGCTTTGTCTTGTAGTCGACCCAGCTTGGAAAGAATTTGGCAATCATCCATTTGTTCGGCATGGCAGTGCCGGTGTGAAAGACACTTTAGCCCGGAGGAAGCCCATGAACTTCACGGCTTAATAAAGCCCGGAGGGGGGGCATAAGCTGGGGGGGACACGAAATTTCATGACGTGACTGTAAGGAGGGAAAGTGGGGGTGCTCGAAGGCGGCACCCGTTATCGAGTAGGGGGGGCGCTTAGGATTGGTCGCCCTATCAGGAAAGCGGTCGGCTAGCATCGAGTCGTGCTTGGAAGGTACGAGAGCAAAGGCCTTAATGAGAACGGGGGAAAACACATACCTTCAAAGCCCTCCCGGCGGGTCGGAGGGGTTTTCCAGGAGAAGTTCGATCTTCCTAGGAAAGGGAGAGGTCTCACATACGGTTTTCTCAAGGAAGGTCAGGGTCTCGTTCAACAAAAAATTAGGGAAAGGGATAGATTAAGACTAAAAAAATACCCGTTGGGGTCACAGAAGGGGGAGAAAAAGTATCACTTTATGACTTGCCAATCTGCCAGATCCGGGAAGGGAAAAAGGTGAGTTACACCTCCGATGGTATATTGAAAAAAAAGAAATAGCCAAATACTCATCTTCGAGCTCGAAAAGACAGTTCCAAGGGGGGGCCGAGAAGATTACCTCGGAGAAAATGTCTATGAAGGTGGTCATGAAGGCCTCTATACCAGTCCAAAGATGGGTCTCACAAACAAAGAAGGTTTTGATCGGAATGGGAGGAAATTTGAAAAAAAAAAACATAATGCATGCCATAATTTGGTCTTGAAAACCAAATAGGGAGGCAATGGGATCGACGGAAGGAAGTTGAATGGAACTGCGACGGAGAGGAAAAAGTCTGGACAAAGCCAAGTTGCTCCATTTCTGTCACGAAGGGGGGGGGGGATTTGAACAAAGGATTGTAAGTCAGGAAAAAAAGAAGAACAGGGTGTCCCTTAGGGGGGGGGTAAAAGAAGAGATCGACTCGATGACCCGGGGGAGGGAGAGTCTTGAGAGCAGAGGTAAGGGGCGTTTTCGAAAGAGCATGAATACTTTGCCCGGAAGGAAAAAAAAAGGATTCCGTCTATTTTGGGAAGAGACTGAAAGAGAAAAAAACCGTGGTAAAAGGTGAAAAACCTTCGACGGAAAATGATCTGTCTTTTCCAAAGAAGAAAAACCTAAGTAACAAACAGCTCGTTGCTTGAACCAGAAGTTGAAGGGTTTCAAAAGCACATTAGGTCTCAATATCGAAGGAAACAGATTTCCTCATCAAAGAGAAAAAAAAATTGAAACAATGGAGATGCAGCCAATAAAGATTTCGTTAGCGGAAGGGACAACCGGAAACACGGAGACCAAACAAGTCATCCCACAACTATGAAATTCAGGGGGGGGGGGGAGGGAATCATAGGGGGGCACCCTCGTTTAGTATTTTATGGAAAAAGGAAGTGAAATTTAGTCGGAAGAAAAAGGTTAAGATAATTCGTGCGCACAGACCTGAACATCAACTCTGGGCGAAACGTCATCGACTAGGTGGACAAAAGGGGGATGTCTTCGTCATTAAGGAAAAAGAACCTAAATTAAAAAATGAACTGGTGAGAAAAAAATCAAGTGCCAGACTTAAGTTTAGGTTGTGTCCAACTTGAAAGAGCGGGAGAAATGTTAGGGTTACGCGAAAAGAGGGTTTAATTTAACCCATTCAGTTCTCAAGAGGGGGGGGACTGGTGTTAGGTATTAAAGGACAAAGGAGAAAGGATTTGGGGGGAAGGAAAGCTTCTACGGGGGGGGTCTGATTCACAGAAAGGATACATAACCTTCTTCTGAGTTAATTGAATGATAGGAATCTGGGTAGAGGGGGGGAATGGGACTCTTGAAAAGGGAAGTCGAATGCGTGTTCCTTAATCGGGGAAACAAAAAGTTCTGTTAGAAGGGGGGGACAACCAACTGGGCAGGCGTGGGATTGGGGTTGGAACTTTTTTTGGAAAGTCTTTGAGGGGGGCTCCACTAAAAAAAAGGTAGGAAGGTCGATTCGGGAAAAAAAGCCCATTCACAAAGATAGGAGGGAAAATGCGCACCGTGTGGGCGCCGACGGAACCCAGGAAAAATTCTCAAAGGGCAAACTTGCGCAAAAAGAAACAATCAGAAATACTTCACCATGTTTGAAAAAGGGGGAAGGTGGGGAATGGGAGGGGTCGAAAAAAAAGGCTCGTAGTAAAAAGGAGACGGATATCCATCTGATTATCCTCATTGGGGGGGGGGGTTCCTAGATTTGTGATATTAAAAAGGGGAATTACGCTCCTCAAAAAAACAAGCGGTCATGAAAAAAGGAAATTAAAAGAGTTGAAAGGAGTTGGGAGAAGGGGGGATCGCATGAACACGTGGGGCCGGCGTGGCTAGGGAAGAGACTCGAGGAATGGTCCCTCAGAATAGGTTTGAAAGCGAAAGCTTAGACTTAAAAAAGTCTGGGAGTTCTAAGCATTTCTCCCAGACAAAAAGGGGTCTTGGGCCTTGGCGAGGGAAGCAAGGGAAGCCGCCAGAATTTAAGAAAAGAAACAAGTGCTGCATACTATTTTCACGTAAGCTCTAGGGCTAACCCAAGGGGAGAAAAAATAGTTTCCCATACTCATAAAAAGAGGCAAAATTTTCAAGACAAGAGATAACTAATCTTATATATAAACCAGAGGGAGCAGAAATAGGCGTGGGGGAAAGAGGGGAAGACTAAGGAGGGAGAGGAGCAGGGCAAAAGCGGATAAGTGCGTGAGAATGAGAGGGGGGGGGGGGAAGAATTATGTAATTGCGTAGGGGGGGGTTATACCTGGATAAAGAGAGAAGGAGGAAATAAAGGATAACCAAAAAACGGCTTATCGTTGGGTTTCTGCTGTGTAAGAATAGGCAGGGGACACGGACGAGGAAGGGGCTGACTTTCGTGAAAGGAACGCGGGGTGTATAACAGGGAATAAGCGGTTCTGAAGTGGCCTTGTTGGTGAGGGGGGTCTGAGGGGTAAAGAGCCGACGCGGAATGGGCGTACAGAATGGGGGGGAAAGGTTTTGTGGGAGAGGGGGAAAGTTGCATGTCGCTGAGAGAAGACTTTTTTGGGAAAGTGACCATTCGAAAAGGTGGGAGTTGGGGCGAGGGTCGTTAAAGGGAAGACAGAGGTCTATCCTTTGAAGTTGGGAAAAAAAATCATGCGAAAAGTAATCAGTATTCTTACACTGGGGTAAGAGGTTCGGCCAAAAAAAAGAAAAATAGGAGGCGGACAGGCAAGGATCAAAAGGGGAAGGCCGTTGTTTCATGCTGGGGAAAAAGGAGATAGCTGTAGCACACAGGTTACAAAAAAAAAAAAAATCTAGAGAAAACACCGGATGAGGGGAAAACTGTACCAGTTACATCCAAAGTATCGTCAGGCCACCTATGGAGGAAAATGGAACCATTGAGTTTAAATGGATACTTTTAAGGAAAGAGGAGGATCTTTGGAAGGAAAACCAACCGACGCACCAACTCCCGAGGCCGGCGGACCTCCTGGTCAAAACGTCATAAGCGCGTCCCGCTCCAAGGAGCTCCGAAAAAAGAAAACTCAGGGTCAACCGGAGGTAGTTACCATCTCCAATGAAAAAAAGAAGAAGGCAGGCACAAACGACATTTCACTTCAAGGAAAAGACGCGTCACCAAAAAGGGGATCAAACCTTACAAAGAGGCCCACTCCGCCTCCTTGGGTAGGGGGAAACAGACTGAAATCATCCTGAAAAACTACGGCCCCTCGAAACCTGCCTGCTTCTGAGAACTTCGCCCGACTAAAAAGAGGATAGAGAACTTCACTAATTGAAGAAAGCCGGGTGAATTTATTACTCTGAAAAAATCCGTGAAATGCCAGGGCAACCAAAAGCGTCCTGGTGGGGGGGATTAAAGTCTCATTCGGAGAGGGACTAAACAAACGCATTAAGATAGGGAAAAAAGTCCGCGGAAGCCACTGGTATGAAGAAAGTTATGGCGCTTGTCCTATCTAGAAAGAAGAAAGTCTTCCTAAAATCAAAGCAGTCTCTTTCTTCTGAAGAAAGGGGGGGTTCGAGAAGAGCTGAGAGGGCAAGTTAGAAAAAAATTGAAAACACATGGGTTTGGCAGCGGGTGGGGAAGAAAACTACGGCCTAGCGGGGGGGTGCAAAGGGGGAAAAGGGAAAATCTATGAAAAGAAATTGGGAATGGGGAGAGCATTGTCTGCAGTTCCTGTCTGCGCTCAAAGGCCAACAACGCCTATGGAAATTATAAATTGCGGATCCCCCTCCGGGGGGAAAAAGTACCATAACGAAATGGACAAGGGTCAACTATGACTATTGCGCAAAAAGCTGGATTCCCCGATTCTCACCTAAAACACTTCACAGCCTCGAAAAATCTCAGGTTCCCGGGAAATCCAAACACCTAATTTCTCTACGGAAGCGCGATAAAAGTAACCGGGGCAGAGGGAGGGTAGAGGGTGATGCTTCCATCGAAAGGGAACGAAAACTCTCTCGGCCCAAAACATAATCAAGATTAGGGGAGGGCTCGTCAAAGGAAGAGTCACCTTTTTCGGGGGCTGACGCAAAAAAATCAACGAACTGGGGTTGTCGGCTTCTTTGGGGAAGCCTTGGTGAGCCCTTTAGTAACTCGGGGTGGGGAAGCCCTGGGAAAATTGAATCCTTTTGTTTAGCAATTCAGCCAAAAGGAGAAACACGCTTTCTTGCAGGGCATTTTAAACAACAAACTCGACTATCCCTTCGGGCCATGAAAGGTAAGTTGCAGTGCAGGGAAAACAGAAAAGGCTACACGCAAAATGTTAAAAGGACAACCCAGAACAATACAGAAAAAAGCTCAGGGGATGGAAATTCTTATTCAACTCCATGGAAGGGGGAGAAGAAAGCCGATTTGGAAACAACATTTAAGAGATCTTGAAAGCGCCTCCTTTCTCGGGGATCCTACCGCAGGCAGACTTAAGCGGCCGGGGGACTCTAGCCTGGGAAAGAAAAGAAGCAAGTCGCAGTCGACATCTTTTGGAGGGGGGAAAGCAACCATCTCGATCTGGAAAGAGAGACGGATAACACTTAGTAAAAGGAGACGTGGAATAGCGAAGGGAAGACCTTGGGAAAAAAAAAATCTGTGTAAAGGGGAATAAGTGATGAAACCGTTTAACGCCGAAAGGGGGAAAAAAGTATCGTGCAAGTTGGAAAAAAGAAAAATTAACCGGGGACGGCACTTTAGGCTAGGGAACCGTTTCATTTTTTGGCAGGAAGGCAATGGAAATCCATCGCCCCTGTTGCGGCAAAAAAGCTTCGGGGAAGTAAGAGCTGGATGACGGGGGATCAGTGGATTAAAATTACAGATGGGAGGACGAAAGGAGAAAAAGAATATCGATGGAAAAAAGAATGGCGACCAACAGGGACCAAAGGATGTGGGCCATGTTTTTTGGGGGAAAAGGGGTAACATCAGTGTTTATTAGAGCATGGGGGTTCGACGCCGTCTTATCAACACAATCTTGTGGCCGGGAAGAAATTGCGTCCTGACGGTCCCTAGTTGTGTACGATTCCTGACTGAGGAGAAACAAGGTTTCGTGCCTTATTGAAAGCAGAACGGAATGGGTCAATAGCCAAAGACCTGGAGTCGGTTTTCACGGACACAAACGACATAGCCAGACAGGAGGAGTTTTCCAAATTCACGTTGTGTCCTCGGAAAAGGGAGGGGGATCCGAGCAGGACCTAAAAGAGTTCACGGCCATTGACCTCAAAGGGGATTAAAAGGTGAACGCGCTAAGTAGAAAAACAATGACTATAAAAAAACTTGAAGGCAAAAAGAGAACCAAAAAAAGAGTTCTGGGGACGAAAAAAAAAGTCGCTGGAAAGATTCACGTCGAAGACACCAGCTGGAGCAGCCTCAAGGAAGAAGGGGGTGCGGGAAGCCCCAGGTGAAGAAGGAAAGAATCTTTGTGATTGGGGGCCGTGGGAGCTGGAAAGAACAATTACTAAGGAGGCAAGGTGAAATCATTACACGTCGGCATAAAAAGATTTGATGGACACCTGAAAAGAAAGGGGGTCCATAAGTGGGCCGTCATCGGGGGAATGGTATCAGGAAAGGAAAACCGTTACAATCTGCTAAAAGAATCGACTTTTCTCGGAGTTCCAAGTCTTTCGAGCCAGTCAAGGGTAAGTGCGGTGCTGTAGAGAGGAAACAGGGAGCTTTCGTATGGGCCTACGGCCGTCTCCCAACAAGAAGGAGTCATATTGGAATAGAAGAGTCCATATCTGCGAGAACTTTAGAGAAACAAGAGGGATAGAGAGGAAGAAGCACTCTCTCAAACAAAAAAACTAGAGGATAAGTTCAGTTACGAGAAAGAAACGGTCATATTAAAGTGTAAAGGGAGGAAAATAGAGGGGGGACAATAATGAACGGGGGTAGTTACTTTAATTCGGGGAACCAGCCATGAGTGAATGCTCGTCCGAGGCAAAAGGGTCGAGGGAGAACGATAGAAAGACGTCTTCAGAGGTCTAGTACTCTTCCGAAAAAATCGATTGACGGTTTTTCATGTCTCCGGGAGAGAAAGGTTCGATGCGAAAGGAAATTAGGAGAGATAGATTAAAATCTGGGTCCATATTCATAAATGGAAAAATAAGAGACTTAATTATAGGGGGGATGCCTGAGGAGATAGGGATGAAGGGCTCACGGTCCAAAGTAAGAGGACCGGATATTTCTCCCGGGCGTTGACAAAAGGGGAAAGGTGATCACGGGATGTTAATGCGCCTAGAAACGTTTGGCAGAAAGGGAATTGGGAAAGGGCCTGAGAAGAAAGAGGACTCCTGTTCGCGGGAAGGGATGTCGGGAGGTATTGAATGTGTAAGAAAAGAGGCCGATGAACGGCAAGAGCAGAGAGAAACCTTTCCTGAAGGAGGGGGGGGTAGCGAGATGGGACACCCAATTGCAAGTGGGGGGGGGGAAATCTCGGGTAAAGAGGTATAGGAGGGAAAGAGACCAGAAAAAAAACATTCTCTTCTTGCCCGCATAATGAAGGGGTTTACAATAAGTAAAACAAGGAAGGGCTTTATAATCGGGACCAGTGGTACCGTAAACAGAATGGCCCCTGGAAAAATGTCGTAATCGCGATAAAAAACCGTGAATGACACCTGAATACTATTGCTGAAGAATTAGGACACTAAAAGAAGGAATTAAGAAAGGCAAAAAAAGCCCACAAAAATTAGGGGAGGGGAGAAATTTAGGAATAGGGGGGAGATTCTTGAGGGGAAAGATTTTGGGGGCGTAAAAGACTGTAACTAAGAAGGGGAAAAAGAACTAGTGGGAATGCTCATCCAGAATATGAGAGAAGGGAAAGATCTAACTATTGAAAAAAGGGGCGGCGAAGAAAAAAGTAGTGCAAAAACGGGAAAAAAAGGAATTCGTAAAGGACCAAGCCACTAGTGGCCAAACGGTAGGAGGGGGTAGTTTTTTTCCACCTTGGCCCGCGACGGGGGGGGGAATTAAACGGGGGGGGCGAGAGAAAGTCAAAAGGTTATTAGTACTTTAACGATCCGAGCTCTAAGGGGGGAGCATAACGGTTAGAGAAAAAGGGTTTAAACGAAGCGTTACTTAAAAAGGTAGAGAAAGTTTGAGTGGAGGGACGATTGCCTGCTGGAACTCAATTATAGCATCACAAGGTCGGAGAGGGGAATGATGAGGCTAATCCTGATTACGCTGAAGAAATGCGGGGCCTGTTCTTGTTAATGAATAGGGAGAAACAGGAGAAGGGGGGGCTGTGGGTAGAAAAAGTGAAAGGGATTTTCATGGTAGGGGTTGGTGGGGGTTTGGGTATACCCCTTCTGTTGGGGGAAAAAATCACGAAACAAAATAACAAAAATTGTGTGGGGGGGGGGGGGGGGGGGTGGGGGGGGGGGGGGGGGGGGGGGCGTATTCGAGCCCATCCTGAGCACGATATAGCTTCGGCTGAGTCAGGGGTTTGGGGATGAAGAGACCACCAGACCATGAAAAGGCCAAAAAAGGGCCGAAGGCCAACACGGTATGAAGCCCGAAAATAAAGCTTCACATGTACGTTTATGGGAAGGGGGTCTCCACCTGGGAAGAAGGGGTGCACTTCTACGTGGCAAAACATCTGGGAGGCGAAAAGTGGTTTTTTTTGCCGACGAGAGTGGTGGAGGGGTTTCTACTGAAGCTATAAACCTAGGGGATACAAAGACCATCTGAAAAGGTCATCAGATTGGAACAGAGGGACAGGGGGGGGGGATAGTGGAGTGAAGGGAAAATGACTTTGTTCGGGATTTCTATTGTACGAAGAAGACAACTAGGGCCTCTGTTGTTGACCTGAAAAAAAAATTGAGAGGCTTAAACGTCGGGGGTTACAAATTGGCGTCCAAGTATAGGAGGGGGGTGTGCTAGCAATACGTCACTTGTCAAAAGTAATATTAAGGGAATGAAAAGAATTGTATTGTTCAGAAGGGATCCTCCGAAGAGGAAAGGACAATCCAAAAGAGGTCTTTATTTTCAAATCATAGAACCCTTCACAAAGTGAACAGGGGGGGACCAAAGAATAAAAGTTATAGATAATCAATATACAAAAAAACAAAAAAAATAATAAAAAAAAGAAGGGGGGGGAAGATTAGGGGAAATTCACAGGCCACTCGAAGGGAGAGGCCTGATATGGTAGATAAAAGGGAAGTTAGGGGGTAGTAAGGGTGAAGAACTAGTTAGGGCTGCGCAAGACGAAACCATAATCTAAGCTGTGTGTGGGGGAGCTGGTCATCATGCTTACGGAACAAGAACGGCCGTGGAGGAAGCACGAGTTAGAAGTTTAGTTTAAAGCGATACTCGTGGGGGACTTAAAAAGGCGTAGGGGAAGGGGAAGAATCGACGTGGTTTTACCGAGAAAAATCAAATTCTGCGAAGATAAAAGAGGACAATTTGTAATAGGTTTTTTTTCCGCGGAGGTGAAAAGTGCCTTGGGGATTTAGGAGTTTCAGAGTTAAAGCTTTGACTGGATGAACGGGGACGAGAGGGGACCTCGATTTTTGATGTTTCTGCAAAAAAAGAAGCGGGCCTTCCTTGAAAAATGGGAGAGGAGGAAAAAGGGCCGAAAGACAGGCCTTAGCTCCACTGGGGGAGGGAGGAGGCCCAAAAAAAAAAAAGCGCCGGACAGGAGAGGAGAAAAGAAAGTGTTGCAAAGTCCTTGGTTAAGAGAGGAAGGAAAGATACGAGGAGACGGTACCAAGTAAATGTGTACTCTTCGACAAAAAAGAGGGAGGAGAAAGAGAACCTTTACCTCGTCCAGCGAGGAGAAATATGCAGCACAAATTGAACCACGGCCTGAAAGTGGAAAAAGGTACGTACAGCCAGATAGAAAAGGAGCTGGTTGCACTACTAAACCGGATCAAGGGCAGCTAACTCAAGGAGAGAAGGAGAACCTCTGATCCACTGGGTCTCAAGGAAGGGAATAACCTCTCGCAAATCTAGACCCTCGAACTACCAAAGCGGTGCACCTCGCGGGAAAGGTCCCAAAGCCAAAGCAAACAAGTCTTCCTCTATTCTGCACCAGAGAGAAGACCGGGAAACGTTCGAAGCGAGTCAAAAAAAACTGAGTAAAAGAGGGCATGGCACTCGCCAAAAGAGAAAAAGGGGAGGGTGACGCCTGATAAAACGACATCTGCAAAGAAAAAGGAAAGTCAACCCGCGGAGGACGGCACCTTCTACCACCCACCAACGGGGAAGAAGCGGGCAGAGCATCTCAAGGGACTGGATTGATTACGGTGCAGACTATGATTACAAAAAAACAATCACGCCGCTTCCTGGGGGCAAGAAATTTTCGCATTCTAACTGATAGACACAACTACCAACACTTCTCAAGAAGGAAAGGAAAGATTCTACAATAGAAGATGAAAAGGGGGGCACTTGTCTCGAGGACTGAAGAAAGAAATCCCTAAAGAAAAGATCCGCAGCGTGAACCTACGCCTCTTTCTGAGCGAGGGTGGGTTGAATAAATCAAAAAGGTCGGGGAAGAAGGGGTGGCAAGTCCTGGGAAAAGTGTGAAGACGGTTTATGATTCGGGGGGAATACGGGGGGGGGTCTTTTAACAGAAAAGCGAGGAAACAAGAAAGAATGGGAATCTCTTGGGGGCGGAAAGTCAAACAGGACGCCAAAAACGGATCTGAACCAGGGTACGCACTCGACAAAAAACGTTTACACAAGATAACAGAAAACAAAGGGAAAAGTTAGAAAGAGAAGAGATTCGAATCGCACTCGCCACTAAATCAAAGAAAAGACGCTCATTTGAAGGCAAGTCTCCCTCGGGAAACCAAATAATTTCAAAGAGGATCGAATGATTAAACCTTTTAAAATGGGGGAGGCGAAGGGGGGGTTTATCGGGAGGGCCGAGGAAGGGTCGCCACTCGCGCTGCAAAAACAAAACCAGACTGTCAGCTAAAGAGGGAAGCGACAAATGGTCTAAAATCGTCCAAGGGGTGTAAAAACGAACAAAAACGTGTGAAGAGGGAGAAGGGGGTACTTCTTTGGGGGTGGATAAACGTGTTGGAAAGGATTAACGCGGGGGGTTGGACAGGGGGCACAAGGGGACAGGTGGGTGTTTCTGTGCAGAAAACTCAGGCATCTAAGAATGGGTATGGTAAAAGAGGAGGGGGGGGGGTCTAAGAGATCGGACTCAATCTGAAAGGAGGTACCAGGAACCAAGGGTGAGAAATAAACCAACCTGGGTGACAACACCATAAAAAAGGGGCCATGTCAAAGTTGTCTTGTTTCACTGGGAAAAAAAATGAGAAACCAAATGTCAGGGGTTTCAGAAAGAGTAAGGAAACGAAGGTACATCCGAGAAGCTGGAAATTCGTCAAAAAGGGTCTCTATAAGGAAAGGAATAATAACTCTCGAAGGCCGGGAGTGGAAGTCTATTCCTGTGATCAAAAAAAAAAATGCACGGCTTTCAGGAACAAACATTGATAAGAGAAAGGGCAAGAAAAAGCTCGAATACAAGTGTTAAAGTAACGACCGAGGCGGTCTAAGCAGCGGGGTCCCCATCAAGTAGGATTCACTTCGGCTGGGGAAGGGAAGAAGAAAAAATTGCCTGAGGGGATGGAAAAACCCTCACTTGTCGTAAAAGAGAATTGGACACAAACTAAAAAAAAGGGGACCGGCAGCACTAGGGGATGGGAGAATGATTGTCATTTTTTTTGTGAAGAAAAGTCTCCGCTACAGAAAGAAAAAAAAAGTGTCCTGTAGAATAGGGGAGAATAAGACTGTATGAGGATGGGTAAATATTCGATTACGAGGGGGAGGGAGCCGGAAAAAACTAATCTGAAGAAAAAAAGAATGGGAGACAACGCAAGGTCCACAAGATTAATAGTGGGGAATGGGACGTGTTTGTGGAATTCGTGGTACAGAAAAGTGTGATTAGGTGTAGAGAAATACGCAAAACGAGTCAGAGGGGGCGCATATAAAAGGTTAGGGAAGTATCTCTTCTCCGAGAAAAGGCGGGGGGGACGCCATGACTATAGATAAAAAAGGTTTTTGCCTTCTTGAAAAGAAAAATGCTTCAAGGGGGGGGGAATCGAAGATTTCGGACAGTTTAAGGGTCCACTTAAAGATCCATACTGGGAAGGGGTCCAATTGGAAAATTTGGGGGGGGGGTCTTCTTATTCCTGTCTACCTGAAACATACGGCAAACCAAGTGGACAAAGGAATTTCACGGAAGGCGGAATTCTAGGAACTCACATACATGAGGGGATCCGCCGCACGCGTCATCGAGGGGAGGAATTGGTGATACATTAAATTCGAAAAAACAGATTGGCTAGAGCGAGGAAAAGCCGGGCAGGGGCGTTGAATTATAGAAAAAGGCGAGAATCCCAGTTTGGTTCACCCGGGGGGGGGGCGTGAGGGAATAGGGGGACGAAGCGTCAGACG
>Ga0179593_1565524_pt1 | contig 25845 bp, 31 predicted proteins | sample CZODoug2_1_08_16_FD_185931 | JGI IMG/M metagenome (GOLD analysis project Ga0179593, IMG submission 185931) | Vadose zone soil fungal communities from Angelo Coast Range Reserve, California, USA - CZODoug2_1_08_16fungal (PacBio error correction) | ecosystem: Environmental > Terrestrial > Soil >...
AAAGGTGGAATGGCCTCGACGGACCCCGCCATCCGTTACTTACTGTGCATTCTTGCTTGGCGGCCCCGCCGGGGGAAGAGGGAAAATGAACAGGAAGGCCAAATAGGGCTGGATCGTCCCTAAATATTTCTGAGCACGCGTTTTTTTGATGTCCCGGGTGAGGGAAGGGAGAAACTTAAGGAAGAGAGTAAAAAATAGAGTTGGCCCGGACTGGACAAAAATCTGTGCCTTTGGCATCGCTCCACCAGTTAGAAAAGAAGAGGGACCGGCGGAGGAAAAAGGGAGGGAAAAGCACACAACAAAGACGTTTTTCATCTGACCTTGGTTTGGGCCGAATTACCAAAAAGAACCACACTTCCGTCCTTATCTCCTTCCTTTTTACTTTTAATTTAAAATACCGAATCGTATCTATCGTGGAAAAGGAAGGACCAAATGTCCGACAAAGAAAAAAAAGGAGTGAAACAATGGAACGACCCTTCCCCTTTTTTTTGCCTCTTTCCGTCCTTCGTAGTTGCCGCGGAGAAAAACTCCTGGAAAAAAAGAAGAATAAAGCTAAGAGAAAATTTTCCCTCCAACACCATTCCCTTTCACTTTAACTCATATATTAAAAACATTTTTTTGGAAATCTCAAGAGAAGAAAAAGAAAGAAAAAGAGAGGTCAAAGAAGAGAGAAGAGGAAGATCAATCTTCCGATGAAACTTTGAATCTTCCGTCCCAAACATTGTTAATCGTGCGGTCAGGCAGGACGAAATGGGGGGAAAAAAGGTTTGTGAATCCCCAAAAGAAGTAGTACTGCTTTGATCGTGCCCCTTCCCGTTGTTGTGCCGGAAAAGAAAAAAAAAGGGAGAAGGGAAAAGGGGGGACCTGGGGGCTGGGGTCCGCAATATAACCGGGTGCCCCCAAAAACGCGATCAAGAGAGAGGAAAATTTGGAGAGAAAAAAAAGGAAACTCGTCCTCCTTTCCTTGGTAAAACAGGTTTTCGCAGGCCCGGCGGGTAGAGAGAAGGGGCCAAGAGGGAAGGAGAAAAGGGTGGGCCTCCACGTTTGTTTCTCATCCAGTGGTCTTTTGGGCCCAGAAAAAACGCTAGAAGAAGGGAGGAACAGATAGAGCAATCCCCTTCCTCGCACTCTTCTAACCGTTGATGGAGAAACACAGGTAGGGAAAGAACGAAGGCTTCCGGAAGAAAGGTGAAATGCCGGAAAGCAATGCAAATCATCCATTTTCGGCCGCGCATAAACCATGTACCGCAAATCAGGTCCCGAGGAGGAAAAAGGAAAAGGGATTGCCCCCGTACTACCAGTTAAATTGGTTTTGCAGCATCGGGAGGGAGGGAAAAAAGGCCCAAGTGGAGGGAAAAAGGTGGCGTTACCAATAGTAAAGCGTTTTGTGGCCTTGCCCAGTCTCAAACTGCCGAGCAGGAGAAGGCGAACATTGAGAAAAGAAAAAAAGGTCAGGTCCCTTGGGGCGGCGTGCTCAGCCGTTCTTTTTGTGGGAAAACGGGTGGAGGGGAGAAGAGTCCGGGGAAGGAGGGGGGGGGGGAAAGGGTTTTTTTTGGGTTGTCAATTCCAGGCAGGAAGATAAAGGCTGCTTTTCCCTCAGGGAAGGGGGAAGGGGGGAAAACCTTTCAAGAAGCTTTTTTTTTTCCAAGTCCCCGCTTTTTTGGTTTCCCCGCGTCCCGGGAGATGAGAGGGAAAGAGGGGGGGGGGAGGAGGAGCCTTAACATTCGCGTGGGTTTTTGTCTTCGTGTTGCAGCGCCCAAAGAGAGAGAAAGGGAATTCGATGTGGGGAAGGGAAGACTTCCTCCCGTCCCTCTCCCAATGGAGCATCTAAGCTTTTCTGGTGGGCTGTAATAGGGAAGAGAGAAACCGGAAAGGGAGAAGAGAGGAGGGAGAAGGAGGATCCCGCAATCCGAACTTTTTTCCCCCACCTTCTTGGGCCCACATGGATGAAAGGGAAGGGAAATTTGATTAGAAAAGGAGAAGAAGGAATACGAAAAAGCCCAATTTTTCCCCTATCAACCAACTTAAGTTCTCTCCAAGGCGCTATTGAGAAATGGGGGAAAAACCCAGAAGGAAAATTTGGTCCGACATACTTATACAACACTCGGGGTTTCGAACCCCATCCCGAAAGAAGCCTGTCCAAAAAAGAAAAAAAGAGAGAGAGCGGGGTTCCCCCCCAAAAAGCGTTTCTTTTGCCCCCCGCGGCCGGGGGCCAGAAAGGAAGGACCAAAGGAAAGAAAAAGAAAAAAAAAGGCCCTTCTGCCTGGTTCTGTCTGTTATCAATTGATTTTCAGCAAAGATCCGAAAGGGAAAAGGGGGGGAGGGGGAGGGTTGCTGTTTACTTTTCTTTTTCGAAGGAGAAAAAAGAAGAAGAGGAGGTGGGGTGGGCCGGTTAACATTTGGGGTCGGTTCCGGCCTTTTCAAAGACTGTCATAGGGATGGTGGGCCTGGGAGGGGGAAAGCTCCTGTCGCGACTCAGTACCCTGTGAAGGTCCAAAACAAGAATAGGAGAGAAGGGGAGAAGCCCTCCACACTGTCCGCACGTAATGTCCCAGAGAAGAGAAAATCCCAAAAAAAAAAACGGCGCGGCGCCTCTACCACATATCGATTCCATGGATCCCCGGGGCCAAGAGGGGGGGGAGGAAGAGACTTGGGAAGTAAAAAGGGGGAGAAGAGGCGGTTAAGACATGTCACCCCAAGGAGGGTGTCGGAAGGGAAAAGGTCAAAAAAACTTGGGATGAACCAAAATACTTGAAAGGAGGGGGAAGGGAAGGAAAACATAAATTAAAAAGCCTGTCCCCAATTAGTCCTTCCCATCGTTGGTGGAAATCTTTGGAGAAGAAAGTTTCCCTTCTCAAGGAACCAAACCGTTCCTCGTGCCAAAGTTTTCGGCCGCGTGTTTGGAGTTCAGGGAGGGGGGGCCAAATCGAAGAGAAAAAAAAAAAAGACCCCCCAGTAAGTCCACAAACCTCTAATTACCCAAATTCGTTAGGAAAAATTAGGGAAGAAGAGACCCGCAGAGGGGAGAAATCCCCGTTTGAAAATCGGAAACTTTAAAAATTCCATTGCCCGTGGGTTCGTAGTATTGAGAAAAAGGGGGAGGGTTTGTGGGGAAAAAAGGGAAAAAAAGGGGAAACGGGCCACGGGAAGAACTTTTAGCCCTATTTTGTTTCTGTTAAATAGTAACAGCGTGAAGGTGAAGAAGAGGAAAATTCGGGGAAAAAAAACCGTTGGCGATTCGGGGGTCCCGAGATTGTGGTCCGATGGAGAGAGGTCCGGAAAAAGAGGACGAACGTTTTTAGCAAAACTTGTCCCTTGGGCTGTAGCGAATCGGAAGGAAAAGAAGAACCCTTGGAGAAAAAAAAAACCCGCCTCGATGGATGCCCTAAGTTCTCCAAAAGAGAAGAAAGAGCCCGGCAGAAAGAAAAAAAGGGGAGGAAAGCCGTCTTGCCCCACTTTCCCCCATTGAATGAAGGGGCCGAAGGAAAAGGGGGCCCCGGGAGAAGAAGTATGGACAACCTGGCTGTATTAAAATTGATTAGCTTCTTTTTCCCAGCTCTGGAATGAAAAGAAATAGGGTGAAAAGGGAAAAGTTCTCCGGGAAGGGGGGGAAGGGAGAGTTTTTTTGGGCCCCTTTCTCTCGAGAAGTACTGGGAAAAAAAAAAAAAAAAGAGAAGTTGGTTCACAAAAAACTTCTCATGGCGTGCGTATCGGTACAAAGGAAGGGGGAGTCCGGGAGGGGTTCTTCCGTGGGGTGTCCCCTGCCCCCCTTTCAAGGTTAATCGTGGGCCCAATCCCCTTCCAGAAAAGAAAAACGCTGGCAAGAATTGTGCGAGAAAAAAAGGAAAAAAGGGGTTGTCCGGATCTTTTTTTTGCTGCTTTTTTTCTCAGGCTGGCAGTGGAGAGAAGGACCACAAGAGGGGGGAGGGGGACGCCAGAGTTGCTTTTCCCCTTGCGTGTCGTGATCGTGGAGAAATTGAGGAAAGAAGGGGGGGGGGCAAATCGCAAGATGGGATATAAATCTAACTCTCTGTATTCATATCCCATTCTTAGGAGAGAGGGGGAAACGTTGTTTGAAAGAGGAGAGGAAAATGGATAGCGTGCTGCGGCCAAAGACTGTTTTTGAGAAGAGAAGAAAAAGTGCGGGGAAAAAGAGACCCATCCTTTCCATACACGGTCCAGGGGAGGGGGCGGGGGGGGGAAGGAAAAGGGCATAGTGGGAAATCGCGTCGAGAATTTTTTAAGGTCCATTTCCCTTTGGGGGGAGGAAAAAATTCCGGAAGGGGGAAAGAGAAGGAGACCAAACAAAGCCCAAGGAGAGGGGGGAGGGGTGGGGGAAAAAGAAGGAACTCTCCGTCCTGGCACAATTGCCGTTCCTTGCTTTAATGGCGATCGTAAAGAGCATTAAAGAGGAAAGAGGAGAGGGAAAATCGAAGCGCTAACTTTTCCACTCCTGGAGCATGAGAAAAGGAAATCGAGGGAAAAGAAAGAGCGGGAGGGTTGTGCACATATGCCCAATTCTTTGGCGGATCCCTTGGCGCCGGGGAGGAATTGTGGAGAAGGAAAAGGAAAGAGGAGTAAAGAAAACTTATCCCTGAAATTTTCTGTTCGTGCATAAAAAAGGCGGGGAAAAAAAAAAAAAGGGGGAAAAAAAGTTTGTGCCTCAGAAAAATCGTTAATAGGAATAAATCCCTTGAAAATAAGGGGGAGCTTGGAATGGGAGTGGGAAGGGGGAAAGGGGAAGGCTTTTCCTCTGATATTTTTTCCAAGGTCTAATTTGTGCTGTCAAAACGTTTTTAAGTGAGAAGGATAGAAGGAAAAGGCAGAGGGGAGGACGGAAAAGGGGAAGGGGAGGGTTTCCTGTCCTGATTCACAATATCCCTTCAAGGAATTCCCCCCCGGGAACGCAGACAAGGGAAGAAAGACATGAGAGGGGGGAAAGGGGGAAGAGATTTCAACACCAACAACCTTATTATTTATTAAACAAGAATATAAGAAAAATCAACGATATTGGAAAAAGAGGGAAAGAAAGAGGAAAGGAGGAGTATAATTGAGTCCCGGCTGCGTTTTGGGTAAAGGGTTGAAGGAAAGGGAAAAGGGACCATCCTTCTTCGGTACAAAAACTTAAATGTCCCACGCTGAACCTGTTGGGCGGAGGGGGAAAGAGAGGAAAACTAGAAAGAAAAGAAATAAAACAACCTAAAAAATAAAATCAGGGAGAAACCACAAAGGAAAATTTTTTTTTTCCCCTTAAAGCTTCCACGACCATGTCCCTTCTTAGGAAAAAAGTAAGAATAACGATCCCTCTGCCCACTCTTTTCCCCTGTTTTCGTCGACTGGCTCGGGCCGGGATGGCCAAGAGGCGGGAGCAAAGTCCCTCCTTTTTGCCGCTCACTTTTCCCAGGCTAAGGGGGGCGCTAAACCTTTGGGAGTGCATGACATGAAAGCCCTCTCCGGCGTATCGCTTCGCTACCTACGTGGAAGGGCGGGGCCTCGCGCAAACCGCCCTTGTTGGGGGTGACCTCCCCGTTCCGTCCCCCGGTGCCCGAGAGTGAAGACTCCAGCTCACCCACTGTCTTCTACCCTGCGAAGAGAAGAGTTAATGCAAGACGTGGTCGTCCTTCGCTCTGGGGGGTGATCTTCTGTGGGATCACGGCGCTGGGGAACGGGGACTGGTAAATAATAGCCCCCCCTTCTCTATTGGCAGCTGTCGGTGAGGCTCCTCTGGAAAAGGGGGAGGATGAAAAAAAAGAGAGGGAGAGGACCCGGAGATCCGCAATCCTCGCTTTGCTCCTGGCGTGGTATGTCCGGGCTCCTGTATCGTTTTTTGTCGGCAAATAACAAAAGGGGTTGGGAAAGAGGGAAGTTTGCTTCTTTTTTTGTTCTGACGCTGTGACAGACCAGAAGGAAGGAATTTTTCTGGCTTCTCTCGCGGAGTAGCGGGCGTGAATAGGATAAAGAAAGGACGGTTGATGGTTTCCCTCCCCCGGCTCCGTTTCGCGATGGGGAAAGAAAAAGTTGCATAAAAAGGGAAAGGGCCATTCCCTCAAATCCAATCCCGTCTAATGAGAAAACCTTGAAAAAGGGAAAAAAAGAATTGGTTCTCTTTTTTTTTAGGAATTCCACGTCGGAAAGAAGGGAGAGAAAAAGAGCGGTCCTTTTCTTCCTCTTTCCAGCAACTCGGAAAGGGAAATAAGCTTCCTACCCTCTTTTTTGAACCACAGGAGAAGAAAGAATGTGGTTTATTTCTTCAGGAGAGGGGGTTCCGATGGGAGAGAGGTAATTCCCAAACAATTAAAAGAGTTGAGCCATCGAAGGGGAAAGAGAGCGTAGAAAGAGGGAAGAAGGAAAAACAAAACTCTGTTCGTTGCCCCGTTTCTTTCTTTGTCCCAAAGAGGGAAACCTGGGAAGAAAAACAATCAAATCTCCTCCCAGGAACTCTAGAGGTTATATAAAAAAAACAGAAAAAACTTTTTCCCCCCTTCAGTCTTTCTCGCCTGCGTGTAGGGACTCTAGCGGGAAGGACACAACGCCATCAACCCCCCTCCTCCCTCTGCCATTTCCTCCGTTTCCACGGAGGAGAGCCAAAAGATCAAGTACCTCTGCCGGCGTCCCGGGCGCCTCGAAGGGGGTTTCAGGAGGCGCGAAATACCCCTTCCCCGCCCTTCTGTACCCTCAGTTCAAGATCGATAGCAAATTCTCCCTTCCTGTTTTCGTGTCCGCCCTAATGTCCGCCGGTTGAGGAGCCGCAAAAACTCGTCTGGTTCTTTGGCGCGCCCGTGCCGTCTTTCTCACTCTTCTCCGTTGCACGGAGCTTGTCGAAGGAAGAAGAAATGGAAAAAAAAGTTCAATTTCCTTCCCACTCTGAGATGAAAAGGGTCTAAAAAGAATTTTATATTACTTTTTTTCTTCTTGTATAGAAAAAACCCCGGGGAAAATCACTTCTCTCATGTTCTCCTTTTCTTGTAAAGAAGGGGGGCTAAAGGAGGGTATGTCCCAACTCTTCCATCCAATTTACGAATGGAATTGAGGCTATTCGAAGAAGAAAAGAAGTCCAGACTGTCGCTCCTTCCTTAAGAAGATTTAGGGACCCTATCCTATCTTGAACAACAATAAGGATAGGAAAGGGGGGTTTTTTTCTTGGTTTGTTGTCGAAGCTCGATAGGTGTTTGGAAAGGGCCGCTTTTCTTCCGCCCTCCCCTTCTTTTCTGTCCCAAAACCAACTTCTTGCTCCAGGGGGCCGTTGTGCCCCGGGGAGTGTCTTAGGGAGTGGAAAAACCCTCCCCTCCCTCGTCGGGGCTCTTTTTTTCGATCAGAAGCCTATGAAAAGAGAAAAAACGGGGCCATTGCGCACAAATTAAATACTTCCGATTCCCAAAAGGAGGCCGGAAAGGAGCGTGGGAAAGGAAGAAACTGGGTACGTCGCGTTTTGCCTTCGGGGATGGGGGAGTCATGGGGGGGGGGGAGGGTGGAAGAGCCATCCCTTCTATAAAAAACCTCCTCTTAAAAAGAAGACACAACGGAAGAGGTGTTTCCTTTTTTATAATAAACTTTGCAGATGCAAAAGTTTGGAAAGCGCTGAGAAAAAAAAAAGATGGATCCCTCCTTTCTAACCCCTTCTTTCTATGTTGCAAGAAATAATCTGAAGAAAAAGGGGACGGTGGCCATTTTTCCTGAGCAAACATCCCTGATGAATGGCCACAATGAAAAAGGAAGCCAGTAGGAAGGGAAGAGGAAAGTGGCGGTGTGCCTGCTAACCTTTTTTTTCCCAACACCTCTTGTGGGTGGTGAAAGTAAGAGGAGGCCATCGAAGGAAAAGAAAGAAAGAAAAAGGGGGGGTGATCGAAACTGGCTTGTCGCTGCATCTAGAAACTTGCTCACATGGGAGGGAGGGAAGGCGGAAGAAAGGAGGGGGGGGGAAGAACTGGGTCTTGTTATTCCTCTTGACTAGATATATGTGAAGCAGAGGGGGAGAAAAGGAAGAAAGTGGAATCCGTCACCTAAACCCCAATTCCTCCACACAATATCTTCCTCTGAAAGTATAGACGGAAGAATCCAATAAAAGGAAAGACCCCCTCCACCCCATTACTCAGGTTCCTTAGGAAATATAAAAAAACGGATGAAAGGGAAAAGGGTCTTCAAGGAAAGGAAGAGGAGGGGTATTCTTGTGCCTTTTTTTCAAATTTTTTTTTGTGGTTGGGCGAAAAAATCTGACTTGCCCTCTTGCCAAGAAGAGAAAGGAACGAAAAAAAGAAGGAAGAAGGGGGGAAGGAGGAGGCTGCAGGGCTGGTTACTGTTCGTCAGGCCTCGTGCTGGGTCTACAACCGAGGAGGGGGGGGAGAAAGGAGAGGGCGGGGAAAGATGAAAAAAAAACCCTGTAAACTACAATGCTGTCCCTTGGCGGTGTGAGAAAAAAAACGGCCGGGGGAAAGGGAGGGGAGACAATTCCTGATGGCGGCTGACAAATTTTTTATCATCTAATTCCCGGCGAAAGAGGAAGGGAAAGAAAGAGAGACGTCGGGGGAAAAAAAAAGGTACCAGTCCCAGCCTGGCGGGTTCGTTGCTGCTAATGAGCCTGAAGGAAAAAGAAGAGGCGGATGCCCTCCCTTGTGCGCGGCGGGTATTGGTTCCGGAGGAAGGGAAAAAAAAAGATATCAAGAAAGGAGGGAAAGGAATACAATTTTTCTTTTCTTCTATGCTCGCAGGAACTCATGGGAAAGAGGGAAAGAGGGGGAAGTAACTCCCCCCTCATCTCCCCTCTATGATAAATTTTAAATCCAAATAAGGGGGGAGAACAAAGGAAAAAGGACAAGGGGAAAAGCTTCTACGTACGTAATTTGGTCCCTTCTGAAATTCGAACAGCTTGGAAAAGAAGAAAGGTTGAAGAAGGGAACCTTTCCTCCTGAAGTACCAGAAAAAAAGGAAAGAAAAGGAGAGTAATCCTTCTTTTAATTTAGATGAACCGCACCCACTCCTCGTTTGTCCGGGAAGGAAAAGGGTTTGCAGGAAGAGTGTAAGCCTTTCCCTTTTCCCTTCCCGTCTTTGTTTTTCTTCTTGAGAAATTGCGGTCGGGGCTTCACGCCTCTCCTTTACGTGTGTCACGAAAAAGAAGGAGACACTAGCTCGTCCTTTGCCTTCCGAAAATGTCGGTGCCTGTCCGCCCTCCCTCGCCGTGGGAAGAAGGAGACAAAAGTAAAGCCCTTGTCTTCGGGTGATTGTTCTCCATAAAGGCGGGTGCGTAGGGTGGATATTTGAGGTTGAGGGCCTACTCTTTATTGGTTTTTTTCACTGTTGTTTATTTAGGTGTTTCTGTCTTCTGTCACCGTTATGCGGGAAGTCGGGGTTAAGGAGGGTGCTGGCAGGTTCGTTCACCGCTTCTCGAGTCCCGCCCCTGTAACGGAAAGAAGCGACGCTAACCCTTCTATACCGGAGATCATGCGCGCCGCTTCACTTTCCGCGGGTTCGCCTGTTGAACGTTCGCTTCAAAGGAAAGGGGGTCCCCCCTGCTTATTTAAGTTCGTTTCGTTGTCCCTTATCTATGTCTTCTCGAGAGAGTATTGTCGAAAGTAAGAGATACTCCTCCATCCCTCTTCTCTTGTTCCTTCCCCCTTATGGAGGGAAGAACCGGCCGGAGGTTAGACTTCGACAGCCCCTGGATGGGAATCGGGTTAACTACGAGAGGAGGCCGGGTCCCAAGAACTGTCGACCCCCGGCACGCCCTTATCGACCTCTCCTTTCTTCCGCCCGGCCGGGCCAAAGGGTAAAAAGGAGGATAGCTCTTCCGGGAAGAAGGCCCCCTACCTTTCTGCATTTCACTCTTCCTGGGAGGGAAGAAAGGTGTTGGAAAAAAAGAGGGAGGAAGCCCAGTTCCCCTTTCCTTGCATCCTGGCGTTGGCTGACCTTCCAGCGGGGAGAAAAAACTTCAGGGAAAAAAAGAAGGAACCGCTCAAGCGGCTTTCCCTAAAACTAATAACGGTGGGGGAAATCACACAAAAGGAAAAAAAGGAAGGAGGGACGGCTCCAGGCTGTACGGCCCTCCCGGCTATCAATTGTTTTACGGCGGAGAAGGAGGAGATCAGAGGGAGAAAACGGGGCTTACAAAATGGGCCTCTTACCCCTTCTCCTGCTCCGGTTTGTGGGAGAGGGGGGAAACGCAAAAAAGGGGAAGGGGGGGGGGAGGACAAATTTCTCTTGGCTTTTCAATGCTTTTCTGGGGAGGAGCAGGGAAAGGTATCTGCTTAACTCGGTTTTCTGTCACGAGAGAGACTGAAGGAAGGAAGCGGCAAAGAAGGCGTTTCTGGTTCACGCTTCTTGGCGAACCTTTGGGGGACAGGGAAGAGAAGAAGGGGAAAAGAACTGAGAAAAGGCCGGTCGTTCAATTTCCAAAAATACAACCTCCTTATTCAAGGGGAAAGATCTGGGGAGTTTTTTTATTCTTCCCAACATGGAAAAAAGGGAGGATGGGGGGGACCCGACCCATTTTACCTTTCCCCCGACCTTGCCGGTTCAAAAGAGATGGGGGTTAACTCCCTCCTGGCTTCTCACCCTTTTTTTCCTTCGCAAGGGAAACTTTTTTAAATCGGCAACCTCTTCCGTTTTCCCCTCTTTTTCCTTCTGTGTTGGCGAAGGAGGTGCGGGGGGATGCGGTCTTTTACACTTTTGGCCGCTGCTCCGCGTGGCTCTGGGCTCCCTCCGCTTCCAAACCGCGGAAAAGAGACCCCAAAAGGGGGGAAGGGAGGAGGGGCGTGGCCAAAACTTCTTTTCCCATCTTCTCTTCCACTCCGCTGAAGCAAAGGGAGCTTTCGAAGGGAAGGGAAAAAGGGTATACCCCACGGCCTTTTTTCAGTCGCTTTGCAGGGTGGAGAAAAAAAAGGAAAAAGATGAAGGAAAGAAAAAAAAGAGAAAAAGTCAGGAGGGGGGGGAAGGGGAAGAGGTCGACCCCCATCGACGGTAACGGTTCCAACGTCCGGCTTCCGCCCCGGCGTGGGAAGAGGAAGGAAAAAAGTAAAAGGGGAAAAAGGAGAGAGAAGGAGAAATAGGCGGAGCAAACGCGTTTGGAATGTCGTTTCTGCGTGGGAGGGCAAAATCAAGAACCAAGGAAGAAAAAAAGTCACGGAAGGAAAGAAAGAAAAAGAGCGGCGTGCCATCGTCGGCCAACCAGGTTATACCCGGCCGGGTAAAAAAAAAAAGGCTGACAGAGGAGAAAGAAGCCATGTCTTTTCCTTCCCAAACCAACAAGGTGAACGGGGGGGGGGGGTGGTTTTTTTTCCTACTTCCCACCCCGCGCAAGGGATGCCCTTGAAACGGGGGGTCTTTTTGTGAATTTTAAAAAATACCGAATCTTTATCGCAGAGGGAAGGAGAGGAAGGGGGTCTTAGAAGGGAGAAAAAGAAAACTCTGAACCCATTAACTTCCTTTCTTTTGGACGCGGAAGGAAATAAAACCAGGAAGAAAGAGAAGGAAATGAACACCCCAACGCCCTTCCAAAACTCATAAAATCAAGATAAATTTGTCAGCAAACAACGAAAAACCTTGGGAAAAAGAAGGAAGAGGAAGGTCGCCGTGCCCAATTGTATCCCCCCTTATTAATATCGGCGAAGAAAAAAGGAATAGGAAAAAAGAAGAAGAAGGCCGTGCCCGCCTTTAATCTCTAATTAATATGATCAGGTTGTTGTCGGGGGGGGATCCAAAAGCGGGGAAAAAAAAAAGGAAAAAAGAAGGACACCAGGATGTAACTGACAACTCACTTAAATTTCCATCACCGCCAGGGGAATGCAAGCCAAGGTGAGGGCCCAAAAAAAGGCGCTGGCCATCCAAACTTCACACGTTTGCCCTTGTCCCCGCGGCCCGGTGGGGCAAATCAGGAAGCCGAGTACATTTTCCCGTCCTTCTTTTGTTTCCTTCTCTTCCGTTTTTCCTTCGACAACTATTGGGAGGAAAAGAAGAAGTGGGGGAAAAAGGGGGGGCTCCCTCCGTTCTTTTCCCCTCCACCCCGGTGGGGACGGTCTTAAGAAAGGGGAGGAGGGAGGGATGGAAATCGTTCTATCTCATCCGCCCAGAAAGAAGGAAAGGTGGGGATGATGAAAAACCTAGTAAAAAGTCCCTGGCCCTTCAGTTTGGAGCGGGAAAGAAGGGCTAGAGAAAAGGGGGAAAGAGGGTCGGCCGACATAAAACAAATGACTATCCAAATTTTTTTCCCAGAACCCGTGGGGGGGGTTTTCCAAAAAAAAAAAAGAGCAGCAACAGGCATTTCCCGCTACTACCCATTTAAAATTGGAGAGAAGAGTCAGAAAGAAAGTTCCTTCCTTCTTCCTTCAATATTCTTTATTTTGCTCAGAACTGAGAAAAGAAACAATATAAAAAGAAGTGGAACGAAAAATTACTTCCTTCCCATTTCATTTCTTGACATTCCCGCCGGCAGACACAACGCTGAAAAAAAAAGGTTTGGGAGAGAGAAACGTCTAATCACTCGAAAACAGGGGAAAAGGGGTGGAAATGTTCCAGTCTAGGAAAAAAGGAGCATGGGAAAAAGGGGGAAGAATCGCGACCCTTCCTCTTAATAAGCTTTTTCAAGGAGATACTGGGAAGAAAGGGCTGGGGAAAATTCCAATTCTCTTTTCGTATTTGCGTTCTTAGTTATTCCTCCAAAAGACTTTTGGTATGGGGAAAAAAAAGAAAAGGGCCTTCGTGGGGGGAAGAGGGGGAATACGAAGAATTGGTTTTCCTTTCCCCTAGCTTCCCCCCTTTTCTGATAGAAATAAAAGGGGTCGGGAGGAAAAGAAAGGGAAAAAGGGCCATCGCAGCCGTTCTGTTTGCTTTAGTCAAGGTGCATCATGCAAAGGAAAAAGGGGGAGAAGAGAAAAAAAGGGGAAAAACAGAAAGGGGAAGAAATCCGTACTGTTTCCCCACTGCTGTTCCAGAGGAGGAAAAAGCCGAAGAAGGGGCAAGGGATTGAAGAAATGTCTCCTCCCCTCCCTGACCCTTGTCTCCCGGCCTTGCAGAAGAAACAGAAAGGAGGAAGGTTCAAAAGAAGAAAGGGTGTTCCAGCGTGTGATCATCATCCCTCCCTCCCCCAAACAGGCGGATTGGAAGAGAGCTTTTGAAACACGATCCTGGAAACCTAACCCATTAAAACACATCCCTTCCCATCAATAGCAGAATAAGAGGAAACCAATAGAAGAAAGAGAGTTTCAAATAAAAATCAATATTCTAAATATATCGCAGACCAAAAAAAAATGAAAAGAGATCTTGAAAAAGGGGAGAAAGGATTGTTCATCCCACCACTTGCTTTCCTTTCACTCCGTGGGGAAGGAAAAAAAGAAGGGGGGGGGGGCGGGGCGTTGCTGTACCTTTTCTTTCGCCGTCAAGTGGTGAGAGGAAGAGAAAAAAATCTAAGGTTTGCGAATTTGTGTTTTTTTAGGGAACAGAGGGAAACGCATAGGGAGGAAAGACTTCGCGGACTCCAAATACCCTTGATGTTCAAACAAGCGAGGTAAGGTGCAGGAAAATAGAAGAATAAGGAGGAAAAGAAATCGTCGATCACAAACCTTTGGGCTTTTATACACGTTCTCCCGGGGGGAAAAAAAATCTAGAAGGACGCCCCAACTATCGTTTCTTCCATTCTCCCTTTCAACCCTCTTGTAACCAAACAGTAAAATAACTGGGGGGAGGACAAAGGTTCATTCTCTTTTGCCTCCGCTTTTCAACAAAAGAGGGCCTAGAGGGGGCTCCCGTAGAATATTTTTCCCCTTTCCGCCCCAAGGGGACCCGTGGAAGAGGAGCGGGGGCGGGAAGGCCGTTCCATCTTTTTCCCTGTGCACCCCCCCCTCTGCTCCGTTTCCCAAGTAGTGCCGAGGAGGGGGGGGGGCTAGAGAAAGGACCATCTTTTTTCCTTCAATTGGTCCCCATAACCAACACAAGGGGAAGGGAAATCTTAAGGGGGGAGAGAGGGGGATACGGCCTTCTGGAGGGGGAAAAAGAAGAGCCAACCCTAACCGCAACCTCCATTAGTCCACCGCGGAATTAAGGGGGAAGTTCCCCCGAAAACGGTTAAATTACATCTTTCGGTCTTCATCCTTTTTTGCAGAGGGACATTCCCCCTTCCCTTTTTTTTTCGTTAATAAAAAGGTGGGAGGGTGATGGATGATGTTTCCCATTCCAAGAAGAAAACTTGAAGGAAAAGGAAGGGTTCTTGGGGGGGGGAAGGAAAAGGAAGCTGGCTTATAACAAAACTCATCGTTCTTGGGGATGAGAAAAAAATGGGGGGGGGGGAAGAGGGATTCTTGTGCTTAACTACAGCCCCCCCTCGAATGGCAGGAGGCCGATTTTACTTTTTTCTGGCGGGGGGCTAAAAAGAAGGAGGAAAGTCGCTCCATTCCCTTTTTCTCCGTTCGGTGGACAGAAAAAGTTTTATTAAAGAAGGGGTCCGAGGTCAGGGGGGGGAGGAGGGTGGGGGGGTGGGAGTGGGGTGGGGGGGGATTAGAGGGGGAGGGGTTGGGAATGGAGAAGGGAGAGGGAGTGGGGTTGGGGTGTAAGGATGGGGGGAGAGGGGAGGGGCATAGAAGGACGGGGAGGGGGGATCAAGAGGAAAACGGGGGACATAGGGGGTAGGGAGTGGGTGGGAGTGGGTACCGTCAAGTGAGACAAGTGAGATAGTGGGAGGGGAAAGGGAGGGCGGGATGGGTTCTGGTTGTTGAGGAAGGCGGGGAGGGAAAAAGGAGGAAGCCGGATGCTTCCCACCTGTTCCGGCTTCGCCCTGGGTTGGAGAAAAAAAAAAAGAGGAAAAATGGAAGAAGGATATTTGCCCGTTAAAGCTGCAGGAGTTAAAGGGGAACTGGAAAAGGGGGAAAGAGAATCGTGTCCCCCATCTTCTTTTTATTAATCTATCTTTGTACGGTAAAGGGAAAGTTTCGGGAAAAGGGGAGTTATGCTCTTTTTTTTCCTTCTCTCGAAAGGGGCCGTTAAAGTAAGAGAGGGAATTTGAAAAAAAAACTTCTCGTTCTTTTCTTATCTTGCCCTTGAGATAGGGGGGGGAATCAAGGAGGGGGGGTCTTCGGATTTTCCTTCTTGTTCCTTTTCGGCAGGGATAAGGGAAAAGGAAAGTAAAAGGAAGGGGGTGGCGCGTCGGCTGTCTCCGCCTTGTTTGGGGGAAGGGGGGGGGGGAGCAGGAGGAGGAAAGGGGGGGGGGGGGGACGCCTGAAACGAACATCTAACCCGATCTTTTTCTGTCGCCAGGTAGGGTAGTAACGGGAAGAAGGCATGGGAAGAGAGAGGGCTGCATTCTTGGTTTGTTGCATCGCGAGAATGGAGAAAGAAGAAAGTTAGGGAGGAGGTTCGAGCGGCCCGTTTTTTTGAACTCCGTACATAACCGTAAATGGGAGAAAAAAAGATAAGCGGGAAAAGAGAAGGCAGGGTTGCCGGCTTCTCCGGATGCTTCCCATCAAGTTGGGCGGGAGAGGGAAAAATTTAAAAGGAAGGAAGGGAGGATTAGAAATCGTTCGCAAAGCATCAGCGTTGTTGGATTTTTTTCCTGTTGGGAGGGGAAAAAAGGGGAATCTTCGGAGGGGGAGGGGGCAAATGGCCCGTTTTGTTTTTTCCCTCCCCACGGGGTGCGGGTGAAAGAAAGCTGAAAAAGGAGGTCCGTCTTTCCTTTTGGTCCTCTTTGCCTTGTACCACAAAGGCTAAAAACAAGTTTTTGGTCCGAAGTGTGTTTTTTTTTTTTTTGGTTTTTTTTTTGTTGGGGGATTGGAAACAGTGCGCCTTCCCGTTCCTTTTCCCTTTTGGCGAGGTGAGGAGAAGGTAAGGATCCCCTTCTCGCTGTCCTCCCGGCAGGCGGGGGGTCCAGAGGAAACAACCTTTCTCTCCTCTCCCTTTTTCCCCTCTTGCGGGGAGTATTTCGGGGGGAGAGAAAAAGGGGACGCGTCCTGTATGTCCCTTTCTCTCCATCCTCTTCTTTATGCATCGGCCCACAAGGGGAAGGGGGAAAAAAAGAGGTCTTGAGGGGAGGGTTGGATTTCTTTGCCTGTCCCTTTTTCCTTCCTCTTCCCCCTTCCTGTCTTCTCCTTCCCTTAACCTGGAGTGCGGAAAGGGGGAACCGTCCCGTGAGGGGAAATTGAAGAAAAAAATGGACAAAGTCAATATATCTTTATTTACGTAATCTTCCCTTTAAATCCATGGTGGACGCTTTTAAGGGGAAAGAAGAGTTGAGAAAAAATTTCTTCTGAATTCATTTTTTTTTTTCCGTTCCTGGATGCTGAGTTTTAAGGAAAAAAAAGGCGACAAAAATGGGGGGGGGGGAGGAAAGAATAATGGAGGGCCGGGTTCCTTTCTAGCCAAACCAATCAGCTTCAAAAATTTCAAGCCCCGGGGAAGAACGGGAAAAAAAAGGAAAAAAAGGGTTTGTCTCAATTAGCCCTTCGAAGGGAGACTTTGAGAAAAGGGAGAACCAACCAAACCTTCTTATTTATTCACCTCCCGAGAGATCCAAGAGGGGAAAGGTTAAAGAAACACCCTCTTCGCTTTTTCGTATTAAATATGGGAGGCCAGGAAGAGGTTAAGAAAGGAAAAGAAAAAAAAAGAACAAAAGCCAGTCTCGTAAGCAAAAAACCTGATGTCCAAAAAGACGTTGAGAAAGGGAAAGGAGGATTCGACCCTTCATCCTTCATCCCATTTAAACAACTAGAAAAAAAGGGAAACCCCTGCCCCGAAAAATTACCGGGGAATCCCTTCTCCCCCGCTGAAATGTTCCAAAGGGAGGAACCCTATACGAGAAGGAGGGAAATTTCGGCCATTCCTTTTTTTCTCCGGCAGGTGCCCAGCGACACAGTTGGGAATGGTTCCTCAAGTAGTTGTCCTTTCCTTCCGTGTCCCTGGTCCCCTCCTGCTTCCCATCTCTACCGTGGGGGGTGAAGGGGCGAAGAAAGCCGACTAATCCTAACGCTCTTCCATCATCCTCAAAGAACTGGGGAAGGAGGGAGATATGAAGAAAGGCTAAAAAATCCCTCTTTCCCCAACTTCTTAGAAAGCAAAAAATAGGGAGGTTAAGGAAAGAGCCTTCTTTCTTTCTCCCTCCTCTGTAAAAAAAAAGAGAAAGTCGGGGGAGAGATTAATTCTTCGCTCTCCTTCTTCCGCCCCTTCAATCATAGAGACCATCCAGATCCACCTTCTTTTTCCCCCCCTCTAACCCGCGCCTTTCCTTCTTGCCGGAAGGATTTGAGAGAGGGGAGAGGGAAAGGGGAAAACTTACACCTTCCTAACTTTCTTCTCTTCATGAGGAAAAGGGAAAGGGAGGGGGGGACCTAATAGAGAAAAGAGGAAAAAAGGTCATTCCAAATCAAAAATCCCAAATTCGGCAAAAGCCCTAAGGAGAGTTAAGGGGTCTCGTGTTTGACTATTCCCCCTTTCGTTCCTCAACTGCTGGAAAAAGAAAAAAGGGCCTAGGCCTCTTATATCTCCCCAACCCTCTCTTTTCCTCATCGATAGAAAGAAAGGGTCCCACGGGGGAAGGAGAAACTCTCTCCTTCCTACCTTTGTTTCTGTCCGGCAGAGAGAGGGAAAAACCCTAGAGAAAGAAAAGTGAAAAAAAACAATTCCAGCCATCTCCCTCGTTTTAACTCCCTTTTGCTTAAAAAAGGGAAAGGTAAGGGGGAAATTGTGAAAAGGGGACGTGTCGGCTTCCAAACTTTCCGCTTAAAACTTCCGCCTGCGCAAAAAAAGAATTTTTAGAAAAAAAAAAGGGGGAAAACGGATCTCCATGCCGTTTATCTGACAAAGGATCCCTCCGTAATACCGGAAGAAAAAAGAACGAAGAAAAAAAAGAAAAAATTGCTCAGGACGAATCAGACAACTCACTCCCGCCGCGAAGGGGGGGGGGGACCCACGAAAGAGTTCGAAGCGAAGCCAAACGCGCATACTACAGTACAAATCTACGTCCGGAGAAAGAAAGAAAAGGGAGGAAGGACCGATCTTCTTCCAAAGAGATCTCTGGGGGGGGAGGGAAGTTAAAGGTTCCGGCAACTCTTGGCCTGCTTTCCTGCATATATTGAGGAAAAAGAGATGGAAAAAGAAAGGAGAAAAGGCCCGGAACCTTTGGGTTAAGTCATCACTTCCTCCTCAGTAATAAAGGGACAAAGGAAAAGGGGAGGGTCTTTCCACTCAAGCCATCACATTGTTAAATGAGGGAGGAGGTTAAGGGAAAGGAACGTCCCCAATTCAAAACTTCCTTTCCCCCAAATGAATAGAAGGAGCCTGAGGGAAAGAGGCGGAACCCAGAATCTTGGACTTTTGTTTTTCTTTCAACCCCGAACGGTATGGAGGGGGGGAGGAGAACCAAAACCACTTTCGGCCTAACACGTTTCCCCTTGGGGAAGTTACAAAGGAGGAGGGAGCAACAAAGAGACAACACGGGCCTTTATTAAAAAAAAATTGAAGAGATGGCCTGTCGGAAGGAAAGGCGCGTTGCTAGGAAACTAAATGAAAACGGGGGGAAAGCCTGGGCGGTGGCTGTTTCTTTTCGTCTCTGGTCAAAGTGGCGCTGTGTGGGGGAAAAAAAAAAAAAAAAAAAGAAGCCGGGCCAACTTGTTGCCGCAGTACCTTTTTTTTCCCTGTGAAGAAAAGGGGAGAAATAGAGGTTGTCTTCTTTAATCGAAGACAAAGAAAAGGGGAAAAGAAGGGACCCGGCTTTTCGTATTTGCCGGCCATCATGGCCCGGCCTGCAAAGAACACAGGAAAAAGGGGACCGTGCAATTTCCTGGAGCCCCCAAGCCCGAGAGGAAAAAAGGAGGCGTTAAGAGAAAGAAAGAAGGGGGGGACTGCTACATGTTTCCACCGCGTTGGGCACGGCTTCCATTTGCATCGATATTGTCGCGGCGGCCCAGAGCACCGGGGAAAAAGGGATTGTTGAAAAAGGGAAGATAACTTGGCATGTGGGTTCGCGGATTGCTTTGGGCCCCCTGCGGAGAAGATTTTGAGAAGGGGGGAGAGAATGAGGAATGGAAACATGTTTAACTACAAGTGAAAAAAAGGAAAAGCGATAAAAGAAGGAAAAAAACGGCCCCCCATCCGGCCCCCCTCTCTTCCTTCTCCCCTTCATCGGGCCGAGCCTCAAGAGGAAGAAGCCCAGGCCACCCCCAATTAAACTCCATCCTTGATAATGGAGTTAAAAAACGGATGGGAAAGGAAAGTTGAAAAGGGAAAAGACAGTTTTTTTAAGAGAGGGGGGGGGAAAAAGGCATGGGGGTGACTGTGGGGCTTGGTGGTTGGTTCGTATCTAACTTTGGCTCTTGACAGGAAGAGGGAAGGTAAAGAAGAAAGGGAATGGTGCCTAATTTTCTTTTCTGTCATCTGTGTCAACTGTTTTAGGTGAAGGCCTTGCGAGGGAGGGGGAAGAAAGTCGGGGGCCCTTTTTTTTTTTCTTTCTTTCTTCGTATCACGCCTTGGGGAAAAAGACCCCTAGGAGAAAAGGGGGGGTTCCTTCTGCCAATCTTCTCCCCCCAATCCTTCTTGTCGTCGATCCAAAAATTAATCCAAGAAAAAAAATCGTTACGTCCCACCTTCCCCCTTTTTTGTCATCAATTCGTGGCCCATCAAAGTTGGGAAACTTCCCGGTGTGCGGAAGCAGGGGAAAAAAAAAAAGGGTTTTTCGGAAGGAAGGGGGGGAGGAGGACGAAACTGAAAAATCTTCACACAAACCGAAACTCTTCGATGCCCTCCTTTGCGTCGGTGTATGAGTCCGTTCGACAAAAGAAGACAAGAGGGGAGGGCAAACAATTTAGGAGAAAAGGAAAAAAGAAAAAAACATCGCCAAATGTAAGCTTCCTTAACAATACAATAATTCTTTTAGTACCTCCCTCCATAGACGTGACAGCGAAAAAAAGGGAAAGAAAAAACAAAAGGGAAAAAGGGAAGATGAAAAGAGGAAAAGGTGGTCGCGATTCGTGAAAAATCTTAACTTCAAGCCTTTCCACAACCGCCCAAAGGGAAAAAGACAAAGGGGGAGGGGGTTAACAAAAACCCTTAGAAAACTTTTCACTTATATCCTTCTTTTTGTGGCAACAGAGGAAAAAAGAAGAGGAACTCCCAGGTTACGAAGCGTTCTTCCTTTCTTCTAAAACCATTTCCCGCCCTGCACTGGAAAGGAAAGAGGGGGAGCCTGAGAAAGGAGGGGACCCACGCTTTCCTTTCTTTTTCGGCCACGGGGAAGGAAGGAAGTTCGGAAGAAATAAAGGGAGGAAACTTGGTCTTCGTGGCCCCTCCCTTTTGTTTTTTTTGTTCCTCTTTTCCAAACGGTGGGCCTGTTGGGGGGGGGAAGGGTTTTCCTGGAAAAGAGAAAAACGGCCTTCAAACTTATCGGCCTTCTGCTCTCTCACCTCTGCCCAACCTGTCAGGCCAGGCCTTTGAAGGGGGGGGGAGGGGGGGTTTGAAAGAGAAGGGAAAAACAGAATCCCTCATGCTCTATCTCCACTCCCTTCCTCGTTCCTGGGGACGTCGACGTTTATGGCAAAAAAAAAGAGAAGAAAGCTTTCAAGAAAACCGCCACCCTCTACCTCACAGCCACTTCCTCCTTCCTTAAACAACCAGAAAAGGGAAAAAGAAGACCATGTGGAGAAGAAAAGAAGGAGCGCAAAATGTCCCCCTCTTTGTCCTGTGCTGGGCCAGCGGCAAGGGGGAGGGGGGGAATCTGGGAAAAAAAGGGGGGGAGGAAGAAGTGCGGTTTCTGACTTCACATGGCTTCCTGGTCCATCCCCTGTGCCTCCTTCCGTCCTGTCCAACGGCCAAAAAAAAGAATTACGGAAAAGAAGTCCCTTCGTGCGCTCCAGGCCCGGACTTCCTGACCGCGATCAATGTTTGGAAAAAGGAAGCCAAAGGGAAGAGGGAAAAGAGAGAGAAGTTGTTCGAAAAAAAAAAAAAAGAAGGGGGAGGCGCAGTTTCCCAAACGGTTCACTTCTCCCATCAACCGTCCTGGTGTTTGGCTTACCTTTCCTTCTTGCGTGAAAGGGGAGGAAGGAGAGAGGGAGCGGTTTTTCCCTGGTTCACAACTTCTCCCCTTGAAGGAAGGGGGGTCCCTTGTCCAAAAGAAGAGGGGATTGATCGCCATTCTTGATTATCTTGTAGACGTTTTGGGGTGTTTTTGTGGGTGTTTTTTTTATTGTGTGTGGGGTGGTGTTTTAGGGTGTTGTATGTGTTTGGTTTTTTTATTGTGGGGGGGGGGGGGGTGGAGAGGAGGGAAGGAGGAGAGGGTAGGGGGGGGGGGGTGGGTTGATGGGAAGGGGCAGTTTGGGTTTGGTTAGGGGGGGTGTTGGTTGTGTTGGGAGGGGGGTGTGTTGTGTTTAGGGTCGTTCTTTGGTGGGTGAGGGGTTGGGTTGTTGTTGAGGTGTTAAGGAGGTAGGGGGGGGTGGTGGGGGGGAGTGAGCAGGGAAACACTCCGGAAAATACTCTTCCACGTTTAGGGGAGGATGGGCCGCGTCGGGGAGGAAATAACGCACCCTCTCTACGCTTGGTTCCTTTCCACAATGGTCCCAAAACAAATCAGAGAGGAAAAAAAGGGTTCTCGTTGAAGGAGGACGGAAGGGGGGGTTGCCTTCCTCCGCGATCGGGAGGGTGACCCGACGCCTTTCCAGCCGCCCTTATCCACGGGGCTGGCCCCAAGATGGTGGAAAAGAAGACGATAAAAAAAAAAGAAGAGGGGGCCCAGTCGGCAAAAAAACCGCTCATGTTTAAAATCTTGCCCGCCGTGGGAAAGGGAAAAAGAAAAACCCCTCACGAAAAGAAGAGAAGGAAGTAGAAAAGGCGACGAAATCAGCCAATCTTTGCTTGACAAATTTTGTCCTGGGCAAGGAGGCCACAAAAGAAAAGAAAGAGAAGAAGACTGCACCCTTAACGGTCTATGGCGTTTCGTCTCTGCCTTCTTTCCCCCCTTTTTAAAATAACACCCACGCCTTTGCCAAGAAGGGAGGGGGGGGAAAAAGAAAAAAAGAAATTGAAAAAACACTGTGAAAAAGGGGCGGTGGGGTAATAACAAGGTTGGAAAAATTTGGGTGCCGCGGACGACCGGGCCCAGCGACGTAAGGGGAGGAAAAAAGGGAAAAAAAAGAAAACGTGGGAAAAAAAAAAGAAAAAGGGGGGGGGGGGGGGGGGTGTTAGCCAAATCTGCTTGATCGTCTAAAATAAAAGCGAGCACGCGTGGGGGAGAGGGGAAAGCCCCCCCAAAAGAAAAAAAAAGGAACAAAGAAGAACCTGAAAAAGAGGCGTTTTGGCCGACTGAAAAACAAAAGAGAGGGAGGGAAAGAAGTAGAAAAAAAAAAGAAGGGGGAAGGAGCCTGACCGGCGTCTTTTCCCTCCCATTTCGTTCCCGGCAAACCAAAAAGGGAAGAGGGGCCCCGAAAGTAAAAAAAGAAAGAACACAAAACTGCCGTCCCCATGACTCCCGGGAGTTGTCTTTGAATTGGGAAAAAGACCGAAGAGGGAAAGAAGAGGGAACGTTCAAAAAAAGGGAGGCCCCCAAAGACCGCGGTTTGGAAACCCCAGGACCTGCCTTTCTTTGCCGCGCGCAGAGGATAACAACCGATCAAAAAAAAAAAAAGCGTTCCCCCAAGCAAACGCAATACAATCCCCGGATAAGTTTCCCCGCCCCCACCATGCCGTCCATGGGAAGAAAGAAGAAAGGAGAAAGAAAGAAGGAAAGAAAAAAAAGGGTAGAATATCCGGCATCAAGCTGCCTATTAGACCGTTGTAATCGCCTCCAACAATAAAAAAAATCGAGGGGAAGAACGCTTGGAAGGGGAAGAAACGTAAATCATTCTGAAGCGGCTTGGGGATCTGGCCTTCTTTGGTTGGCCGACAAAAAAATAAAAAGGGGGGTCCATCCAAAAGAAGGAAAAGGACATGTGCTGGCCCGCACAATTAAGCTTTGGTCCCCAAACACGCGATCCAATCAAGAAGAAAAGGTAATGGAAAAGAAAAAAATGAACCTCGTCTCTGGCGTGTAACAGTTTCCCCAGGGGGCCGGTAGGGGGAATGAGAAATTGGGGGGGAGAGGCCTAGTCCGCGAACTTTGTCCTTTCCACCGGTGGCTCACTCAAAAAGGGGAAAGGGGAAGGGGAAAGAAGAGGAGGAGGGAGCCAAAAAATAAAGGGATGAAAGGCGGCTATACAACATTTCCCGTGCCTCTCACGCTGCGCCGGGGAAAAAGAAAAAAGGGGCCAAGGTGGGAGTGCGCGAAGGCGATCAAGGTTGAGGCCCCTTACTCCCTGCCGAGCATCATGGGGAGAGTTTCAAAGAAAAAAAAAAAAAAGCGGCAAACCATGGGAAATGGCCCCGACGAACCAGTAATTGGTGAAAAGAGGGGAAAAGGAAAGGGCGGGGGCCGGCAATGCGATGGCTTCCCCTGAACCGTTGTCTGTGACCCAAAAAAGGAAGCGGGAACGGAAAAAAAAAGGCAAAAAGAGGAAAGGGCCAGGCAAAAGGGCGGGACATTTTCTCCGCCTGCATCAGACTTCAGGGAGGAAAGGAGAGGAAAAGTTGGGGAGGGAAGGAGAACGGCGAAAAAACCGTTCGCGAAGGTTTTTCTTTTTTTTTTTTGGGTTGGTCAATTGAAGGGGGGGGAAAAAAGAAAACGACGTGAAAAGGAAAACCCTTCCCCTCCGTAAGAGCTCTTTTCAAAGGGAAGGGGAAGAGAGACCCGGAAAAGGAGCTGGAAAGGGAGGTCCCCCCTTCAAAAGGAAAGCACTTTTTGTCTTGTCCCCAAGGCGCTACATCGCGGGGGGGGGGGTAAGGGAAAAAAAGACATCCTGGTTTTCTTACTCCTCGCCATTTTTCTTCTTTTGGTTTCGAGAAAACCGGGAGAGAAGGGAGGGTGATGTAAAGTTTCCAAAAGGTTTTGTTCAGTCCAAGAATTGCAAATCCCTGCGAATAGAGAAAGAAAAAAGGAAGAATAAGAGTGCTCTGAAGAAAAGAGAAAAAGGGTCAACCTGCCCTTGGGTCCTCCCCCAGTTTATATAAAAAACACCAAAAAAATATGTTACTGAAAGGGGGGAGAGAATAGGAAAAAGAGGAAGAGGGGCGCCTCCCTTTCCAATTAGAATAAACAATCCTCATTTGTTCGGTGTTAAGCACAGAAGAGGGAGACCTCCTCGGGGGAAAGCGTTAATCACACATCATCCCTCCCCCCTCCACAAGAGAGAAAGCCAGAGGAGAAGAGGTTTTTCCTTAACCCATCCCGAGATCCTTAAAACCGAACCAAGTAACAAGGAAGGAAAGAAACCTGAAAAAAAAGAGGGCTCTTTTGCCCCTTCCTGTCAGGGTCAAATAAAGAGGGAGAGGGAGAAGAGAAAAGAAGGCTCCGGGCCCCCTGGCCGTCGGTGAGCCAGGTAATTTTTGCAACAACAATGGGGGGGAAAAAGCTCGTTTGTCGGGCCCTGGAGGGAAAGGACGTGTACTTTCTTTCTGCCAGGAGGGGAAAGCAGAAGGGAAAGGAAAAAATTGGTTCACCCTTTTTTTTGCCTTCTTTCCCCCTTCCTCTTCAAAACTAGAAAAGGAAGGAAAGGGGCCGTACAAACACTCAATCTTCTTTCGCGGGGACCCTTTCGACCAAGGAAGGGGAGAGGAGGAGGTAAAAGAAAAAAAGGCACCGGGCAAAAACAATTTGTCGCAATTCGCTCACGGGCGGCACTCGGGGAGAGAAAAGAAGGGGCCTAAGGGAGGAAAAGGCGGGAATGTCGCCGCGACAATAATCGGGGTGCATTGAAAAACCAGGGAAAGGTACGCTGTGGGGTAAAAAAAACAATACAATTTCAACCGGGCCCACGCCACGGGAAAGAAAAGGGGAGGGAAGAAGAAAACCCCACGTATCAAATTTTGTTGTTTGCTCCCGCCGGGGGGGGAGAAGAAGGAAAAACCCTTTTTCCTTTTGTAACATGGAGAATTTGGGAAGGAAAAGGGAGGGAAGACTAGAAGCCGTTCCCCTTTCTTCTCCCCAATCGGTGTTTCTTCGATCAGAAGCCAATACCTTTGGGGAGGGGGGAAGGAAGAAAAGGAAACCAACGGTCTCGGCAATGTTTTTTGCTGCCCTGCGTTTGAATACAGAGGGGGGGGGTGCGGCAAAAAAGGGACCAATCCTTACGACCTAAGACCAATCACCTCCCAGGATTCCAAACGCCCGATGAAAAAAGAGAAGGAACCTCTGCAAAGGGAAGAGAGGCGGGCAAAACTCCCTTTTTTTCAATCTTCGCAATTTCACAATTCCCAAGCCCGTTTGAGGAAATGGGGGAAAGTTTAATGGGGGGAAGGGGGAGGGGGAAGAAAAGAGGGAAGAAATGGGAAACTGCCACTGAACTTGTGTTAGCCGAAGGGTGCTGGGAGAGGAAAAACCAAGGGGGGAGGGACCTGCTGAAAGAAAAGGGATGAGATAAACAAAAACCGTGTGCGATTCTTTTCCGAGAGATTGGTGTGTTTCCGAGGGAGGGAGGGGGGAAAAGAGTATGAGAAAAGGGAACGTGCTTGGGCGTAGCGAAATCGAACCTCTTGCCCCGCTTTTCGGGAAAAGAAGGAGAAGAGCCTAAGAGAAAAAGAAGAGATGGGGGAATGAACCTGAAGGTTTCTCCGACGATACTGAGGAAGCCGTGAAAAAAAACCGGGGGGAAAAGGAGGGGACAAAGATGGGAGGGCCGAAAAAGTATCTGGCCTTGAACGGCAAGGGAAGGAAAGGGAAGGGAGGGCTTTAAGGGAGAAAGGCAGAAAGTAGAAGTAACAAACCCAGCTTTTAACCCTTCATGGAACGTGGGGAGTCTCTGGAAAAGAACGGGAGAGTTTGGCTTTCTCTCTCACACTTCTTTCCCTCGCTGAACTGTA
>Ga0179593_1440748_pt1 | contig 25844 bp, 22 predicted proteins | sample CZODoug2_1_08_16_FD_185931 | JGI IMG/M metagenome (GOLD analysis project Ga0179593, IMG submission 185931) | Vadose zone soil fungal communities from Angelo Coast Range Reserve, California, USA - CZODoug2_1_08_16fungal (PacBio error correction) | ecosystem: Environmental > Terrestrial > Soil >...
GGGGGGGAAAAAGGCCGCAAGACGGGGTTGGATCGAAATGGACCGTGAAAGGAAGGACGAGTCCAAAAGCAGCTTCCTTTCTACAGCGAAGACTGGGAAAGAAAAAGGCAAGCGAATAAAGAAGAGGGACATTGGGATTGCCATGGGGAAGAAAAAGGAGAGTCACCCGACCAGAAATGAGGAATGAGGAAAAAATGGGTGAGACTAGATACCCGGCTCCCTAAGGTTGGACTATAGTCAGGGGGGGAGCCTGTGTCCACCGCTGGGAGGCCGGATGGTGAGTCGTAACAATGGCAGGAGAAGGGTGGACAGGAAAGGGGGGAGGGACAAGAGAAAAAAAGCAACAACAGATCTTTGGGCGAACCACTTCGGGGAAGGGTAAGGGGGTCAAGTTGAAAATCATACATGAGCTAAGGGATTGGCCCCACTGAGGGTCGGGAAGCGCAAAAAGGAGACGGAATAGACCCTCTGAAATAGAACCCAGGAAAAACTCAGGGGGGGAAGAAGAAAGAGGGGGAATTTAGGAAAAACATGGTTGAAAACCCAGCAGGGGGGGATCAGAAGAGCTGAAGGGAGTTTCGCCTAACGAATCAGCAAGGTTGTGTAGGGGCGTCCAGAAAAGACGGGGATCGGAAGAAAAAGGAATCTGAGTGGGGGAGGCGGAAAAATCTGGAAAGGTCAAAAAAGATGACGAAATGAGGATAGGGAAAGCTCATCAGACACTCCAGGGAAGAGAAAACCCATAGTAGTAATCGGTTCACAACTCGACGGCTGTACGGAATCAGAGAGGCTGACAACGAATAGGAGTCACTTAGTTGAGAGGAAGAGAGGGGAACAGGTATGATAAGGGTTACTTGGAGGAAAGAGAAGCGTCAACGTGTAAATAATCTAAGTAAATAAAAATAACCGAGGGGTGTCTCTTCGAGACTCTGGACGAAGGATCTTGGGAGCCGGAAGAGGGGGAAGGATGAGAATCAGTAATACGGTTGCGTGAAGGACGGGAAGGGATGCGAGTTCCATAAGGCAAATTGGGAGGAGATTGAGAAGAGGGGAAAAACACAAACAGAATCCAAAGGAAGGAATGGACGCGGAGGGGAAATTGCCATGAAGCTGACGGGGAGATCAGGTTGGATGGAAGCAAAACTTTGATCTTTATTCCGAAACCCGAGGACGGATAATGAAAAGAAAGGATAGCGAACACGGGGCGGAACCGGACAAGGGTGGAAGGAAACATTAAAATGGGAGAAAAAAAATGGAAATTTGCAAACTGACCTAGATTGGATGGGGAGACGAGGGGACTTTTCAATTGAAAAGACGTACCCAGAAGGTCGGGAAAGTCAAGTCGAAGTAAAACGTGAAAGTTGCGGCACAGTGACCCGGAACCCGCGGTCTTAAAGCAGGGAAGGGATTGGGGTTGGGTTTAGGCACACTTCGTTCGGATGGTCGGTTACAATTCTTTAGGGGGACCACGGAGTCATCTAAGGGTGAGTTCAAGCCCTCTTCAGCACTAGCTGGGTTGTAAAGGGAGCGAGAGAAAAGAGGGGGGAGTAACGAAAGATTTGGTACCGAACTGGGATCTCCAGGGGGAAGCAGGTTACCCGCACTCAGGGTTGGAGTACTCATGTGTGGAGGTTTTTCGATGGGCTAAGAAGACCCCTTCGTAAAAAGCGGGGAGGAAGAAAGAGGTCCAAGGTTCCGCAGAAGTTAGGAGAAGAGGGGCTCTTATTTATTGAAAGGGTTGCAAAGTCTTTCCACCTTCCCCAGATTGAAGATAAGAACAAAGGGTATAGAGCGTTCCAGGAAAGGGGGGGGGGAAAACTTGCGAGGGGGGCTTCCCCATCTGGGTAGCGACGCAGGACAAGGCAAAAAAGAAAAAACCAAGGGCAGCAGCAAAAGGTCTCAAAAGGGGAATAACTTTTTCGAAAAAAGTAACTCAAAGAAGGGCTGGGTGTTTGAAGAAAGGAGTGTAAGGGGAAACAAAGAATCTCTCTCAGGAAGGAAAAGACGGTGCCCCTGCGGTCCCAACATGTGGTATGCGGAAAAAAATTGAAAGGGCTAGCCTTAACAAAATCCAAAGGGGGAAAGAACTGACTTGTGCGGCTCAGGAGGGCTGTTCTGACGATGACGGAGATTCTCGCTGGAGCTTCTGCGGAGGCGGTTCGCTTTTCAGGACTGGTCTAGAGACTCTTGACTACTAGGCAAAGTAGGACAGGTTAATAGGCGCCAAACGTAAACAACTCAGCCTCGCGAATCTGAGAGTGCAAAGAGGGGCCTAAAGTTTTCAATCCACAGGCTGAAAGGAGTGCGGAATAGGAAAACGAATTGCAAAGAGGCCACCACGGGTCACAGGATAAACAATGGGATATAGAAGGAACTAAACTCACACGTGTATTGCGGGGAAAGCTTAAACTTCCGGCCAAAAAAAGGCGTGTTTGAAGGGTAAGAAAGAAAAGGCAAAGTCAAGATTGAGAGGATTCAGGTAAAGACTCTACAAGACTGTCAAGAAGAAAATCAGGAGGGGAAGAACACACACACAAAGGGAGGTAACGCGTGTGCCGAAATGCTTACGCCGGGGACAACTGGATATACGGGATAGTGTGAGAAATAAGAACTAACCTGGAAAAAATCAAAAGGGGATAAGGGTGACTCGCATGTCCTCGGTGGCTCACGATGCCTACAATTCTGACAAAGAGCTGCCTTGGGTTTGTGAAGGGGGGGGTTAAACAAGGGGCCCATAAATATGGGGCCTGTCAGCCCCAGTCGGTACCTTCGGAAAACGAGAGATGTAAGGGAGGAGTCCGTCGAGGGAAGGGGAACCAGGGCGGAAGAACTTTTGACCACGCGGGCAAAGGACAGAGGCACGTTCAGAGAGTGAACATGATTGAGTAGGGGGGGGGTGTGTGCAAAGAAGGGAAACTCTCAGAAAAGGGGATCAGGACGCAGGAAGTTTGAGGTTGAAGACAGAAACCCCCCAAAATCTGCGAAGGAGTAAAGGAAATAAGAACATCAAACTCAAAAAGGAAAAGAGCTGGGCAAGGTAAGCACAAGGGAAAGAGAAAAAAATAGAGCGTCGTGGGATATATAAACACTTTGGCCATTTCCTGGCAAAAGGACCGTCAGGAAAAGAACGGGGGAATGACTCGGGCATATGCCGTCGGGCGCAGAGGTAGGGGGAATCCAAGAAGAAAGGGCGGGAGATCTTGTTTCTGGCCGCGTCGATGGGAAAGAGGGATCTACAAGAAAGAGGAGGGGGGGGTGACGGACCATGAAGGGGGGGAATCGGAGAACCTAGATATAGGATATATTAGAAACGCTGAAAGTAAGCGAAGGCACCCTTAACTACGTAAGTGAACAGGAGGACTAAAAAAAAAACATCAAGATGTCTGGGGGGCTGGGAAGGAGGAACGGTGTGAAGAGATCAGAAAAGAGTATACTGCAAGCCACCTTGGAAGGATATCGAAAAAATCGAGTGTTGAAGTCCACGAGGGGGGTTCTCCAGTCGGGACGTGGTGCACCGCTCTCTATCGGGGATCATGATCCAAAAGAAGGGGTTCCGAAGATGGACCAAGGTCTATAGGAAAAACAACAGTTAGTGTATATTAAAATCGGGACAAATCAGTTTCGAACAAAGGTCGGGGGAAGGGGAAGGTGGGGACACAAAGACCCTTATGGCTCCACTTGGACGCCAAAAAAAAAAGGAAAGAAGAAACGGAAATCTAAAAAAAAAAAAGGGGCGGGAGAGAGTATAACCGACCACAAGATGTTCAGAGGAGGTCGAGATCGACTTCACCATTTGTCGAATACGAAGGTTACAAAGAGAAGGTGAGATGTAGGTGAGGGGATTAACTTGGAAATCTTCAGAAAAACAAAATAGTTGGGGGGTGACGCCGAAGGGGGAAGGGCTCACTGGAGAGCCTCTCGAGGTTACTCTGGTGCGAAAGAAAAAGGGAGGCCCTCAGAAAGAAGTCAAAAACCAAGCGTAACTCAGGGGGTTAGAGAAGAGCGGAATAGAATGGCAAGAAGCTCTCATAGCACGCATCGAACGGCGGGAAGGAACAGCCGAATTCAAAGAATCTTACTAGAGCCATCAAACGAGCCGATCGAAGGGTAAAGTCCAAGCCCAAAAAAGTGTGGTTGAGATAAATCCATCGCCGCCTGTTGAAATCGACGTTGGGCTGAGTCGCGGCTAGGCTCTTGTAAACGGGGGAGGCGTGGGGTCCGGGGGGGGGTGATAGATAGTCTAAAGGTCGAAAATTAAGAGGGCGCTCGTTTGGGAAGGCATACGACATGTACAGAGCTGGGTAGGAGAAATCAGAAAAAAACAAAATCTGAAGCGCGGGCAGGACGATCGGAGGGTGTCGGGGGAGGGGAGAGGGGATGGACACAGTATAGTCGTCAGGGGGTGATCAACTTATAGAAAAAAAAAGAGGCCAAATAGAGTGAAACGCCGCGCCGGACCCAGGGAAGGGGACTAACGGGTACAAAAAAAAACATAACTTGAAAGAGATTGACGTGGGGGAGGGGGGGTTTGCAAATCGGAAAAACCTTAAGTCAAAGAACTAGATTGGAGAAAAGGGTCGCGAGATTTCCGTATTAGAGTAACTGAGCACAAAAGGAGTGATCAATTGGGATCAGAGAGAACCGTCAACACGGGGAAGTTGGTGGGGGGGGCGTAATGCGTCGGGAGTAGGAAGGAAGAGCCTGAGGGGCAGAAAAGATCTAGCTCTACCGTGGGGGGGGGCAATTCCGAAAACGAGCGGCCGGACGAGTCAGAGAAACAGGGAAGGAGACGAAAAGCGACCAGAAATGATAGATTTGGGGAAGCGTTGAGTAAGCCATGTGTCAGAAGGGGGAAACCAATCCAGAAAGGTTGATGTTGAAGGTCCGACCAAAGATAGGGCTGGGAGAAAAGGTCTCCAATCGGCCACTTTCCTCAGACGAATATGGAAACGGTTCGAGTGGCAAAAGTAAAAGGGGTCAAAGGTGAAAGCCAAAAGGGGAAAGCGAGTTATAAGATTTAACGGAGAAAAGACATTTCGCAAGGAATGTCCCGTAAGATGCGACAAGAAATCAAGCACAAAGAAAAGAGAAAGAACGGAGCTAAAACACAAGGGGGGAAAGGGGGGAGAATCTTTGTGGGGAAAAAATCTCATCAAGAAAGGGGGGGGGTTGGAGGACCGATGTGTGCCTACAGAGGTGAAAAGCGTGCTCCTCAACACACAAGGAGAAAAGGGAGGAGGAGAAGCTGTGGAAGGGAGCAGAAGTTGGAGACTGAATTCAGAAAACAAAAAGGTTCGGGAGAGTCTGTACGGGGGACAGACGCACGATGCAAAGGGATTTTAGAGAAGGGAGATTGGGAGTGCTTGCAAGTCATTCAAACAAAACCCCGAATGGGAAAACTACGGCCCAGCGTCAAGAGGCGAGCGGGGATTTCAACTAAAACCTCACCAATTGAACAAGGGACGGTTGGGGAAAAAAAAGGTTAAAAAGGAAACAACCGGCGGCTGTGAGCCTCGGATAAGTAAGGCGGCAAACTGGAAGCTCGGGCATCCGGTTATAACCGAAAAGTGCTTAGGGGAAAAAGCCAGCGCAAAAAAAAGGGGGGAAAAGGAAAGGTAAAAAGGCGTCCAGAGAAAGAAAGGACCAAGAGGCAAGGAGCTCATTGTGGAAGTCAAGTCCCTAAAGGTCGTCAAAAAACGCGCAAGTTGGGAGTGTCAAAACTTCAGTCGAGAGTACAACGACGACAAGGAAGACGGACAATAGAGAAAAGAATCCCTCATTCTTAAATAATACTCCCATCGAAACATGACAAAGGGTTTATCTGGCGTCGGAAGTGCTCGCCGCAAAGATGACTGGAGGATCAGTGCGAGAAAGGGGGGCATAGAAAAGTGTGGACTAAGAGGCAGGGTGGCAGGGGAGGAGAGGATGGGGTAGAGTCAGGAAGATCGGTTAGGCGGACCAAAAGAAAGCTTCATTGGTGGAATGTCCTGGGGGTTAGAAAAAGTTCCAAAGTCCAGGAAAGAAGGAGAGAGCAGGATGCAGATGGCACGTGGGAATGAAGACAGATAAGATGAACATCCAAAGGGAGGAGAAAATCTAAAAGGTTCAGTTCAAGAGTCAGAGCCGGGGGTCTGAAGAAGTGTGGGAAAAAAAGGGAACTCTGAAAAAGAAGACACGTAGTATAAAAAACGCGCACGCAAACAAGACCATCTCCACCAGGAAACCCCTACCGTGTCACAGCCTCAGTTAGTTCAACATAAGTACAATAATAAGGAAGATCCACAAAAGGAGAGAAAAACAGGTAGTGGACAACCTTTAAGGGAGTTGGTCCAGCAAGAAGGACAAAAGAATGCTTATCTGCAGCGCCAGTGAAGCAGACGATGAAAACTGTTAGGGTTCAAGCGGTGCCCGCCCATAAGTCAGGCGGGGGAAAGAAGGGAGGGGGGTTCCAAATTCGACGGAAGTAGACTAAAATATAAACAAAAGGGACGGTACTGGAACTACCACTGGTTGGCCAGAAAATAATATGAGTATTCGAATAATCGCGGACGCACCCTGTAACAACATCTTCGGTGCAGGGGTCCGACTAGTCAAAAAGAGTCACATCTCAAGAAAAAACCTAGGGGCTTTCGAAGGGGAGAAAGGGGGGTACTCTAGACCGACCATAATAAGCTATCTTGAGAAGAGCTGCCCGTCGGAAAGCAATCGCCATGAACTCAAGAGGGGGATTACGTCGCGGTGGCTCAAATGGAAAAGAAGTGGATCCAAGAAAAATGTAGCTTTCGTGCTACTTAACTGACCAATTAGGAAAAAAAAGAATTAAAACGACCCGATCACAACCAACAAACAGGGAAGAAGAGATCTTGTGCAATACGGCACAATTCGAGCTGTGGATTTTTCAGAGAAAAGACCTGGCGACCAAGCCGACCAGGAGACAAATAAAAAGCGGGAGCGCTGGCGGAAAACATGCAAGTGACAGCTCTGGCACATATCTTTAAAACTTTCTTTTGGAAAAAGCACCTGGTCAATTCAAAGACATCCTATCTTGAGCTGGCCGGAGAGCTTGCTCCAAACACGAGAAGCTTTTGTGTGAGGGGTACTCACAGGGCACGACGGGAGATCAAGAGAAACCCGTCAAAAAAGGGCTTGTGAGAAATCTTGGAGGACCACAACAGAGAAGGACTCTCCGCAAAGACTTTCAATAAAAGCTCAAACGCCTCTACTGTCGGGAAGGGCAGCAAGCCTAAGAACAATAACCGACAAAGCCGCCCAGAATCTAAAGGTGGTATTAGGGGGCGGAGGGAAACTTGAAAGGGGGTCAATGAGACTCCTCAGAAAATTGTGGGCTTGACTTTTGAGGGGGAGGGAAATATAAACTCTTTGAGTTCAGGGTGAAAATACGTAGCTGTGGGGGAAATCCCCTATAAAGACGGCGTGAAAGTATGGATAAAAAAGTAAAAAGGGGGGGGGTGGTTTTTTGCCGATTAAACGAGTAAGAATTAGTGGAGAAGATAACGACAAAAAAGCTCCGCAAAGAAAAAAGGGGACGATCGGCAGGGGAAGGAAGTATCTTACAGGGCGCTGTGAAGGGTACCTTTAAATCTTTATTTCAACGAAGACACGGCCCTCGGAGGGGAGGAACCGAAGGGCCTCTAGGAAGCGGGCAGGTACAATAGTTGGAAACAGCCAAGATTTATATTGGGGCTCGGATGGGGAGAAAGAGAAGTTTGTGGCCGGCGAAAGTGAGGTATGGGGTGCGGACGCTTCGTGAACATCGTAAACGGACGGCAACGGATGGGGGAGAAAAAAGAATGGAAATTACAGTAAGCGTACTCTGAAGAAGCATAGGCGTGTCATTAGAATAACCTCTGTCCATCAACCATTATTTGGGGGGTAGAAAAAGAGTGCCGAAAACGCCTGCAAGGCAGGGGTAGTGGCTAAGGAAAGTGGTTTTATCATGGGAGCCAGAAGCCGAACCCTGCTTAGGGTCAAGAACGCCGTCAAAGAAAAGAAACAATGTTGGGACGAGATGTCACAATCGAAACCTACTCGAACCATCCATTAGAGGGGGAACACGGTCATGGGATCTTAAGGAAAGGGACGTTCAAGTGAATTCTTGAAATGGTCGCCACCCAGACTAATTCGGCAAAAGCCATCGTTGCCCGACTTGCCATGAAAAATGTCTAAGCGAGGAGTTTGAGGGTTGAGGGGGCCGTTCCAGGGGAAGAAGTTGCAGAGACCAGAATGGGCAACGATCGACCCCACGTTACCTGCTAAAGGGAAATGAGCTGAGACGGAGTAACCATTCCGGGTTTGGACGAAGGTGCAGAGCAAGACCCACTCAAACCAGAAGAAAAAAAAGCGCTAAAACAGCGTGGTCGCAAGGTGTCTCTCTGTTTTGGACAATCAAGATCAAAATCAAGGGTTGGGTGAGGAAAAATGGGTTGCGCCGCCAAATCGCCTCGGAACGGCAGAAAAAAACAACACGTATGGAGGGATGCCCCCAAAGGGGGGGAGAGGCGCAACAGCATCCCAAAAGGGTTTAAAAAAACTTCGATCGGGGGAAAGGCACTGGAAAATGTGGAAAAAGAATTGCGGGGGATTGCAAGCACTGGAATTCTCCAAAGAAAAGCTATTGTGGGGAGGAGTATAAAGAGGCGAACAAGGACGGGCGTCAAATCTACCAGGAAGGGAAAACTAGAAGAGCTGTTAGAAAGGGAAAGTGCCCAACCCTTCACAAAAACGTGAAGAGCCAGAGGAGAGGCGCACGCCGAGTCGAAATTGGCTGAGAGGGCTCTAATCGAGTAGGGGTGAACGATCACAAAAAAGGTCCCGGAACCAAAAGGTCGGGTAAGAGTAAAATGGCGGACCGGGGGGAAAGGCAATGCTCTCATGGATGTTATTCTCGAACAGGAAAGAAGCAGAGAACAACGAAAAAGAAAAGTTCTACTGTTCCTTGAGAAAAAAAAAAGGAAAGCAGGTGAAGAATCGGGGGGACGGACAGACGTCTAGAAAAGTTAGAACCTAATGCAACGAGAAGCAGGCGTGCCTACCAAAACACTAAACCGGAAATCTTCCGTAAGCACATTAAGGCGCGAACAAAGATGAGCCGTGAGAAGTAGTTAGCACTAGAAAGGCGAACGAAATTGGGGGCAAGTTCGGGGGGGAGGTGACGGAGGGGTCTACGCAAGGCAGCAAACCTCCGAAGAGTAAGCAGACAAGTTAGAAAGCTGATCAGGACGTTGAAGGGAAAAAGAAAAATGTGTGGTGAATCAAACCCCAGACGGGGCTACTCTAGAGGGTCTGGGGCTTAGAATTCCGATTTAAGGGGTCCTTCGAGCTCCATCGCCGTGGTCAAGGGAAAGCACCGTCGCTTCCCAGCCGAAACATAGAAGAAAAGGCCTCAAAGAAACAGAAAAGAGAATTTTTGTGGGGGGAAGGACCGGGGCAACTAAATAAACAAAAACTGAAACACGGAGTTAATGACAACCCCTACCGAAAAAAAGGACAAGGTCATAAGAAAATTTAAAAGCCACAGTCTATCAAAAAAAGTCACAAGGAGGACTAGCAAGTTCAAAAATAGAACAACCCCGCGTTTTGGGGTCTGACGAATTTGTAATTGGGAAGGGTAAAAGCCCGGCGAAAGGCACGGAACCGGCGACTGCTCAAGAAAGGCGCTAGTCAAAAAAAGTTGTCGGGCCGCATAGTGGGGGGACAAGAACAGGCCAGCCGTCGCAATAAGAGTTAGGGGATTGACTGGGGTTGGGGGGGGAAAACTAGTGAAGAGAACAACCCCTATAGAAAAAAAAACTGTGGGGGACGGCATTGAAACACCGGCGGGGGTCCAGAAGTCCATACCAGAGAGGTTGGGCTCGTATACCTAAAACCGAACAAAAGGCTCCCCCGAAAAAGGGGAGGGAGCTATTGAAAAAAGAAGAAAAATAAAGCCAGCTCAAAAAAACCGGCTGTAGGGAAGTTTCGAACTACAATTTTAACCCGAGCAAAAACTGAGATGTCCAATCGGGAAAATCCACTGGTAAGTAACACCTCTGAAATCGGGAGCTTGGGGCAAGAACGGGAAGAATTGTTCAAAAAGACGCCAGGAGGCTGGACTAGCCCAAATTATACACATATCTAATTCCAGAAGGGGGGATCAAAGGAGTATCTCAACACAAACGAAAAGGAGAGGGACAGATATCTTTGGGGACACTTAAGATGGGGGGTGTCCGTTCAAAAAGAAGAAGTCCGGCCTGAAGACGGAGTGCGCACCCGTCCTTGTCGGGCCAGGCACAAAGTGGGGGGAAAGACTCTAAAAAAAAAGAAGGACGACTGTCAAGAAAAGGCTGCAGCAAGCGGTATGGAGGATCAAAAACGTCATCAAATTACTAATTAAAAGTCAGCATCTTGGGGGCTTTCCGGATGAGTTCGAAGGCGACTGGGAGGACCTGTTTCATTCAATGGAGGACACCGGATCGAGAGAAGATACAAACCCGGGAAGAAGGCGTTGAGCAGCGGGTAAAAAACAAAGTCGTGGCAAGGCGTCCCAAGAGTACGCAGTGGGTACTCTTCAAAGAGAACTGAAAAGACGCAAAAAAAGCAGAATATGAACGAGCACGGCTGCTGGAACAAGGGAATGCGCGACAGCCTACGACAGGAAAAGCAAAAAACGAAGCGCAAAGTCAAAAAGGGGTCTTTGCCGTGCAGGAAACGGAGGGCAAAAGGGGGGGTGGTATATAGAAAAAGCAAAGCCGCGTTGGGGAATGGCTTGGAAACACATAAAGAAGGAAAAAGAGATCGTAAGGAAGGGTGATCGGGAGGATGTGAATTCTAGAGAGAAGGGCTCGGGATGAAAGGTGGGGCCATACTTCATCTCCGAGATGGAGGCGGGGGCGACCACAAAAAAGAGAATAAGAAAGCAATGCGGAGCAATGACGGAAGTTTCACTACTCAGGCACGACGGTGGGCCTCTGGTTATAAGTGGAATAGGGGACTAAAAATAAGAGACCATCTAGGGAGCGGAGGAGTAAAGATTAAAGGCAGGCAAGTGGGGTAACGATAATGAAAAAATTTCAAGAGGGAATGCGGCAAGCCGAGTTACTGTAGGGGGAGAAAGGGAAAGAACATGGCGGAAAGAATCGTCACTAAACCCCTGAAGGTAGAAGGAAGATCCCAAAAAGAACGATCTAATGCGAAACAGCCAGTTGACGGGCAACAAAGGAAAAAAGGTCCAGCAGGCGGTTGGGGTATAAAGGTGCCCCAGAAGTGGTGCGAGCCGGCGTAGCCCGATCACCTGCTTAATTGTAGGAAACAAGAGGGAAAAAGATCAGGGGGGGTTGCGGGACATGTCAAAAATCGGATAACCTCATCAAGAAGAGGACTCGGCGTTAGGAGCGGGTGGGGGGTGCCAACACGTTAAATGGGGAACAGGAGGGGGAGAGGTTCGCAAGAGAACTCGGGCATCAGACCCGAAGAGCACAATCGTAAAATATCAGGCCCAAGTTGGGGAAATCCGTAGAAAACAGAAACGGGGTCGGGGAGGTGGGGGGTCAAAAAAAGGAGGGAAAAAGTCCGCGTGCAGGAGCCATAATTTGGCAGCGATGTCGGCTCGGGGGGTTAAAGCGAACCGGAAGGCGCCGACGCTGGCGCCTACCCTTTTTGACTGGCTAGGGAAGAAGGGGAGGAACATCAAAACGGTCTAAACCGTTTCAGAGTCAGGGGTTTCACCGCCTCCTAGAGTGCTGTTGCAGAAGAATGGGGAAAAGATGACAGAGGAGATCTCTCTCAAACAGGAATATTAAAAGAACTTTGGACCGCAACATTTTCATCGAGCTGCACATTTATGGGGAGTAAGAAGAGGAACCAATTAAACTAGGGGAAGGGGCTTGCTGACGGGTAGGGTGCCTACCGGCACATAGGGGAAAAGGGGACGGATAAAGTAGGAAGAAGGAGGCCAGAACAGTTCTCAGGCGTTTACGGCCACTCTGGGAAAACAAGTAAGGGGTATCTAAAGGAGGACAAGGTTGACGGGGACTCCCAACAATCAACCAAAAAAGATAAAGAAACTTAGACCTGAAACGGTCAATCAAAGGAGATTGGAGAAAAAAGATCCGGGGAAGCAACAATGAAAAAAGACCCATCCTGGGAACCAATCTTCTAAAAAAAAGACAGGGGAGGGGTCAAGCGGGGAGTGGTGAAAATGCAGCAAACTTCGGAAATACGTCCCGGGAAAGAAAGCGCTTTAAGGGGAAGCAGACAGGTCGATGCGATCGGAGGTCAATCGGAAAGGAAGGAAAAGAGAAAGAAGTCTTTTGGACGAGATACCAGAAGAAAATGCCCTTGATTTTCTTCGAGTAAAAGAGTCAGGACAACTTTAGTGAAGGGAAAGGAGTATCGATCAAGACTCACTAACCGATAGGATCCATAAGGAGGACGTAGTAAACTAGGTCCGCAACATGCCCGAGAAAGAACCATATACCGGTCAAGTTCCTCAGAAAAGTTCTTACCATAAGAAAGTGGGGGGAGGGCCCGGGTATGGGACCAACTATGAACTTAAAGGAAAGAGTGTAAATTCCGCCGCTAAAAGAGGGGGATAGCGTCCGATTTCATGTAAAAGGAAAGGAGACGTATAACCGGGGGTGGGGACATAACACTACCTTAAAGCAGGGCAAGGAGGACCTTCGAAAAAAAAAGCAAAAGCATTACGTTGTTGTTAGAGTCAAAGGGCCTCACAGGGTAGATTCCAAACGAGCCACCAACGCGAGGGCTCACGTCAAAAAGACCCGGGGAAGCAAGATTCTAAAAAGAACAATACGGCAACGATCGAGGAAAGAGGTTCTGCGCGGGGTATGGCCCCGCAAAGAAAAAAACTGTTTGGGGGAGGGGATGAGGAACCAAAAAGGTGTGGGAGTTGGACCGTGTTTAGCGACTTCAAACGCAACCTATAGAACTAAAGTGGAGGTCACTCGATTAAAGAGTTAAGGTCGTCTCATTAGTGATGAAGTACTACAAAAAGGTAATCGGAGGAATTGCCCCGACATGAAGAAGATCGGAAGAAACAGATCTGCGGACCGATGGGGGCGATGAAGTTCTTGGGAAATAAAAAGCAAGGCCGAAAAAAAAGAAAAGGGAATCAAAGGAAGAGCGGTCGCCTTCAAAATTAAGCGCCGCTTTCTAAAAGGTGGGGGGGACGAGGAGGAAGAGGCAATTCAAAACTCCCTGACAAACCAAGTCGGTACTGAAGGGGGGAATTAAAAGCTGTCCAAAAAAAACGATCTGCTGCAGATCTTGGCCCCTCTGATCTAAAAGAGAAGACTAGGGTGGCTAAGGAAAACGGAGAGGGGGCTAAATTCCATTACATCCGGGGAGGGTGGACCAGGGGGCCGGATTCGGTCAAAAAGACGGGACCATGAGAACATATCGAAGTGTCCCCGTAAATTGGTCCTCGCAAAAAAGAAAGGGGGAAAAAAGAGAAGATCTTGGAAAAAAGACTTCCGGAAACTCGGCTTTTGTCCGTCAAAAAGCATCAAGCCTAAAAGGAGGGGAAAAAAAAGTATGTCGGGGAAGGCGCACCAAAACTACTTGAACACTCGAATCTGGACCCAAAAGAGGCAGAAAGATAAGTAGTCGGGGATCGAACGGGAAATGTGGCTATTCCAAGCGGGTCCATCATCTAAGAGGGCAAATAGGGTGCAGGGAGGGTACGAAAGTAAACCTACTTTTGTTGAGGAGGCCGAAATAGGAGCCAAGGAGTCGATCAGACCCGATCGGTATGGCTCAATGGGAAAAACCGGGATTGAAGGGAAAACCCACAGCTATATTTTCTACGGGAAACCAAGGGGAAGAAAAAAAAAGATTAGAAGCTCCGGACGGCTCCGAAAAGGAAGAACAAAGACAGGAAATTGAAATCCACTGAGAGGGCCAAAGGGGGGGGGGAGTAAGGGGCGGTGAGAAAAACGGCAATGGCAGGGGGGAACGTGTCATATCGCCGGGAAGCTCTGGGAGAGGAGGTCTGACCGTTTAACATTAGCTTACGGGAAGGAGGGCGGACAAGCAGGGGAGGGGAGGACTTACCGCTAAGACGGAGTGAAGATGGCCGGGTTTGCATTTCAAGTATTTGGAGAAAGCTGGGGGGAGGAGGAAGCGCCACAAACAAAAAAAGAAACGCATGGATCAGGCGGGACTAAATGAAAGAGGAAAGGGGACGCAGGTGGACCAACGGACTTTAGAAGGACGGCCCTCCTTAAGGATAATCACCGCTTAATTCGAAAAGAATGTTAAAGAAAAAAAAAAATATTTAATGGGCCGAAAGAAAAACGAAAATGAAAGAGGTTGAAAAACTTGTAGGCACGATTAAGGGGGGGGGGAACTGAAGGGGGAAGAACAGATCGGGGAAGGAAAGAGATGACGAAAAAGTTAGGGGAGAGGGCCTTAGTCGCATAACTATAGAGTAAAGCAGCAGGGGGGAAGAAGTGGAAGAAGGAGAAGACCCGCGGGAGACAGGGGGGGAGTTTTATTCGTTCCCCAAAAAGAAGGATGGCTTAAAGGGGGAGGAAGGTGTCTATAATAAATCTTTAAGAGGAGGCCGAGAGACGAAGCAGGGCCGAAGGAAAGCCAGTCAAAGAGCACTATTTTGGTAAGACGATTTCCTACTCGACGCGGCACAAAAAGTCCGTTAAAGGGGAACAAGCGAAGTCGAAATTGGTGTTACCACTCATTGTCAAGAAAGGGGCAGGAAGGTGGTCTCTTAGCAAACTAACTCAAAAAGAAAAAGAAACCGGGAGGGAATGGGCCTACAAAGGGCTTAATACGGGGGCCGGACGGGGCTTGGGATTTTGGTAGGAAAGTTGCCAACCTGGGGGAAAAACCGTTTAATAGACATAATGGTAAGTAGCCGACCAGGATTGAAACGCGAGGCTCGCAAGGGGGAGATATAAGAACGAAGAGGTTTTGGCACTCTAATGCCGGTCAAGCAAAAAGCAAACACTTAGAAATCAGTTTTCGAGGGGGGGATACCTCTGTGTACGAGAGCGAACCTTGGTGTATGAAAAGGGGAGGGGTTATCAGGAGGCAAAGAATAGGTCTCAAAAAAAAGAGGAATAATAGAGATGAAAAGGTGGCAGAGAGCACAGTAGGTCTTCCATTCGTGGAAGGATGGAAAGAGAACAGCCGATGAAAACGCTGGGGTTAAGTGAAGCTGGCTGTTTGGATGAAGAGCGTCAGGGGAGAAGAAGAAACAACAAAGAATGGGACAAAAAGGAAGGCGCGGCCGGCAGCGTAGGGCGCGGGTAGGTCAACGACTGGCGTCCCAAGTAGGGGACTGAAGGCGGACATGGGGACAGGAGGTTCAACCCAGCGGAGGTCGAAAGAATACGAAAAAAAGGGGAAGCTGACTTGAAATGGCTGAGACGGGCAGAATTATTAGGATGTCTAACAAAAGAAAAATGTCCAAGCAGGAAAAAAACCAGAAGGGAGGCCTCAAAAACGAAGGGCTATACGCGATGAGGAAAGATATTTATTGGGAGGTGTCTGGAGGATTCGCGGCAAAAAAAGACTCGTTAAAAGGAACTTGGGACTGTCATCAGAACCGCAACAGAAGAGTCTAAAGGAAAGAAGAAAAAAAGCAGGCCGTGGGGCAACTTCACCAACTCATTCACGGCTGCAAGAGTGTCCGGAGTACTAGCAATGGACAACATGCTGAAAGGCGTGGACCGACGGAAAGGAAAGAGAGGACCTTGGGAAAGGGAAAGAAATATCGGGCTTCACGGTGGATCTGGCACTCCTAAGTCCTCACCAAAAAAGGAAGGTAAGAAGCAAGGTAAGGAGCAAGTCTTCGGGGCAATTGACATCGGAAATAACGAGGGGACGGGCCAAAAAGTCGGGGGGGAAAGAAAAAACGCTAAGCTGAAAGAGGGAAAGAGCGGGCAAGGCGTTTAAGAAAGAACTGTGGGTCCATAACCAAGGTAAAATCATATTGCCGGGGGAGGGGGGAAACATCTGCAGAGGGGAAAATGCACTACCGCCGCGTTTGTTTTTGGGCCTACCGGTACCGCGAAGAAAATCTTACACCGTTCATATGCCAAACTACTCGAGGCCAACGAAAAAGAGTAAGAACCAGGGGGGGGAAAAGAGGTCGGACGGAAACTCCGGACAACGAGCGCAGAAAGACGATCTCAAGACAAAAAAAGAACGACAAAAAAAAAGGGGATGTGGCTCTCAGAATGAGGGAAGGGGGAAAAGGGGGATCAAAAAAGAACCATGGAAAATAATCATACATGGCAGGCTGTGATTCAAATAGAGTGAGTCGTTTACAATCCTAATCACTGCCATCTACTTTAGGGGAGAGTAGGGTCTTAGGGGAAATAAATGATTCGAAGAGACTCAGAAATATCTTTTCCTCTGAAAAGGGATGGTACAATGCGTCGGAGAAGAAACTGATTTTTCAGAACTCGGGGACGGAAGGAAAGGCATGCTCGGGAAACCGGAAACACATCTGTCGTTCTTGGGCTAAGAGGACGCAGCATCCAATCTTCTGAGAAAAGCTGGAGGCATCGACCATTGGAGGTAATCTTCGACCATGAGGGAGAGCATATTGACGGCGTGGTCATATCTAAAAAGAAAATCGAGTGTTACGATTACGTCGCGGGGGTGGCCTTTCCGAGTACGTTCCAGACCGAGGCGGAGTATGCAGGTGAGGGGAGGACGTCCAAAAATTACCCCGTTCCTACCGGGGAAAAGATATCTCAGAAAAGAAACAACGAGGAAGAAAATTTTGGGTCGCAATCTGGAGGGACAAGTCTATATGGGACGGCAAATAAAGCAAATCAGATAACATCTTTTTCGCCCACGGAAAGGGGGGGAAGTCGAAAGAAAAAAGGAAGGAATCTAAAACTCGAATAGTATCCAACATCTTACATCTTTTCAAAGAGAGGGAGGCGATCCAGGGGAGCCAGTAGAATTGGGCATGGCTGATGGAGCAGGGGAAGAAGGGGGAGAGGGGAAGGGATGGAGACTCGGAGTCAGAGAAGATAGTTGTTGTCTCCCATTAATGAGCAATGCGATCTCGATAAAAAAGAAAACTTTCCATAAACAAACGGTCAATGAGAAGGGAGGAAAGAAATCAAAAAAGAGAGGGGTCAGATCTTATCGCGGTGTCACCCCAGATCACTCTCCAGGACCTCGAAGGCTGGGGGCGTCTCAAGCACTAGAGCGAACACCCTAACGGGGGAGTGACCTAAAGAAGGATCAGAGGGACAGGATTTATGACTGGGGTCCTTCCACCACCGGACGAAGAAGAGGGGGGGACTATCGTGGATCACAGGGGGTGCGGTGGGGGGGTCTTCGGAGGGAAGAAAGTTAGGAGAATAGGAGAGGGGTCCGCGATCGGTTACCGTAGTGTGATCGGATCTATTATGGGAAAGAGGGAGGAATAGACGGCTTGAAGATGGGGTCCGGCTGGATGTTCCCTAGTCAGAAGGAGGCTTTAGGGGACCGGGGAGGGGAAAAAGACAAAACGAATGGGATGCTTCTTCGGGGAACGGAAAGTGAAGCAGGAAGGCAAAGGGTTATGTACCAGATCGTTGAAACACTCAAAGGGGAAAGGGGGGGGGTAATCAAAGAAATTCGACTAGCGGGGCTTGGAGGTAAACATAATTTGGGAGGAGAATTCCAACTATTTATGGGCCGAAAATTAATGGTCAGATCGGGGAAATGTGTAGCGGGAAAAAAGGGGGAGATGAAAGGTATGGGGGGCATGAGAGGATGGGAGTACTATCTTGACCGTGTGAGACCAGAGAGGGGGGGATAATTTTCTCCAGGGGGGGCGGATAAAACTGAGGAAAGAGAATTATAAGGGGGGGATTCAGAGACGGGTTATAGACGCCGCCACTCTTGAGCTCCGTTCAGGGGGGTTGGGGGTGGGGGTCGTGGATGGGAGTCCGAAGGGGTGCTAGGGAAGAGGAAGAAAAAGGGAGTTTTCCAAGGGAGAAGGGGAGATCTACCAGGAGTAAATGGCCTCCTCAAACACTAGCGGGGGGGTCCTGATCAGAGAGTAAGTGATCTGGAACAGAAGTATTTACCGAGTAGATAGCATTTGTTATATAGGAAAACCTCTTGGAGGTAAGTATTGAATTCTTTGGGCGAGTGGAGCCCACAGAGAACTCTTCAGGCTAGTCCAGCGAGAGGCATAGGCCCTGAAGGAGCATTGGTCACTTCTCCAGAAACTGGGGGGGGAACTGAGGGGGGGTTAGGGTTGTATGAGGCTTACAGGGGTAAGCTTGGGGGGAAAGGAAAAGGGGGGGAAGGAGGATTTTATCAGATAACATTCTGCTACTCTCCCGAAAATGTCAAGTATATAATTTTCCAATTCTTGGGGGGAATACTTCTAAGAAGGGGGGGGGAAAGGAAAACTCCCAAGGAGGAAGAAACGTCGGCACTAGCCAAGGCAGCGGTGAGAGAGCAGTGCTGTGGACATATTTTGAGAAATCGGGAAAAAGAACCTTTTGGTGTAGTAGAAAAAGGACGGTTTGGGGCTCCGCGTCAATCGATCAACAAAAAAAAACGGAAGGGGGGGGATGAGAGAGATGCAGCCTGTGAAGGTGAGGTAAAAAAGGAATCACAAGGAGGTGGCGAGGAGGGGAAAATGGGGGAGACACCCGGCTGTTGAGAAGGGGGGGTGCTGGGCTGCATTTTTAGGGGTGCAAAGTCTCCGGCACTCTGAAGCACCCCTGGGGGGGGACTCTGGGGATCGGGACGTCATCACGACGGGAGAAATAATCTCTGGGACCCAAAGCTCCACCTTATTAAATGGGAAGGGGGAAGGGGGTAAAAGAAAAAAAGGACCTTCAAAACATCAACCTGGCCATGCCTGAGAGGGCGAAGCTGGTATCCAGGGGGAACAGGACTCGGAAGAAAAAGTTGACGGCTTGAGGCAATCAGTCACGTATTGTCATGGGCCCGAAAAACAAAAACAATAGAGTGCCCATCAGATAGCTACCGCGGAGGGGGTCGAGTGGATTGAGCTTCTTCCTGGAAATCTCAGGCCGTCAGAACATCGGGGTGGCAAGCTGTTCGGAAAAGGCAACTTTGAGGAGGGGATAGGGGCATGTCACGCAGACTACTCTAAGGAATAGACACGCGTCGTGGGGACCTTAAGGAAAATCAAAACCCTCCCAGCCCTTGAGGAGGAAAAAGGGAGCAAATCAGGGAGTAAAAGAGGAGTCAAGGAAGAGTATAGGGTCCGTACGCGAACCGACCTGGGGTAGCTTCTGTGGGGCGGGGAGGGAGGTGAGGGAAAATGGGACCGCGTCCTCACGAGGATACTAGGGGGGAATTCAGAAAAAGGTCTGACCAAATGGTAGGAAGTGGTTTCACTGGTGGGGAAACCATAAGAGGAGGGGGGAAGGTCAGACAAGGGTTACGTCCGCCGTAGTCGGAAGGGTGGTGCTTATCCTTCCGAGTTAGTGTAACCCTTGGAGAAAAGAGAAACCGTGGGACATAAACCGAGTGCCTTTCATCGAACGTTCGCACAACTGACATGACCGCCGCCTTGCGAATTTTTTGGGGGGGGGGGAAGAACTGAAAGATACTCAGAGAAAGGGGGGGTTAACGATTGGGAAAAAACTCAGGACCAAATCCTAGGAAATGGACGAGGGGCGGAACGCGGGGAGGAAAAAAATATGTCGGCACACGCGCCGCAACTATCCTATCGCAAGAGGTAGGCGGGGGGAATCAAAAAAGCAGACAACCATCGTCTTTGTGTTTAGGGGTTGGATTTATCACCCAACGGGGACATTTCCGGTGTTATTAACCTCAAAAGACGGTAGAGGGAGAGTGTGGGAAGCAGGGGAAGTGTTATATTTTGTCTGAGCTCGCAAAGGTCTTAAAGAGGGGACTATGAGGGGAGGGGGGTTATTTCCCTTAGAAATCATTATCTAGAAAAATGTAGGCTTAAGCTTTTTGGTACTTGAAACGCCTGTTTTAACAAACTAGTTAGGGGTTATAGGATCTGAGACCTTTAGCCGGGACTAAACCGGAAAAAAAACAGATGTCTGGAGGCTGGACATGGGTAACTGGCAAAGAGACTGGAAGGATCAAGGAGTGATGCTTGGGTACCCTGGCAGAACATTGTAGGAAAGCAGAAAAAAAGAGGGCTGGGAAATAGGAGGAAGGGGAGGTCAGAAGGGTAGGGACAAGAATCTATTTTATACGTCGCTGTTTCGCAGTCCTAAAAGACGTTGGTTTCTCCATACGGGGATAAGTATCAGGGGGGGAGGGGGAGTAAAATTTAAAGGGAAACAAAAAAAAGGCTGAAGGTTGGGGTAAAAAGGGATTTTAACGAGAGAAAAGTAATCGAGACAACAGCAATTATTAGTATTAAAGAGGATCGGGGGAAATCGGGGTATGAACAAGTCTAGATGGTTATTTCCTTGAGAAAGGAAAGATTCCTGAAAGAGGGAGTTAAACAGAAGGAGTAAATTCTCAAAGCAGTTCCTCTAGCTCTGATCGAGAAAAGAGGGAAAGGTTCTGGAATCTATCTGAGAGGGGGTGGGGAGGGGGAAGGAATAACATTGGGGGAGATGCCATCAACCCTGTACTCTGAAGGGATGGCATTTCTTTGGGCCCGAGAGGAGTAATCGAGAGGAGTGGGGTTTCAGGGTTGGCGAGAGAAGAAAAACTCGAGAGAGGAGACCCGGAAGTGAGTTTTCTTCGCAGAGATGGAAAACAGACGGAGAAGGGAGCTCCAAACATCTTTGGTCTAGTCGGACGGGGGGGGAAGGTCGGACGGGGTAAAAAGGGGAAAATATTGATCGGCAAGGAATCGACTGGCCTCATAGAAAGGCGCCGAAAAACCGAGATGGCATAAAAAGGAAGAGCAGAGATCGCCTGGATTTCACTGGCCTTTTCCGTTAGGGCCACGGCAATGTAAACGGTGGGGGGTGGAGGTCTCCTCCATCCTAGGGGGGAACGAGGTCGGAGGGGAAAGGCGAACAGAGGGGGATCATGTCAGAGATCTTTGTCGATGTAATATGCAGGTGAAAGAGGGAGTAGAGGAGACGGGGAGGAGGTGGAGGACGGGCGTAGAGGTTTGCATACAGCTTAGGGGAGATCGGGAAGGGGATAGCACAAAAAAAAAAAAAGAAGGAAAGGGCGGGCAGGGAAAGACAGGTTCGTCTGACAGGGAAAGCGTTGATGGACTCACCGGTTATCTTTTCAGAAACGGCCTCAGTCAGAGACAATAATCATGAACTGGGATTATAGGGAAAGAAAGGGGGGGAAAGGCCACAATATTTAGTCCTAAACCGGGAAAAGGCAAAAACCAAGGAAATAGGGTGGGACAGAACTTGGATTCGCAACCTAAGAGGTGGGGTTAAAGGGAAGGGGACTTGAGAAAACTATGAAATTACGACAAATAGTTACCCTTTAGATGAGGAAGTGAGTAGTCTTCACTAACGATCGGATTAAAGGAGGAGAACATTGTATTATCATGGGTCTAGACGTCAGGAAAATCGACAGCATTTGGCGGGGGATTCGTTGGGAAAAACCTGAGGAGGTCCATTATAGTAGGTCACAGTATAAGAAGGCCTTGTGATGACCCATAACTCGAGAAGGATGATTGGAAGGGAAGCCAAGACTCAAAACATCGGGGGGGGTTTACAAGATTGCCTACTCTTACTCTGGGCTCTATCCCATGGGCGGAGGTCTTCTGGAAAGAAAATTGGTGGATAGGTACCAACCTCTTTGGCTTGTACAAGGTGGGGGGGGCCATTCGGTGGGAGTGGGGGGGGAGCAATCAAGAAAATCGGATGGGGAACCGAATATCAGGATACGCAGGATGGAAGGTCTTGTTCCTTCTGGAGTCTTGGGAGCCGGAGGGTTGTGGGGGGGAGGTGGGAAAATTAGCGTCGGGGCCCCGACTTTCACCGAACTTTTACAAGAGTATCAAAGAGCGGGGGGGGAGGCAGGGTGGAGCTCTAGCAAGTCTTTTACCCGAGGAAGCTATAGAGAGTGGGCGGAAGGATAATGAACGGGCCAATTGTTTTCTCGAAGGAGAAATGAGAACAATTGAAATCCCTTGCATCAATAAACCTAGGGTGATAGCTGGGGGGAAAGACTCTTTTTACAGAAGAGACCCTGGACCACTTTGTGATAATATGCAACAGGATTGCAGATTCGTAACAGGAAAGAAAAAATATGAAAAGGAGGGGGGGAAAGATGGGGGAGATGTCTCAGGAAGAAGGGAGGGTTCCTCAAAACAGAGTCGGGATATTCTTAGGATACATCCTATGAAAAGAAGTGGTTTAGAGACGTTCTGGGTCAGTGTAATTGAGGCAGATTAGGAAGTCTACCAAAAAAAAAGGGGGGGGAAGGCTATTATCTCTTCTGTCGTCTTGTTGTTGGGCGGTAAGACGAAGTGGCGAGGATAGACCCTGGGTTGAAAAAGGATGGGGACTGACATGGGGAAAAGAGGGAGGAAAAAAAGGTGGGACCAGGCTTCGCAACTTCAAACAGCCATCCACCGATCATAAGGCTTCTCAGAAAATTGGCTCAGGGGAATGGGGAACTACAGGGGGGAGAGTCGGGGGTTCTCAACAATCTCAGAGAAGTCAAGACATACTGAAAGAGCACTTCGTGGAAATAGAAAGAAAAATTTAGAGAAAGATGTCCAATATATCAATGGTGTATCTTGAGTCCGTCGAAAAGAAAGTCTGAAAAACAAGCTATGGGGAAAACAGTTTTTGCTTCATAGGGAGGGTAGAAATCGGGGGAAGGAACGACGACTTCGAGAGGAAAGAACCTAAGATTCACGAATCCCTCATCTGGGGTCACTAACTCCAAACCCGAAAAACTAACGGCTGGAAAGAGGGCAATAAGACATTAGAGACAAAAATGGAATGGGAAGGGTTCAGATGGAAGAGGGGGAGACTACTGCCGAGAGGGCTCCGGTTTCGTCCTCCCACTTGAGGTACGATGAGGGAAATACAATGTCCAGGGGCCTACATACAGTAAACGCCGCCTAAAAAGGATGGAAAAAAAAAAAGGAGGGTAGGGGAAGGGGTTGGGTAAAAGTTGGACAAGAAAATAGGTGTTCCTCAGAAACCATGGGGGAGGGGCCAGTGAAAACTCGTGTAATTTTCTGAAGGGGAAGGTACCCTGAAGATAAAGACACCTGGGGGAAGAAAGGCGGGGGGCGTGAAATTTAAGAGGCAAGTGTCGGAAAAGGATATTCCATCCCTGCGAGGGGGTTTTGTTTGCTGTGAGGAACCATACTCCCATCCTCGTTAGTAAAGGGGGGGGGGAAAAAGACACCTCCAAGAATCGCCCAATAGGAAGCTCGGAGATCTACAGTTCACGCCAGGGATCAGTTCGATCACACTCCAGAAAAGACTACGGAGAAATTGGCCTCCAAAGGGACTAAAACCAGAGGGGAGGGGGGGGTAGAGAAGATAGCCCAAAAGGTAACCAGAGTGCCGTTTTGCCACCTCGGATAAATGATTCCGAGCAGGAAGTTTTAGGGGGATAGCCTTTTAGGTTTCTCAACGTCAGGAATAGAGGAGAGAGAAAGCTGGAGGAGGACCGGAGTAACATTATCTATAAGCGGACAACCTATGTGTGGACGGCCTTTAAATGACCGCTGGGGCCAAGACTGGAAAACCGCGATGAAACTGGGGAAGAGGGAGAGAAAGGGGGAGGAAGTCCAGAAGAGCGGCCTACCACATCTTGCTGTTCTTATCTATTCTCAAAAAGAACTGAACACTATCCTCACAAGGGACAAGAGGGAGGGGGGGCATTAAAGGGAAAAGGGAGAAGGGAAGGGAGATCCAAGACCAGGTGCTGGCCATATCTTTTCCGCCTTTTCTCTAATAGCCCATCGCCTTAGAGGTTTGGGACGTGTTGTTTCATTGAATGAAGTTGTAAAGACGAGGGGGGGAGCGGTAGCGTTAGGTGTTGCCCAAAATTAAAAAAGGATCACAGATCGAAGTGTTAATACAGGGGGACCAAAGAAACTCTACAGAAAGAGGGAGAGAGTAAAAGAGGTTGGGGGGAAAAGAGTCTTAGAAATGAGGAAGAGGGGGAGGAGGTGGTGCAGTGAAGGAACAAATCATCCCTCTTCAATGAGCCAACGGTCATTGTAGCCCATGAAAGGTAAGATAAAAAAATCTATATCTTCTATCTGTGGGCCAGGGACGGAAGTCATGGAGAAAGATAGTCTGTTTTCTCGGCCACAAGGGGCGAAAGTGACAAAAGCAAGGTCATACTGCGTACGTTAAGGGGGGACAGTGGGGAGAAGCAGTACTCTAAAGAAAAAATCTTTTTGGGAGGGGGGGAAGGAGACCTGAAGAAAAAAAAGGGAGAGGGAATCGAATCAAAAGGTCTCTGTTCGTCTTCGAGCCGCTTGGAAAAGAAAAGGTAGTAATCAACGGGAGTCACCACAAGAGGCATATTTATCTTCAGGAGGGAGAATGGAGCCTGGAAGGAAGGAAAAAAGAAGGACGCAGCCAGGCCAAGAGCAAGGAGCTTGCTAGCACTGCGCGACAAGGGGGGGGGGGAACAGGACTCGAGTCAACAGACAAAAACAGAAAATTTCGGAGAAAAAAAAGTTCCGGAGAACCCCCCACGGCAATGGTGAAAATTGCATATCACAACTTGTTGTAGGCGGAGGATGGGAAAAAAGGGATCGGAGCAGTCTGGAGGGAAGGTTTTTAGTTGATGTAAGACAGGCTGTAAATACGGTACAACTATCGAACGGGGAAGCATGGAGAGTCAGGGAGGACTCTTTGAAACAGTTTCAAGAGAGGAGAAGAAGATTAAAAAGGGGGGGACGACACAAAATAAACGACCTAACTCAGGCGCTCACTCACTGGAAGGTAACATGAAATTGAAGATGCATTGGGGGCAAGAGCTGTTACAAGTGGAGCAGTGGGGGAATTACAAGAGGGGAATTGAAGATCCAAGCTCACTACCCCACCAACGCGTCATAGAGTCGGAAAGACGTAAGGAAAGGGGTCCCTACCACAGTGTCAATTAGTTGAAGAAAAAAAGGGGGAAAAAAAGAGTAAGAGGATTTGTAGGAAACTCACCTAGGTTTTAGGGGTAGGGAAGAGGACAATGGGAGTAAAGCATCAGGTAGACTGAACTCCGTTGTTTCTAAAAAGAAGGTAAGGTGTCATGAAGGAGGACTGGACATAAAGAGTAGCGAGGCACGTTCATCCATTTTTTTTTTTCTAAAGAACACGAACGCGGCCAGAAGGGAAGGGTGAGTTTGGGGGGAGGTTTCTGGAACAGACGTCTGATTGAGGGGAAAGGAAGTATAGAAGGCGTTTTTATTCATGGCTAGACAGCTGGGGGGTCAGGCCCGCATGAGGGTAGACATAGTTTGCCTTCAAGAGAAAGGAAGGAAAGGACGAGAAAAAGAGAACATAACAGGGAGGGGGTTGAAATCTTACGGTAGACAGTTTTACGATTGTAAACCGACGCTGGTGGTCCTGGACATTTTCCATTCTTGGGGCTCAAAGAAAAACAGGCGGCGAGAACGGGGAAGAAAGGAACGATCTTTACAGGTGCGGCTGGGGGAGGCTAGAGGATGCACGGTGGCGGGTGAAGGGTTGGGAAGTAAGGGGTAAAAAATGACTCCGCAGAAAAAGCAACTGGGGGGTAGATATGGCCCGGTATGTAATCTAATCCTCGCTCTGGCGGTCCGAGATAAATATCAGGAAATTTTAGGAGAACGTGGAAGAAAGGGAGAAGAGCATGGGAAATAAACTTCTCATAACCGTCAAGGTCTTTTCTCCCTTTGTAGACATCGACACGAGAATTTTGGGAGGAAGACCGAACTTTTCGAGATTCAC
>Ga0179593_1678978_pt1 | contig 25844 bp, 34 predicted proteins | sample CZODoug2_1_08_16_FD_185931 | JGI IMG/M metagenome (GOLD analysis project Ga0179593, IMG submission 185931) | Vadose zone soil fungal communities from Angelo Coast Range Reserve, California, USA - CZODoug2_1_08_16fungal (PacBio error correction) | ecosystem: Environmental > Terrestrial > Soil >...
TTTGACCTCGTTCTTGCACAGGGTTCCACTGTCGGGTGGAAAGGGGAGAATGAGGAGTTACTCGGTCCTCGAGGAATCAGGATCTTGTACCCCGGAAAGGGGAGAAGGATGCACATAATTTCTTTCGGAACATCACTGGGGAGGGAAATCCTTGGAGAAAGGGAGTTTCAGAAAATGGAAGCCGCCCACAACAGAAAAAGCACCTCCTTCCCAGAAGATGAAAGAGAAAGGACTCACCAAACCCCGTCCCGTGAAGCAATCGCAATGACAGGGGGACTGTCCACGTCATCCAAAAAAAAGAAAACATCCGGTCTCAAAAAAAAAGAGAAAAGCCCTAAACTCACCACTCCATAAAAGCCTCCATCACCCGTCGGAAAAAAGGAAAAAACCCAAACCACCTGTTCTTGGGACGTAAAAAATGCCTTCTCCGGACTGGGCAAATCAAAGGCGAATCAAATTTTCCCCAAAAACCAGGACGATTATGGGGTTTAAGCCGGGAAAGAAAATGGGAAAAAGGACATAAAGCTGTTACATGAGAGGGGGGCATTCTCCCTTCCAAAGGTCAGACAAAGTAATCCCTAACCTTGAAAAAAGTCTGAAGAGAGAGGGCTTGTGGAAGAAAAAAACGCCGCAGGAAAACGCGCAGCACAGGTGTCAGTCGGCGCGCGAAAAGGGAAAAAAGAGAGAAACAGGATCGCACAGTCTCAGGGGGGGGAGGGAAATATGGGGGGGGGGTAAGAGTGCAGCTCTAATCCTGGACTGCCCGCGCAATCCTCGAAAGCGGGACAGCTCCAGCCAAAAGAGAATGTGAAACACGTCCAGCCGCGGCAGAAATACATCTCGTGCGGACCACCTTGGACCATGAACTTCCACCACGTCTTGGATAGGCGTGGCTGTTGGAAAAAAAATACAAAATGTTTGTCTGCTTGGGGGACCAAAACCGACGCAAAAAGAGACCGGCCGAAAGGTCCCGATCAACAACCGCTTTTACTCATGAAAAGGGAAGAGGGGGACAGTCTCAGTAAATGCGTGTCCCAGGCCCGCAAAGTGCAGATTCGCGACAAAAACAATAAAGGGACCATCAAAGAGGAAGCCTAACAGTTTTTGTTTAGCAAAGCCGGAATCAAGCCTAATCCAGGGGGAAAAACGTACCTAGCGCGGTCACGACCAAAAAACCAAAGAGAGTTTGGAAAGGGGGGAAAAGAATTTGTCCCATCACGGAAGTGGGTCGAGCAAACCGTTCTCTAGTCTAGAAAGGAAAGAACGGTCCAGAACTTAGAACCCAGCATCGCCAATGAGAGGGGTCCACCGCGAGAGAAACCAGCAAACTGCCCGATCTGCTCAAAAAAAAAATCGAACCCTCCAAAAGAGGGGAGATCTCCTCGCGGGAAGTAGCGAACCGAAGTAACGGAACTGAAGTTTCTCGGAGACTCGCAGCCGACCGGCCGACAGCTAAAAGATATCCAGCGGCTATCATCTCGAAGAGTCGAGTAAAGAGTTCGAAGGGGATTGATTGCGAACTGCGTGATGGCCGAAATTCGAAAGCTCTCGGATACTTTTCCGCCTAGGGAAAAGATGAAGTCCGCCAAATTCAAGGGTACAGAAGAAACAACGGGGGGTTTACCCACAAAGAAGGGAGGAACACTTACTCCTCCATAGCGCACGAATAAACCACATCTTGCCTTCCGGTGACAAAGGGAAACTGGAGAAAATCGTTTGGGAAAAAGGGAGGAGCCACGCGCGGCGTGCAAAGGGAAAGATCTCCGGCAGGAAAAGGAAAAAGGTTCACTCTCTCTAACCGAAAAACAAGACAGTCGGTGGGTCGAAGAAGACGACCACCCGAACGAACCCTTCCAGCGGGGGGGGGACGGCTCAGAGTTCGAGCCGCCGAAAAAAAACACAATAGTACAACTCCTGAATGGGGGGGGGGAAGAAGTTAACCACGCCGTAGCTGGAAAGGAAAAAGAGCCGCGTAAGGGTACCGCTGAGAGAGCACAGCAAACCGCACGACACCGCCTCACAAACAAATGAACTTACCAGTGCTCGCGCTTCACCGCGGAAAGAAGATCCTGAAAGAATTCAGAAACTGTGCGTAGGGGTAGGGTGTAAAAGGTTATCTCTACAAGAGGAAAAGGGAATAACCACAACAGAATCCGAGGAGGAGGAGAATCGCACTAGCGCTGGATAAGGGGGAGGCAGCAGGGGGGCCAAAGAGGGAAAAGGCGGGACGGTAAAACAGGAACCCGTGGGAGAAAAAATCCCGATGCATGGTCTCAAAACCATACGGGCGAAATCCCTCTACCAGGTAAAAGGAACCACCGGAAGCAGGGAAGCGCCACACCTTATCAGGTGTCGTGAAAACAGATTATTGTCAATGGGGAGACGCCACGAAAGCAAAAAAAACTCCAAAAACGTTAATTCATCAACATGTGATTGGGAAAACTCCGTCTGACACCGGAAATCGTAGACAAAAAACTTAAAGGATAAAGAGATCGGCGTTTCGCGAGAATAGAAAGAGTTGAAAGAAAACGTGATGCCTCCCTTCACGGGGAGAATAGGCTCACCCTGTACCGGATCATAGTAAAGAACGCAACCTGAGAAAAAATTGATGTGAGTAGATTCGAGAAAGATTCTCTTGCCGAAGGGAGGTCTTTAGAAAGTGGCGAACACTTGCAGGGAGGGGATCTGCGACTCACGGGGTCATTCTCGGAGGGACTGGCCTGCAAGGTAAGATATAACAAAGGAGTGGATCGAGTAAATGACGCGCGGGGGAATAAGCCGCAAACGTATTTCAATTTTTGACTGGACCAAGGCCTCGGTCACGTGAAAAACTAGGACAAGCAATGGTCGCGGAGAGCGGAAGCTATTTTCGGCGGGGGAAGAGGACAGAAAATTCGCCTGTTTTTCTTCGGGGTGCAGTTTGGTGCTAAAAAATAAGCTGTTTGAGGAAATGGCACCTCGGGAGCATAGAGAAACCAGGGCTTACCACATTACAGTAGTGAAGGCTTTGGTCGCAGAGGAGGCGACCGCGAAAAAGGGGGCGAAGGCGGGGGACGGGTAGGGTCAGTGGAACTTAAAACAAGTGGAACGACGCCACCTGGGCGAGGAATTGTCTAAGTTGTCTACTGAAGTTGCCGTCCGTAAGCCAGCGTGCAGAGCTACGGGGGAGGGGAAACCTTGGATAAAACTAAGTGAAGGGGAGGACAAGGGATCATCTGGGGACCCAGACGGGTCATGATTGGAGGGAAAGGGGTACCGTCGGAGGGGGGGTTGCAAAAAACAGGACGTGGGGGGTCGAAAAAAAAGGTTGGGAAAACGACTCGCTTGTGGGCGGGGGAAGGGAGAAGTTCGCCTCTCGAGAAAAAAAAACCGACGGGAAATCGAAGAGATGCTTGCACTCAAGGTGGGGAGGAAGAAAAGCAAGTCATGACCACGGTACTTCGGAGACTAAACGGTTTCTCATCAGTCACGAGATTGCAATCTCACGCCCTATTCTCTCTCACCCGTTAAAAGGAAGCTCGAGAAATGGAGAAAAGCAGGAAGGAAAGGGCTGATAAGTTCCACACGTCAGTGGGAGGGGGAGTCGAGTCGAAGGTCAAAATGAGGAGAGGGGACTAGGGAGGGAGTGCCAAAAGAACTGTGTCTGTGGTGCGGAAAAATAAAGGGATCTCTGGAAATGACCGCAATAAGCTCTGAGCCTGGCTTAGAAAAAGGGTACGAGGGCAGCGCGGGAGAAATTCAGAAGCAGGGAGTGAAAACGGAGGGAGCATCGAACATCCTTCGACTGCGAGGGAATGCGCTAATCACCATTTCGTGCAATCCACATGGACAGGTCTGGTGATTCTCTGATGTATGCAAAGAAAAACTTGAGGGAACGCAACGACCTGGGTTCGAAAAGGCGCAAACGGACCTCGATTCCTGATCAGCGGGAAAGAGGAGGGCAACGTGTAGGGGGAAAGGCGGCGAACTCGGGGGAAAAAGACGCACCCCATGCAGAAAAAGAGAACCAGGAAACGCTGTGAAGTCCGGGGGGGGAGGGAAAAAGTGGAGGAGCTCCCGCGAAAGGCTGGGGGGTGGACACCGAATCAGAGAAAAGGGGGAGATTTGAAAAGGGGCGAAGGGAAACGGCCGGCAGTCCAAAAAGGAACTAAAAAAGTCAACTCCGGAAAAAAAAGGCGAATTGAAAAAGGGGATCGGAATATAAACCTGTTTCTGGGACGAAAGGCAAATCTCGAAGGGAAGAATACTAAAGAGGTGAAGACGCTGCGTCGAGGTGGGGGAATTCGCAGAAAAATGCAAGGAGATAAGCACGACGGGCGGTCGGAAAGGCGAAAGGGCTATTCGGAAAACAAAGGCACGCTTGTGAAACAAGGCTAAGTTCGGCGGGACAAAATCACCGGGGGTCCGCAAAAGCTTCTGGTACGTTAGACCGGTGAGGGAGGAAAGGCCCTGCTGCGAGGAGGGAAAAGGAGACCCAAAAAGGGTGGGGTGATGTGAAAATTGGGGGGGACACGTGATGTCTGTTTTGGCTTTCCGGGGGGGGAGAGAGGGGGCGAACTAAAACTATTGGCGAACTTATACGAAGTAAAGAGATCTCAGCGAGGAAACCAAGGGAAGGGCGCGAGAGGGGGGGGGAGAGATTCCTATAGGGAACGGAATTCCTCCGTTGGTCGGGGGGGTAGGGGGGTCTTCTAAATTAGAAAGAAACGGACAGGCGAAAACCACCCCTAACGACCGGGGAAGTTTTAAGAAACACAAATTTTATCTGGAAAAAAAGAGTGGAAACTGGAATCGGGGGGGATATCGCGGGCAGAGGACTATATCCTGGAAAACGTAAGAAAAAACGACAATTACACCCTTCCGTACGTACACGGAAAAATAAGAGGCGGCCTACTCCTTTCAATAGAGAAAAAACAACAAGGGGGAGGATAAATAGAGATGGAAGGAGAGTAAGTTCCTCTATACGTATTGAAATTTGGAAGAGGGGGTAAGGAAGGTCAACCTTCACATCGCGCTGAGCTAGGGGAAGTCTGATATCGTCCCTGAAGTCGAGAAAGTAGAACAACGATGACCTTTTACACGTTTCAAAAAGGGGCAAAAAAAGGAAGCCATAATTTCGTTGGGGTGCGACCATTTCGGTCCCAGTCTAAAATCAGGGAAAAGAAAGGGACGGTTCGCAGAAAAAGGGAGAGCCTCCAAAAGGAATCGGTAAAAAAGAAGGCCAGATCCTCTTACGAGCGCAAAAGACTTGGCAAAGGGACCTTTGAACGTCACACGTTCCTTGGAGGGATAACCGAGCCTTTCCCATACCATACGGACCACCCTTAAACTCACCCCAAAAAAAGAAACGTCAGGACCCACTCAATTTTCCGCAAAAAAACAAGTCGAAGGCCGTCGCCGGACCTAAGCGAATTCAGGGGGAAAAAAACCCACCTGGAGCCCCAAGCTATTCGTCCAATCCAACTGGGCCTTATTGTTTGAAAATCAGAGGAAGTGCTGGGGAAATGATGAGGGGAATTATCGAGGGAGGTGCAAACAGGAAAAAAGAAGGTTCTATAACAAAGGGGAAGAACCGTGGAAATCGGGCAGGAAAAGGGGGGATGAGCGGGAAAAACGAAATCCAGTCGTCACCCAAGGAGGGTAGTGGGAGAGATATGGACGAAGGGGAGACAAAACAGGGCAAAATCCTTTCCTAAAGCAATGAGTACAGCTAGGGTAGTGCCCCGACGCATCGGGGGGAATGCACCTCGGTCCAAGCCCCGGGGAACATCTTTCAGTCCCACGGGGAAAACACCAAAAAAAGGAAAGAACTAAAGGCGCCTAGGAAAGAATCGAGTGTCGAGATAACCGAGAAAACCAGCTTCTTTCGGATAGGGGAAGGGGGGTGTTATGCTCATTGGGGGAGAAGGTAGTACCCTAGCGGAAGTTGCCGACGGAAGGTCGAATAAAGAACACAAGAGGAGCAGATCGAGGTGGAACGCATTCCTTCCACGTGGGCTCAAAAACCAGTTCGGGGCTGGGAGACCCGGCAACCAGGGGGAAAAGGAGGATCCAATCAGCAATCAAAATCCAAACGTCCCGCGGGTTCACCGAAAGGGGGGGGTGTGGAAACTTCATCTCATGAATCAGAGAAGCGAAATTTTACGCCGACGAGGGAAAAGAGAAGCTCGCAGAATAAGAAAAAGTTGGAGCTGGTAACGCCCCGGGGACAAAAGTTTGTGCACAAGAACCTAAGAAGACGAGAGGTCCAGTGGAGAGGACACCAAACAGACAAAAGGGAAGTCGAGTAAATCGAAGGGGAAGATCAAGATCGTCAACTTTGAGAAAAAGATCTGCTGAGAAGGGGGAAGTCGAAACCGCCAATGCGGGGGGGGGATAAATCATAACCCGGGTCCTAAAAGAAAAAAAGAGGAGAGCAAAGAAGGGGGGAAAATCAAGAAAAATAGCCGGGGCCGGCTGCTAAGAGATAGCGTTAAAAAAAACCCTGAGCAGCTTTGAAAGAGAAAAGGGGAAAAGCGTGTTAGAGATTTCCAAACTATCGGGCGAAAGCGAGAGAGAGTCGGGAGGGGACAAAAAGCCACGGTCATAGAAAAATCTAAAACGTTGGGAACTGCCCGAAAGCTCTATCGTTGTACTGGCGGAAAAAACAGGGAGAAAGTAACAACACGGGAGGGGTTTGAGAAAAACAAGAAAAGTGAAAAAGTACTCCGCCATGAAAAAACCAAGAAGGGGACCAAAAACGAAAGGGAAGGAAAATGACCACGATAAAAGTCGTGGGGGGGGAAGAATCCAAAATTCTCTCCTTCACCAAAGGGAGGAAGCCCCAAAAAATAGCAACCTCTAACAAAAACTCTACGTCGGGGCGAGAAGACAGGGCAGAAACGAACACAGACCCGGAACCGGATCAGAGGCTTAGCGAGGAGTCCGGGACGAAGCGAAACCAAACCAGCACCCTCGAATCCTTGTAGTGAGGAAAAAGAAAAGTTACACTCCGAGACGAGCTAAGGGGGGGAACAGCTCCGCAGGGATTACAGCTGCTTAACGGGGTGGGGGAACCAACCAAAGGAAAGAACCACCTCCGGAACCAAACGAACCAAAGTGTGAGAGTCCTCTCGGCCGCCAAAGACAAGACACTAGGATCGCCGAGTCAGCCAGATGGCTTTAAGGTAAGAACGATGGCTGGAAGTTTTATTCGAATAGAGGTCACCTGAAAATCTAAAAGAAAGTTGGGAGAATACTCAGACTCTCAGAGGATTCGTCCACGCGCGGAGGGCACTAAAAAAAAAGGTCAAGGACCGCTCAGGAATATGCGACATCGAAGCTGGATTCGAAAAAAAATAAAAGCCGGCGAACGGGGGTCAGCGAAAGGGCGGAAAAACGACACTGCGCGGCTCCCACACAAGGAGCCAGGGGGGTGCTGGCCAAGCCAGGAGGAACTCCACCCAAGAAACACTTGATGGAGGCAATCAAAAGGTGTGTCCACCGGAATTATCGGACGAAGCGACACCAAGCTACCTAGCAGAGACAAAAGGGGTAAGGGGGAAAGAGTCTGGGAGGCGCGGTCGAAACTTCGTTTACTCAACTGGAAATTCCTCCCTTAACTGTGGAGCGGGCTTAATTCGCCCCGAAAGGAAGCAGGGAAAGAGCCACGCCTCACGAACGACAGGTTGAGGAGAGACGGCTTCGCGGGGGATTGGGGACGCCTTTTCAGGGGGAAGGGGGGTGAGACGGAGGGGGGGGCCAATATGAGGAGGGAGAGCGCATCAGGGGACTCGTCGGAAAAGGAGGCCAATGCGCGTGTAGAATGAGAAAACGGGATGATCTCATCTCCTGAGGGCTAGCCCAAAGGCGGATCACGTCACAGGACTCTGATCTCGATAACGGGAAAAGGGGAATGACCTCGGAAAAAAATTCCAAAAGGGGCAGCAATGCGGGCGATGCAAAGTCTTTTTGCACGACGGTTGAGTGCCTCTGAACTGGGAAACGAAGTTCGCGGGGGGTTCGGGTGGGGATGAAGTGGTGGAAAATGTGCAACTTCCGTGAGAAAGTCTTTGAAAACCGGTAAAGGAGAGGATGGGGGCCTAGGCGGAAATAAAAGGAAAGGGGTTCTACGAGGCGGTGTGGAAGCGGTCGTACAAACGTCCTCGAGAGAGAAAAAGAAGGAAAAGGTAGACCCCGCGGGAGGGAAAAAAAAACTAGCGGAAAAACGACGGCGGCTAATCTTGTCTATTGGAAGGACGTGTGGTAAATCCGAGTCTTTCCCCAGAATGGAAGGCGACTAAGTGGAAAAAAGCCGTCTGCTTCCAACTATTGGTGCGGGAAAAGGGTCCTGCATCGGGGGGAACAGTCAGGGCGAGTGAGATGAAAATGGAAAGCTGAGGTGTGTGGAAGACACAAACAAGGTACTTTTTTAAAACGTACAACTGTGGGGGCAGAAAGAACGGCCAGAATTTCACGGGGGGAGGCGAAAGTTAGAGCGAGCTCAAAAGGGAGACTCTGACCGGGCAGAGAAAAATAGCCATCTAAGCCGAAGTGGCGTAAACGAAAAAGGCGGAAAGGGGAAAGCTGTGTAAAAAGAGCAGAGACAGGGCATAGTTAACAGGGAGATTCTGAAAGCGCCTCAGTCAGGGCCGACGAGGGGAGAAAGGATCACAAGGTCTGCCTAGAACTTATTAAGGTGAAAGAAAAAAGGAACTGAAGGAGGGAAGATCGAAACACACGCGTGGAGGGGATTCCATCTCGAGCAGATCTTAAAGAAAGGGTAACTATCGGTATCGAAGAGGGGATAAGGGGGACCCTGGCGTTGGCTGGTGGAGACTGGTACCTTCTAGCGGCAGACAGCGCACTTATGGTTGAACGCTCCGGGCTCTTGACCACAGGGAACAGAGTGGGACAACGCGCTTGAGAGGAAAGGCTCAAGATCGTTTACCGAGAGAAAGGGGAAAAGAATGCCTGCGAGGAGATAGGAGCATAAGGTACCTGGTTCGTTACATGAGGAAGGAGTAGACTGAAAAGGTCCGAAGAAAGCCGTGAAAGTTGGGTTCCGACTGAAAGAGCATGCAAATCGATCCTTATGAAAAGCGGGTTGCGGACACTGTCCTCTCTTGTTGTGACACCGCAAACAGAAACAGTAGGCAGGGGAAACCAAATTATATCACGAAGCGCTGGTGAGTTAATGGTATCAAAAAGAAAGGGTAGTTATTGGAGAGGAGCAGTTCTCTGGATGGGGTCCACCTATTCAGACCTTAAGGGGGGAAGCTTGCCAGGACGGCAGGGCGGGAAGGACCAGACAAGGGGGGGGGCCTCCGAGAGAAAAGGATAAGATACACTTCATGCTGGGGAGCCGATCCTTGGTCGCCAGTCGAGGGAAAAAGCTAAGAAAGGCCGAGTTACGACTCTCTTAGACGGGGTCCGAGGGAGGGGCTTAGGAATCAAGAAAAAAGTCCGGCCCTACTCCCAAGTAGGTTAATAAGGCCAGATTGTACTTCACTTCCTCTCAAAAGAAAAAAGTCACACTCTTGATGGAAAAACTTGCGGAAACAACTATCTGCCGTTGGAAGGAGATCAAGGAATGTTTCCTGATACGGGGGGTGGGCTTAAATGCGATCTGAGGCGGGGGACTTAAGCAAAAAGTGGGGAGGGGGACGTTTAAAAAAGACGTTGCTTTTTCCAGGGTGGATAGGGTCGTAGAAAAAGGGGGGGGGGGGTCTTTTTGTGAGCACCAAAGAAGTCAATTAAGGAGGAGCTGAGAACCCTTTGAAAGGCGCTATCGGTTCGCAGTAAGAGGATATCCGAAGACGGATAAGGGGGGGAAAGAGGGGGAGGGGGGGCGAGAAAGGCGACTGCGACCCTCGAGGACACAGGGAAGACACCTTTACACACAAATCAAGGGTGAGAAGGAGACTCCTAGGGGGCACAAGAGGGACGGACGAGATCCGGAACGTACAGAGAAGACGTCCAAAAAACTGACACGTGTAATAAGGAAAAAACAAATTTCAGATATCTGACCGTCATCTCTCTCAAAAGAGTAAAGGAGAGAGATGACCTTTCGTATGAGAAGAAAAAATCACTAAGGGGCATGAGAAAAAAAACTGGAGTCACGGTCCTGTTTTAACTAGAGCCGAAGGCGCGGGCTGCCTCGTCCATCGGAAAAAAAGATGGCGACCCAGAAACCTTAGGAAGAAAAGAGGTTCAAAAAATAAAGTAAAAAGGGGGGGGTTGGAACAGCAAAGGGTAGGGAAAAGAGTCTGCGAAGGGCCGGTAAAAAGTGCTCGAAGCACTCCAATCCACCGAAATCCAATGAAGGAGACCGCCGAGAAGAATCTCAAAAAGAAAGATCCCCTTCCCCGGTCGGCCGGAAAGGACAGGAACGACACCGTCCTCCGGGAGGAGAAAAAATAGCCGGGAACGAAGCTCCCCAGAACAAAAAAGACAGAAAAACCTGCGTAACCAACGCAATTTAAAGAAAAAACGTTGAAAAAGCCGTCGCCTGACTCAAGAAGAAGGGTAAAACAGAACACCCCCCAACGGCGCACCATTCGATTAAGGAACCCATGTACGGAAGGGGTAAAAGAAGGGGAAAGCGTGAGGAAAGAAAAGAGGGGACAGGCTTAGACGGACCAGGAACAGCCTTCGATACGACAAGGGAAAAATAAAGGGACTGAGTGCATGAAAAAGGAGGAAAAAGTTAAGGAGAAAAGCCGCAAAAGAGAAGCCAGGGGGAATTCAGAGACTCGGCGCCGAGCTAGAACTTCCGGGCTATACAGAACGATAAAAACGGCTCCTTGAGAGCAGGGTGGGTAAAGGAAAATGAGGGGACAGCAATCTTTAGTTCCCCAACGTAAGCCTCGGCATCTCCTGGGAAAAAGAGATTGAAAACCCGCCCGGCTATAAAAAAAAAAAAAAAATGAGGGGGGGAAAACAACTTCAAACGCCGATAAATCCGGCCAAGATCGTTCTCGGAGAAAACACGGCAAAAGATTAAAAACCAGCGTATGCTGGGACGGAAAATGTTTTACAAGCGAAGTGTCGAATTGTAGGGGGACACCAACATCGCCAGGAATAAGAAAACCGTAGAAGGGGCGATAAAAATCTTGAAGAAGGATCGACTGCCACTTCACCATAGGGGGCAAGTCGCAAGCCACAGAAATAAAGTGAATCCGCTACTCAAAAAAATGTCTCCCTTCAACGAGGAAAAAACGGGGGTTGTAGACTCCTGAATCTAAGAGAAGATTATCAAAGGGGCGGGAAAGACAGAGAAAAGCAATCTCAATACGCAGCAGCACGACCGGTTTGTCCGTTCCGAAGCCCTGCAGCGGAAAAAGGAGGAGAACATCCGGGCAAGGAGTCCAAAAATCCGGCAAGTGACTCGCCAAAAAACGCCAGAAGTCCAGCCAAAGGAGATAAAGAAAACATCTAAAAGATCTCAAAAAAAAGAAAAAAAAAAAAAAAAGAGAAAAGCCCTCACCAGGCGGGCTAGCAGTCACTCTCAGGCGCGAGGTCACGAGGGGGGAGGCTCGCCGAGCAAAGGGGAGCACTTGCTCTCAAGTGAAAGGAATTCCCTCGCGTGATCAAAAGGGGTGGCAAACGCCAGGATGGGGAGGAACCAAAGGAAGGGATAAAAAAGCTTCGGGAGTAGAGGTCCACAGCTACTCCGCGGTCGCCTAGCCCAAAAAAGCACGTGATCGGACCAAAAGAAGTCCAAAAAAACACAACACGTCGTGGGGGAGAAAAACACACCAAGACCAGAACGGAACTGCCGAAAATACTGGAAAAGAACAAATGCTCCGAACAACCCGCCGTAACGATGACCTGACTTGGGAACCTAACAACTCACCTGATAGCGCCCGGAAGACTGTAACTCCTAAGGATTCGAAAACCGGCAAACAGATCTAGAAAAACGTCTTAACCGAGATACGCCAAGAGAAGTGAGGTCTAATGAAGTGAGAAGTACATCAGAAAGAGATCGGTATCTCTCTTACAGAGGAGAACGTCCGCCGCTACCAACCGAACGAGGTAAAATAAGGGTGTGGGGGGGATGAAAAATTGGGGGGGAAAAACGAAAGATCATCTTCCCGAGGTGAACCCCCATAAGAGAATTTACAATCTTTCTGAAGAATACCAGCAGGCCTCCCAAAGGGTGCAGAAACCGCGGGGAAATAACCCCGCCTCTCATGAACCCAAGGAGACCTGCGCGATAAGAAAACGCACTTGTTCCGAGCACTACCCAGTTGATCTCCGAGACAGGGTGAATGGACCCAAAAAGGGGTCAAAAGGAGAAGGATGGCGACAATAAGAAGTGACTCTCAGAGGCGTTGCGAGATATACCGCATTCCAAAGGGGAGGCATCATTAAAAGAAAAAAGATGCCCTCACCTATTTTGTTAGAAGGCCCACACTTCCGGAAAAGTAAAAAAAGGTAAAGAAAACGAGAGCAAAATATCATCTCGACATCAGAAGCTCTAAAGGGGTTCCTGTCTCCCTGATATGAGAAAGTTTGAACCGACCAGCCACGTCACCGTGAAGGGAGAAATACAAAAAGGGTTGGGTCAAAAACGGAGGGACCGGGAAAAGCCGATAATCCTCACAAAAAAACGGGGAGTAAGGAGCTTTCAGGGGAGTCTAAAAACTGGAGTGACCAAAAAACTGGGGGAAAATAAAACAGGTCCTGCCACGGTGAGGCGGATTATGAGGGGGGACCTGGAAAAGGAGGAACGATAAAAGCACAAGGAGAAATCATGGGCGGGGAGTCAGAGATCGATTAGAGGGTTTCAACTGTTAAAATTGGTTGGGTGTGGGGTTCAACTGGGGGAGGGGGAAAAAAATAAGTCTTCAGAAGGGAAGAGTAAGGGAATTCTCTGCGGCGGAAAAATTAAAAGCGAAACTTCGGGGGGAAAAGACGGCCGCAACAAAAGTTCGTCGCGTCAGTAGGCGCCAGACCAGGAGATCTGTTGAGGTGAGGGAACTGAAAAGAGCAAATAAAGGGTAAAAAGCGCGGACAGCTTTTTTACAAGCAACCCCAACCCCCCCCCCCCCCACCGCCCAACAACCCCCCCCAAAAACCATCCCCACCCGCCCTCCCCCACCCCAGCCAACGCGCCCCCAACAGAGTGGCCGCCCCCACCCAGCCGAGAAGCCCCCCCCCACCCAGCCGGCCCCCAGCCCAAATACCCCCCCCACCGCCCTGCCCCACCCGACCCTCACAAACCCCCCCACCCCCCCACCCCCCAGGCCCAAACCCACCCGCACACACAACACAACCCAACCAAGGCCACAAGAACCCCCGAGGAGACCCCCACCCCCAGAAGGGGTAGATGAGGGATCATTCTTAACACGAGGGAAGGTTTAATCTCTACTAGAAATCCAGGGTCTTTTTGAGAGGGGTAAGGTGTTTTCGAGAGAACAGGGAAAAGAGCTCTGGGCAACACAGTCTTAATATCGGAGGGTGCCCAATCTTGAATTTCCATTATGTGAGAAAAGTGATACACGTGTGGGGTGGACGCTTGCGTGGAGCAGACTCAAAAGAAGCCGCGGATCAAGAACTGTCGGGGCCCTTCTGCGCAAAAGCCGGAGCAAACTAACGTTCATGTTCATAGGGGGGAATGTGGGCCTCAGGGGGGTTCCTGTAAGAAGGATCGAAAAAAAGGGAAAGGAAAAAAACGGGTGGGAGTGCTTCCAATAAGGAGTATTAACATTCTGGTGAACCAGTCAGAAGTGGCTTCTTCTACGCCGAGTGAGGGGGGTGTTTGTCCACAAGAGAGGGGGGGTTCAACGACACTGCAAGGTGGCAAGGAAGCGCATAAGTGGGAGGCTAAACGGGGATCAGCGAGGACCTAAAAGTGGGAGGCAGAAGAACTCTCAAGATGGGGCCTTAGAACACAAGCCAAGACTTAACTCTCTGTACGGTGGCACCCGGGGGAAGGAAGATGGAGAGGCCCCGGGGAGAACAGGGAAAAGAAAAAGTGGGTGCTGCAGAGGTTTATGAGATAAGAAAGCTGGGAGGTATATAGCACGAGAATTCGGGCCTCTCTAGGAGGAGAGGACATAAAGAGAGGAGGCCCGGGTTAAGAAAAAACCTTCAGGGAAGCAAAAAGGGAGATGGTGGGGGAAGGACGGGGCTCTCGCCTCGCGACGAATGAAATCAACCTTAGGTACCAACTTGCGCTCTGGAAGAACGCGAGGGAATATGCTACAGGAAAAACTTGAAAAACCGCGCGAGTAACTACGAGAAATCTGATGAGAGAGATTCGTCAGACCCTCTGGCTCCATTAAGGGATGGACATGGGGCGCGGAAAAGCAAAAAAAAGGGTGCCGGCGGGCACACGGAAAATGGTGTTCGAAACGTTCAGCGAACAGCGGGAGAAATGACAGAGGGGGATTGAAAAAGGGGACCTCTCTTTTCGGAAGGCGGATCAACAGGGTGGGGAGCAAATATCAATTCACCGACACAAAAACATTAAGCCGGTTGTCAGGGGTTTAGAATAGAACAGGGGGAGGGGGGGGGGGGAAAGGCTCGCAGAGGTGATGTAAGGGGGGATAAACGATCTCGAGTAAAAAACGGAGATTACTTCGAGGGGACATAAAAATCAACGGTTTATACGATCTGCCCGACTATTAGAAGAACCATTGTTTCAGGAGGGGAGGACACGGGGAAAGGGAAGAGCGGTCGGGCGAAGTGGGGAACTGCTCTCGCCTACTAAGGAAGGCCGGAGGTTACCTACGCGGGCCTGCGCTCCCTCAGTTTTAAATGGAACATTCAAGCGACTCAGGAAGGACAGAAACAAGGGAGGTCAGTCACGTTATAACGCCGGGGGGGAGAGTGCTGGCGATGAACTCAAGGTCACTCTGGGGCTGGACATCATCGGTCAGGCTACAAAAAAAAAAGAATTCGCCGGCAATGACTAAAGGCGGGGGGGGGGGGGCTTTGAAAAAGAGCGGGGGGGAAGTGGGGTGAGGTAGCCGGGGGGTCGCTGACGGCGCAATGAGGAAGTGCCAGGGGGGGGCCCGGTGCGTGTGAGTGGAAGGGGGTTCGAAAGGTTGGAGCTCGTTCGGAGAGACAAGGTGGCCCCACGGAGTACAGCAAAGACAACGCGCTTCTCTACCCCTGATCTGGGGGCGCGGAGCGACGTCCGATGATGCCCGTGGGTGCCGGTTTGCATATGAAGGGGGGGCGGAGCACGTAGACCAGGCCGACCAAAAAAACAAAGGAATTGCCGCGGACTGGGAAAAAGAACAAAACTAATATGGCTAAAGCAAAGGTCGTCCAATAGAGCTTCCGAGGAGATGAAAAAGAAAACGGGAGGAAAACGCAAGGCGCGCGGCAAAACCAGACGACAAGGGAGGACACCGAGAAAGGCAAAAGCATGCGGAAAACATACGACTTCCTGTAATCTCAGCAACAAAAAAAGAAGAGGAGAAAACAGGGCTACCTCCCCGAAATGCTTGATGTCAAGGGACTGAGGGGAAAGACCGTCCCGGGTGAACTTGAAAAAAGAGTATCTGCAGGTCAAAGACCGAGCGCAAGCGAGAACTTGTGCGACCACGAGGGGACCAGTGAACAATCCCATCATTTCATTTGTGCGACTACCCCAAGGGGGGGAATCCAAATCAGGGAAACCGACCAGAAAAGGTCAAAAGAAGTGCAGGACAGGCACAAAGACATCTTCCAAAAGCAACGTCCCGCCGGCATTCCAGAAAAAAGGGGGGGGAAAAAGAGGATCCCGCCGAGAGCCGGAAAAGTTGACAGACAGTACTAATCCAAGAAGCCTGGCGTCTAACCGAGCTTACGAGCCGGTCTCCCGAAACATCGACAAACGGAAAAAACAAAGAAAAAGACACAGCAACCGGAAAAAAGGGTTTCAATCACAACACCCGGGGCTGGCAAAGTCGCCGCCAAGGTCGCGTCATGCTGTCTCACCGCAAATTACCCTCGCACAAAAGCAGAAAGGGGGACGGGAACCTGGCCCGATGACGGGAATCGATGCTGAGCACAGATCGGGTACCCTGACAACGGCAATCACGCGATCCAAGACCTACAAAAATGGGAAGGTCGCAGTCACTACCAAAAAGGGAACCTTTAAAAGAAAACCCCAAAACTCGCAACAGACGGTCACCTCGGCTACGAGGCGGATCGAGCAAAAACAGTATCGGAAAGGAGCCTTGAAGAAAACGCAAGGGAAGTGTTGTAGAAAGGAAGAGACGGAAAAAGAGATTGTAAACCACGTCTAGGTGGACCCGCCCTGCGCGCCCGTTCCACACTGGAGAAGCGCAAAGGGGGGGCACACACGTCCCAGCCAAAAGCGGCGCGTAATATCTTTAGCGGCAACACTGAAACCATGACCTTCAACCTCAGCGTCATAGTGAAAAAAGGGAGGGGTACAGAGACATTTTACGCAAAGGTGTGTGCACCGCCGCCGCACCCGTACACTTCGAGTTCAAAAAAGAAACAAAAAATTTGATAAAAAGAAGGGCAAAAAGACGCGAAGCTGAGGGGAAACACCGGTCGAGGGCCGCCGGAAAGTGCGCAAGCTCCCATCAAGCCTCCTGGCAAGCGGAAAGGGGATGGCAGGGGAAACGTGGGAGAGCGAACATCTCGTCTAAGAAGATCGCAGGGGCTACAGGCGCGTCCAAAGAGAAAAAGGCGAAATCAGCGCCCCGGTTGGGAAAAACAACAATCCCTAAGGTCAATGTAAATCGAACCATCATCGACTACATCGTCCAGAACTTTTCTAACGCAAAAACAAAAAAAGGGAAAGGGTAGGACAAAAAAAAGAGGAAAAAAACTCAACAACAATCTGCGTTCGATCGGGCCGCGCGTCCACCTCTGTTCTCCTCTAACGGTCAGTCAAAAAAAAAGGGCGCTCTGACAAAGGGTGCCCAGCGAAAAAAAACTCGCGCGCCAAACGTGCCTGAGCAAGCCAGATCGCGTTAACGGGACAACGCTTAGACTGCCGTGCCAGAGACAGGTAGAAAAAGCGGGAAGGGAGGACGAAGATCGGCGCAGGCGATCGGGTCTGTAACCAAGAAGCATCGTCTCATAGGCTAGAAGGGGACTCAACCAGCGACAACCAAGAAAGAAAGGCCAAGGAGTTCAAACCGACACCATCTGGGTCCCACACCCTCCCCCTACGCAAACAAGGGGGGGTAAGCCAACAAAATAGGTTCAAAAACATTCCTCCGTTACCCCGAAACCGGCCAAAGCCTTCCCGAGAAGTTTGAGCCTAAGGTGCACGGGGGGCGCCCTTGCACGCCAACGAAAAAGAAAACCCAGATTTCATAAACCTCGAAAGGAAAAGAACCCGAGAAGTCGTGGGTAGGGCAGTGCGCCCGAATTTGGAAACACAAGCTTGATCTCTCTGCAGGGGCCGACAGGACAGTCTCCCTACTACAAAAAATAAAGAGGAATTGGGGGTGACGACTGGCAAAACCCAAGAGGTACAACGAAAAGCTACGCGGACAAAACACCACAACGACACTCCCAACCCGTAAAACTCAGGGGATAGAGAAGGAAACCCTTAAGCCCCTCGAAAAACCAAGAAGAATAAACCTTGCTGTACAAGGGCAGCGAGGGTACAAGGTGAGCTCGATCTCTGGAAGGGTAAACACCCCCTCCGCCCTGCGAGGGCCAAGGAAAAAGGAAAGCGATGACGCTCAAGCGTGTGCCGCGGGGAAGGAACGCGCAGGCATCAGTCGAGAAAAAAAACGCCTCAACACGGGATCAAATTCCGCCACCAGAAAAAAAAAAAGTCCCAAAAAAGGGGTAGGGCACCAAAAGACAACCGACTAGGGAGCGAGAACAGCACAAAATGCGCGTGGGGAGCGGGCTTGCCGGTCCCGGGGGCGCCGAAAAAAGCCGCTGTGCCGGGGCCAGGAGAAAAAGAAAACGGCACCGTATGATCAAGAGCCCGCCGACTCACAACAAACGAAGGAAGGGGTAGGGAAAGAGGAAGAAGTACTCTGCGTAGAGTCAAAGGCGGGAAAAAAAAACACCTGGTGGGGGCACCAAGCGGAAATGATGTCTGACGCCCCGAAAGACAAGGGCCGACAGCAAACAAAGAAACGAAGTGCTTGAAAGCACGCTTGGTCTCGGGGCCGAAATTTGCGGACTTGCACACACTAGGAAGTCGGAGTGAAATCACGGGTAAGCGAGGACCGCGGGGCATGTGCCCCTAGGTGAAGCTTGGGATCACAAAAGTAGCAGCAGTCCCATTCGCTGATGCAGCCTACCCCAGCGGATACATGGGTTGCTTTTCGACCGGACACAAAATCGCAGAAAAAAAACGGTACCCTTTAGCGAAACTTCCGAGGGGGACGCTGCAAGGCGCACAGAGAGGGGCAGGGGAAAGCGCGCGAAAGTCGCGGGAAGTTGTGCGCGGGGTTCGGCCTGGGGGCGAATATGTTAAAACTGGTTTCCGAGGTATGCTGTCTCGTGGTTTGGGGGGGAACAAGTCGTAATCCCCCAATTAAAAAAGGAAAAAAACATGAAGTTCGGACGCGCCGAAAAGAAAGAACTCGAGATCAGTGGATTTACGTAAAGGTGGAGAACACCTGCTCTTACGCCCAAAGGATTGAGGGGAATAGGAACGTTGCGAGGAACTCTGGTGAAAAATGCCACGCCAGAAGGAAAGACGCGCGACGTGCTTTTTCACCTTCTAAAAAAAAGGGGAGCAGGGGACGGTCACGGAGGAGGGTTACAACGGGGCGCTGCAAAAGGGCGGCTGGGAGACTTACTCGGCAGGGCGGGGAGTCAAACGTTGGGTAAGAAAACCGCCTGGTGACAAGCTGCGCTGGTCGGGATGCTAAAACGTAAGCCGGAATACAAAGGGAAAGGGGGACATGACCTATCGGTCACTAGGGTCTTACGAAACGGAGGCTAGAAAACGCTACCTTGCAGCCTCAAGCGAGATGGGAAAAGAAACTTTCACTCTTGAGAGCGGAGCGCGCCGGCTGCAGAGCGACTCCCAAGGGAGCAAAAGGTCGTGACGCGCACGGAAGAATAGCAAAAAGACGAAGCGGGATCTCCCACTCACGGCGGGTCGCTCGTGCACGGCAATAGGGTCAGACAAGGGTACGATGATGAAAAGAAAAGGGGGACGAACATTGGAGGGGCTGGGGAAAAGATCAAGTTAAGGGACCTGATCATAGACCTCTAAAGGATGTGATCGCTGTAAACAACTTTTGCTTACGACCAGGGGGGCAAAAAAAGGAAGCTGCCAAAAGAGAAATAAAAAAGGACGACAAAAGGGACCGATCGACATCCGCGCTATCTGCAGGAGAAAGGCTCTCCACACCTGGTCGGGCCAAGACCGCAAATTAAAGTTAGGGCTGATGGGGGAGACTTCAAAGCAAAGTTAAACGAATAAACGGACAACTCTCCATGGCAAACATCGGAATAAACGTTGGTCCGGAAACGTGAGAAGAAGACTCGTGGTGCAAAAAAACAGACAAAAAGAATTTGAGAAATAACTCTTGTGTTAAGGGATGGTGCATATCCGCGAGATGTGGCTAGGACTCCGCGGTAGGAAAACGGGGGGAAACACCAGATCTCGAAAAAGGAAAAATTGGGTTTTTTGGGTTACGCGGGCGAGCGCAGTGCAGTCCACCCAGACGGTGGCGACGTTACCTCCGTCATGCGGGGGGGAAAGGCCAAAGAAAGGAAAATCCTTGTTGGGGCTACGCAAGAAAAAGGAGCGAGTACGAACGCGAGCGAGGAGGGCGCGTTTCAAGGCGGGTCCCAGAAAGAGCCTACCTAAAAAAAAAACACAAAAAAAAACCCACCAAAAAAAAAAAAAAAAAAAAAGTTAAAAAGGTAGTTGATTTCGGTAAGAAAGGCCGAAGGACAGGGGCGGCGTCCTACGATCCATGAAAACCTTTTTTCATCACTCATACAGAACGCATAAGCCAGGGTGCCGGGCATGCGACATTGCGCGCATGGTGCGATGAATTCCGGGGTTGCTTGACGGCCGAAAGGCGCGAGTACAGTCCGAAGCGAAAAAGGGGTTGATGGGGGGGAAGGAAACGTTTTGGACAGGCTGTGAGTGGGGAGGGTGTTGCTTTAAAAAATTGACTCGTTTTCGGAGACCTGCTAGTGGGATGCACTGAGGACGTTGAAGAAACCGTTCAGACGCCTGCGCGAAACCTTGAAAGGGAGATAGAAACGCGTCCTCGTCGAACTGGAGAAAGGAAGTGTCGATGTCCGGGGGGTGGCTAACAAGAGAACCCGACGAGAAAGCCTGACCGACCCGTAGTTTCCGACAAAAATTATGGGTCTAACCTATCTACAAGTCCGAGCGCAAGAGAAAAGAAAAATCCAACGCGTACCGAAAAGCCGCGAGAAGGAAAAAGTAAACGTTAAAAAAAAGAAGGGGAACCGAGGAGTGGAAGTGCGAGGACGCCTACGACCATATAACAACAAACCCGGAAAGATATGATGACAAAAATCCTGCCAACGGCGGGGAAGTTCCACGCAGGTGGAGAAACCTGGGAAAAAAAAGTAACGGGTGGAACAGACAGCGACAAGGGAGGGACTAGTCCTTAATCTAAGACCTCGTCAGCGCGGCAGCTATGGGACCTTGTACATATCAGGGTTAAAAGAAGGGGGGGGGGGGGGTCGGAACAGCAACGGGCCGCAGTCGAGAAAAAAAGACCAACGACGGTACCGTTGATATGCCCACACCCTACAAAAACACTGACACCGCAAAGCCTAAAAACCGAAGAAAGACCTCCAGAAACGCAAACCCCTAGAAAAGGAAACCAGTCCGGGTGCTCAAAGGCTACTGACCTTTTAAGGAAAGTCCTACGTGGCGGGAACGCCGGTCTCCTAAGGAAAAAAAACCAAAAAAACGACAAAAACCATAAACACCGTCGGAGCGCAACATCAAAACACAATGCGGGGCTCCTTAAAAAGCCTCCACGAGCGGGTAGCGCCCACAGATCAAAGGCACAAGCGTCCAGTAAAAAAAAGCACCCCTGGCCGAGTAGGGGAACAAAAAAAAAAGATGCTAAGCACAACCGGAAACATTTACTTCAAACACAACTGCAGAAACCAACTGAAACAACTACGGAAGTCGGCAGGGAGCGCTTAAGGTGAAGAAAAGGCAGCAGAAAAGACAGAAACAGAGCTCACCATCAAAAAAAAAAAAAAATGAAAAGTAGGACGGAGAGGAGAAGAAAATTCTAAAGGAATCCATCTGAAAAAAACCCTCCTTTCCAGTAACCGCAAGGTGGTGTGAAGTAGGATAAGTCAAGACTCAAGGGCCCCACCGTCGCGCGTGACTCACCCAAACCTCCTCCAGTACCCGGCAATAAGAGATCTTGTCCACAACAGAAAGACTCGCTCCGGCGCCCCAAATTATAATCATGCTAAACCAAAAGGGAAGGAAAAAGCGAGGGATCGGGGGGAGGGTGGGGTTTACATGCTACCAATGTGGAACGTAGGGCAACACCCGAGCAGGCGCTACACGTCTCTACACGACCCGCAGGTCAAAAAAAGAAAATGGCTCATGCAGAGCAGGAAAAGCTGGAGAACACCGTCTCAACCAGCCTTCACAGGGGCGCACGCCCAAATCGCTGTCCAGCCCGTCACAGAGGAAAACGTTGGGGAGGCCGGGGAAAGAAAAAACAAAAAGAAGAAGGTCGCAGGGATGTCGACACTCGGAGAGGGGAAAAACGCGCAGAGGGAGGAAATCAGGAGCCCGCGCTAAAAAAAGGGCGAACCCAAATGGTCAGCAGAATAGAAACGATCACACGTTCTCATTAGGCGAAAAAGGACATTTCCAGCAATGTGCCCTACAAAGAGACCGTCGAGGAAAAACCTCCTTAGAGACACCACGATAGGGGGAACTGGCGCGAGCTCGAGCCTTGCCCGCACAAACCCCCCATGACGGTTGGGACGAAACAGAAAGAAGTCTTTTAATTAAAAGCCCTCAGAGGGCACGAAGGAGCTCGAGCTGTCGACAACAAAAAAGGCACGGGAAAAGTAAACATCGTTAACGGGAGCAACGAAAGAAGGTAGCTGACGTACCGCGTGCCCGCTAATCTGTTGAGTCGACGTCAAGTCGGTCTATGTCGCCACGGTAAGAGGACCAAGAAAGGAGGGAAAAAGGCAGACAATTCGACCAGCGAGCCCGTCTAGACAAAAAAGTGTCCGCACCAGATTCACACACCACACACGACAACCTAGCCAGAAAAACAACGCTACCGGGTTCACCACCACTAAAGGAAAACACAGCCTTAGATCACTGGGGAAGCCGAAACAATCATGACCGTCTCGCCAGCACCGCCTGGGGTGAAGCTCGAAGGCGCACCCGCCACCCAGTCCTATCCACAGGGACCGGAAAACAATCGACGTAAGGGGGCGTCCGAAGAGAGGGAAAGAAAGGTACTAATCCCCCGAATTAAAAATTCGCTCGTAGGGCCGAACGCAGCGGGAACCCATCGCTCATGGAATGGGTATGAACGACAGAAAACTCCGATTATATTACCGCTGGACAGCTAGCGAAGTGGGTGATGAGGGTGAAGACGCACCAGAAGGGACGGCCAAATACTAAAAAAAAGGATAAAAGTGGAAAAAGCGAGTCACCCTGGCATACCCCTCGAGCTCGATCTGCTCACCCCGTAAAGGAAAGAGGAGCCACGTGTAATCAGGGAGAGAGCTGGGAGAAATAAAAGCAACCTCCGGGAGGCGCGCATAAGCCGAGAATGAACTCATACGCTTTTAGAAGCATCTGAAACGAAAGAAGTGAGGGAAATCTCATGAACCAAGATGCGAAAGCGAAAAACCTGATGAACCAACAGTCACGTCGAAGTCCCAAACCCCGACAGGGAAAAACGAGAACCAAGACTCAAACCCGCGAGGGAAACGGTGGGGTCCCATGATGCGGTCAAAGGGGACCTATTCCACCTACAAAAGACAGGAAGTCCACAGGTGGGGTCCCATCAGAAAAAAAAGCTCCCGCCAGGACCAAAAAAAAAGGAGTAGGAAAGAGAGAGATCGGCTAAAGGCGGAAGGGAGAAAGGAGGTGACCACTCAACTGGTATCCGGACTACGGTGCAGGCGGGTCGATACCCATCATGGGACCCAGCACCCTGCCACACGCGAGGGAGGTAGAAAAAGAGAGCGCGTGTTCTCGGGTTGGGAAAAGACCGGTTCACGGGGGGTTCGGAAGGCTGGTGGGCTGAAAAACAGAAGAGGCGGGTCTCAGACGGGTACTTCGCGGTCGCTACCGCAGAAACGAAGAAAAAAAGGAAAACGCGAAACTGCGCACGCAACAACGCGGACAGAAAAAAGAAAGCGCTGATGACCAAGGAGAAGGGGCGGTTGCTAAACCTTCCCCGAGCTCGGAGACGGGTAACACGTGAGAGGGACCGCGGACAAAAGGGGTGCAGCGCGAAGAAGAAAAGAGGTCGGAGGGAGGTGGAATACGCGAGCGATTTATTTGTGGGGGGAGAAGTGGAAAAAAGCCGGGGTGGGCGAAAAAAGGAAGAAGGAAACGCGGCAAACCACTCTTTGGGAAGCTGCTTGCCCAAGTTTCCACCAATTACAAGGAGGAGAAAGGGCGTGTTTCCGACGGCCGAACCGCCGACAATCAGCTGGTCGAGGTTTCCTGACCACACTGAATGCGCCACGCAGCGCGGGGCGGTCCATGGGGGACGTTGCGAGGACCTCTGGGTGAACTTAAAGGGATCTTCCAGGAGGGTTGCAGAAGTGAGGTTTCGTCTTCCACATGAAAGCGAAAAAAGGGGTACAACAGCTGGTGGGGGGGGAAACATGAAAAAGAAGGAAAGTGTAGCGGCCGGAGGGGTTTTTCGTCAAAACCGACGCTTTGCAAACGGCGTATGCCGGGAAAGAACGGCTCGATGAGGAGAAACCGTGTCTCGAAAAGGAACCTGACCGTGGGCTGATCTAGAGCCTTCAAAGCGCTCGGGGAGGTTACTGTTCGGCTATGCCACGGAACCTGTAAGCTAGATCGAGCAACGGTGCAGATCCAAAGGACGAGGATCGCTTATCAGCCGCCCCGTCTGGCGCGAGGTGAAAGAAGCGCACCCTGGAGTGACGCCCCGGATGAAGGGGAAAGTCTGCGAGGAGAAATATGACCACAGGGGGAAACTTTGCTCGCAGGCTCTCGAAACAGAATGAGTGAGAACCGGGTGCGATCGATACCATTCGCGAGGGAGGGGTCTGGGGGAAGTAAGTGCCTGAACTGCCGCCAAATAAAAACTGCGATGAACGTGAAAGCCGGCTTCGGGGGGAGGGGTAAAAATCGTAACTCTTACAAAAAAAGGGCATGAGGCAGAACTGGGACACGCGAGATGGAAATAATCCCACTCTAATAGCAAAAAAAAAAAGGGGGGGGGAAACATCAACACAAAACAGTTCACTAAGAAAAAAAGAAATTAATAATTTGGCTCTGAGCACGGGGGGGCCCTGGCGTAGAAAAACAACGACCTTTGGGGGGTAGGAGGCGGAGCTCGGAGTGGGAGGAAAAATAAGATCGGAGGAAAAACGGGAAGAAGTACTCAGCTAAGGTCAGGGGAGGCAGTAGATAAAAAAAGGGGTTGACCTAAAAAAGGACAGAGACCACATTATCATGGTAAACACAACGTCGAAAAAACAGTACGCGGGTTAGTGTTTTAAGGGGTATGAGGAAAAAACTAGGAGGGGCTAAAACACGCAGTGATGCATGGAGGGGTTGCGAGATAGACGCCAACTGTTTGCCGCTGGAACGAGGTCGTGGAAGTCCACCAACGGGGGGCCCTACTCAAGATCTTCCTCTAAAGTGCGGTGCAGAAAGGGCCGAGATAACTGGTGATACGGAAAAAACAGGAGTAAGCAGCGCAGAAAAAACCCTAGGTGAAAAAGCTGCGAGGGTAATGCGGGGAAATTTGACCGCCGAAACATGAAAACGCTCGGGTCCTTCAGAGGCGGCTTGCGGATCACTGGACTTTCGCATCCTTCCTACAGACATGTAAAAATAGACAAAAGAAACACAGATGAGGAAAAAAAATAATCGGCAGGGGTTGCAGGGACCTAAATTGGGGCTTCGGTTGAGGGGGTTCGATAAATAGGCTCGACGGAGGGACTCGGAACAGAAAAGGTGGGGAAATTGCGGTGGGGGTCAAGCTGATGTAGGGGGAAATTCCGAGAAGGTTTAAAGGAGAAGACCGGCGGAAGTGGTAAGCCACAGGACTGGGAACCTGCCGTACGCGCTGGCGGGCGGACCGGGACTGGGCCTATCGTTCGCAGGGCAAAAACGCAAACCAGAGGCGAACGGGGGGGAGGGCAGATGTCGGGGTGGCGAGCCTGGAGCGATACCCTCAACGGCGGCACAATGGAAACGAAAGGGCTTCTTTTCCAAACCACAAACTTAATGGAGGGAGCAGATAGGTACGGGCCTGGTTCAAAGAGCGGACGAGTAAAGGATAGCGGGAAACAGCTCGCTCGAAGTTCCACCCGAGTCCTGGAATAAGGAAACGAAAGGAACGGTACAGCCCGGCGCAGAGACGGACTGTACCACCGACAAGCCCAACAACGGAAGGAATAGGAGGATCGTAGTCCTCAGGAAACAGAAATTGGGGGAAAGACGGTGTATGGGGGGAACGTTGGAAAACTTGTCGCGCGATCTGCTGGAGCGGTATCGTCCTCGTAAATCGCGCTTGAAGGGAACAAGAGTAATTGTACCGATCGGAAAATCATTTTCAGTGTGTGGTCGGGAACGCAAGGGGCCTGCGGAAATCAGGTCGTGCCGCCCCGGAGGTACGCTCGCCGGACCAAACAAAGAGGGAAAGAAGGGGGGGGGAACAATCCGGAGGCAATCCGGCTCCAAGCCGAGGCAAACCCGACTACCC
>Ga0179593_1280944_pt1 | contig 25841 bp, 29 predicted proteins | sample CZODoug2_1_08_16_FD_185931 | JGI IMG/M metagenome (GOLD analysis project Ga0179593, IMG submission 185931) | Vadose zone soil fungal communities from Angelo Coast Range Reserve, California, USA - CZODoug2_1_08_16fungal (PacBio error correction) | ecosystem: Environmental > Terrestrial > Soil >...
CCTCGATGGCATTGGGGGGCCGGTAGAAGGCGATGGATCAGAGACTGCTTGAAAAAGGAGTAATCTCGCAAAGGGCCACGGGGTGGATCTGCGCCGCAAGCGGACTAGTCGAAAAACCAAAAAAGGCTTTTGGGGGGTAAAAAAGGGGGGAAGTAATGAACCCGGTAGAAAGCTTGACAGGCAGGTGACAACGCGAACTTGGCAAGCGGCTATTCTTAGCAGAAAAAAAAAGGGAAGTCTTCGAAGCACGTCAGCGGCAACCATGAAGGGTCGCTGCAGAGGCAGTGGGGGGAGGGATAGGCCTGGGTACGAACGGCGAGAGTCAGCTACTCCAACAGCCGCGTGCCGAAGGTTTTCAAAAAGGTCAAGAAGAAAAAATTCAGGAGAAAACACGCGATAATTTTCTTCGAGTGTCTTATCAATTGGAGGAAACCCAGCATGATGCTTCCAGGATGAGGCAGCTTCAGGGCCAATCTAGAGCTGAGCGAAAAGACAGACAATGCGGGAACAAGTTGAGCGGACGATGGTGAACGTGTCATGAACTGGAGCAATACGAAATAAGGAAAAACCCGTGGGCGAAACCTCGCCGAGAGGGAACCGGGGAAGAAACCGGCGATCCCACAAGGTCGCGTGAACTCTCAAAAAAGAAAATAGGCTCCGTGGGGTGTCGCAAAGGAAGGGGGGAGCGAAGAAATTAAGCGCACAGAGACAATCTTTCGGGAAAGACACCTCACGTGTACTAACCGACTACAGATAGAGACTGCGGGGAAGCATCCTAGGAGAACCCCTCAGATCGAGAATTCACAACGAAAGAGCAATTCACCGGTGGAACAGGCATAAACACGGACGGCAAAGACGGCTACGCTGAACTTCGAAAAAAAGTCCGAGAGAAACATGGGACATGGGGGCAGGCAAACTGAAAGGAGCGATGCCGTGTAAGAGAAGTCATCCGAAAAGATCGGGGGGAACCGAGAGAGAATCGAATAGGAAGAAAAGTCCATCGACAGACCGGAATCGAAAAAGAAAGAGGATAGGGCAGAGAGCACGTTGTAACCAAAACCCGGGAAAAATCGCGGAGAAGAGAGCCTGAGCTGCATAAAAAAGAAGTCCGTCAAACAGTAATAAAAAAAAGTAGCAACGAGTCGCTTAATACCTCCCTAGAAAATCACGAGTGCAGTCAGAAAAAGAGGAGGGGGAGAGTACACCTTCAAGAGCCACTAACAAGTCCTTGGAATGAAAAAAACGAGATCCTTCTTTCGTACGGGAAGCAGCTGCCAGATAGGTCAACTTAGAGCCAGTTACTGGGGCTTTAAGAAACACAAACTGGGACTACCGGGAGGGGGGAGAAGGAATGTATGCAAAGGAGAGCCGCGAGCAGAAGGGGAGAGCCAAGGAGTAAGACCTTCAAGGGAGGACGGTGAAATCTCCAAATAACTTCTATGGATTTTTCGTGCCCCACCGATAAACTAAGTGGGGACTCGGATTCCCGATAAGAGAAGTTTGGGGAAGCGACGTGTTTCACGCGAAACTCACAGGAGATCGCGAAAGCAGAATAATGTGCTTTAAGGGAGGGTCGAGCGAAAAGGGGCGAATCTTGCGGGACCGGAAGGGAAAACGGATTCTGCCTTAGCGATAAGATTCAAGCGAAGAATGAAGCCAGGTCCAAAAGAAAGAGTATCAATCCGAAGGAAAGTGAAACGCGGACTAGGAACGAATGATCCAGGTTGCAAACAGTGCCCCTCAAAATGGGAGGAGACAAGTTTAAACGTCGCCGGCTGGCAAGAAAAGGGATCACGGGAAGCAATCCATCGAGTGGAACCGTCCGAACTACGACCAGTAAGAACTCACAAAAAATTCAGACACACGCGAACCAGCGACTTGGTCACGAAAGAAGATTGACGGGGGCCAAGAGATCTATGCCTGCCCCTGAAACAGGAAGATTGGAGAAAAGGGGGTGGCAAGGACTTTCGACAACCTCGAGTCCGTGGGATCGTGCAAGACTAAGAAGAGAACGCGAACGAGTAGGAAAAAATCGTAAAAGTCACCCAGAGGGAAAAAAAAGAATTACAGTTAGATCACCTTCGTGGAGAGCAGACCTAAGAGACGGTGTCGGCCAGAGTTGGCGGATGGTCGAAGAAACCAGGGGTAAAACACAGGGCTAATTCGGAATTGGACCACCTAAAGGAGAGACAACACAACGGAGTGGGGGGAAAAGAGAGATTTAGGTTTTGGAAAAGGGGGAAATCCGAGCTGTACTTAAGACCATGGCTTAACAACGAACTCCTTGCAGGACCAGTGAGCCGAAGGAGGAATAGGCCGTAGGTGGTAAAGCAAAAGAGGTGGTGGGGAACGATGGCCTATTGCGGGGGTCGGTTGGAAAACGGGAACGAAAAAAGAAGGGTGCGAGAAGGTCAAGGTGGGGGGGCAGAGGTTCAACTTTACTGAGAGATAGGAAGAGACGATGTTCGGTTGGATGGAGTCGTGAGGAAGGGTGGACTAGCAATTGAATTTTTTGGGGTCGGGGGGGGGTGGGGGGGGAGTAGCGGGGGGTGCGTATTCGGAACGGGGGGTGGCAGAGGATGGGGGGGGAGGGGGGGAGGGGGGCGTAGTGGCAGTGGGGAACTGTTCGGGTGGGGGGGTTGGGTGGGAATAGGTGGGGGCGAGGGGCGGACGGATGCCGTTGGACAGGGGGGAGGGGGGGCTCGTCTCAGGGGAGAGGGTGTAGATGGTTGGTGGGGCTTCGGGGACCGACAGGTGGGATAATAGATCGGGCGTCTAGGTAGCTTTGCGCAAAAAGGTGGAGGATTGGGGGGGTCTACGGGGGGAGGAGGGGTGTGTTATAGGTGCTTTGTTAGGGCGGGGGTGAGGGGGTACGGGCGGCGTGGTGTACTGTTTCCATGGAGTAGGTAATCCGGATCTGTCGGTCGGGGGGTGGAGGTCAGCTAGGGGTGGGGCTATTAACACCCCCACACAAACCACCAAAACCAGAAAATTCAAAAAGGAATTAAAGCTAAGAGAAGAGAAAAAACGGCGCCAGGATGTCTGAATTTGGTCGCAAAGATACAAGCGATTGTGGGGGGTTGAATGCCTAAAAATTGGACGAAGGAGCCCGGGGGCAGGGGGCACACCCACCCCCGAGGTATAGTGTAGATAGAAGGACCATACCATAGAATGCGGAGACAGCGGAAGTCGCCACCAAAGGCTGGGTGGCAAGACCAAGATCAGAAAGGGTGAAAAAGCGCCTGACCTCCATCAAGGGGGAAGAACCAACGGCGACGGTGGGTTAAAATGGTGGGCCGAGGGCAGTGGGGGGATAAGAGAGGAAGGAGGGGGGGGAAGGGGGGGGGTTTGGAGAGGTTGTAGTGTCGGGGAGCGTGTGGCTTAAATGAGGGGGGGACGCTCTGGGGGGGGAATGGATGACGGGGGGGAGGGTCCAGGAGGGGGGGGGGGAGGTATTTCGCATGCGCCAGGCGAGGGACTGGCGCGTAGGAGTGTTCGGATATGATGTGACTTGGCTACGGGCGTGCTCGATAAGGAGGACCGACTTCCATCGATGCGAGTGCGGCGTGTCTGCAGGGAAATGTTTCAGCAGGGGCGGCCCTAGGAAGCCGATAGTTCGTCGACGCTTGAGTTTCTATGGATAAGAGAAATTTGACGATGAAAAGATTATTTGCCAAGAAGTCTCCGCCTCAGGAGAAAAGACAGAAACAAACGAGGACTGGAGAGGGTGTCCATGGGGGAAAAAGTCTCAGAGGGCGGGAAAAGATGCGAGGGCCGGTGCATCTCTGGAGGGAATGAAGGAGACCGAAATTCTTGGGGCCGAATAAGAGTGCAAACTTGAGCGGGGGGGGGGTGGGGCCCGCTTTCGGCCGACGGCTTGACTCGACATACGAGGATCACGAGGGGGGATTAAAGTCGCGCCTCTTCGTCAGTTATCACGAAGAAATGGGAGAAAATGTTTTTTTGAGACGGTTCTCCAGAGAGACTGTCAAAAATTAAACGAAAAAAAACAAAAAAAAAAAAAATTGTTTAAATAGATTATTCGTCGCCTTGTTGGTAGCCGACAGGCGACATGAATTGAGTTATGCGCGAGAGTATTCTAAAAGGCTAGTGAAACCCTCGGCGGAAATCGTGGTTGAAGGCAAGGTATTGTAGTGGGCAAGCCTTTCTCGGCCAGGCATGGGCCGTGTACTAGCATGGAAATGATCGGGGCCGGGAGTGGGAGGGGAAGGAGAAAAGAGGGGGGGATACTCGTGGGCGAGGGTTGAGGGAGAGTTCGGGAGGAGCGGTGCGTATTGAAAGGTAGTGGGGCCAGGGCGCGGGGGGAGACGGGCGCTGAGGGGGAGGGCGCTGGGGAACTGGGGAGGGGCGGGGGACGGCTGGCTGAGGGGCTCCTTGAGGGAAAGAACGAAAGTGTTGTGGTCGGGGTGAGGGGCCCAAGGCGCTGCCTTGGGGGAAGGAAACGGGCAAAATCCCGGGGGTGTTCGAGTGCCATTGGGGAAAAGTCCGATTGGCAATGAGCATGACTGGGGATTTTGCTATAGGTGGGGCGGAAGGTTTTGCAGGAAGGGGCTTGCCTTGGAAGTAGTGGGGAAAGCTGACAGGGGGTCATTAGTATGGCGGCAGGCAGTAACAACAATGGGTTAGGAAAGGAATATAAGAGGGACGGTCAGTGGGCGGTGGGGGGGGGGCCGGAATTTCAAGAATCGGGGGGAGGGGACGAGGTGGGAGAAGGGAAGAAATGGAGGGGCAATGGCAAGTTTGGGACCATTCTCGGGGTGGCAGAAACTGCTGATTAGGTTGAGAAAAAAGTCTCGTTCGTATTGCGGGAGAGAAAAAGGTTGAAGCGGGATCAAAAGAAAAAAGGATTGGGGGAGTCTAAGGGGAAGTCAAGAAAAACCTCGTCCAGGGAGCGAGTCGCGTTTCATAAAAAAAATCCCGAATCTCAAAGGTAAATCCACCTGCAAAAGAGAACAAGAGAGAAAAGCTTGTCGTGTCTAGCGCAAAAAAGACAAAACGACGGGGTCATCTTTCCAAATCTACGTAGAAAACGCAAGAAGGTCAACCTCAACTACAAAAAAAAAACCCCGAAGACCGCCGAAAAGTGATAACGCGCAGAGCAAAAAAAGACGAAAGGCTAACCTGGACGCCATTCGATGTCCGCCTCCCACCAGTAGGCGAGAACTACTTAAAAAAAGCGCAAGGCTTGTCAAGAAGGGTTGCGCGGGATCGCGCCCAACTTGGGATGCCAAACACCTAACGGGTAAGAAAGGGACGAAGAAATCCTGAAGCAGGACACAACCATCGTGGGAAAAAGAGCGCACACCAAAGGTGGAACTGTAAACACAACCGCTTTCAGTAGATCAACGAGGAAAGAGTCCTCTCCTCGAATTCAGGGCATGGTGAAGCAGAAGGAAAACTTCCAAACTCGTGGGACGCAAGACTATTGCCACCTCCGGCAACTCAGCGAACTAAACGTCCTCGGCGGGCAACATTACAAACGCAGGACGACTGGTTGACGGTTAGGGTGAAAAAAAATAAAGTGTCCAGCCGATGTCCATCCAGATAAAACGAGATCGATCAAAGGAGCCGCGTCGCGTCGAAGAACCGACTCGCGCGTGGGACAAAGCTCATCGAACTCTCGAACCTCCAGCCTGCCACACAAAAGTTGAAAAGAAGAAAACGCGCGCCGGGGACCCGCCGGAGAACAAGAAAGTGAGGCTGCAGACTGGGGTAAAAAGGAGAGGAGCGCTTGTGGCGACGGTGAGAGCTGGTGAAAAATCGCGGATTGTCGGCGCATAGAGGAAGCACTGCCCGGCTGATCCGCTAGAACGGCATCCTGAAAGCTTTTACTGAAATCGGGGCAGAAGCGGTACTCAAGGAAAAGGACGTTTGAAGAAGGGGGGCGGAAACCGAAAGAAAACGAAAAGCCTTTGAATAGAGCATTCTTTGGGAGGCATAGGGAATAAATGACGCATTAAGCGAATGGCGAAGACGGTACCTAGCGATGCGTGGGGACACGCAAGGGAGATCAGAAAGAGGAATATCCCACTAGCTCGCGCAATCACGAAATGAGGAGAGCGGATGCGACAGGGGCAAAATCAAAATATCAAAGGAGTCGCCGGGTTAGATGTTAAAGCCGACGGGAACCGTCTCCGTCAGAAACGAGGACGGAAAGGTAATACGCCAGGAACATGGTTGAACACTAGCTACGCCCGAGATGAACAGCTTTCCATGGAGGACATTCCCGCCATCGTCCCGGCATGCCGGAAACCAGAGGAAGAGGTGACATGTGCAAACCCCGATGCCAAGTTCTTCGGCACGTCCAGAAGCAAGGGGAAAAATCGTCAAAAAGTCAAAAAACCTCGAATTACTGCTTATCATGAGACGGGCGGGACTGGGCGCGCAGACACTATGACATTCAGGACCGGTGAAAAGAAAACGGAAAAAAAAGGGCTCGTCCCATGACATATCTCGAACAAGCAACGGAGGAGAGAGAGATTTACTGTGTTGCAGCCGAGCCATGGCTGGAACTGGGGGGGGGCTGATTCAGGAACACATCCAGCGAGGGGGGGCTGTATTGACTGGACGCCGATATGATAACCGGGTGAGGGGAGGGGGAAGAAAGGCAGGAACGGTTCGCGGGTGATGGAATAGGAGGTGCCGAATCGGAAACGTTAGAGAGCCAGGGTGGGCGCAACACAAGAGGGGTTCACGCGAATGTCCGAGAAGATGGCGGGGCGAAATGGGCAGCCGGACTGGGAACGGGGGGGAAACCAGGCTCGCTGGGGGTGGGGAAAGTAGGTGCGAACTGTTCCAATGAGGTGGAGGCTCTTGCAGTGAAATCAAAGGGTGCCCTTGCAGGCGACCTTGGAAAAGAGCAGAAAATGAGAGATTTGCAAACCTGGAGAAAGTGCACGGCGCGCCGCGAATATTAGTTCAGGGCCACTGCAGGGTTCGGATGGGGAGTGATACACGTGGGGAATGGAAAAAGATGTAAGCAATCGAACTCGCTAAAGAACCTATAGAGACCAGAGTGCCCCGAATGGAAAAACAGTAAGAAAGAGGGGAGCCAGATTCATGGTACGAGCAACGTTCGCGCGCTTCTGTGCTCGGCCACGAACAGGGGGTCAACGATTCGGCATGAAGGGACCGCAGTAGCTGCAGGGGGAAGGAGGTCAGGGGGAAAGATGCGAAAGCGGATCGCCGCGGGAGACTTCCTACGGGCCGAAAAGTGAGCTCCGACGGCGCGGGAAATCGCAGGAAACCAAGGGAAGGTTAGACAGGAGGGAAGATACGTAGGGGTGAACCAGGAACGCGAGGAAAATTAGGGTTGGTGAGTAGCGCTATGAATCAGTCTCGCGTGGGAATTCAAAGGGGTGAAGGATTCGTGGGAACCTGCGTGGGGGTAGGTGTCGATCGGAGGAGGAGGATAGGAAAAATTTGGGGGGGGATGCGACGGGACTTCTGCTCGACGCTAGGACGGGGTTAATCATGAAAGGTTGTTGCAGGGGCCGATCGGGCGTGATTAAGATGAGGGACATATTGTGTTGACGGGGCCAATTGGAAGGAAAAGTACTAGCGGCAGGGACAGTGAAGGAACAGAGGAAAGGAAGACCGAAGGAATCGAGGCATGTTCGAAGGAAGCCAAGGGGGTGGGTTTGAGATGGAAGCGCGTGGGGGAAAGAGTCCACGTTAAGGGGAGAACTTTCAAAAAGGCCGGGAAATCGCGGCCTACCAGGTAACGAGCGTTGCGGAGAAACTTTAGGGGGGGCAAGAAATGACGGAAAAAGGGAAATTCCGGCCAGGCGTGAAACCCAGGAGGGGGCGGGCCGCTTGACAGAAAGAAATTCTTCTGAGGGCGGGGATCCGCACGTTGCGGAAAAAAAACTGAAAGCCTGTAGCTGGTCAGGCTCTTCGACGCACGACGAGAACCTCGATAAAAAATCGGGGAGGATACTCCTTGGGTTTGTTGGCTGGCTAGGAGCGGGGAAAACTCCATAACATCGGAAAATATGTGGAAAGAAGAGTCGGGGTTTTCGGTGGTAGACATAAATCGGAATAAACGCGACGTGGGGGGTCGCGGGGGAAAATCGGTACGGGTTGTTGGATGAAAGCGGGGAAGGCGATGAACTTCGCGTAAAGAACCTATTCCGTCGCTACTGCGACAGACTTGGGAGGGCGGAGAAAAGGTGCCAGTTAAGGTGAGGGGCGATTCCTCACGATTTCCGGCCGTGGCAATAATTAGTGAAAAGTAATTCAACGGGAAAGTGGCGAATTTTTTCAAAAAGAATCGAATGAAATGGGCCATGAGGCGGCTCCTCTAAAAACGTAGGAGGGGAAAGAGGGTCCTCTGCATAGTCAATCCAAGAGTCAAGCAGGTCGGGGGGGGGCGGGGGGGAAAGAAAAAATCGCCCAAAACATTCAAGACTTGCGGCTCTGCAGGAGGAGAAATCTGGAGACGCTCGGGGAAGGAGTGACAGAATGAAACAAAGGGATTTTCTCCTCTTAGAAAGTTAATCTGTAAATGGCCATACACAGGGCTTCATCAAGACAGACAGACAGACGGGAGGCAAGAGTTTTGGGACTTACCGATTAATAAAAACCTTCTCGACGAATCCCCCCCAAGTTCAACTAGCAGATTGGTTGGAGGGAAGTCCACGACTCTGAACCTGTACGGGGGGGCGGAGTCGCAGAGGACGGTCCACTCATTCTCGCCATCGCCCGATTCGGTTAAAATGGAAATTGCCATCGCGAAGATCGCCAAGAGATTGGAATGAGACGAAAAGTGGCCGCACTCGGCGGAACCCCCAATTGCTCTACCAGAGAACGCTGTCCACCAAGCGCATCGACGACTGTGAAAAAAAGAGGCGCAGAATGACTGACCGAGACCCGCCGTTACTAAAGGGCGAGGGGAATCCTTTCTCATCATGGAAAAGGAACGGTCTTTCAAGACCACATAGACGTCGAAACGAGGAGTGGGGATACGGCCGTTGAAGAGACCGGCGACGGGGTTAACCGGTAAACGAGCATGGGACGTGATTTCCTGGAACTTAGGCGGGCAGAGGACTGTCGCAAGGGGGAGTGGTGAAAAGGTCGGAATGGCCATCCGCAAAAGAAAAATATGCCCGCTCCATAGAAGAAAAACCTCTCTCTCAATCTTAAAAAAAGGACAGGCCATCGAGCACTGAGTGAAACACGCACAAAGAGAACCTGGAACAGAAGTCCTGTCCGCAACAAGGTAAAAAAACGTCAGAACGCGAATAGCCAAACTACTCGACCTGGGAAGGCAGAGCTCATCGAAAACCAATCAGACACACGAAGACGGCCTGCGTCGAAACCAAAGAGACGCCTTGGCCGGAACCATTACTGGTGGATACTCACACATAAAAGAGGAGAGAGGGGCTACAGAACTTTAAGGGTTAACAGCGCAGAAAAGAAGGGGTGCGACCCGAGGAGCCTGAGCCAAGGTCGTCCGAAGACGCCTGCGAGCTATGGTCCTGAAAGGAAATAATATATCCAATGAGGGAAGGTATCTTGGAGACGGAAGGGGGGGAAAAAGACGTTGTGAAACCGAAACAGGGAAGAACGATCCTGTTCATAGACATTTCTTTGACAAAGGGGAGCACGTGGGCGCAGCCGGGCTGGGGGGAAGCGATTAAGACTTAGGGGACAGGACGCGCCTTGTAAGATTCCAAAAAAAAAGATTCCCTCCTCCACACGCGGCGAGCTCAAAAAAGGAGCAACCGAAAAAAATGAATAAATCTCGAGGAATCGGTGGCAAAAGGAAAAACATCACGGCCGGAGGAAATCGGACGCAGTTGTCGCCGTCGAGGGAAACAAAAACGAAACCCGATGGAGTTGGGGGAGAAAACGAAGAACAAAAATTCGATGAGCTCAAGGACTCGAAAAGGGGGGACCAACCAAAAAAAACACACCAACGAAAAAAAAACAACCAAGGAGGCTTCAGCCCGGAAACTCGAAGGGTGGAAAATGGGCAAATTCCGACACCCGGAGGGATGGCAAAGGGTCCTCACGTCCAAAATGGAAAATGGGGGGGCTAGAGCGGCCGAGAAATTCACCAGAATGGACCTGAATGGGAAGGTTAGAGAGAGAGGTCGGCTGGCAGAAAAAGAGATGAGGGGCGGAAGAGGGGCAGTGTAAAAAGAAACTTGGCTCGGGCATTTTACAAGAGAAAAAAACGGAGGAAGAGAGCGATGGAAGGTTGGGGAAAGGGCCCCGCCGCAAGCAGAAGGTTTAGGACAAAACTTCGGCGCAAGCAGAAGGGAAATAAGGGAAGGTCTGGAGACAAGAAAGATATTAAGACGTGACTATGGGGAGGGACGACGCGCGGAGACATCGCGGGGATGATCAATCTTATCGGGTGGCGAGCTTAATAAGGGAACGGGCGGGTGGAACCCTGGAAAAGGGAAGGGCGAGCGAGGAAGGGGCAAGCTACGATGCGGCGGAAAGTGTAAGGGACAGGAGGGGAAGGGGCAGTGGGCCATTTGGTCGGAATTTGCGGGCGACAAGTTCCAAGCGTCCTCGATGGCCAAGGAAACGCGTGGAAACGGAGAAGAGAACGCAGGGTGAGAGTTTGCGCGCGCGGGCCACTGGAAGGCGAGACCGAAGGGGGAAAAGGGTAGGGCGAGGGAGGGACGGAGTGAGGAGTGATACTCGTCATCGCCGTCCTAATGAACCAGTAAAGGGGGAAAGTCGAAAGAGAGGGAAAAAGGGGTAAGCAATAAAAAATAAAAAAAAAAAAGTGAACCGGTGGAAGCGCAGCCTGTCGTTTCGCTTCCACCGAAAAGGAACGATCGGAAGATGGAAAGATAACGTCTGGAAGGGAGACTGCCTAGATCAATGTCGAAGAAAGGCGGGAGGAAGCTGAGGAGGATAAGGGCTTCCTCGTGGAGCGACAAAGTGGAACGCAAGGGCAAACGCCTAAACAAAGAACGTGGATGTTATGGAAACCACCAGTCAGCTGAGAAAAATTTAACATCTTGGAAGCTGAACCTGGGCGTAGGAAAAAAGACGGAGGGAGAACAAAAGAATCGTTGTAGTCGTAGGGGTCGGAGGGGACTGACTCTTCTCCGGAGTGGTTGTGCGAATTGCATAGGAACGGGGGAAGGGGGTTAAAAGAAAACAAACCTGAAGCATGTGGACAGGCTCTCTTAAGGGAAATGGGAAGAGGAAATGGTTTGGGCAAACTTCACATTAACCAGGAACTTGCGTAAAGAATTGAGGGTGAGAGGGTTATGTCCATAATTGAAATAGGGCTTCTTTAAGAATGATAGGTTGCTAGAAAGGCGGGGAGCGGTGAATGGCTCGTAGATGCCAACAGAAAGGAACGAGCATTGAAGCGGGGGGAAGGCCTCAATTCGGGAGAACGAACTGCAAACTGAAGTGTGAACGAAACCGGGGAAGTTCTAGAACGGACTTTTCGACAGCGGGTCGCTTAGGTTTTCGGAACTGCTGACTCCAGGTGCACCTAGGAGGGTAAAGTGGTGGTGCAAAGTCTGTGGAAGTCATGCTCTCACCATTGAACCCACGTGTCGCGTCTCTGGAAAGCGTCACCGGAAGGCCAGTTGAAAATCAGGTGCAGCAGGGCGAGGGGCTTTCCGCAAGCGGAAACTTGCGGCGGCGAGATGCGCCCAAGCCATTTCACAATTTTAAGTGTCCAGAGGGGGAGGGGAGAGGGGTGACCGAGGAAGTTGGGAGGAGAAGAATAATCGCAGCAGACTACGTAAATGGAAAGATGCCTAAGAGGAGTTTAGCATTGAAATCGAGAAGAGAAGGAGAAGGAAAGTTGGAAGAGGGGAGCGTCGGGAGGTCGGTAAGATCGGGGGGGGGGGGATGACGTTCGAGCAGGACTGCAGGCGCGAGACTGCGTCTTGAAAGAAAGAAGGAAACTGTCTGGAAGAAGGAGAATCGAACTTTTTTGGAGGGGGGAGCAAGTTTGGCCGTGGGGCAGCGTCGACGTAGAAGAGAACGATTTGGGACGCCGTTGAGAAGTAAGTCGCGATTCGAAGAACGTGGATTTTGGAGTATTCGAATTAAGCAGGGTCCAAAAAGGGGGGAATATGAGCGTGACGAAGCATGAGGGGGCTAAAAACAAGAAAGAATCCTCATCTCTGGCGTCCCGGTGAAGAACAGTTGGCTGGCTCTTCGACCAATCCGATAGAAAAAAAAGAACGGGCTCGTGGGGGGACTAAGCGGGGTAAAGGGAAGGCGCCGGCTAAAAGCTTGCAGGAATTCAAAAGAGAAGAAATTGTCCGTTTTAGCGATTGAGAGGAGGGAGGACAGCCCACCGAAGGGGGCCGGGGGAGGCGGTCATCGAACACGGCCCTTACCGATTTGACACCCTACCGGACCGAGGCGCAAACTCCTACAAAGTACGCGAAGTATCTAAGGGAGAGCCAAGTGCGAAATCCTGCCTGACATATTTGAAGAAGGAGAAGACGTAGAACTTACGCCAACTACAATCACTTGAGGGGACACCAACCGAGGCAACGGGAAGCGGGACTGGGAAGAACGCATCAGACCGAAAAAAGTGAAGCGCCAAGAATCCCTGTAAGAGGAGAGAGAAAAACTCGGACCGAAGAACGCCCGCAAAAGCGCGGCAGGGGGTTAAAAAAAAGCCGTGCGCAGACGGGGAAAAAACGAGCCACATCTGTGAAAGAGATGACGAAAAAGCGGCGAAAGAAAGAGCAAAAAATTCTTACATCGACATCCGACGCCTCGATCGTCGTACGAAACAAAGTACACCGGTGGAAAGAGGGCAGAACAGGGGGGCAGGATAGGACCTATCCACGAATAAGTCCGCGGCTGAGAACAGCGCAAATGACTCGACAGGTTACCGGGAGGGGGACGCGCAGGGATCCAGGGACCTCGGAAAGGGCCGCAATTTCCACCTCAGAAATCGGGAATCCACAGGGGGGCGCACCTCGAAGACACAGGGGGGCACTTACACAAGCGGGGGGATCGAAAGGTTTGAAGGGTGTGAAACATTCAAACGTTTCGACAAGCTATAGTCCTGATGAAGAAGGAGGAAAGAGCGCATCAAACGGGAGGCGGAAAATACGCGAGAAGGGAACTCGACCTGGTAGCAAGAGCTCATGGACTCTAGAACTCCTTCATAAACCGTCTTTGAGAGAAGAAGGGAAGGGACTGAGTCCGCCAAGAACGCAGAGAAAAAGATGGGGTTTCGAAAGGGAATGGGGACACTGAGTACATAAAAACCGCTCGGAGACACACCCCGGGAGGGGGGGCAGCAGGGAAAAGAACGAGCGGGGGAGATCAGGGGCTGGGAACAGGGAAGCTGATTAAGCGATCAATGAGCGGCATCCTTCTATTGCTATGACCTCAGGTTCGAAGAGGAATAGGCAGAGGCCGAGAAAAAACACAACCAGGGCTGGCGTCGTTGGAGCTCCTGGTGGGCTGGAAAAAAGAACAAAGCTCTCGAAGTGGCGGGAAGTTCAGGGATCACGGAACAATTCCCGGGGCCGAAGAATAGACATGGTTAGCTAGCAGGAAAAGAACCCTCGTATTACTCCATCCTCCACTGGGCTGGCGAGAGGGGAGATAAAGTGAGGGCTTGCGGGGATAAGAGAGAAGCGCCGAGACGGCAGCTACAAAGTTTACGACCGTCGCCGGGCAACGAGGTCGAGGGGAAAGAAAATCCAGTAGGGGTGGCCAATAAAAAGGTTCGACCAAAGAGCGGGAGCACACCAAAAGGGGGGATTTGACTCTCACAGGGGGTCCACGCCAAGAACTCGGAGCGAGCAAACGCTTTGAACGCGTGAAAATGCGCGCGCTTCCGCTGCGGAAGATATATTGACATATCCACAGAACATAAAGAAGTGCGCAACAGGGTCTCCCATTGAAAACCAGAGATTTGAATCTGGACGGTGACGGCAGCAACCTAAAAGGCTGGCCGAAGAGACCGGATCGCGCGCCATCAAACAGTAAATCCTCCTCAACAAAACTTTAGGATTAAAAATGATTGGTAGTTTAAAGCCCCGAGACATGGGGGTGACCCGAAGAGCGAACCGGAGTACGGTATAAATGCCCAAAGAGAGAGATGATTGCAGTAATTCGTTGGCCATCTGTTTGACTATGGCCCGCAAGGAGTTCGGGCAGGGTAAGATCTTCGTTTGAGCGGAAGAAACGGGAAAGAGGAGCAGGGTACCTGTTGGAGGTCAGCGGAATCGGCAGAGAGATGGCCGGGGCGAAATGGGGAAAATCGTGATCGCAAAAAGGGGGAACCGCTGAAGGGGGGGGGTGAGCGGGCAGTGTCGGAAAGCCAAGAGTTAGTGAGATTCGTTGGGGTGGCCGCTTGCCGGCGACGCGGGGAAAAGAATACGCAAAGATAAGGGGGGGGGGGGGGAGGGAGCGCGGGAACAAGGATAGGAACAGGGGGGCACGGGATCAATTTGTTCGCACTGTTGGGGGGGTTTGCTGATAGAAGAACGGACGTGAGAAAAGGAAATTGTCGAGCGAGGAAGATACAGTCATCTAATAGGAAAGGGAAAGCGGAGGCAGTACGTGAAAGCACAATAGAGCAACGTTGAAGTCCAACTTCAGGGAAAAAGGTGATGAGCAGCGATTGGAAAGGAGGGGAGGCTTTGTTTGCACCGACAGAGGCAATTCCGTGAAAATCGCCTGAAGGTAGGGAAAAGAAAGTCCGATGTAAATAGAGCAAAGCTTCTCGGGAAGCGGGCGCGGTATCTCCTAGGGTTGGCCGTCCCAGTGAAGGCGGGCTCTCTGCCGGGAGCCATCAGGAGACCGGTTCCGGTCCTTGCTTCAGGAGGGACATTTTTCTCTTACCTAGCGGCATGTCGGCGGTTTCGACAGGAAAGAGGGGGAGGGTGCAGGGGGGAAGGGAAAGATTCGAGGGAAAAAGGAGGGCGCTTGGCGAGGAAGGGGAGGAGATATTAAGCTCGGCGAACTTGGTTGCGAGACGAAGGAAGCGGATGGACAGCGCGAAAGCGAGGTGAAGGGGCACTTGCAAAAGGGAAACCTAGGGGGGTAATGCTCCTTTGGCCTATTATGATTGGGGCAGTGAGTGAGCGAGGGCAAATGTGGGAGACGCGCAAGAGAGGGGGAGGACGAGTCGACTCGTCAGAGATGGTCCAGCACTGAGTCGATCATTTTCCAGTAAGAGAAAGAAAGCTTACGGAGTTCAGAGTAGAGAAGAAGAGGTGAAAAAGAAAGGGTTATTCAGTGTCCAACAACTAGAGGGCAGTGTCCCGGAATGTGCCGATCGAGGCAATAGAAAAAAATAGAGAAACTGCTAGACAGGGAATTGATTACGAGCAATCGTTTGGCCAAGATGCGTGACGCTTCATTACTTTGACCATTCGGCGAAACACACGGGGATTGAAGGGGGGACACGTTCGTTAGAAAGAAAAATTGGGAGAAGGGTCGGGGAGGGAAACGCAGGGATTGGGCAAAGCTGGCTGGGGATCGTAGTGCCGGAAAGGTCACAAGAGAAAGTCCCTCCGTGGAGAAAGGGACCGGGATGATGTTGATCTTCGTGGGTTCCATGCATTAAGGGTATTGGAAGCGTCGTGGGAGGGGCGCGTGGTTTGGAGAGTGCTCGCGCAGGCGGTAGGACTTTAAGAAATGCATCTGAGTCGTAGCGAGTGAGAATGGCCACTTCCATGACGAGCCGGGGCATTGCCTAAGCGCCCTACGACTCAATTTTTCAGTAGAACGCTGGCCAGGGAGAGGGAAAGAAATAGTGGGAGAGGGGACTCATTGCGAACGCGCGTTGGGCGAAGTAGAGTCTGGGGGGTCAGGGGGTGGCGATATTAGGGGGGTTGGGCAAAAGAAGAATCCAAGACAAGGCCTAGGGGGGAAGTTGACCGAGGGCATGGGAAACTCTTCTCAACAACATAAGATAAGAGAGAGATAATGCTGAGGTCAGGAAAGGGGCAAGTCTGGAAGAGCGGGGACCTTCAGGAAAAACCGAATTCGCCAAATGCCTCATTCTCCAGGGAATACGGGAGCGGGGCGAAAGAGACGCCGGTTAAGGGCAATGGAGAGCGAAAATGTGGAGTAGCCGAAGGCGCGGAACATCACCTCGGAACGAAGAACCAGTGAAATGAGAAGAACGCTCATCGATCTCTAAAAACGCGTGCCTGAGATGCGAGGAGTCTCAATAAAAGATTTAAGGACAATCTGGATTTGCAATGAGAAGTGACTCCGAACGACATCTTTCCCTGAACTATTCAGATAATCCGGGTCAAAGAATGCCAGCAACAGAAAACCAAATTAGGGAAAGGGGGGAATCGTTGAACTGTGAAAATGGGAGCGCTCGAAGAGCGCAGCCGCAAAATGGGCGAAAGAAAGGCCGGCCCGGGGGCAGATAGAAAGGGGGGAGGATTCCGAACTGGGAACCAACAGCGCGCACTGGTTTCGGCCCCAGTGAATAGGCCATCATCTTGGCGGCAAAAAGTTTAACGATCGGAGAAGGTGAAAAGAAAGGCCGGGGAAAGAGCCAAGCCGTGGAATCTCGTCGAAAGGAACCCAGGGTTGAAGAAAGGGCATAAACACTTCGACCTAGATCTACTCGCACGATGTCCAAGCAGTCTGAAAGAGGCGGGCCTCAGAGCGATGTAGTACGCCATGACTTGCCTGCGTCGGAGCGCAGGAGCCCTCTGTACGCCGAAGTGAGGAAAAGGGCAACAAGCTCCGAGGAACGGGAAGAAAAGGCAAGCATTGAAGGGCATAGTCCTTTTGGTAGTGTTGAAACCATCCTTCGAGGTAAAGGAATGAAAAGAAGCCGGAGAATAAAAAAGTCAAGAGAGAGGAGATCAGAAGCGCCGCAAAAGCGACAAGTTGGAAAAGGGAAACTTCTCGAACCGTGCACCCGACACTCTGGGGTAAACCGCGAGATTCCGCAACCGCAAAGAAAGGTAAGGAAAAGTAGGAAGCCATGAATGGACTGATACAAATAACAGCGGTGGCAAAGAGATGGAGGAGAAATTGAGTCACTAGGAGAAACCGCTGAGAAAGGCACGAAGAGGATAAGGGAGAAAAAAAAGCGGTCGAGCGTTTTTTGGGAGGTCAAGATGCAGCGAAAGTGGCAGAGGTCACCGGGCAATGCCGTGGAATCTCCTTTTCGGCGAGGAAGCGAGAGAAGAGGGGGGAAAAACTACAGAAGGAAAGAAAGGTAGTTCTGGGAAGGACAAGGGTGAAAGGGAGAGGGGAAAGGGCGAGCGTTGTGAAGAGATGAGAGTATCACGCGCTCGATTCCAAAAGAGGACATCCAACACATGACGCGAACGCGCAAATCCGAAAAGAGACGAATTCGGAAGAAAAGGCGAAAGTGCATTGCGCCGCGAGAAGGCAGGGCTGCGCGCGAAGTCGCAATCCTGGCAGAGAACAAGCAAAAACACTGAACCATGGACCGGTGAAACGAGATAAAGAGTGCGGTTCCACCACTTGGGCCCGGGCACGCGGCCTGGGTCTACCCCGCCATCCCTCGGAGAGACGCCAAACCTAATTTGACAATGGGGGCGTGAACACCTGCAAGAAAGGTCCTTTCGAGAGATCTCCCAGAAAGTCGGCCCCATATCAATTCAACAGAAAACCTAATTCGGCATTTAACTATCTTCGACTCAAACAATGAAGCTTGTACACAAGCTGGAGAGGGGGAGAAACGGTACAAAGGAGGAGGGCATTGGTGATCCGAAGAACAACGAGAGGAAAAGAATTTGGGGGGGGCCTGGGCCACAAATAAATAGAAAATAGGCCAGCAGATCAAGCTCAGGTCAGGGTACGGCGCAGGGGAAAAAAAAAAAGGATGAAAAGGTGTCCGGAATGGGCCAGGGGTGTTCGAGAAATGTCAATCTTATCGTCCCAGAATTAAATCCGCTCCTGCGAAGGGTCCAACAGTCAAGTGATAAAAGGTGGAACGGACGAAGCCGAGGCGGTCGAGGGAATGACATGTAATGCAAGGGGACCAGTCTCGGGGAGGTGGGACGGGGGGCGGAAAACGGTCGGAGTTTCAAAAGAAGGGGGTCAGTGACGGAAGGAGGGGGGGCGGAAAGACGGCGAACCGTGGAGAGGCATAGCGGCCGCATGACGCGCGGCGGGCACCTGTCAAGAGGTCCTCGAAGGTAAACGCATGAACTGCTGTGAGGATGGTGCGGGGAGGAAGGCAGTCGGAAGTGATCACCACGCGGGGACTCGTCATCGAGAAAGTACTAGGGGGAGTGGTATGGGGTCATGCTAAAATGCGAGGGGGGTCGGATCTCTCCCCGATGCACACGAAAAATGAAGGAAAAAAACGAAGAAAAAGCGAAAAAAGGGTAGCGCTTCCGGTTAGCCCGAACAAGGAGATCGACGCAGGCCCGTGAAAGACCAAAGCGGTACTGCGAAGAAGAAGCAGGGAACCTTGCTAGGCCAAGAGGAGGCCGTAAGAAAAGGGAAATTCGCGACAGAGCGCGCCGCTCGCGTGAAAGACGAACATCAAAAGGGGACCTGCGGAAAAGGTATGTTGGACAGCATTGCTTACGCGAAACCATCTTTTTCCTGGAAGGAGCGGCGGAAACGGGACGGCGTTTGAAAGGCGCACAAAGACGAGGGATGAAGGGTTAAGGGAAAGATGGCTGAGAGGACGGGCATGAAGGCGGCTGTATAAACGAGGACTTTGTTTCAGGAAGTAAACGAAGGGATGGAGCCGCTGACGTTGGAAAGGGGGAAAACGCACCTTACAGCGATGCCGGCTCGGAGGAGGGCGGTCAGCATGTTTTGGCGTGGCCATCCTGAGGATGGCGTAGTAAAAAATGTGAAAAAACCGCTGCGCTCGACGAAAGGAGGAGGTCCGGGAAAGGGAGAGAGGGCAAAAAGAATCAACTGGCATGCCCGTCTTTTCGAAGCGCGGGCCTAGTAGATACAAGCGGGGCCGGTGTGGGGGAAGATCTTTCAAGGGGAAGGTCTAAAGAGGGGACTTGTTGACGATGGGACGGGGGGACGTGTAAAAACGGACGCATCTCCAGGAAGGGGAGTCAAAAAAGGCTTTTCTAACGTAGTTAGAAAGGAGGGGCGCCTTTCATGGGAAGCGCACCATTCGGTACCGCGGATACTGATATCTGGTACATCGAGAGGGGGAAGGAGGGGGAAAAAGAAATTGGGAAGCCTAGATTGTCGCGTTTGCAGAGATCTTGCGGGCGAAGACGTCGCTGCGCGAAAAGGTCAGAGATTCAACGATCGGCGGAATAGTGGGGAACGCCGATGATGGTCGCTAAAATTACGGGGTGGGAAAAGAAGATACCTGAGGAGGGGAAAGAGGAGGCCCTCTGGTGGAACTTTCTCAAATCTGAAAGGGCGAAATCATTGACTTTGTGGTAAAAAAGGAAAGGTGCGTAAGAATTTCGTAGATTTTGGGATTGAAGAAAGAGCGCGCAGCGTACTGAGGACGAAAAGTCCTGATGAAGGGCTTAGGCCCTACGGGAATTTTTTTGAGTACTCGTAGGAAAAGGACCGGATTAGGAGGGCCTCGAGAGGCGAAAGAGATTGTTTTGGTCGAAACCCGTTGGGCAGGTGCCCGGAGAAAGAAGGAAAAAGATTTTGGGAATAAGGTTTGTTCAAAGCACCAAAGCCAAAGCCATGACAGGTGACTCAATGAGCAAGTCAGACGCACCAAAAGGAGAGAAAAGTCACAGACAGAAGGGAGGAAAACCACCGGAGTATCTGCAACGGGCTCGTACCGCTCCAACATTTAAGGAATATAGGGAAAAAAGCACGTTGCTCAGGGTAAAAAAAAAGCATCGAAGAAAAGGTAGGTACTCACAACGGGGGCGAAAAAGGGCGGTCGACCAGAACTCTTGAATGCCAAGGGCGACTGGGGGGAAGGTTCCTCTAAAAAATTAAGGAGTACGAGGCGACGAGAGCTTCAAGAGGGGGACGAAAGGTCATGTGGAACGCGGCCTGCCTATCTGCCTCGACGGACTCCAAGCGCAGGAACTTAAAGATTGCCCAGGCAGACGGAAAATCAGATAAAAAACAGGAAGGAACCGCGCTACGCTTCAGAAAGTGCCCAGGCCTTAGGAAATGGGGAAAACTGATAGAGGCAGGAGCGGTGACGGGAGGGTACGGGAGGGGCGCAAACCCTGTGCACCACCAGATAATCCGAGGAACAAAAAAGTCTGGAAAGCATAGAAAAGATCACCCTTCTGAAAAAAAATGCCAGACATTTCCACCGTATCCCGGTAAAATAAGGGTACATAGGAACAAGCGAAAAAACGGGGGGGGGGGTCACCTAGCGAACTGAAATTAATCGCCAAAATCTTTCGCCCAAAAAAAAAAAGTTTATAGAAAGTCAAACTGGCAGGGGAGGGGGGGACGCGGCTTTGTCACGAACCCAAACGAAGGAGAGAAATGATATCTGGGACTCAATTCACCGGTTGGCTATGGTAAAACACCGCGTTCAGGATTCTCGCACGAATTTCAAGGCCAGGAAAGGAGGAGCTCAAATGATGAGGTTAAAGGGGGAGAAAGGGGGGAGGTGAACGACGTTACGGCTGCGAAGATCGACGCACAGCTAAGAAGAATGTCCCATAAAAAAGTCAAGGAAGAAGACGGCTCACCGGAAAGAAACGAAGATTGGACAAACGCGCAGGTCGAGTAATTGGTAAACCATTGGAAGCCCCTTTCGGACCCGGAAGCCGGAGAAAAACGCAGAGACAAAGCTAGTTAGAAAAAAAAGAAGCAACAAAAAGAAATTGGCTAACATCACTCAACCCTGCACAACGGAAATCTTTTGAATCAAAAACGTCTCGGCAATCAGGAAAAAAAAGATGTTAGCGAAAGCCATAGCTGGATGAGCGGAGCCAAAAAAAAAGGGAAAACCATGGGGGGGGCAGCCGCTTATTAGGCCGCGGGCAGGGTCAGGCCCAAAGGAGAATCTGGAGGAGAGCGCTGGGAAAAAGGGAATCCTAAAGTCTATTTGAGTCCAAACGTGAGAGGCTAACCTTGACGGGGCGGTCTCTTCCGTGGACGATCGTTTGATCTCAGTTCGGAAAGCAAACGAACAGAAAAGCGACTAAGAAGGACATCAGGGGACTGGGACTTACGTAGGGGGAAAGGACGGGTGCGCATTCAGGGTGAAAATAAGATGCTTAAGGACGAGAAAAAAAAGCTCGTCTGCCAAAGAGTAAGAAGAAAAGGAGAGGCGTACCAGAGGCAGAAAAGTCCGAAAAGCGGGAGATAAAATAGCGCGAAGTGAATTGGCCCGCGAAAAAGAAAACATCACGGAGGAGGCTATTAAAGAAAAGTCAACCCAAACAAAAAAAAGATGCAGACGGGACGTCCCTGAGGGAACGGGGGGTGCAAAAGGACTACGACCCGTACGACAAGAAAAAAAGGAAGGAGAGAAAGAAAAAACACAGGTTGAAAAAATGAGAAAAGGCATACTGCGGAAACGCCATCTTCCTCGTCGCGTCCGGAAACGGGAGTACATTAGGGGGGCGGTTCGACCCCATGGCGCAGGGAAAAACCAGTTAAACAAGATTGGAAAGACCCGACGAAGGCGCGGCCATCGAAATTGGGGAAAAACCGAATTACGCAGTATATTATCAGGCTGGGAACATGAAAAAGATCGTTGCCGAATGTAGATGGCGACAACATTTAAAAAAAAGAAACGAATTTGAAAGAAAAAAACGAAAAAGAATAAGAGATGGAAGGTTTGGAAAGGCCGACCATGGCTAGTGTAAATTTCTCCGCAAAATATGAGGCCAGCGAGTCAAGAAATCTAAATTGTATGGTCCCGAAGGCCAAGAAATATGGGGGGACGAATTCGGTGTTGGGACGACCCTGGGGCCGACGGGCACGCGGGGATGATCAAGTCTTTTGTGCGAAAAAGAAACGAAAGAATTTCACATGAGGAAGGGGTTACAGGGGAGATCAATGGAGCAGGAGGGGGGGCAGGGCAGGAATTTCAACTGACGGGGAAAGAAACAGCTGTTGTACTGGAGCTTGAGGGGGGTTGGTTGGTCAAAGAGAGATCGTAAGGGGGAAGAGGAATGGAGGCCGGAAATACTACTTCGTTAAGTGCGGCGAGGCGCCAACTTCGAACGCCGCAGAAGTGGAGATTTGCGTTCCAACGGAAAAAGGGGAAAAAGGGTTCAGGAAGGCTGAGATTGAAAGAAAGCGCAGTGGATTCGTTTAATCTAAACTTCGTGATAAAAGGAAAATCGCTAACGCTCAGCACAGGAGGGAGACCAGAAACCTGCTTGAAAGACAGTGAAATTAAGAAACAGCTAGACAGCGTTCGCGAGTTCCTGTTTCGTTTAAAAGGGAACAAGGAAAGAAGCAAAAGATGGGTGGAGAAGACCGAAAAAAGGGGGGAGGGGATGATGGAACCGAAAAAAGAGACATAGGGGCGCTTCAGCAACCGCGGAAGGAGTGCGAAAAAGTACGCCGCGGCTAGCGAGTCGGACTTCCCTCAGAGGGGTCGAACATCGGAAAGGTTTTTGGGAAGAAGGGTCCCAAACGGGAATGTAGAATGAGAATATTTTCTCCTCAGTATCGAGACGAGGCAAAATGGTCTCATCGGTGCGGTCATGGGAGAGAGAAACGATGAAAGCGGACTCTGCTCGCCACCGAAGCGGGTTCGGAGAAGGGCGGCTTGAACGGCGAGGGGAGGGGAGCTACGAGAAGGAGACCTAAAGGAGAATGGGGCTTGACGGGAAGGGTGCAAAGTCACTTTCAAAAGCTTCCCTGCGGAGTGTTGTAAAATAAAGTGTCGAGAGGAGGAAATGGTTCGAGGGAGAAAGAAGGATGATGTGAGTCGTAGTTAAGATTGGGCGCTTCTCGCACGACGCGCAAGGGGATCAGTATGCCGCGTCACAAGTATGCGGCACGGAGCAAGAGTGCAAAGAACGAAAGAGGGGGAAGGAAGAATAAACTGGGGGACATTTAAGCCCCGTTACCTGGTGAATGGCGGAGAACTCTTAACTTAGAAGGGGGGGGGAAAAGAAGGGGGCGATCCCACTGCTGTCGAGGCCGAGGCTTAAAAAAACGTGTAGGGTTTTTGGAAAAAGTAATGGTTCAGGGTAGGCCGGCGAGACAAGTAAAACCACAGGAAAGTGACTTGGTAGCGTCGATTGCGGGACCTTGGGGGATTGCCTGGTGCGGACCAAGGAAGCTCGAAAGGGATTTAGCAAGAGACTGCGGCGAAAATCGGATGAGAGAATGGGTAAACTAGTGAAAAAGGGCGGAAATGATCCCGGGGTGGCGAGGGGGAGAGTCGAGTTGAACCTCAGAATGAGAGGGGCAGGAAATGCATGCTGGTCCACTGCGCAGAAAATAGAGACGTGAATCTAAAGACCAGGGGAGGATGGGAAGAGCATGCAGGGGGGAGAGGGAAGCCTGACGGAATGAAAATGACGCTGGGGCGTCGGACTTCCATGCCCTAGGTTTCTTTGAGGGAGGACGAAAAAACTCACCTGTTAGTCATACGAAGAAAAGAAGTTAAAGCGCCGTTAAGCGGAGTAGAGGGGAGAAGAAAGAGTTTCGAAACCGTTGGGCATAGACATTGCGTGTAAAGGAGCCCCTTTTAGATCGTAAGGGTGGCAGCAGGAGCAAAAAGAAAGACTTGCAAGGAAGAAAACAAAAACGTGGACGAGGCACCTTGGAGAGATCAAAAAAAGTAGGAGAGGGAGAGAGATCCTTTTTGCGTACCGGGTCTCAAGGGAGCCGAGGGACTGCTAGCCAAAAGAAAGGGGGGACGTCCAGGCCGATCGTACACTTCACGACACGCGGGGGGGGAAAATCGTTGAGCCGAACGCTGGAACAGGAAAGGGGCGGCTTTCTCCAGAAAAAATTGAGTAAGAATGAAGGTCTCAGACTCGCAGGGGGGAAGGCAACCATAGGCTAGAAAAAAGGAGGAAGAGAATCGCCAACCCGCAACTACGATTTCAAGCGACCGCGACCCTCGTAGATTCCAAAAAGTATGTCACTCGATGGGCGGGGGAAAAAAAGTATAGAAAAAAAGAGAGATCTGAGGCATTCCTTAAGAGCACCGAACTGAAACGCCAAAATCACAGAGGCACGTTGAAAAAGGACACAGAAGAGTAATCTGGAAAGTAAATGGTGAACTCAATGAAGAGATGTCGCGCGCAAGCTAAGCAGGGAGCGGGGCACATGAGGGACGGGGCCGAGATCCAAAAAGGTCGCTCATACTGAAGAGAGGTAAAAAGGAACAATCAGCGCCCGGGACTGGGGTAACAAGTTTGCGCGGAAAAATTAAGCGCCCCGCGGCAAAGTGATGGCCAGGAAAAGGGACACGTGTAAGGGAGGGACCAGGCATCAGGCAGGGTAAAGATTTTTCCCCAAATCAAAGCCAGAGCTGAACGAAGTTCAAGATGAAGGCCTGAAAAAAGGGGGACGAGGACCGACGGCCCTCTTTAAAATCGCTGAGGCACGAATTTCGGCTAGAAAGAAAAATGCAAGGAAGTGGGACCTTTTGAAGTAGGCGCACTGGGAAAGGGAGAAAGAGAGACGAGCGCAAGCATCTAAAAAGAAGAACATCAGAAAATCATGCCGCTCCACGAACTCACTATCGCCCCACAAGAAGCACAACGCGCAGGGACGAGCACTGTAGGGAAAAAAAAAGGAAAGGTTCAAAACGTCGCCTAGCGCCTTCCAGCAACCTATGCATGGAAGTCGTCTGAAGGGGAGGAGGACCGATAATCAAAAAAAAAAAAACCCGCTAGGGCGCCATGGGGGCAAAGAGAAAAAAGCTCATATCGATATCAAGAAATGTATCTGCACCGAAAAAAAGGCCAAGATGGGAAAAAGGCTAAAACGCGCGGGACCGGCGATCTCTCCCGGAGAGAAATAGGGTTTTAGTCGAAGAAAGAAAAGGGACGGGGCTCTTGGATGAACACAGAATAGAAGAGAAGAAAAGGGGCAAACGACGAGTGATGGCAAAGAGTTGCTCACAGATTCCTGAAGGATGAGGACTTGTAGGCGACAGAAGGGGGGAGGAGATGACGCGGCGGAAGCTCAGGGCACCTCTATTAATTGGAATTAGGGTGAACTGCAGGAGCGACCTGATGGCCCAGAGGACCTTAGGGGGACAATTCGGCTAACCTACCATTAATCGCAAGAACGAAGGGGCAATCCTGAAGAGTAGTGAAAAAAAAAACGGGAACTGGGAGCTGGATCTAAATTCCGTCGCCTCTTCTAGGGAAAGGCGGTCGAGCGGGGCCCTTAGGGGAGACGAGCAGAAATGAGGACACCGAAAGAAGTCACTGGGCGGCGTGTCGTGGAAATCGCAAAGCCTAAAGACAGTTGTAAGGGGAAAGTAGCGATACGATAGTGACATTTGCCCTACAAGTCCAAAAGAATCACGGCCGCGGCGCTGAGAGAAGGGGGCCAAGGGACGTCCGCAAGCGAAAAACGAAGGTCTAGTGAACGCTCAAAGAGGGGGTGGAAAAAGGGGCTACCTACCCGGAGAGAGAAAACACAAAAATTCATTACAAATGGGACTACCAGATGCTTGCCATGGCGAAAACGGGTGTTTGGGGGAAGAAAAAAGATTTTTCAACTAAGAGGAATCCGATTCTCGAGGGCAAACTCATGTGCATGGAAGGGTGGCGGGGAACAATGGGCGTTCACGAAGCTTACCGCTTGGGGCCAAACGAATATGACACTTCCGCGCGGAAAGGAGGGGGAAGGCCATCGTCAGGAAAAAACGAAGGCCCGCCATTTGGAGAGGGAGGAAAAAGAATGAAAATCGCAGAATACGGAGCTGACAATTCCGCTTCAATTTTGAGGATGGAAAAAAACAAGGTAGACCATCGAGAGATTACCAAATAGGGAAA